>Ga0070661_100000064_pt1 | contig 84753 bp, 78 predicted proteins | sample KBSC43metaG_FD_64663 | JGI IMG/M metagenome (GOLD analysis project Ga0070661, IMG submission 64663) | Corn rhizosphere microbial communities from Kellogg Biological Station, Michigan, USA - KBS C4-3 metaG | ecosystem: Host-associated > Plants > Roots > Rhizosphere > Soil ... | reverse complement strand
GCAGGGCGGGCTCGGCCGCCGCTTCCTCCACGCCGACCACCAGGGCTCGATCATCGCGCTCGCCGACGCGTACGGAAGCCCGGTCGCGGTCAACGGCTACGACAGCTGGGGAATCCCCAATGCCACCAACCAGGGCCGGTTCGGCTATACCGGCCAGGCCTGGCTCCCTGACCTCGGAATGTACTATTACAAGGCCCGCATCTACTCGCCGACCTTGGGCCGGTTCCTGCAGACCGACCCGATCGGGCTCATACGCTCGCCAGGAAGGGAGATTTGAACAACATGCACCGGTCGCGTCTCAGTGCTCCGCTCGGCTTAGCCGGCGTAGTGGCCGCAATTTCCGTCACTGCAGGATTGGCGTGGCGAATGATTCCGGAGCAAGCTCCACTGAACCGCACGCCGGTGCGAGCGAATACTGCCACTGCGGCGCGAGCACAGATCGATCCCGGGACGATCGAGCACATCAATCGGGAGCTTCCGGTGCCGTCGGATTTTGACTCTCCGCAAATGCGGCAGCTTAAGCGAACGGCGCTTGGCGGGGATGCCGGCGCAGCCTTTGATCTGGCGGAGTTCTACGACGCGTGCACGATGCACAACAAGTTCTTTGGACGAGCGCCTGGACGCCCCGATACGCCGGAATGCCTCCGCGCGTACAAGAGTTGGATACACATAGCAGCCGAGAATGGGGGCAGCGGCGCTCAAGGCATGCTGGTCGCAGAAGGCCTTAAATCAACGCGGTGTGAAGACGTTTACCGGGCACGCTTCTGGTTTGATAAGTCCACTCGTGCGGGATCTGCTCCAGAAGATGCTCTATACCGCAAGAAAATATCCGAGAAGGAGAAAAGCTGCGATTGGGGCGGAGCGAACGAGAGCCCCGCTCCTTAGTCCATCGGGGATACGAGTTTCCCAGCATCAGTCCGGAACCGCGTTCCGCGCCCCGAACTGGACCGCCTACCTGCGGCAATATGGAGTAAGAATTCCGTGAAAGCCGAATTGACCACCGATGGCGTGGAGATCCGAGTGACCGTGCAGGAGTATCAGATGATTAGGAATGGGCTAAGGGAGCTTATTGGATCCATGCCCGAACAAGACTTTTATCCGCGCGTCGGACAATCTTTGGAATCGGTTATAGATCTGGTCATTATGCTGGGTGACGAAGCGGCGCGACTAGGCGTTCCCGATTGAGACATTGCGATCGGAGCTGTCTCGGATCGGCAAGGCCCAGACTGATCGGTGGCGGCCGGTGACTGCCTCCGCAAGGCAGGTGCGACTCCAACGCCAACCTGACCTCGGACGGCTCGACCGTCTATGTCTACGATGCCGAGAACCGGCTGGTCAGCGCGACGGGCGCGAAGAACGCCACCCTCTCCTACGATCGCTCGGCCGCCTGTGGCAGGTGACGGGCGCGTCGACGGGAGCGGCGCGCCGGTCGGCTATTCGACCGTGACGCTCTTCGCCAGGTTCCTCGGCTGGTCGACGTCGGTGCCCTTCGCCACGGCGACGTGATAGGCGAGGAGCTGGACCGGGATGGCGTAGACCAGAGGCGCGATCAGGGGGTGGACCTTGGGCATCTCGATGGTCGCGACGAGGCGCTCGTCCGTCGCCGCGGCGAGTCCTTCGGAATCCGAGATGAGGATCACCCGGCCGCCCCTCGCCTGCACTTCCTGCATGTTCGACACCGTCTTCTCGAACAGCGGACCGGAGGGCGCGAGGACGATGACGGGCACGTTGTCGTCGATCAGCGCGATCGGACCGTGCTTCATCTCGCCGGCGGCATAGCCCTCGGCGTGGATGTAGCTGATCTCCTTGAGCTTCAGCGCCCCCTCCATCGCCAGCGGGTAGTCCGCTCCGCGGCCGAGGTAGAGGACGTCGCGCGCCCGGGCGACGATCGGGGCGAGGGCGGCGATGTCGTCGTCATGGTTGAGAGCGGCGTTCATCGCCGCCGGAGCCTCGGAGAGATGGGCGACGATCTCGCGCTCCTCGGCCTCGCTCATCCGCCCCTTGTCGCGGGCGACCTTGGCGGCGAGGGCGGCGAGGACGGCGAGCTGGCAGGTGAAGGCCTTGGTCGAGGCGACCCCCACCTCCGGCCCGGCATGGGTGGGAAGGAGAAGGTCCGCCTCGCGCGCCATCGAGCTGGTCGGCACGTTGACCACCACCGCGATTCGCTGGCCCTCGGAGCGGGCGTGGCGAAGCGCGGCGAGCGTGTCGGCGGTCTCGCCCGATTGCGAGATGAAGAGGGCGAGGCCGCCCGGCTCGAGAACCGGCTCGCGGTAGCGGAACTCGGAGGCGATATCGAGCTCGACCGGGACCCGGGCGAATTGCTCGAACCAATATTTGGCGACCATTCCGGCGTAGAAGGAGGTGCCGCAGGCGACGATGGTGACCCGGGGCACGTCGGCGAACGACCATTCGATGTCGGGAAGCGCGACCTTCTGCTCGTAGGGGCGAAGATAGGAGGAGAGAGTCTGGGCGACGACGATCGGCTGCTCGAAGATCTCCTTCTGCATGAAGTGGCGGTAATTGCCCTTCTCGACGGCCGCGGCGGACGCGCCCGAGGTGACGATGGGCCGGGTCACTTCCTCGTTCGAGCGGTTGAAGAGGGTCGCGCCCTCGCGGGTGACGACCGCCCAGTCGCCCTCGTCGAGATAGGCGATCCGCTGGGTCAGCCCGGCGAGCGCCAGTGCGTCGGAGCCGAGATAGGTCTCGCCCTCGCCATAGCCGACGGTGAGCGGCGCTCCCATGCGCGCGCCGATCAGCATGTCGGGATAGTCGCGAAAGAGGATGGTGATGGCGAAAGCGCCGTGAAGCCGGGGAAGGACCGCCGCGACCGCCTCGCGGGGTTCCTTGCCCTGCTTGAGCTGGTGGTCGACGAGGTGGGCGACGACCTCGCTGTCGGTTTCCGATTCGAACGTCCGTCCCTCGGCGATCATCTCCTCCCGCAAAGGCCGGAAATTCTCGATGATGCCGTTATGGACGAGCGCCACCCCGTCGACGATGTGCGGGTGGGCGTTGCCGAGCGTCGGAGCGCCGTGGGTCGCCCAGCGCGTATGGGCGATCCCGACCGTTCCGGACAGCGGCGCCTCGGCGAGCTCGCGGGCGAGATTGTCGAGCTTGCCCTCGGCGCGGCGGCGCTCGAGCCTGCCGTCGACGACGGTGCAGATGCCCGACGAATCATAGCCGCGATATTCCAGGCGGCGAAGCCCCTGGAGGAGGCGGTTCGCCACCTCGTCGTGGCCGACTATGCCGATGATTCCACACATTGCGGTCGAAAGCCTCTCAGGATCGCGCGGAGCGGACCAGGCTCGGCCCGCATTCGATTTTCCCCTTTGCGCATATAGGGGTAAAAGAAAAGAAAGGCGTTGGCCGAGAGGCGCGGGATGGGCTTCGTGCTGATCGAGCGGGCAAGCTCGACGAGGCGGCGGCGCTGTTCAGGAAAGTGCTGGAAATCGACCCCGAGGATGCGGGCGCCAAGAGCGGGCTTCATTATATCGAGGACCAGAAGGCGAAGCCGCCGCGCACCGCCCGAGGCGCTCTATCATGCCTTCCGGCGCGCTTCCTTGCGCGCTCGCATCGTCTCGCGGAAGCGGGTCGCCCAGCCGGCTTTCTCGCGCTGCTCGCCTCGGGCGACGGCAAGCGCGTCGGGGGCGACGTCGCGGGTGATGACCGAGCCCGCGCCGACGATCGCTCCGGGGCCGATCGCGACGGGGGCGACCAGCGCGGAGTTGGAGCCGATGAAGGCGCCGGCGCCGATCGTCGTTCCGTATTTCAGGAAGCCGTCGTAATTGCAGGTGATCGTGCCCGCGCCGATATTGGCCCCCTCCCCCACCTCGGCATCGCCGAGATAGGTGAGGTGGCTCGCCTTGGCGCCCGCCGCCAGCTTCGCCTTCTTGGTCTCGACGAAATTGCCGACCTTCGCCTTTTCGCCGATCTCGGTTCCGGGGCGAAGCCGGGCATAGGGGCCGATCTCGGCGCCCGAAGCGATCGAGGCGCCCTCGATATGGCTGAACGCACGGATCCGCACGCCCTGGGCGATCCGCACTCCGGGCCCGAAGACGACGTTGGGCTCGACCACGCAGTCGCGGGCGATGGCGGTGTCGTGGCTGAACCACACCGTCTCCGGGGCGAGCAGGCTGACCCCTTCGGCCATTGCGAGGGCCCGGCGGCGGCGCTGCCAGGCGAGCTCGACCTCGGCCAGCTCGGCACGGCTGTTGATCCCGGCGACTTCGTCCGGATCGGTCTCGATGACGACGCTATGGCCGTCGCCGCGGGCGAGCATGACGATGTCGGGCAGATAATATTCACCGGCGGCATTGTCGTTGCCGACCCGGGCGAGAAGCGGCCAGAGCCGCTCGGCGGAGACCGCCATCAGGCCCGAATTGCACAGGTCGATCGCCCGCTCGGCCTCGCTCGCATCCTTATATTCGACCATCTTGTCGATGATTTCGCCGTCGGCGGCGACGATCCGGCCATATTGGGCGGCATCGGCCGGACGGAAGCCGACGACGACCGCGCTGGGCGCGTCCGGCGCCCGGAGGCGCTCGAGCATCCTCCTCATGGTCGCGGAGGAGACGAAGGGCGTGTCGCCGTAGAGGATGAGGACGTCGCCCTCGAAGCCCGAAAGCGCCGGCTCCGCCTGAAGCACGGCATGGGCGGTGCCGAGCTGCGGATCCTGGACCGTCAGAGCGCCGCCATGCGCCTCGACGAGGGGCTCGAGCTGCTCGCGCCGGTCGCCGACGACGACCACGATCCGCTCGGCTCCCACTTCCCCGACGCTGGCGAGGAGATGCTCGAGCATCGGCCGGCCCGCGATCGAGTGGAGCACCTTGTGGAGATCGGATTTCATCCGGGTCCCCTTGCCGGCGGCGAGGACGATGGCGGCGACGGGCCTCGAACAGGTCATGGCCGCGCCCATCGCACGAACCGGTTGAAACTTCCACACCGCGCCGTGCAAGGACAAGGCGATGCCGCCTTTCCCCTTCGACGTCGTCGCCTTCGACCTGGACGGCACCCTGGCCGACACCGCGCCGGACCTCGCGGCCGCGCTCAACCACGCGCTCGGCGCGCTCGGCCGGCCGCTCGTGCCGCCGGAGAGCGTCCGCCATCTCGTCGGCCACGGCGCCCGGGCGCTGCTCCGGCGCGGCCTCGCCACCAGCGGCGAGGCGCCGGAAGCTTTGGTGGACGAGGGCTTTCCCCACTTCATCGACTATTACGCCGCCAACATCTGCCGCGGGACCCGCCCCTATGAAGGCGTCGACGCGGCGCTCGACGCGCTGGCCGCGAAAGAGGTGGCGCTGGCCTTGTGCACCAACAAGCCGGAACGCCTGACCCGCCTCCTGCTCGAGGCGCTGGGCTGGAGCGAGCGGTTCGACGCGGTGGTGGGGGGCGATACCCTGACGGTGCGCAAGCCCGACCCGGCACCCCTCCGGCAAGCCATCGCCAGTGCCGGCGGCGGAGCGGCGGCCTTCATCGGCGATTCCATCACCGACGCCGACACGGCTCGGGCGGCGGGCATCCCTTTCGTCGCGGTCGGCTTCGGCTTTTCCGACCGGCCGGTCGAGGCGCTCGGGGCCGACGATGTGATTGACGACTATTCGCGGCTGGTGGAGACGCTGCGGCGGCTCGGACGGTGAAGGAGGCAGGAATGGCGAAAAGGTTGATTGCGGTGGCGCTCGGCGCGGCTCTGCTCTCCTCGGTCGGCGGGATCGCCGTCGCTCAGACCGATCCGATGGCGACGGACACGATCGCCCGCTACGATCCGGTTCGGGCGCAGGCCGACTATGTCCGCCGCGAGGTGATGATCCCGATGCGCGACGGGGTGAGGCTCTACACCGTCATCGTCATGCGCAAGGGAACGAGGAACGGGCCGATCCTGCTTAGCCGCACCCCATATGACGCGGCCAAGGCGACATGGCGCAATCCGAGCCAGAAGATCGAGGAAATCCTCCCCGTCATGGACGCCGAGTTCGTCGACGACGGCTATATCCGCGTCTACCAGGACGTCCGCGGCCTCCATAAGTCCGAAGGCGACTATGTGATGACGCGGCCGCTTCGCGGGCCGCTCAACCGGACCGCGGTCGATCATTCGACCGACGCCTACGACACGATCGATTGGCTGGTGAAGAACGTGCCCGAATCGAACGGGCGGGTCGGGATCACCGGTTCCTCCTATGTCGGCTTCACCGCCCTGATGGCGCTGGTCGACCCGCACCCGGCGCTCAAGGCGGCGGTTCCGCAAAGCCCGATGGTCGACGGCTGGATGGGCGACGACTGGTTCCACAACGGCGCGTTCCGGCAGCCGAGCTTCGACTACGTCATGGAGCAGACGGCGAAGGAGGGCGACGGCCCCGCGCCCTACGGAAGCGGCGACGATTACGACGCCTATCTGAACGCCGGGTCGGCGGGAGATTTCGCCCGGCGCTACGGGATCGACGCCTTCCCCTTCGCCCGAAAGCTGATGGAGCATCCGGCTTACGACAGCTACTGGCAGGGACAGGCGCTCGACCGGCTGCTGGGAGCGCGCAAGCTGACCGTTCCGACGATGCTGGTGGTCGGGCAATGGGACCAGGAGGACAGCTACGGCGCCCCCGCCGTCTACCGGGCGCTTTCGCCGCGGGTCCCCGCCGGGAGCGACCTCCTCCACCTGGTGATCGGCCCGTGGCGGCACAGCGGCGTCAATTACGAAGGCCGAAGCCTCGGCGCGCTCGACTTCGAAGGCGATACCGCGCTCCACTTTCGCCGAGAGGTGATGAAGCCCTTCCTCGACCGATATCTGAAGGACGGCCCGGCGAGCGCGGCCACGCCCCGGGTGATGACCTACGCCACCGGCGACAATCGCTGGGAGGCGAGCGACCGCTGGCCGCTCGGCACCGGCACGCCGATCTACCTCCAGCCTGGCGCCCGGCTGGGATTCGAGGCGCCGTCGGGTGGGCATGACGATTATGTCTCGGATCCGGCCAAGCCGGTTCCGTTCGTCCCCCGGCCGGTCCACGCCCGGGAAGCCGATGTGTGGAAGCCGTGGCTGGTCAGCGACCAGCGCTTCGCCGAGAGCCGCCCCGATGTCCTAAGCTATACCAGCGCGCCGCTGACCCGGGCCGTCCATATCGCCGGGGCGCCGATGGTCGACCTGTTCGCCGCAACGACCGGCACCGACGGCGACTGGGTGGTGAAGCTGATCGACGTCTATCCCGAGGAGCAATCGGGGCAGGCGAAGCTTGCCGGCTACGAGCTGCCGGTGGGAATCGAGATCTTCCGAGGCCGCTACGTCCACGGCTTCTCGAATCCCGCGCCGCTGCGGCCCGGCAAGGTCGAGGAATATAAATGGGCGCTGCCCAACGTGAACCACGTCTTCAGGCCGGGCCACCGGATCATGGTCCAGATCCAGTCGAGCCTGTTCCCGCTCTACGATCGAAATCCGCAGACCTACGTCGCCAACATCTTCGACGCCAAGGCTTCGGACTATCGCTCCGCGACCCAGAGCGTCTGGCACGCTCCGGGCCGGGCGAGCGCGGTGTGGCTTCCGGTGGTGCGCTGATCGGGACCGTCAGGCTAGCGCCGCGCCTTGGTCCACAGGTGGCGGGCGAGCATCGCGGGCGGCATTCGGAGCCAATGCGAGCGGACGTAGAAAGCGAGGCGGAGCGCCGGGCGGCGCTCTCGTCCCCATCCGTCGCGGGCGAGGAGCCGGCGGATGAAGAGCCGGTCCGAAAGGCGCGGCCGTCCTGCAAGGACAGTGTCCACCTCGGTGCCGAACAGCGCCCGGGCCAGTCTTAACGCCCGGGCGACGGCGGGTATCAGATCGTGCTCCCAGGAGCGCTCGCGAAGCTCGACGGTGAATTCGTAGCCTCCGACGGAGAAGTCCGAAAGGAGCCGGTCCATGTCCCACAGGTTGCGCAGCCCTCCAGCGAGATCGCCGTCGGCGAAGAGGTGGGCGGCGCAATGGACGATCATGTCCGCGGGATGGAGAATGCGGAGGCCGTTCTCCAGCGGAACGCTCGCCGAGACGAGCGCTTCGGCGTCGGGCGTGGGCCGCGCCGTGAGCGGAAGGATGGTATGGTGGACGTCGATCATCCGATCGCGCTCGCGGTGGATGAGCGGCGGAAGCTCGTGCATCCAGCGGCGGTAATAGAGGTCGTCATAAGCATCCTCCTTCACCCATTCCCACCCGGCCGCGAGGAGCGCCTGCTCGACCCGGGGCAGAGCGTCCCTCGGAACCAGGATATCGAGATCGCCGATCGACCGCCCCACCGCCGCCGAAAGGCCCGCGGCGGCATAGGCCGTGCCCTTGAGGAGGACGATCGGAACGCCGAGCGGGGCGAGGGCGCGGCGGGCCATCTCCGCCTCCCACAAAGCCTCCCGCCGCCCCTGCTCGGCGGATCGGCGGGCGTCCTCGAGCCGTTCGGCCACACCTTCGGGAAGGTCCAGGCCCTTGAGCCGGAAGGCAAGGCTTCCGGCGAGCGATTCGGCGCGCGCGGCGGAGAGGAGCGACGTCCAGTCCCGCACCTTCGGCGCGGCGGCGGGATCGCGCAGCAGGCGGACGAGGGCGCGCAGGTCCCTCACTTCGACCGATGGTCCTCGACGAGGCGAACCCCCTCCTCGCTTGCCGAATAATCGAGCGCTCGGGCCGGGACCGACGAGACGAGCCGGCTCAGCGCGTCGAATCCGCGCCGGCCGAGCGCGACGTAGTTGGTCGAGGCCTGGGTGAGCCGGACGAACACCTCCGCGGCACCGACCGGACGCGAGTCCGGGGCGAGGTCCCGCCCGAAGCGCGGAAACAGGATCAGGGCCGGCCGCGCGGGGACGTCCATCCGGGCGATGGCGTCGGGCGAGGGGCGAAGGTGCCGGATCGTCCCCTTCGGGGTTCCCGCCATGACCGGCCCGAGCCGAGCCCCGTCGACCTCGCCGAAGACCGCCAGCGACTCGTTCTTGAGGCTGACCGCCCGCGGGAAGGGGTGGAGAAGCCCGCTCTCGGGATCGAGAAGCGCGAACTCGTCGCCCAGGAAGCGCCAGCCCCGCTCGCCGAGCAGGGCCGAGAGGGTCGACTTGCCCGCGCCGGAATGGCCGGTGAGGAGCACGGCCTTTCCGTCCCGCTCAACCGCCGCGGCGTGGAGCAGGAGGAAGCGCCGCTGGCCGAGCGCCATCTGGAGGTTCATGCCCATCTCGGCGGCGAGCAGCCCGTGCGCGAGAGAGAGCGGAGCCGCGCCGGGAAGCATGAAGTCGCCGCGAATGGCGATCGAAGGCCGAAGCGCCCGGCGCCATGGCCTTTCGGGTTCCAGCCGGACGGTGAAATCGCAAATGCCTTTCGGCTCCGGATAGCCGGCATAGAGGCGGCGAAGCGCCTCGACGGGCCCGCGCCACGCAGAGCCGATCCGGAAGGCCACCGGCCCGACCCGCAGCTCGAAACGATGGTTCATCCGGGAGGCTGCCCGGAGCCGCTCCGCGATTGCCGCCAGACGAGGCCGGCGGCCTCGAGCTCGGCGAGCCGGGCGGAGATCGCGGCTTCGGCGTCTTCCTCGCCGGCGAGGTCGAAGGCGTCGGCGAGCCGGGCCGCGATCTCGCCCGCGTCGGCGGGGCCGGCCGCCAGCGCCCGAAGAATCTGCGGCGCGGGCGGAGCGAGGATGTGGGTGGTTCCCGAACGCGCGTGGAACAGCGCGGTCAGCCCTTCCAGGTCGGCGCTCGCGACCGAGCCCGGAGGATCGGCGGCATAAAGGGGACCGGCCATGCCGGCCCGATCGTAGCGCTGATCTATCGCGGCATCTGCAGCGAGGCGAAGCAGGTGAAGCCGCTCGTCCCCGCCTGCAGACGGCGGATGTAGTTGAGATAGGCCTGGGCCGCGTCCGGATCGATCCCCGCCGGGGTCGGTCCGTGGTTCATCAGCACCCGCACCTCCTCGCCGGTGAGCGGGCGCGGCGCGGGGGCGAAGGCGCCCGGCGTTCCGGGCGGGACGAGCGTGCCGTCGGAGGCGATGTAGTTGCCGACCTTGTCCGGCGAAGGCACCGGGATTTCGCAATTGAGAACGGACCCGGCGGTCTGGGCGAAGGCCGGGCGAACCGTCACCACCGTCGAGGCGGCCACGGCGCCGAGCGCGAGAACGGTCCGCCGGCTCGGCACGAACGCCCCCGCGGAGCCGCCTTCATCCTGTTTCACGTCGCTCATCCCGTCACGCACTATGCCCATGCTGTTTCATAAGCGTAAAGGGCCGGCATGACGAGCGCCGCGCGCGAGGAGAGCGTCCCGGGCGGGGACGCGGGCTTCGCCGCCGCTGCGAAGCGACATGGTCCGGCTCCCGCCGGGCTTTTCCGACACTTACCCTTGTGCCCCAAGGGCTTGACCGAAGCGGGCGGCATTCGGGGAAAATAGTGGCCGTCGCCTCGGGAGAAAAATCGTTTCGCCCTCGTTTAGGCGGCGTGCTGCCGATGTAGGGCGGCCCCCACTCCCAAGGAGAGCTTGACATGAAAATTGTGATTTTCGCGGCCGCGCTGATGCTCGGCGGCGCCGCGATGGCGCAGGACACCACCGGCGGAACCGGCACCACCGACACGACCGCGAGCGGCTCGATGCAGGGCATGCAGATGGGCAACGGCATGGCCCAGCCGGCGAGCAACCAGGCGCCCGAGCGCGACGCGCGCGGGGTCGCGGTGATTTCCGCCGACGCCTCGGCGCCTCCGGGGTACAACCAGCCGGCGCGGACCGGACCCGCCGGAACGATCCAGCCGACCGCGACGGTGAGCAGCATGGGCTCGGCCGGCGACCTTCCGCCGTGCAGCCGCAAGGTCACCGACCACTGCACCCAGACCTACGAACGCGGCGCCCGCGCGCCGCGCTGACGGAGCATCGGGGCGCCCGGCCCGGGCGCCCCGTTCTTCGGCTCCTCAACCGCTCCGATTCGACCGGCCGATCATTCCGGCCATTGTCGGCGAGACCCCGATTCTGCCATGAGGCCCGCTTTCAACGGCCAGGCGGGACCCCTTATCGATGACCATCAGCTTTGAAGGACGAGTCGCGATCGTCACCGGCGCCGGCGGAGGCCTCGGCCGAGCCTATGCGATCGAGCTTGCCCGCCGCGGCGCCAAGGTGGTGGTCAACGACCTCGGCGGAGCCCGGGACGGCACCGGCCGTTCCGATTCGGCGGCCAGGGTGGTCGCGGAGATCGAGCAGGCCGGCGGCGAGGCGATCGCCAACGGCGCCTCGGTGACCGACGTCGGGCAGGTCGAGGCGATGGTCGCCGAGGCCAAGGACCGCTGGGGCGCAGTCCATATCCTGATCAACAACGCGGGCATCCTGCGCGACAAGAGCTTCGCGAAGATGGAGCTCGAGGACTTTCGAACCGTCGTCGACGTTCACCTGATCGGATCGGCCAATTGCACCAAGGCGGTGTGGGAGACGATGCGCGAGCAGGGCTACGGGCGGATCCTGATGACGTCGAGCTCCACCGGCCTGTACGGCAATTTCGGACAGGCCAATTACGGCGCCGCCAAGCTCGGCCTGGCCGGCTTCGCCAAGACCCTGAGCCTCGAGGGCGCCCGCTACGGGATCCGGGTCAACACGATCGCTCCGACCGCGGCCACCCGGATGACCGAGGACCTGTTCCCGGCCGAGATGCTCGCGGCGTTCAATCCCGACAACGTGGTTCCCGCGGCGCTCTTCCTCGTCTCCGAGGACGCCCCGTCGAACGTCATCGTCGGCGCGGGCGGCGGAGTCGTCCAGGCGGCCTATGTCACCCTCACCCCCGGCTACGCCCTGCCGGAAGGGCGCCGCACGGTCGAGGAGGTGGCGGCGAACTGGGAACGGATCGCCTCTCGCGAAGGCGAGATCGTGCCCCAGTCCGGCGCCGAGCAGGCGATGCTGATCCTGAAGACGCTTCGCGAGTAGAAAGGGGGACAAACACCGCCGTGTTGCACACATAATACACCTGTGGTAACCACCCTCCTTTCCAGGGAGGAACAACCATGTACAGCGAAAGCGATCTGGAGGCGGCGGTGGCGGCCGGGGCGCTCAGCCCCGACTCGGCGGCGGCGCTCCGCAACTACGTCGCCGGGCGCAACGCGCTTCCGGCGGTCGACGAGGAGCATTTCCGGCTCGTCACCGGCTTCAACGACATCTTCGTCTCCGTGGCGGCGGCGATCCTGCTGGTCGCGCTGGCGTGGATCGGAAGCTCGTTCGCGCTCCGGATCGACGGCAACGGGCCTTCGCCGATCTCGGGCGTGCTCGTCGCCGCCGCGGCCTGGGGCCTGGGCGAATTCTTCACCCGCAAGCGGCGCATGGCGCTGCCCAGCATCCTGCTCCTCCTCGCCTTCGTCGGCGGGATATTCGAGGCGGCCGGCGCGGCCCTGGTGCTGATCGTCGGTCCCGACTCGGTCGAGCGGAGCCAATCGCTCGCCGGCATCGTCGCGGCGGGCGCGGCGGCGGTGACCGCGGCCGGCGCCTGGCTACATTGGCGCCGGTTCCGGGTTCCGATCACGGTCGCCGCCGGCGCGGCCGCGGTGGTCGGACTGGTCATGGCGCTGATCCGCTCCGGGCTCGGCGACAGCCCGAACGGCGGCGACCTCCTGCTGGGCTTCACGCTGATCTTCGGAATCGGCGTGTTCCTGTTCGCGATGTGGTGGGATTCGTCCGACCCGCGGCGCGAAACCCGCCGGTCGGATGTCGCCTTCTGGCTCCATCTCCTGTCGGGCCCGATGATCGTCCATCCGATCTTCAAGCTGCTCGGCCTGACCGACGGCGGCGGGTCGGTCACGGGGGCCTTCGTCGTCATCGCGGTCTACGTCCTGTTCGGGATCGCGGCGCTGGCGATCGACCGCCGCGCCCTGCTCGTCTCCGCTCTCGCTTATGTGCTCTGGGCGCTCAGCCGGCTGTTCGAACAGGCCGGAGCCTATGAGCTGAACCTCGCCCTGACGGCGCTGGTGATCGGCTCGGCCCTGCTGCTCCTGTCGGCCTTCTGGCACGGCGCCCGGCGCGCGGTGGTGAGGCCGCTTCCGCCGCGGCTGCAGGCGAAGCTTCCAGTCCTCGACCGGGTCGCGGTCGTCGTCCCGGCTTAAGCGCCGCGAAGGCCTAAAAGGGCGGCGCCCCTCGCGCGGGACGCCGCCCTTTCCTTGCCCACGGTCACCGGCTCGAGGCGAGCCGGACCGACCTGGCGGCCACGGCCGAAGCAAGCGCGGCGTCGCGCCGTTCCGAAATCGCCCGGGCCGTCTGGGCGAGGCATCGGCTGACGACGTTCTTGCCGTGAACGTCCACGTCCGACGCGTCTCCGCAGACTTCACGGACGGCGAAGGCAAGGCGGCGGTCGAGCGCCGAGCGGCCCGCCGGAGTGGCGAGATCGAGGTCGGCGTAGCGAACGATCTGAACCTCGACGGGCGCGGTGGCGGAGTCGCGGGCAGGCGCCGGCGCGGCTCCGAACGCCGCGGCGGCCGCGGCGATCGCAAGCAGGATCTTCATGTCGGTCTCCTTGAGTGTCGCGTGGGGCGTCAGCGCTGGCGCGATCCCCCGCTACGCCTCCCGGCCGAAACGGCCTAACAACGATGTTGCGCGGCCGTTCTGCAAAAGTGCAGAATGCCCGGATGTTCGACTGGAACGACCTTCGTGCCTTCCTCGCCGTCGCCGAGACCGGAAGCACCTTGTCGGCCGGACGGCGGCTTCGCGTCAGCCAGACCACGGTCGCCCGCCGAGTGGCCGCGCTCGAAGCCGCTCTCGGCCTGCGCCTGTTCGAGCGGCGCCCGGCGGGCTATTCGCTCACCCCGGCCGGCGAGGCCCTCCTCGCCCCGGCCCGGGCGGTGCAGGGCGGCGCGGAGGCATTCGCGGAAGCCGCCGCCGCCGTGTCCCGCGAGGCGAGCGGCACGGTCCGGCTCACCGCTCTCGAAATCTACGCCGCCACCCTGCTCCCGCCGATCCTTCGCGAGCTTCACGAGGCGCATCCCGCGATCATGATCGAGCTCGACACCGCCGAAGAGCTTCGCGACCTCGCCGGCGGCGCGGCCGACATCGCGCTTCGGGCGAGCCACGAGCCGAAGGGCGGCGGGCTGGTCGGCCGAAGGATCGCGCCCGATCCCTGGACCCTCTTCTGCAGCCGCGGCTATGCCGCCCGCCACCCCAAGCCGCACACGCGCGAGGACCTTCGCGCCCATCCGTTCATCGGCGGCGGCGGAGAAGGCCTGTGGCGGCGCTACCGGGCATGGCTCCGCCGGCTCGATCTCGAGGAAGCGGTCGCGATGCGCCACGACACGGCGACGGGAATGCTCGCTTCGGTGCGCGCCGGCTTCGGAATCGCCGCCCTGCCCTGCTTCGTCGCCGACCGCGACCCGGAGCTGGTCCGCTGCGTCGACCCGATGAGCGGCGACCAGAGCGGCATCTGGCTACTGACCAGCGAGCGGCTTCGCTTCACGCCCCGGATTCGGGTGGTGATGGACTTCCTCGCCGATCGCCTGACCCGCATCGCGCGAACGCCGATCCCGGAGCAACCTTATCCGTGGCAGCCGGACCCGGACCCGGAATAGCGCGGCTCGTCACCCCGGACTTGACGCCGTAAGGGTCTTCCCGCCGACGGCTACTCGCCGACGACCTTGAGCAATTTGCGCTCCAGCGGAGCGAGCAGCGGACCGAGCTCGTGGCCTCGGCGCAGCACCGTCCCGCTCTCGCCGACCAGCGCCCACATGCCCTGCTTGTTGCGGAGCGCCGGCCATTTCTCGATCCGGTATTGCGGCCGCTCGGCGGTCCGGCGGAAGGCCCAGAAGGCGGCGTGGTCGCGGCCGAACTCGACCGCGTAATCCTTCCACAGCCCGGCCGCGACCATCCGGCCGTAGAGGTCGGTGATCCGGCTAAGCTCGGCCCGGGTGAAGCCGATCTGCGGCGAGGAGGAACCCGGAAAAGGGAGGATCTCACCCATCAGGCGCGGTCGCGCTCCTTTCCGGCTTGTTCGCGAAGCAGCTCGGCGAGCCGGGCGCGAAGCCGCTCGACCTCGCACTGAAGGAGCTCGAGCTTCTGGGTCGCGGGATCGAACGTCTCGGAGCAGGGGGTGCCGTAGGGCAGGAAGTGGCCGGAGCTCTGCTCGGCGGTGACGAGGGTCGAGCGGGCGGGGATGCCGACCATGGTCGCGCCTTCGGGAACGTCCTTGGTGACGACCGAGTTGGCGCCGATCCGGGATCGCGGCCCGACCATGATCGGGCCGAGCACGGCGGCGCCCGAACCGATGATGACTCCGTCGCCGATCGTCGGGTGGCGCTTGCCCGGAACGCCGTCGGCCGGGTTGGTGCCGCCGAGGGTAACGTGCTGGTAGATGGTGACGTCGTCGCGAATCTCGGCGGTCTCGCCGATCACGACGAAGCCGTGGTCGATGAAGAAGTTCCGGCCGATGACGGCGCCCGGGTGGATGTCGATCCCGGTGAACGAACGGGCGATATGGTTCACCAGCCGGGCGAGGAAGAAGAGCTCGCCCCGGAAAAGCCAGTGCGCGATCCGATGGAAGCCGAGCGCCCAGACACCCGGATAGAGCAGGATCTCCCAGCGTGATCGAGGGGCCGGATCGCGCGCCTTGATCGAATCGAGATAGGCCACCAGCCCGTTCAGCATCGGCAAAAGTCCCTCGCCCCTTCGGCAGGTAAGATAATCGGGCGTGGGCAAAAATCCAGCAAGCGGGCAAAGAATCGTGCCACGGCGCGTTTTCGCTTGCTTGTGCGGCGGCCGATCACGTTATTCGGCGGCACTGGAGCGGGGACGGGCATGTTGGACTTTTCCCAGATTACGTTGCTGGACATATTGCCGTTCGCGGCGATCGGATTTGCCGCCCAGCTTGTCGACGGGGCGCTCGGAATGGCGTTCGGCCAGATTTCAAGCACCCTGCTTGTGACGATGGGGGTTCCCCCCGCCGCCGCCTCGGCGGGCGTCCACACCGTCGAGACCTTCACCACCGCCGTCTCGGCGATCAGCCATGTCGCGCACAAGAATGTCGACTGGCGGCTCTTCTTCCGGCTCGCCATCCCCGGCGTGATCGGCGGAATCCTCGGCGCCTACGTCCTCACCCGGATCGACGCGGCGACGGCCAAGCCCTTCGTCCTCGCTTATCTGACGATCCTCGGCCTCTACCTGCTTTGGCGCGGGATCACCCACAAGCATGTCGAGCGCGAGCCGAGGGTGGTGGAGCCGCTCGGCCTCGCCGGCGGATTCCTCGACGCGGCGGGCGGCGGCGGCTGGGGGGCGGTGGTGACCAGCAACCTGCTCGTCCAGGGCATGTCTCCAAGGAAGACGATCGGAACCGTCAACACCGCCGAATTCTTCCTGACCGTGACGATCAGCGCCACCTTCATCGCAACTCTCGGCTGGGCGGCCTTCACGGTGAAGACGCTCGGCCTGCTGGTCGGCGGAGTCCTCGCCGCGCCGTTCGGCGCCTGGATCGCCAAGCGGGTCAACGCGGACATGCTCTTGACCTTCGTCGGCGTGGTTCTGACGCTTAGCAGCCTCTACGGCCTGTATCGGGCGCTGACATGAGCCGCCCGCTCTTAGTCCTCGGGATCGCCGGCAGCCTGCGCGCCGGATCGCTGAACCGGGCGCTGCTCCGCGCCGCAGCCGGGCTCGCGCCCCAAGGTCTTTCCATCGAGCCTTGGCCGCTGGACGACGTCCCGCTCTACAACGGCGACGTCGAAGCCGCGGGCGATCCCGAGCCGGTCGCGCGGTTCAAGGCCGCCATCCGCGCCTCGGACGCGCTTCTGTTCGTCACGCCGGAATATAATCACGGGGTCCCCGGCGTGCTCAAGAACGCCGTCGACTGGGCATCGCGGCCGCCCGGCGGCTCGCCGCTCAACGGCAAGCCGGTCGGGATCGTCGGCGCCTCTCCGGGGATCACCGGCACGGCCCGGGGCCAGTCCCAGCTTCGCCAGGCCTTCGAGTTCACCAACAGCTTCTGCATGCCGCAGCCGGAGCTGCTCGTCTTCAAGGCGCATGAGAAGTTCGACGGCGAAGGGCGGCTCACCGATGCCGCGACCGGCGAGTTCCTGCGCCGCTACCTCGCCGGCTTCGAGGCCTGGGTCCGGCGCTTCGTCAATCCTCCCTCGCTCTGACCGGAGAAGGCCCTCCGCCGGCCTCGTCTCGGCCGTAGCTGTCCGGCTGGAAGGTCAGGCCCTCCGGCCCGCCGGGGAGAACGGTGAGGTAGGTGATGTAGACCGGCACCGGCTCCGGCAGATCGGCGCGCTGCTCCGGAGCCGGGCCACGCGGGGCCGGCGGGCGGCCTCGGAACAGCCATCCGGCGAGACGGCGATAGTCGGAGAGCCGGACGCAGCCCGAGCTCAAGCGCCGGTCGGCCCGCTCGAACAGCGCCTTGTCGGGAAAGTCGTGGAGGTAGATGCCGAGGCGATTGGCCATCATGAACTTCATCGCGCCCATCACGTTCGCGCCGCCGGGCAGCTGGCGGAGGCGGAGGCTCTCGCGCCCGGCCGCCACCGCCTTCCAGTTCACCGCCGAGGCCGGGATGGGGCGGGCCTTATCGCTCCAGTCGGAGAGGATCTGAAGGCGCTCGCGGGCGATCAGGCCCGGCCCCTCGCGGAAGACCCGCTTCGCGCGGCCCTGGGCGAGATCGGGCGGCATGTTCCAATAGGGGTTGAGCACCGCATGGGTGATCCGGCTCGCCAGCATCGGGGTCTCCATGCCGCGCTTGCCGACGATCACCCGCATCGGCCCGTCGACCCGCCGGCCGTCGATCATCCACAGCCGGGCCGAGGCGGTATCGACGACGATGTAGCGCCCGTCGGCGGCCGGGATCGCCCGGGCTCGGTCGAGATTGGCGCGGACCAGGCCCTCGTCTCCGCGACCGCCATTAGCCGCCCAGCGCGCATAGCCGCGCCGGATTGCCGAATAGAGCGGGTTCATCGCGACCGCGCCGGCCACGCCGTCGGCGAGCGACGGCGCCGCCGCCAGCCCCCGAAGGACGTCCGCCGGCGAGGGCGGCTCGGGCGCCAGGCCCGGCTCGGCGAGAACCATCCGGTTTCGCCGCGGCGTTCGAAGATCGCGGACATAGGCGGCGAAGCCGCGCGAGAGCAGGAGCTCGAGGTGCGCCAGGGCGCCGGGCTCGCCGCTTCGCGCCCCATCGACGGCCCTGGCGAGGTCCGGCCAGCCGTAGTCGGCGGGATCCAGACCGTCGAAGCGCGCCTCGGCGATCCGGCTTAGCGCCTGCTCCGCGCCCGGGCGGAGGCCGCCTTTCGCCACCCACAGCGGCCGGTTGCCGCGCGAGGCATAGAAAGCGGCGATCGCGCGGCCGACGGCAACCGGCGCGTACGATCCGGTCGCCGCGGCCGCGGGCCTGGGCTGCGGGTTCCGAGACGGCTCGGGCGCGCGCCCGCAGGCGGCGAGCGCCAGGAAGAAAGCGAGGCTGAACCGGCGGCGCGTCACGGCGGCTACCCCAGCCCTTTCAGCCCTGCCGCGCAAGACGGCGGAACGGCCTGTCCCGCTCTGGGGCGACTAGGGCTTCGGGAGGACGAGGCTCGCGCGAAGCCCCCCTTCGGCGCGGTTCACCAGCACCAGCCGTCCGCCATGGGCGCGCGCGACCGCCTCGGCGATCGCGAGTCCGAGCCCCGCCCCGCCGCTTTCCCGGTTGCGCGATTCCTCCAGCCGTCGGAACGGCTCGAGCACCTCGCCGAGCCGTTCTTCCGCTATACCGGGGCCTTCGTCCTCGACGTCGATCCGAACGGCGCCGTCCTCCTCGGCGACGGCGACTTGCGCCCGGCCGCCATAGGAGACGGCGTTGTCGACGAGATTGCGGACGGCCCGGCGAAGCAGGTTGGGCTGGACGGCAAGCACCGCCCGGGGCGAGTGGCGGAACTCGGCGGAGCGGCCCATGTCCCTCTGCTCCTCGACCACCGAATCGGCGAGCGCGGCGAGATCGACCGGCCGGACGGTCTCGCGGGCGCGGCCGGTCCGGGCGAGGACCAATATGTCTTCCAGCGTTCCGGACATCTCCTCGAGCGTGGCGACGAGCCGTTCGCGCTCCTCCTCCGGCTCGAGGCTCTCGGCGCGAATGCGCATGGAGGCGAGCGGCGTTCGCAGATCGTGCCCGATCGCTCCCAGCATCCGGTCCTTCTCGTCGAGCAAGGCGAGGGTTCGACGGTTCATCGCGTTGAACGCCTCGATCGCGGCCCGGATGTCGGCGGGGCCGCGAGGCACGACCGGCTCGGGCGGGGCGCGCCCCTCGAACCGCTCGGCCGCGCGGGTGAGGTCCTGGAGCGGCCGGGCAAGCCGCCGCGCGGTCCAGAATACGGCGCCGAAGACGATCAGGAACAGCAGCGCGGTGGCGACGAGGATCTGGTGGAGTAGCCAATGGTCGAGATGCGGCGCGACGATCTGGCCGTTGAACCAGCGTCCGTCCGGAAGGCGCGCCGAGAGGATCATCACCCTGCGCTCGACCGCCCCAAGGTGGCGGGGCGGCGGCGGAAACAGCGGCGACGGCGGCGGTGGGGGGAGGAGCCGCTCGCGGGCCGAGGCCGCCTCGACTCCCGTCACCGCCACGCCCGCCTCCTTGAGCGCGTCGGCGAGGCGGCTCTCGAGCGCCGGATCGCGGCTAAGGCCCCGCGAGCCGACCAGGCTGGCCGCGCTCATCATGAAGCGGACGCGCATGGGGTCCCGATGCAGCGCGATCAGCGCCGGCCGCTGCTGGGCCGGAAGGCGCGAAACCACGCCCGCCGCCTGAGCGAACCGGCCGAGCGCCGGCCCTTCCGACTGGGCGAGGCTAAGCTTCTGCTGCTCGCTCAGGATGAAGGCGAGGTTGACCAGCTGGGCGACGAACAGCGCGAGCCCGGTCAGAAGCAGCATCTGACCGAGCAGGCTGTTGGGAAGCAGCCTTCTCACAGCCGGGTCACCTCCGCCGCGAACATGTAGCCGCCGCCCCACACGGTCTTGATCAGGGACGGCTGCTTCGCGTCCGACTCGATCTTGCGGCGAAGCCGGCTGACCTGGTTGTCGACGCTCCGCTCGAACGCGGCCAGCTCCCGCCCCTGGGCGAGATCGAGAAGCTGGTCGCGGCTAAGCACCCTTCGCGGGTGAAGGACGAGCGCGAGGAGGAGGTTGTACTCGCCGGTCGAAAGCGGCACCGCCACCCCCGAGCGGTCGACCAGCTCCCGCTCGCCGGTGTTCAGAACCCAGTCTCCGAAGCCGTAGGATTCGGCGGCCGGGCCCCGATGGCGGGACGGCCGGTCGCCGGCGCGGCGAAGCACCGCCTTGATCCTGGCGAGGAGCTCGCGCGGGCTGAACGGCTTCACCACATAATCGTCGGCGCCGATCTCGAGGCCGACGATCCGGTCGGTTTCCTCCGCCCGCGCGGTGACGAGGATCACCGGCACCCCGACGCTTTCGCGCACATGGGCGCAGAGCGACAGTCCGTCCTCGCCCGGCATCATCACGTCGAGCAGGATGAGGTCGAAGGCGTAGGCCGAAAGCAGCCGCCGAGCCTCCGCCGAATCCTTCGCCTTGCTCACTCGAAGGCCGGAGCGGGCGAGATATTGCGCGAGCGGATCGCGGATCGACTTCTCGTCGTCGACGAGGAGGATATGGGGCTCTCCGGCGGTGGCCATGGCGAGACTTGTCGGCAAGGCTTGGAGCGGGTCAAGGCCGGCGCGGGGAGCGAGGCCCCGCGCCGGCCCGACGCCGCCGCCCTAGCGAGGCGGCCCGTCGCCGCCGTGCGCCGCGGCCATCTCGTCGCGGGTGACGGCGCCGTCGCCGTTCGAATCGGCCGAGGCGAAGTGCCGCTCGATTCCGGCGGTGAACTCGGCGAGGGTGACCACGCCGTCCTTGTTCGAATCGAGCGCCTCGGGCGGCGGTGGGCCGCGATGGCCGCCCGGCGGCGGGCCCCGATGCTCTCCGGCGCCCGGCGGCGGCGGCGGCCCGTCGTGCCCACCGCGCATGCCGTGCCCGGCGCGCATCTTCCGGTGCGCCGCCTCGAAGTCGGCAAGCGTCGCGCGGCCGTCGCCGTCCGTATCGATGTGGGCGAACATCCGCGCGGCGTGCTGGCGCACCTCGGCGAGGGTCACCCGTCCGTCGCCGTCGGCGTCGAGCATGGCGAACGGATCGTGCCCTCGCGGTGGCTGGGCGAGCGCGGGCCCCGCCGAAGCGGCCGCCAAAGCTGCGGCGATAACAAATCTGAAGCTCATCACGTGGCTCTCCTGTCGAAGGCGCCGCGTCGGCGCCGGCGGCCTCTCTCGGCGCCTTGTGTCACAAGCCTGTGCCCGACGGGGCGCTAAATTGTCGCGATTTGTATCGGGGAAGCGGCCGCTCAGGCCGGCGCTTCATCAGCTCGGTCATCGTCAGCTCGCCAGCGACGCCCCGGAGGAAGCGGGATCGAACATGGCGACATCGACCGCGCTGCTGGACGGTGAGCCATTCGGCCTCGGCCGCGCGACACCAAGACGTGAACGCCTGAATCTCTCCGCGCGGCGATGCCTCTCTGTAAGGTTATCCTTGACAAATGTAAACCTTTGGGCTACAATGTGTCCATGATAAAGACATTCCGCTCCAAGGTTCTCGAAGCCTTCGCCGCCACCGGCGACGGTTCAAAGCTGCCCGTTAAAAATCACCGTCGTGTCGCCCGCGTCCTCACCCTTCTCGATGTTGCAGCCAAACCCGAGGACATGAACCTTCCCGGCTTCCGCTTTCACGGCCTCAACGGCAAGCCGAAGCGCTACGCCGGTGATGCCAGCGGCAATTACCGGATCACCTTCGGATGGGACGAACCGGACGCCATCGCGGTCGATATCGAGGATTATCACTAGACTGGACGAGGGATTCTCCGCTCAGCAAAGATCAACACTGTCAACTAAGGGTTGACAACTGTAAAGCAGGACCTTACATAACAGGACGATCGGAGGGCGCTGAACGCCCCCCAGACAGATATGGAGGACAATATGTCCAACCCTCTCCTGGCAGGCCTTGCTCCTGTTCACCCCGGCGAGGTGCTGCGCGAGGACGTCCTGCCCGCCCTCGCCAGGTCCAAGTCCGAGATCGCCAAGCTTCTCGGCATCACTCGCACCACGCTGTACGGCATCCTCAACGGCGACCAGTCGGTGACGTCCGAGATGGCGTTGCGCATCGGCAAGCTGACCGACACCTCGCCCAAGGTGTGGCTCAACCTCCAGCAGGACTACGACCTTCGCATCGGCGAGCATAAGCTCGCCGCCGAACTTGAGCGTATCCCCACGCTCGAAGTCGCGTAGCCCCACCGGCTTGCCTCCAGCCGGGTGCCCGTTTGCCGCGGTAGATTGATCTGCGCCGCGCTTCCCTATCCCCGGAGGGGAGAGGGAGCGACGAGTTACGCCGCCACCGCCTCGATCGCTTCCGACGCCTCAAGCCACCGCGCCTCGGCCTCGGCGATCTTCGCCTCCAGCTCGGCGCGGCGCTTCATCAGCTCGGTCATGGTCAGCTTCGCCAGAGCCACCTCGGCGGAGCCGGGATCGAACATGGCGAGATCGACGGCGCTTCGCTGGGCGGTGAGGCGGGCGACCTCCGCCTCGGCCGCCTTGGCGTCGCGGCGGAGCGACTGGCTCTTCTCGCGCGCCGCGGCGGCGGCCCGGCGGTCGTCCTTGCGGCTCGCCTTGTCGCCAACCTTCGCGACCCCGTTATCCTTCTGGAGGACGAGCGCGGTATAGTCGTCGAGCGACCCTTCGAACTCGGCCGCCGTGCCGTGATCGACCAGGACCAGCCGGTCGGCGGTGAGCTGAAGCAGGTGGCGGTCGTGGCTGACCACGACGACAGCGCCCGAATAGTCGTTCAGCGCCTGGACGAGAGCCTCGCGCGCGTCGACGTCGAGATGGTTGGTCGGCTCGTCGAGGATGAGCAGGTGGGGCGCGTCGCGGGTGATCAGCGCGAGGGCGAGCCTCGCCCGCTCGCCGCCGGAAAGCTTCCGCACCTCGGTCGTTGCCTTGTCGCCCGAAAAGCCGAAGCGGCCGAGCTGGGCCCGGACCGCGGAGGGGGTCGCGCCCTTCATCAGCCGGGACATGTGCTGGACGGGCGTGTCGTCGCCGTCGAGCTCCTCGACCTGATATTGGGTGAAATAGCCGACCTTCATCCGCCCGCTGGCGTTGATCGCGCCTTCCATCGGCGCGAGCTGCGCCGCCAGCAGTCGGGCTAGGGTCGTCTTGCCATTGCCGTTGCGGCCGAGCAAAGCGATCCGGTCGCTCGGGTCCATGCGCAGGTTGAGGCGGCTCAAAACCGGCGCTTCGCCATAGCCGACCGCCGCCATGTCGAGGGTTACCAGCGGCGGGCGAAGCTCCGGCGGGTCGGGGAAGCTGAAGGAAAGCGAAGGATCGTCGGCGAGCTCGGCGATGGGCTGCATCCGGGCCAGCGCCTTGACCCGGCTCTGCGCCTGCTTGGCCGTCGAGGCGCGGGCGCTGTTTCGGGCGATGAAGTCCTTCAGCTTCTCGCGCTGGGCCTGCTGGGCGGCGCGGGCGGCGGCGAGCTGCGCCTGCCGCTCGGCCCGCTGGCGCTCGAAGGCGTCATAGCCTCCGGGATAGAGGGTGAGCTTGCCGCGCTCGAGATGAAGGATGTGGTCGACGACGTTGTTGAGGAAATCGCGCTCGTGGCTGACGATGACGATCGTCGCCCGGTAGCTCTGGAGGAAGTCTTCGAGCCACATCACCGCCTCGAGGTCGAGGTGGTTGGACGGCTCGTCGAGCAGAAGCAAATCGGGGCCGGAGAAGAGCAAGGCGGCGAGCGCGACGCGCATCCGCCAGCCGCCCGAGAAGCTGTCGAGCGGGCGGTGCTGGGCCTCCTCGTCGAAGCCAAGGCCGACGAGGATCCGCGCGGCCCGCGAGGGCGCGGCATGGGCGTCGATCGCGTTCAGCCGCTCGTGTATCTCGCCGATCCGGTGCAGGTCCTGGCAAAGCGCCTCCTCGTCGAGCAGGGCGGCGCGCTCGACGTCGGCCGCGAGCACCGTCTCGAACGGCGTCGTCGTGCCCGAGGGGGCCTCCTGGGCGATATAGCCGATACGCGACGCGCGCGGCATCTCGGCCGAGCCCTCGTCGGGGTCGAGAAGGCCGGCGATCACCCGCACCAGGGTCGACTTGCCCGCCCCGTTGCGGCCGATCAGGCCGATCCGGGCGCGCGGCGGCAGCGACGCGGTGGCGCCGTCGAGGATCGTGCGCCCGCCGAGGCGCACCGTGATGCCTTTGAGATTGAGCATGGCCGGGCGCCTAGCACGGCCCGCCGCCCAGCCCAAGCTTTCAGGCGGGCGCCTTTTCCCGAGCGAGGCGGCAGGTGTCGAGCCAGCGCCGGCGCTCCTCCTCGGCATCGTCCACGGCGCGGTGCGCCACCGGGCGCGCCTCCCCTTCCCCGCGCACCGCGGCCATGATCCGAGGGGCCTCCCGCGCCGCCGCGGGGCCGAGGATTGCGGTAATGCTCTCCTGCTGGGCGATTTCGGTGTCGCGCAGGCGCAGGATGTGACGGGGAAAGCCGGACGAACGGAGCAGCAGGCTGAGCCACTTGCCGTCCCAGGACGGCGCGCTGGCGTAGAGATCGTGGGCGGCGAGCGCCTCCACCATCCGCCGCGCCACCGCATCGTGCGGCGTTCCTTCGCGCTCCAGCCGCTCGCGCGTGAGGCCGTGTATCGCCTCGGCCGACGGATTCCAGTCGGTCCAGCCGGGCGCCGGGCGGATGAGATGGCCTTCCGAAGCGCCGTCCTCGAACACCCAGCCGACCTCGACGGGAAAGCCGTTCTTGCGGAGCGACGAGGCTTCGAAGTCGAGGAAGACGCGCATGACTGGGCAACGCGCGGGGGAGGAATTCGTCGCTGAAGAGAGCCCCCCTCCCTGCACGCAGGGATGGGACGGGGGTGGGTGCGTCCGCGAAAAGGCGGGGGCGGTGGAGACCTACCCACCCCCAACCCCTCCCTGCGTGCAGGGAGGGGGGCAACAGTTACAAAGTCGCGTGGACGGTCGCGACCGCCTTCATCACCGCGCCGACCCGGGCCGCGGCCTGGATGGTGTCCGCCTTCACTCCGTGCTGCTGGAGGACTCGTTCGTGGCTGTCGATGCACATGCCGCAGCCGTTCATCGCGCTGACGGCGAGGCTGAACAGCTCGAAATCGTCCTTCTCGATGCCGTGGGTGCCGATCGCGTTCATCCGAAGCTTCGCCGGCATCGTGCCATATTCCGGGTTCGAGGCGAGGTGGACGAAGCGGTAATAGACGTTGTTCATCGCCATGATCGCCGCGGCCGCTCGGGCGGCGTCGGCGATTTTAGGGTCGATCTTGCCCTCGACCTCGGCCTCGGCGGCGGCGACGATCGGCCGGTAGCCGGTGCCGTGCGCGCAGGCGAGCAGGAGCCCGAATTTGCGCTGGTCGCCGAGCGTCTGGTCGTTGAGCAGCGAGGAAAGGTTGAGCCGAAGGTCCTTGGCATAGTCGGGCAAGGTGTCGGCGAACTGCTTCAGGGACATGTCTAGCCTTTCGTCGTCCCGGCGAAGGCCGGGACCTCGGGGAGACCCGCCGAGACTTTCCGACGGGAAATCCCGGCCTTCGCCGGGATGATGAAGGGGCGCGGAATCCCGTCCCGCGCCCCCTCTTCCGGGTCAAAGTACCACTTTGAGCCGCTTATATCACGCCGCGGGCCGCAGCGGCTCCTGGCCGTCCTGCCAGTTGCAGGGGCACAGCTCGTCGGTCTGGAGGGCGTCGAGGATTCGAAGCGTCTCCTGCGGGTTGCGGCCGACGTTGAGGCCGTTCACCGTGACGTGCTGGATGACGTTGTCCGGATCGACGATGAAGGTCGCGCGATAGGCGACGCCCGCGTCCGGAGCGACGATGCCCAGGGCGTTGGCGAGCTCCTTCTTGTTGTCCGCGATCCACGGGAAGTCGGCGGCGGCGAGCCGCTCGTCCGCCTTGCGCCAGGCGTGGTGGACGAAATCGGTGTCGGTCGAGGCGCCGATCAGCTGAGCGTCGCGGTCGGCGAATTCGGAAGCGAGCTCGCCATAGCCGACGATCTCGGTCGGGCAGACGAAGGTGAAGTCCTTCGGCCAGTAGAAGAGGATCTTCCACTTGCCGCCCGTCTCGCCGAGGTCGAGCGTCTCGCCGTTGGGGAGGGCGCTACCCTGCTGGACTGGAACGGTAAGGGAGGGAAGCTTGTCGCCGACGGTCAGCATGTTGGATTTTTCTCCGATGGAAATGGGGGCACGTCGTTGTGCAGCGCAGCATCTAGGAGGCTGGTCATGATCGTTCAAGGCATTTAGAGCGATCGAATTGATCGGGAAAAGCGATGACGGTCTACCTGCCGACGCTCAAGCAGCTTCAATATCTGGTGACCCTCAAGGATACCGGCCATTTCGGCCGGGCGGCCGAGAGCTGCTTCGTCAGCCAGTCGACCCTGTCGGCAAGCCTTCGCGAGCTCGAATCGCTGATCGGCGTGACCCTGGTCGAGCGCAACCGGCGGGTGGTCGGCTTCACGCCGCTCGGCGCTCGGATCGCCGAAAAGGCGCGGCGCGTGCTTCGCGAGGCGGAGGAGCTGGCCGACATGGCCCGGGCCGCCGGGCAGCCGCTCACCGGCGAGCTTCGGATGGGCGTCATCCCGACCATCGCCCCCTTCCTCCTTCCCGCCTTGCTGCCTCGGCTCCGCGACGACTGGCCCAAGCTCAAGCTCTACCTGCGCGAGGAGACCAGCCAGGCGGCGTGCGAGGCGCTTCATCGGGGCCAGCTCGATTGCGTGCTGCTGGCCCTCCCCTACGGCTGCGGGGACGTCGCGTCACACGCGCTGTTCGACGATCCGCTCTACGTCGCCTTTCCCCGCGGCGAGGAGCCGGCGACCCCGGATGTCGACGTCGAGGCGATCGACGAATCGCGGCTTCTCCTCCTGGAGGACGGCCATTGCCTGAAGGACCACGCGCTTTCCGCCTGCAACCGGCCGGACCTGCGGGCCCATGCGGCGATGATGGGGACTTCGCTCCACACGCTGGTCCAGATGGTCGACAACGGGCTGGGCGTCACCTTCATCCCGGCCATGGCGATCGCTTCGGGGATCATCGAGGGCACCGGGATCGTCGCCAAGCCGCTCCGCTCCGACCACGGCTTCCGCCGCATCGCCTTGATCTGGCGCCGCTCCAGTCCGCGCGAGAGCGAGTTTCAGCTGCTCGGCGCCGCGCTCCGCGAGATCATGGGCAGGATCAATCCAGGCCGAGAAGCCAGCGGTCGAGAGGCACCGGACGGAGGCTGACCCCATACAGGGTGCGGCCGAGCTCGGAGCGGTGGCGAGCGATCCAGGCGAGGCAGGCGAGCTCGCTTTCGAACGTCTCGAACGCCTCGCGGCTCGGCCGAAGGGTGCGGGGATCGACCAGGAAGCGCGCGCCCCTCCGGCAGCCCGGCGACGCGGCCCAGTCCCGTTCGGGCGACACGACCGCCGGGACCCAGTAGGTCCGGCCAGGGTTCAGTCCTTCGACCTCGTTCCGACGCATCGCGGTCTCCCCGCTTCGCTTCCCCGCGACGGCGGGGAGCCTGTCCTGCTTCCCGGCTCGATCCGCGCCGGGCCGCCTTGCTTCCCGGCGGAGGCCGGGATCCAGCCTTGCTTCCCGGCGGAGGCCGGGATCCAGCCTTGCTTCCCGGAGGCCGGGAGCCGGTCCTCGGCGGCTGGGCCCCGGCCTTCGCCGGGGAGCAGCTCAAGCCGGGGGCCCCCGTGCTTCCCGGCGCGATCCGCGGCCCCCCTTGCTTCCCGGCGGAGGCCGGGAGCCAGCCTTGCTTCCCGGCGGAGGCCGGGACCCAGTCTTGCTTCCCGGCGGAGGCCGGGATCCAGTCCTCGGCGGCTGGGCCCTGGCCTTCGCCGGGGAGCAGTTCGAGCCAGGGGCGAGTCCCGGCGCGATTCTAGCGGGCGCCCGCCGGGTCGGCGATTCCGATCGGCTCGACGCTGTCCTTATCCTGGGCGAGATCGAACCGGTCCGCGTTCATCACCTTGGTCCAGGCGTTGACGAAGTCGCGCACGAACTTCTCCTCGTGGCCCTTCTCGGCATAGACTTCGGCGACGGCGCGAAGCTGGCTGTTGGCGCCGAAGATGAGGTCGGTGCGGGTCGCCCGCCATTTCTCCCGCCGGCCTCCGCGGTCATAGCCGATGAACTCCTCGTCCGCGCTTTCGTCGACGACCTTCCAGAAGGTGTCGTTGTCGAGCAGGTTGACGAAGAAGTCGTTGGTGAGCTGCCCTTTGCGCCCGGTGAACACGCCCTCCGGCCGGTCCTGGTAGTTGGCGCCGAGCACCCGAAGGCCGCCGAGCAGGACGGTCATCTCCGGAACCGAAAGGCCGAGCAGCGAAGCGCGGTCGAGCAGAAGCTCCTCGGTCTTCACCGAATGCTTGGTCTTGAGATAGTTGCGGAAGCCGTCGGCCACCGGCTCCATCACCGCGAAGCTCTCGGAATCCGTCCAATCCTGGCCCGCATCGCCGCGCCCGCCGGCGAACGGCACCTCGACGTCGAAGCCGGCGTCCCGCGCCGCCTTCTCGACCGCCGCCGTTCCGGCCAGCACGATCGCGTCGGCCATCGACAGCGACCCGCGAAGCTGATCGATCCGCTCGAGGATCCGGCCGAGCTCCTCCGGCTCGTTGACGACCCAGCCGCGCTGCGGCTCGAGCCGGATCCGGGCGCCGTTGGCGCCGCCCCGGTGATCGGAACGGCGATAGGTGGACGCGGAAGCCCAGGCGGTCTTGACCAGCTGCCCGACGCTGAAACCGCAATCGAGGATCTTCGAGCGGAAGTCGGCGACATCCGAATCCGACGGAGCGCTTCCGGCCGGAACCGGATCCTGCCAGATCAGATCCTCCTGCGGCACTTCCGGCCCGAGGTAGCGGACCTTGGGGCCCATGTCGCGATGGGTGAGCTTGAACCAGGCGCGGGCGAAGGCGTCCTTGAACGCCTCATGGTCGTTCCTGAACTTCTCCGAGATCGCCCGGAACTCGGGATCCTCGCGAAGCGCCATGTCGGCGGTGGTCATCATCGTCGGAACGCGCTTGGAAGGATCGTGGGCGGCCGGCGCCATGTCCTCCTCGCGCTGGTTGATCGGCTGCCACTGCTTGGCGCCGGCCGGCGAGCGGACCAGCTCATATTCGTAGTCGAGCAGCAGCCGGAAGTAATTCTCCGACCATTCGGTCGGCGTGTTCACCCAGGCGCCCTCGATCCCGCTGGTGATCGTGTGCTCGCCGAAGCCGCTCTCGTGCGCGCTCGCCCAGCCCAGGCCCTGAAGCGCGATGTCGGCCGCTTCCGGAGCGGAGTCGACGAGGCTGGGATCGCCCGCGCCGTGCGCCTTGCCGAAGGTGTGGCCGCCGGCGGTGAGGGCGACGGTCTCCTCGTGGTTCATCGCCATCCGCTCGAACGTCACCTTGATGTCGCGGGCCGACTGGAGCGGGTCGGGGACTCCGCCCGGGCCTTCCGGATTGACGTAGATGAGGCCCATCTGGATCGCGGCGAGCGGGTTTTCGAGCTCGAGCTCCTCCTCCGGCAGGATCCGGGTCTTGTTGTCCGGGTGGCCGACGAACTGCTCCTCCGAGCCCCAATAGATGTCGCGTTCCGGCTCGAACACGTCCTGGCGCCCGCCGCCGAAGCCGAAGACCGGACCGCCCATCGATTCGATCGCGACGTTTCCGGCGAGGATGAAGAGATCGGCCCAGCTGATGTTCTTCCCGTACTTGCGCTTGACCGGCCAAAGGAGGCGGCGCGCCTTGTCGAGATTGCCGTTGTCGGGCCAGGAGTTGAGCGGCGCGAAGCGCTGCTGCCCGCTGTTCGCGCCGCCGCGCCCGTCCGCCGTCCGGTAGGTGCCCGCGGCATGCCAGGCCATGCGGATGAAGAGCGGCCCGTAATTTCCGTAATCGGCCGGCCACCAGGGCTGGCTGTCGGTCATCAGCGCCCTTAGGTCGTCCTTCAGGGCCTGATAGTCGAGCGCCTTGAACGCTTCGGCGTAGCTGAAGTCGGCGCCCATCGGATCGGGCGAGAGGCCGCCCTGGTTGAGGACCTCGAGCGGGAGCGATTCGGGCCACCAGTCGCGGTTGGTGCGTCCCAGCAGCGACCGGACCGTCGTCGGCTTGCCCACCGGGCAGCCGCCCATCTCACCCGTCTTTGCGTCCATGTCCGACCTCTCCTTTGTTTCTTGCGCAAAGGACTAGGCCCTGCCCGTGATCGAAGGAAGCGAGGAAATCCGGTCAGTTTAAGCGGAAATATCGATCACGTTCGAGGCTGGGCAGTCCTCGCGTCAACACGCTCGGGCGCAACGGGCTGTCCGACGGCTCTCATGAGCTTCCAGACGGACGTCTTCACCGCCAAGCCCTTGCCGGTGACCGGGCCGAGGGCGGAGCGTTGTCACGGAGGGCGGGAGAGGATAGAAGTTCAGGCGCTTCGGCCCCGCGGCGGCACACCCATTTCGGAACGGTGATCGATGTCACTGAAGAAGGCGTCGATCGAGCCCCTGTTGAACGAGCTTCGTGGCTGGAGCGGCTCGCTGAAGGCGCTGACGATTCCGTCCCTGGAGGAGGCATCGTTCAGCCAGGAGCGGGGCCTTTCCCTCTGGCGATGGGGAGACGTCGATCCTGCCGCGCGGGGCCTTGGCACCTACCTCTTCGACGATCTCGACGGCACCGGCCTGTTTCTGACGATCGTCGGAAGCCCGGCGGGGCTCGTGAAGGAAATCGAGATCTGGCGCGGCGACGGCCGCCCCGCCGGCCGGGTTCCATCGGTCGAAGACCTGGCGCCGGCGGTTCACGGTAAGATCGTGTAGCCTCCGCCACGTCGGCAGGCCGGCCGATCCGTGAACGCTCGGATATGGATCATGTATTCCTCGCCAATCGACACGGCAAATGATCTCCTCTCCGATCCGACGACGAGGAAGGAGACGGTTCATGACCCGGACGGCCAGAACAATCGCGATCCTGCTTGGAAGCGCCGCGCTGGCGCTGCTGCCTTCGAGCGCGACCGGTCAGTTCAACAACCCGCCTACCCCCGGCAACGACAGCATTTCGCTTAAATCGTGCCAGGAGAAAGTGCTCGACCTCACCGCCAACGACACGGATCCCGAAGGCAATTATCCGCTGACCGTCACCTCGGTAGGCCAGTCGGACGTCGCCAACTTCGACATCATCAGCGCCAGCTCCATCATGGTCTACGCGTCCGACAAGGCCGGTGGCGGCACCGTGCCCTATACGGTCCAGGACAGCCTCGGCGCGACCTCGACCGGCCTGATCAGCATCGGGGTGATCGGCCGTATTTGTCCATGACCGCCGCGGGCGGCGTCCCGCTTCGGGCTTAGGCGGAAGGAGCCGGCGCCGCGGGCGACGCGGTCCGGAGCGCGGCTCTCGCCGCGCCCCGAGGGTCGCCCCGGGGAATGACGATCGACGCGCGCAGGCCGGGGCCGTTATCCTCCAGCACAAGCTCGCCTCGGTGGAGGTGGGCGACGGCTTCGGCGAGAGCGAGGCCGAGGCCGGCGCCGCTGGTCGAACGCGAGCTGTCCAGGCGGCCGAACCGCCGGCGCGCCTCGGCCCGCTCCTCGGCCGGGATTCCCGGCCCGCGATCCTCGACGCCGAGCCGCACCGCGCCCTCTTCCGCGCAGGCGAAGACCCGCACCTCCCCGCCGGACGCGCCGTAGGCGAGCGCATTGTCGAGCAGGTTCGACAGCGCCTGGGCGAGGAGCTGGCGATGCCCGTCGAGCGGCGCGGGAGGCGGGTCGGCCCGGGCGGCGAGGCGCACTCCAAGCTCCTCGGCGGTCGGCTCGTACATCTCTGCGAGCTCCTCGACCAGCTCGCCGGGGGAGAGGGCGGCGAACTGGCTTCGCGGCGCGAGCGCCTCGGACCGGCCGATCTCGAGGACGGTGGCGAGGATCCGCATCAGCGCGTCGGCTTCCTGGAGGACCCCGGCGAGAAGTCCGTCGCGTTCATCGTCGCTCGCCCGGGCGGCCGCCTCGGCCCGCGCCCGAAGCCGGCCCACGGGCGAGCGGAGATCGTGAGCGAGGCAGTCGGTGAGCATCCGAAGCTCGCCCATCAGCAGGGCGATCCGATCGAGCATCGCGTTGATCTGGAGCGCCAGCGCGTCGAAGGCGTCGCCGCTTCCCGACACGGCGACGCGATGCGCCAGGTCGCCCCCGGCGATCCGGTCGGCGACGAGGGCGATCGCGTCGACCCTTCGGCCGACATAGCGGGCGACGACCAGCCCGCACAGCAGCCCGAGCAGGATCGAGAGTGCGACGGCGATGAGCAGCGAGCGCTCGACCGTGGCCTGGAAGGACAGGCGCTCGCCGAAGCCGTGGCCGCTGACCAGCCACAGGTTGCGGCCGACCGGCTGGGCGATCACGCCCGCTTCGACGGGGGCGCCGCGGCCGCGCAGTCTGACCTCGCCGGTCCGGTACCCCGTCTTGGGCGGTCCCGGCGCGAGCGAGGCCAAATTGCCGCTAAGCGGCCGCCCGTCCGCGCGCAGGATTCCGGCGAAGTACAGGGTGTCGCCGCTCGCCTCGCTGTCGGCGACGGCGTCGTCGAGCGCCGCCGCTCCGCCTGCCCCGTAGACGTCCGCCAACGCCGCCGCCTGCTCGACCACCTGGCGGCGAAGCGCCTCGGCGTCGTCCCCGTGGGTTTGCCAGAAGATGAAGCCGATCACGGCGAGGTTGGCGGCGAAGGCGAGCAAGGCCGCGAGCAGCGCCACGCGCAGGGTGATCGAGCCTCGCACCGTCAGTCGCCCGCGCCGAGCCGATAGCCGGCGCCGCGAACCGTGTGGAGGATCGGCCGGTCGAACCCCTCCTCCAGCTTGCGCCGCAGCCGGCTGACATGGACGTCGATGACGTTGGTGCCGGGATCGAAATGATAATCCCACACCTGCTCGAGAAGCATGGTTCGGGTCACCACCCGGCCCTCGTTGCGGGCGAGGAATTCGAGAAGCCGATATTCGCGCGGCTTGAGCTCGATCCGGCGCCCTCCGCGCCTCACCGTCCGGGCCAGCGGATCGATCTCGATATCGGAGACGGTGATCCGCAGCCCCTCGGCCGGCGAGCGCTGGTCGCGTCGGCGAAGCAAGGCGTTGACCCGGGCGAGAAGCTCGCCGAAGCTGAACGGCTTGACCAGGTAATCGTCCGAGCCGCCGTCCAGCCCCTCGATCCGGTCGCTGACCGAGCCGAGCGCGGAGAGGATCAGGACGGGAGTCGCGATTCCCGCCGCTCGAAGCGCCCGAAGCACTCCTAGGCCGTCGAGGCCTGGAAGCATCCGGTCGAGTATGATCAGGTCGAAGCTGCTGTCGCTGGCTCGGAACAGGCCGTCCCGGCCGTCTCGGGCGTGCTCGACGACATGGCCCTCCTCGCCGAGGCCGCGCTGAAGATAGGCGGCGGTCTCGCCATCGTCTTCGACGAGAAGGATTCGGCGGCCCATGTTTCGTTCTCCGAATCGAGTCTGGGGCCGGCGCGCCGCTCCGGCAAGCCCCATGCAAAAAGACCGCCCGGCGAGGGCTGCCGGGCGGTCCCACGAACCGAGGGGGGAGTTAGCGCGAAGGACCCTCAGCCCGCTTTCTTGGCCGTCTTCGGCTTCGCCGCGGCGACCCGGCGGTGATGGGTGACCATCTTCTTGTGCTTCGACTGGGCGGCGGTCGCCGCGGGCGAGGCGTTGGCGGAGGCCGGGGTGGTCTTGGCGGGCGTGCCGGCCATGGCGGGCGCGGCGACGACGGCGAAGGCGGCGAGCGGCGCGAGATACAGGGATTTCATTCGGTGATCTCCTCTTACGCGGCGGAGGGACGTCCCGCCGACCGGGAGAGGATTAGGCGGGTCCGAATATCGCGGAGGTGGCCGCCGCATGAAACTTTGTTCATGCCGCCGTTGGGAGCGCCCGTGGACCTGAGCCGGATCGACATTCACAGGACTCACCGGGGAAAATGCCTCTCCCCCTTGGGGAGAGGGAGTATCAGTCCATGTGCCTTAGGCCGGTGCGCAGATAGTCCCAGCCGGTGACGACGGTGAGCCCGGCCGCCGCCCACAGGCTGGCGAGGCCGACGAGGTGGACCCACGGCCATTGCGGCACCGCTCCGCCGAGGATGAGGGCGCCGAGCGCGATGAACTGAAGCGCCGTCTTCCACTTGGCGAGCCGGCTCACCGGAACGGAGACCTGCAGTCCGGCGAGGAACTCGCGAAGGCCCGACACCGCGATCTCGCGAATGAGGATGATGAGGGCGGGGACGATGTGAAAGCCGTGGATCACCGGCTCGCCGCTATGCGCCCGGGTCGAGACCAGCATCACGATGACGGCGGCGACCATGATCTTGTCGGCGATCGGATCGAGGAAGATCCCGAGCTTCGAGACGGCGCCGCGGGCTCGGGCGACGTAGCCGTCGAAATAGTCGGTGATCCCGACCAGGCAGTAGAGGCCGAAGGTGATCCCGTAATCGAACCAGCCGGGGCGCCAGAGCAAGGCGACGAGCAGCGGCACGGCGACGATCCGCGAGAGCGTGAGGAGGTTGGGCAAAGTCAGCATCGGCTCCGCGGCCTTAGCCTTTAAGCGGGGCCGTGTGGAGTGCGGATCGCGCCGCCGCGCCGCCGCGCCGCCGCGCCATCGCCGTTTGACCCGGGGCCATAAGCGGCTATGGACCCCCGCTCATGTCCGCGCCGCCCCTCTCCGCCAGAGCCTGAAGCCGTGCAGGATTCGATGCATCTGATGAAGAAGCGGCGATTCCTGCCGCTGTTCGTCACCCAGTTCCTCGGCGCCTTCAACGACAACCTCTTCCGCACCGCGATGGTGCTCCTCGTCATCTACGGGATCTACCAGGACGAGGCCCAGGAAGCGACGTTCAGCGCCATCGCCGGAGCCCTGTTCATCGCTCCCTTCTTCCTCCTCTCGGCGCTTTCGGGCCAGCTCGCCGACGCGATGGACAAAGCGCGGATCGTGCGCTGGGTGAAGACCGCCGAGATCGCGATCATGGTGTTCGGAGCGGCCGGGCTCATCCTCCACAACGTTCCGCTGATGCTGGTCGCGCTGACCGCGATGGGAGTCCATTCGACCTTTCTGGGACCGATTAAATACGCGATCCTGCCCCAGCATCTGCGCGAGGATGAAGTGCTCGGAGGCACCGGGCTGGTCGAGGCCGGCACCTATATCGGCATATTGGGCGGGACCATCGCGGGCGGGCTCCTGGTGCTCAAGGCGCCCGACGGCAGCTACCACGCTCAATGGGCCGCCCTGGCGGTGCTCGGAACCGCGCTGGTCGGACGGGTCGCGGGGCAGTTCGTCCCCGCGGCGCCGCCCGCCGACGACGCACCGGTGGCGGCGATGGACTGGCACATCGTCCGCTCCTCGATCGCCCTGGTCAACGCCACGCTCCACATCCCGCGCCTGTTCCTGGCGATCGTCTCGATCAGCTTCTTCTGGGCGATGGGCGCCATCCTCGCCGCCCAGTTCCCGCCCCTGGTCAAGAACGTGATCGGCGCCAACCAGGGCGTCGCGACGCTGTTCCTGGCCATCTTCTCGGTCGGGGTCGCGATGGGCTCGGTGCTGATCAACCGGCTCCTGAAGGGCCGGGTCGCCGCCGTCCACGCGCCGGCCTCGGCCATCGCCATGGGGCTGTTCGTCGTCCACCTCTACCTCAACGTCCGGCACTGGCCGAAGCCCGGAGCGGAGCTGATGGCGCTTCGCGAGTTCGTCCTCCTGCCGAGGGCCGAATGGGTGATGTTCGACCTCTTCGGAGTGGCGCTGTCGGGCGGCATGTTCGTCGTCCCGCTCTACGCCTTTTTGACCACGACCGTGCCCAAGTCGCAGACGGCCCGGACGGTCGCGGCCAACAACATCGTCAATTCCGGCGCGATGGTGCTCTCCGCGATCATCCTCACGGTCCTCGTCCAGGCCGGAGTTTCGGTCGCCGAGACCCTTCTCATCGTCTCGGTGGCGAGCCTCGGCGCCGCCGCCTTGGGCTGGCGCCTCCACAAGGCCTGCGACTAGTCCCGTCCTAGGCGAGGAAGGTGCCGAAGACGACGAGTCCGCCGAGGAAGGCGGTCGCGAACAAGCGCAGGTCGGCGCCGGCGTCCCGAGCGGAATCGACCGCTCCGATCGCCCAGGCGCGGGCTGGGCCGGATCGGGCGGGGGCTCGGACGACGAGGGGCGACAGGCGGTTCATGGCGACCGGTTAACGCGGTCTTCACCATGTCCGCAAGGCGCCCGTCATCCCTTCCGCGCGCTGTCCCGGTTCGACACTGATCGAGATCAGTACGTTTCCTGTTTTGCCCCCGTTTCAGGCGCTTGAACGCCATTATAAAGGTGACGTAACGAACGCTCGAAGCGAGAGGGACGGACCTGGATGGCGGACCGGCACGGCGCGCATTTCCTTGCTGCGATACTCGCCGCGCTCCTGCTCTCCTTCGCCGGCTTTGCTGCGCCCCTTGCTGCGCAGCAAAACGGCGCCCGCCCCGCCTCCTCCGCCTCCCCGGCCGAAGACGGCCAGTGGACGATGCCGTCCAAGGATTATGCCAGCACGCGCTACAGCGGCCTGAACCAGGTCGACCGCGCCAATGTCGGCCGGCTGAAGCTCGCCTTCACCTTCGATACCCACAACAGGAAGGGCCACGAGGCCGCGCCGCTCGTCGTCGGCAACATGATGTACCTGACGACGCCCTATCCCAACCACATCTGGGCGCTCGACCTCGCCAAGGGCGGCCGCCCGGTCTGGGTGTTCCGCCCGCACCCGCAGCCGGCCTCGCAGGGGGTCGCCTGCTGCGACGTGGTCAACCGCGGCGCGGTCTATTCGAACGGCCGCCTGTTCTTCACCACGCTGGACGGCATGGTCTACGCGATCGACGCCAGATCGGGGCGCCAGATCTGGGGGACGAAGCTCGGCGATATATCGCGCGGCGAGACGATCACCATGTCGCCCCTGGTCGCCGAGGGAAAGGTGCTGGTCGGCAATTCCGGCGGCGAGATGGGGGTCCGCGGCTGGCTGGTCGCGCTCGACGCGGGATCGGGCCGGATCGCCTGGAAGGCCTTCAGCACCGGGCCCGACAAGGACGTCCTCATCGGCCCCCGTTTCAAGCCCTGGTACGCCAGCGACCGGGGAACCGATCTCGGGGTCCACACCTGGCCTCCGGAGCAGTGGAAGATCGGCGGCGGGACGGTGTGGGGCTGGATCAGCTACGATCCGAAGCTCAAGATGATCTATTACGGCACCGGCAATCCCGGGCCGTGGAACCCGCAGCAAAGGCCCGGCGACAACAAATGGACGACCGGGGTCTTCGCCCGCGACATCGCCACCGGCGAGGCGCGCTGGTTCTACCAGTCGAGCCCTCACGACCTCTTCGACCATGACGACATCAACGAGCAGGTGCTGCTCGACATGCCGGTGAACGGAAGGATGACCCCGGTGCTCGTCCGCCCGGGCCGCAACGGCTACATGTACGTCATCGACCGCCGCACCGGACAGGTCTACTCGGCCGACGCGTTCGGCTTCATCAACTCGATGGACGGCGTGGACCTCGCCACCGGCCGGCTGCGGATGGTGAAGGACAAGGAGCCCAAGGAGGGCCGGGTCACCCGAAACATCTGCCCGACCGCCTCCGGCGTGAAGGACTGGAACCCGTCGGCGTTCAGCCCGCGCACCGGCCTCCTCTACGTGCCCCACGAGAACCTGTGCATGGACGAGGGCGTGTTCGAGGCGAACTACATTTCGGGCACGCCCTATGTCGGCGCCGAGGTCAAGATGTACGCCGGGCCCGGCGGCCACCGCGGAGTCTTCACCGCCTGGGATCCGGTCCGCCGCAAGGCCGTCTGGGAGTTCAACGAGAACCTGCCGCTCTGGTCGGGAGCGCTCGCCACCGGCGGCGACTTGGTCTTCTACGGAACCATGGATGGCTGGTTCAAGGCGCTCGACGCGGTCACCGGCAAGCAACTCTGGGCCAGGAAGCTCGACAGCGGGATCATCAGCCAGCCGGTCACCTATCGCGGCCCCGACGGGCGGCAATATGTCGCCGTCGTCACCGGCGTCGGCGGCTGGATGGGCGCGATCGTCTCCGCCCAGCTCGACCCGCGCGATCCGACCGCCGCCCTGGGCGCGGTAAACGCGATGAAGGACCTGCCGGGCCTCACCCAGCCGGGAGGGAAGCTCTATGTCTTCACCCTTCCGCGCTAGGGCCGTCGGGATGCGGCTGTTCCCCGGCGAAGGCCGGGGCCCAGCCGTACGGCCGGTGCCGCTGGGCCCCGGCCTTCGCCGGGGAACGACCCTCCTCGCCCTGCTCCTCGCCCTCCCGGCCTGCGACCGGGAGCAGCGCGACATGGCCGGCCAGCCCAAGGCCGAGACCAAGAGCTTCGTCACCTCGGGCGACCCGCGCTCCGCCGAATATGAGAACAACGCCTTCCACATCGCCCAGGGGCAGAAATGGTATGGCTGGTTCAACTGCTCGGGCTGCCACTTCCACGGCGGCGGCGGAATGGGGCCGCCGCTGATGGACGAACAGTGGATCTACGGCGGCCGGATGGAGGATATCGTCGCCTCGATCCTCTACGGCCGGCCGAACGGAATGCCCGACTGGCACGACAAGATCACCGAGCAGCAGGCCTGGGAGCTCGCCGCCTACGTCAAGTCGCTCTCCGCCCAGCCGAGGCAGGACGCGCTCTCCGCCCGGGCGGACGAGATGAGCAACAGCGAGCCGCAGACGCTCCAGGGGCGCAAGAAGGTGGTGCCGGAGAACATGGCGCCGCCCGGGTCGGAGGACAGGTGATCCGCCGCGTCGCGCTCCTTCCCCTGCTCGCCGCGCCCGCCGGCTGCGGCGGCCTTCAGACGATCGGCGGGCGCGAGGGCCGCGACGCCGCGATCATCAACGACCTCTTCACAATCTTCTGCATCGTCACCGCCTTGTTCTTCGTGGCGGTGATGGCGTTCCTGTTCGCTGCTTACTGGCGCCGGAAAGGCCATCGCCGCGACGGAATGCCCGATCCGCTCGAGGTGCCGGCCAGGACCGGCGCGCTCCGGATCGCGCTCGCCGTCTGGACCGGGGCGGTGGTCGCCGGCCTGGTCGGCCTCGCCCTCGCCAGCTACTTCACCGACCGGAGCCTCGCTTATCCCAATCCGGGCAACCGTCCGGTGGTCAGCATCGAGCTGATCGGAAACCAATGGTGGTGGGACGTGCGCTACCACTTCCAGGACCCGTCGAAGAACTTCCGGACCGCCAACGAGCTTCACCTGCCGGCCGGAAGCCCGGCCATGGTCTACCTGAAGGCGAACGACGTCATCCACAGCTTCTGGGTGCCCAACCTCGCCGGCAAGCAGGACCTCATCCCCGGCCGGGTCAACGACATCGTCCTCTTGCCCACCAAGGTCGGCCATTATCGCGGCCAGTGCGCCGAATATTGCGGCCTCCAGCACGCCCACATGGCTCTCGACGTCATCGTCGACTCGCCCCAGGATTTCGCGCGCTGGATGGAGTCGCAGTCGCGGCCCGCCACGACTCCGGCGACTCCGCGGCAGATCGCCGGCTACGATTTCTTCATGAACCGCCAGTGCAGTTCCTGCCACGCGGTCGCCGGAACCCGCGCCGGAGCCGGCGTCGGCCCGGACCTTACCCACCTGATGAGCCGAAAGACGATCGCCGCCGGGACGCTCCCCAACGGCACCGGCCCCCTCCACGCCTGGATCGCCGACCCGCAGGGCGTGAAGCCGGGAACGAACATGCCCTATATCGGCCTTAACGCCGACGAGCTCCACAACGTGGTCGCCTATCTGGAGAGCCTGAAATGACGCCGCTCCACGAGGCCCCGGCCTCCGCCGGGGCGACGGCCCCGTCCCCGTCATCCCGGCGACGGCCGGGATCTCGTCTCGTTAAGGGCGCGGCGGGTCTCCACGAGGCCCCGGCTTGCGCCGGGGCGACGAACCTATGACCGTCCTCACCGGCCAGGACCTGCCGCGCGACGGCGAGGATCTGCAGGGCGCGGCGCTTCACGGCCGGCTCGAGCGGACCTGGGGCGACGCGCCCGGCTTGTGGGGATGGCTGACCACCACCGACCATAAGCGGATCGGCAAGCGCTACGTCGTCACGGCGATGATCTTCCTGGCGCTCGGCGGACTGCTCGCCCTGGCGATGCGGATGCAGCTCGCCAGGCCGGAAGCCGGGCTGATGACCCCCGACCGCTACAACCAGATCTTCACCATGCACGGAACGACGATGATGTTCCTCTTCGCCGTTCCGGTGATGGAGGCATTCGCCGTCTATCTCGTTCCGCTGATGATCGGTACTCGCAACATCTCCTTCCCGCGCCTCAACGCGTTCAGCTATTACATGTACCTCGCCGGCGGGCTCCTCCTGTGGGTCGCGTTCGCGCTCAACATCGGGCCGGACGCCGGCTGGTTCGCCTACGTGCCCTTATCGGGACCGGAATTCTCCCCCGGCAAGCGAACCGATATCTGGGCGCAGATGATCACCTTCACCGAAGTCGCGGCCCTGGCCGTCGCGGTGGAGCTGGTCGCGACCATTCTCAAGCAGCGCGCCCCCGGAATGACCCTCGCGCGCATGCCCCTGTTCGTCTGGGGCGTCCTGGTCACCGCTTTGATGGTGATCTTCTCGATGCCCTCGGTGGCCCTGGCCTCGAGCCTGCTCATCTCCGACCGGCTGGTCGGGACCCACTTCTACAACCAGTACGAGCATGGCGACCCTTTGCTCTGGCAGCACCTCTTCTGGTTCTTCGGCCATCCCGAGGTGTACATCATCTTCCTCCCCGGGGCGGGATTCGTCAGCCAGATCACCGAGACCTTCTGCCGCCGGCCGGTCTTCGCCTATCCGGCGATGGTCCTGGCTCTGGTGACGATCGGCCTCCTGGCTTTCGGGGTCTGGGTCCATCACATGTTCGCCACCGGCCTGCCGCGCATGGGCTATGCTTTCTACACCGCCGCGACGATGGCGGTGGCGATCCCTTCGGGGGTCCAGATCTTCTGCTGGATCGCGACGATCTGGGACGGCCGGCCCCGCTTCCAGGTGCCCTTGCTCTACGTCGTCGCCTTCATCATCACCTTCGTCATCGGCGGCCTTTCGGGCGTGATGCAGGCCAGCGTCCCGATCGACCTCCAGGTCCACGACACCTATTTCATCGTCGCCCACTTCCATTACGTGCTGATCGGCGGCGCCGTCTTTCCGCTGCTGGGCGCGATCACCTACTGGTTCCCCAAGTTCACCGGACGGATGATGGGCGAGGGCCTTGGCAAGGTCAGCTTCTGGATGATCTTCCTGGGCTTCCAAATCGCCTTCTTCCCGATGCACCTGCTCGGAATGTGGGGAATGCCCCGGCGCGTCTACACCTACCCGGCCGGAATGGGCTGGGACGAGATGAACCTGCTCGCGACGATCGGCTCCTTCATCCTCGCCCTCGGCTTCCTGCTGTTCATCGCCGACGCGGTGAAATCGCTCTATCTCGGACGGGTGGCCGAGCCCAATCCCTGGGACGCTCCGACGCTCGAATGGGCGACCGCCTCGCCTCCGCCGCAATATAATTTCGCGCACATCCCGCTGGTCACAAGCCGGGTTCCGCTGTGGGATAACCGAAACCACCTCCCGGTCGTCACCGGCCTCAGGGTCGACGACCGCGAGCTTCTCCTGACCACGGTGATGGACGCCCGCCCCGACGTCCGCGAGCCCTCGGCGCTGCCGTCGATCTGGCCGCTCTGGGCGGCGCTTTCCACCACCTGCCTGTTCATCTCGTCCATCTTCACGCCCTGGGCGATCGTCATCGGCGCCTTTCCCGTCGGAGCGGCGCTGATCGCCTGGTTCTGGCCGAAGAGTGGGCTAAGCCCGGAGCCGGTGATCGAATGACCCTGCCCGTCAAGTTCGCCGAGGACGTGCGGGCCCTGCCCACCCACGCCTTCGGTCCCCGAAGCCTCACCTGGTGGGGAGTCGTCGCCTTCTTCCTGATCGAGGGCACCGCCTTCGCGCTGGCCATCGGGGCCTATTTCTTTCTCGAGGGCGTCGAGGACAATTGGCCGCCCGATCCCTGGCTCCCGCCGGGGCTTTTGTGGGGGACGCTCTTCACCGTCACCATCCTCGCCAGCGAGATACCCAACACGATCGTCAAGCGCGCGGCGCAGCGGCACGATCTCGCCACCGCGCGGCGCTACATGCTGATCCTGCTTCCGATCTTCGGCCTTCTGCTGCTCTTCCGCGGGCTCGAATTCACCACGCTCAACGTGCTGTGGACCGACAACGCCTACGGCTCGATCATCTGGGCCCTGCTCTTCCTCCACCTCACCCACATCCTCACCGACATCGTCGATTCGCTGGTCCTGACGGCGCTGATCCACACCAGGCACGGCGCCGAGAACCGGCGGATCGTCGATATCGCCGAGAACGCCATGTACTGGCGCTTCGTCTGGCTGACCTGGCTGCCCATCTACACCCTGATCTACTGGGTACCGAGGTGGGTGGCATGAAGATCGAAGGCGAAGCGCGAGACGCCCTCAAGTCCTGGGCGGCCCTCGCCGCGGCGGCGGCGGCCTGGTTCGGATCGCAGCAGCTCGGCTCCAACGTCGCCTTCGCCGCCTGCCATGCGTCGGACGGTCTCTTTCCCTTCCTGCTGCTTCTGGTGACGGCGCTCCTGCTCGGCACCGGTCTCTTCTTTTCCTGGAAGATCTGGAGGCGCGGAAGCGAGGCCGAGGCGGGGCCGTTCATCGCGCTGGTCGGGATGGGCGCCGGCGCCGTCCTCGGAATCGCCATCCTTCTCGACTTCCTCGCCGGCCTCATCATCCCGAGCTGCTTCGCATGAGGCGCCTCGCAGGCCTGCTCCTGCTCGTTCCGACCGCTGCGGCGGCGCATGGCGGGGGGGCGCACGAAGGCTGGAGACCGGAGCTGTGGGCGACCCTGCCGCTACTGCTCCTCGGCGCGCTCTACGCAATCGGCTTCGCCCGGCTTCGGCGCCGTTCCGACCAGGGCCGGCCGGCACTCGACCGCTCCGGCCTCCTCTTCGCAGCCGGCTGGGCGGTGCTCGCCGGCGCCGTCGCCTCGCCCCTCCACCAGGCCGGCGAGCACAGCTTCGCGCTCCACATGGTCGAGCATGAGCTGATCATGCTTCCCGCCGCTTTGCTCCTCGTCCTCGCGAAGCCGGGGCCGGTGCTGCTCTGGGCCTTCCCCGGCGCCGCCCGGGGCGCGCTCGCCGGCCTCACCCGCTCGGCTCGGCCGCTGTGGAACGGGCTGGCGCTTCCGGTCACGGCGACCTTCCTCCAGTCCGCCGCCTTGTGGATCTGGCACATGCCCGCCTTGTTCGACCGCGCGCTGGACGGCGAGGGATGGCACATCGCGCAGCATCTAAGCTTCCTCGTCACCGCCCTCCTCTTCTGGTGGGCGATGGCGCACGGCCGCGACGGGCGGGCGGGCTACGGCCTGGTCGCGCTCTGCCTGTTCGTCACGACCCTGGTCGGAGGCGCGCTCGGCGCTTTGATGGCTTTCTCCACCAGCCCCTGGTATTCGGGCTACGCGGCGCTCGGAATGACCCCCGCCGGGCTCACCGCGGCCGAGGACCAGCAGCTCGCCGGCCTCATCATGTGGATACCGGGCGGCCTCTTCCACGCCGCCGCCGCCCTCTATTTTCTCTACCAGTGGCTGAAGGCCAGCGAGGTGCCCCATGCCGTCGCCGCCCGATAAGGCGCCGCTCGCCGCCGGAGCGGCGGTCGGGGGCGCCGCCCTCCTCCTCGTCGTCGGCTTCTGGACGGAGTCGCGCTACGAGGGACAGGAGCTGGCGCGAAAGGCCGAGGCGATGACTCTCGGCAATGTCGAGCACGGCCGGCTCGCCTTCGGCAAATATAGCTGCGGCGGATGCCATTCCATGGCCGGGGTCTCCGGCGCCGGAGGGACGGTCGGACCGCCGCTCGACGGGATCGCCGCGCGCGGAATCATCGGCGGCCGCCTCGCCAACAACCCCGACAACATGCGCGCCTGGATCCAGCGCCCGCAGTCCATCTCGCCCGGAACCGCGATGCCCGACCTCGCCGTCACCGATCAGGATTCGCGCGACATCGCCGCCTTTCTCTACACAAGAACATGATCCGCCCAGGGGCGCTTGCCCTCCTCCTCCTCGCCGCCGCACCGGCCCGCGCCGAGACCGTCTACGTGACCGACGAGGAGGCGAACGTCGTCCACGTCATCGACGGCGCCACGTTGAAGGAGACCGGCCTCCTCGAGCCGGGCAAGCGTCCGCGCGGGATCGCCCTCTCCCGCGATTCCCGGACGCTGTACGTCGCCGCCGGCGACAGCGGCGACATCGCCGCGATCGACCTCAAGACCGGTAAGGTCGCCGACCGCCTCCCCTCCGGCCCCGATCCGGAGACCTTCGCCCTTTCGCCCGACGGCAAGCGCCTGTTCGTCGCCAACGAGAACGACAACCTCCTCACCTTCGTCGAAATCGCCGGTCGCAAGGCGGTGGCGGAGGTGGCGGTGGGCGGAGAGCCCGAGGGCACCGCGGTCAGCCCCGACGGGCGGCTGGTGGTCCAAGCCTCCGAGAGCGGCTCGGCCGCCCATGTCGTCGACTCCGCCACCGGGGCGGTGATCGACAACCTCCTCGTCGACGCGCGTCCCCGCTTCGTCGCCTTCACCCCCGACGGAAGGCAATTCTGGGTCTCGTCCGAAGCGCGCGCGACCGTCTCGGTGTTCGAGACGGCGACCCGCCGGCGCCTCGGAAAGATCGACTTCCAGGCCGCGAAGCTGGTCGAAGCCACTTCGGACGTCTTCGTCCAGCCGGTCGGGATCGTCTTCAGCCGCGACGGCCGGCGCGCCTTCGTCGGACTCGGCCGAGCGAAGCTGGTCGCCGAGGTCGATCCCGCTACCCTGAGGATCGTCCGCGCCTTCCCCGCCGGCTGGCGCGCCTGGAACGTCGCCCTCTCCCCCGACGGCAGGCGGCTCTACAGCGCCAACGGGCTTAGCGGCGACGTCACCGCCATCGACCTCGTCGCCAACCGCGCGATCGGAACGGTGAAGACCGGCGGCAAGCCGTGGGGGATCGTCGTCGCGCCATGAGGGGAGCATGGCCGATCGCCGCCGCCCTTCTCGCCGTCGTCCCGGCGAAGGCCGGGACCTCGGCGGCCCCGGAAGACCCCGGCCTTCGCCGGGGCGACGGTGGAGCACGCGTTCTTCGAGTCTGCGCCGACCCCAACAACCTGCCTTTCTCCAACGACAAGGGCGAGGGGTTCGAGAACAAGCTGGTCGCCCTCGTCGCCCGCGACCTCGGCGCGTCGGTCTCCTACACCTGGCACGCGCAGCGCCGCGGCAACGTGCGCGAGACTCTGAACGCCGGCCTGTGCGACGTCATCCCCGGCGTGGGGAGCAGCGTCGACATGCTCGGCACCACCCGCCCCTATTATCGCTCCACCTACGTCGCCGTGACCCGCGCGGACCGCAGGCTCCGCATCGACGATTTCGACGATCCGCGCCTCGAGACCCTCAGGATCGGGGTCCAGCTGATCGGCGACGACGGCGCCAACACCCCGCCGGCCCACGCCTTGATGCGCCGCGGGATCGTCGCCAACGTGCGCGGCTTCATGGTCTATGGCGACTATGACAAGCCCGCCCCCCAGGCGGACATCGTCAAGGCGGTCGCCGACGGCGCGGTCGACATCGCCTTCGTCTGGGGGCCGGTGGCGGGCTGGTTCGCGCCCAGGCAGGCGAAACCCCTCGCTCTCACCCCCCTCGCCCGCCCCTTCGACGGCCCCCAGCTCCCCATGGCCTTCGACGTCTCGATGGGCACCCGCCGAGCCGACCGGGCGCTTCGCGAGGAGCTGGAGGGGGTGCTGGAGCGGCACGCCGCCGAGGTGCGGGCGCTGCTTCGCGACTATCGCGTGCCGCTGGCGGAGGATCGCGCGGAGCGATGACCCGCAAGGCGCTCGAACGCCCCGGCCTGAACCGCCCGGCTGGCCGAGGCCGGGCCCTTTCTTCCAGCTGTCGCCAAATCCGGGGAGATCGGCGGCGGCTCCGGAGAGCCGCCGTCGGCGTTTCTATCCTCGATGCGTGAGCTCGCCGGAGCGGAAGGCGATCTTGATGTCGACGGGGCGGAACCGCTGGACTCCAATATCGTCGGTATAGACCGCGGCCTGCTGGCTGGAACAGGCTTGAGTGCAGCTTTGATAATCCTGGGCGATCGCCATGTAGCAATATTCGGCGTCGAGGCTGGCGCCGTATTGCGCGCAATGAGCAGCTTCCTGCTGATACACTTGATCGCAGTAAGCAATACAATCTTCATAGGCTGACTGCGCCTGCGCCGTGCTAACCGGGCAGGTAGCGAGCACTGCCGCAGCGACAAAAGTAGGAAGAGCCTTCATTTCAAGCCTCCATGCTAAGACCGGAACCACTCCGGGTATGGCAAATATTGACAGCTATAGATTAAGCGGTCAACGTCGCGTTACTGAACATTGTCAGCATAAGTATTCAGGAGAGACTGGCGGCAAAAGGGGGCGGAGGCACGGCGAAGGCGCAGCGCGGCTCGGCCGCTTGGACCTTCGAGGCAACAGGTCTCTCGAAGCCGCGGCCGCGGCGGTCGCGTCGCAGCCGCCTCTCCTGAAGCTCTCGACGTATCTATCGGCTTTTGGCTGTAGAGTGTCCGCCTGGGGGCAAGGCGGTGGTGGAGCCGAGGGGGATCGAACCCCTGACCTCTGCAATGCCATTGCAGCGCTCTCCCAGCTGAGCTACGGCCCCGAACCTTTTTTCCGGCCCCCTGGGAGGGGCGTCGCGGCGCCGCACTTAGGCGGGGCGCCGCCGCTTGGCAAGCAGGTCGCTGACCGCTGCCGGATTTTCTTCGTCGCCCCAAGGGGTGAAGGAAACCACGCTCTTCACCCGATGAGACCCCGGCCTTCACCGGGGCGACGGAGGATCAGACCTCCTCGTCGTCGTCGCCGGCGCCCGGCACTCCGATGTCGTCGTCCCCGCCGAGATCGACCTCGTCGTCGGGATTCTCCTCCGCATCCTCGTCGATGACGAGATCCTCGGCGGCGAGATCGGCATCCTCCTTCTCGTCGGCGACGACCTCCTTCTTCGGAGCGTCGAAGGGCAGAGGCTGCTTCGACTTGAGGACCGGCTCCGGATCCCAGGCGATTCCGCACTGGATGCAGGTCACGGGATCTTCCTTGCCGAGGTCGTAGAAACGCGTGCCGCACTTGGGGCAGGTGCGCTTCGTGCCCCATTCAGCCTTCACCATGGGTGAAATTCTCCGGTCAAAATCGTGTGAGGGCGGCCGCCGGCCGCAGGTCGGGGCGCGCCTTGCCACATGGGTAGGCCGCTGTCAAAAGCCAAGCCCATGACGCAGGAACAGGCCCGTGCCGCGGCGTTCGGAGCCTCCCCGCCGCTGCTCGGGACCGTCCGGGTGCCGGGCGACAAGTCGATCTCCCATCGGGCCCTGATGATCGCCGCGATGGCGCTCGGCCGAAGCCGGATCCACGGCCTTTCGAACGGCGCCGACGTCCGCTCGACCGCCTCGGCGCTTCGCGCCATGGGAGTCCGGATCGCGCCCGCCGGCGACTGCTGGGAGGTGGACGGGGTGGGAACCGGCGGGCTTCGCCAGCCCGCCGCGGCGCTCGACATGGGCAATAGCGGAACCTCGGCCCGGCTCCTCATCGGCCTGGCGGCGAGCCACGGGCTGGTCGCCGCCTTCACCGGCGATTCCTCCCTCTCCGGCCGGCCGATGAACCGGGTGATCGCGCCGCTTCGCCGGATCGGCGCCGAGATCGCGGCGAGCCGCGGCGGACGGCTTCCGCTGATCGTCCGAGGGCTTAGCCCGGCGGTTCCGCTCACCCACGTCATGGCCGTCCCCTCGGCGCAGGTGAAATCCGCGATCCTACTCGCCGGGCTCAACATTCCGGGAACGACCCGGATCGTCGAGCCGGTGGCGACGCGCGACCATAGCGAGCGGATGCTTCGCGCCTTCGGCGCCGACATCCGGGTGGACGGGGAGGAAATCGCCCTCACCGGCGAGGCGGATCTCGCCGCCCGAACAATCTCCGTGCCCGGCGACGCCTCCGCCGCCGCCTTCCTTGCCGTCGCCGCCCTGGTGGTCCCCGGCTCCGACCTGTGCATTAAGGACGTCGGGATCAATCCGGGCCGGACCGGCCTCTTCGACGTGCTTCGCGCGATGGGGGCCGACCTCGCCTTCGAGAACGTCCGCGAGGCGGCGGGCGAGCCGGTCGCCGACCTTAGGGTCCGTCACTCCCCGCTTCGCGCCGTCGAGGTTCCGCCCGAGGCGGCGCCCGCGATGATCGACGAATTTCCGATCTTCTTCATCGCCGCCGCCTTCGCCGAGGGGACCAGCCGAGCGTTCGGCCTGGCCGAGCTTCGAGTCAAGGAATCGGACCGTCTCGCGGTCATGGCCGCCGGTCTCGAGGCGATCGGAGTGGAGGTCGAGGAATCGCGCGAAAGCCTGGCGATCGTCGGCGGCGGCGGAGCGCCCCGTACCGGCGGAACGAGGATCGATCCCCGGCTCGACCACCGGATCGCGATGAGCTTCGCCGTCGCTGGCCTTCACTGCGCTCGGCCGGTAGAGGTCGCCGACATGTCCCCCGCCGACACCAGCTTCCCCGGCTTCGAGGCCCTGATCCGGAGCCTTGCCCGATGATCCTCGCCGTCGACGGGCCGGCGGCAAGCGGCAAGGGCACGATCGCCCGCGCCCTCGCCGCGCATTACGGCCTTCCGCACATGGACACCGGCCTGCTCTACCGCGCCGTGGCGCTCAACCTGCTGCGCTGGGACGGCGACCCGGAAAGCGAATTCTCGGCGGTCCGGGCGTGCGATTTCTCGCAAGTCGATTTCGCCGACCCCGAGCTCAAGAGCGAGGCGGTCGGCGGCGTCGCGTCGCGCATCTCCGCCTATCCTCGGGTCCGCCAGGCGCTGGTCGAGCGGCAGCGCGCCTTCGCCGGCCAGGCGGGCGGCGCAGTCCTCGACGGGCGCGACATCGGGACGGTGATCGCTCCTCGGGCCGACGCCAAGCTGTTCGTGACCGCCGCCCCGGAGGTCCGCGCCCGACGCCGGTTCGAGGAATTGGCGCGGATCGGCCTTCCCGCCCATTACGAGGACGTCCTCGCCGACATAAGGGCGCGCGACGAGCGCGACTCCACCCGGGCGGCGGCGCCTCTCGTCGCCGCCGCCGACGCCCTTCGACTCGACACCAGCGCGATGAATGTCGAGCAGGCGATCGCCGCCACCATCGCGGCGGTCGACGCCAGGGTTGGCGGCGGGCGCTAGGTCGATTCCCCGGAAGCGAAACGGAGGCGGTCACGCCGGACCTGATCCGGCATCCACCTTCCCGCCTTGCCCGAGAAAGGTGGATTCCGGATCAAGTCCGGGGTGACGATCGCGTAAAGACGATCCACTCTGGAGCTTGCCGCGGCAACCATGAAGCGGAGTCGCGGGAGTTTAATCGAGATTAAGTCTGGCTCGTCAAACCTCTGTTAGCAGGTCCCAACGACACCATATCCTGGATGATATATGCCGCCGGAAGACCGTGACGCCCTCCACTGGCTCACACGGAAACTGCAAGCCCTCTCCCCGCTCGACGAAGCCGACCGCGCTGCCCTCGCGGCCCTGCCGCACACCCGCCGCCGGCTCCCCGCCGGCGCGCACCTGGTTCGCGAGGGCGTTCGCGTCAACGACTGCTGCCTGCTCGTCGAAGGCTATGCCTGCCGGCACAAGCTCGCCGCGACGGGAGGGCGCCAGATCGTCTCCTTCCATATTCGCGGAGACCTGCTCGACGTCCAGCACCTCTTGCTCTCCATCGCCGACCACAATGTCCAGGCGATCACCGAGGTCGACGTCGCCTGGATTCCGAAGGCCGAGCTCAAGGCTCTCGCCCACGCCCGCCCGGCGGTCGCCGACGCCCTGTGGAAGGACAGCCTGATCGACGCCTCGATCTTCCGCGAATGGGTGCTGAACGTCGGCCGCCGCGACGCCAAGTCGCGCATCGCGCATATGCTGTGCGAGTTCATCGCCCGCTGCGAGACGGCCGGAATCGGCTCGCCCGAACGGATCGACCTGCCGATGACCCAGGAGCAGATCGCCGACGCCACCGGCCTCACCTCGGTTCACGTCAACCGCATGCTAAGGGCGCTCGCGGAGGACGGCGTGATCATCCGCGACCGCCGCCGGCTCCAGGTCGCGGACTGGCGCGGGCTCCGCCTGATCGCGGACTTCGACCCGATGTACCTCCACGCCGCCGCGGCGTGAGGGCTGCGCCACCAGGCTCGGTTCCGACGGGTTCGGATCGCTTCCCGGCGAAGGCCGGGACCCAGTTCGTAAGGCGGCGCCCTGAGCTCCGGCCTTCGCCGGGGAACGGCAATTTGCGTCCAAGCGGGTCGGAGCGTAGCTTTAGGCGCCGGCGCCCGGATAGGGCTGTGCCTTGAGCAAGGCGGCGAGATGGGCGCCGTTCGACGCCGCCATCGCCGCGCTCTCCCGGACCTTGTCCGGGATCGCCGGCAGGTCGCGAAAGTCGATCTTCCCCATCGCCTCGCCCACCCAATAGGCGATCGCCGAGGCCGGGATCGTCCAGCCCGTGTCGGAAAGCGCCTGGTAGAGCTGGGCGGAGACGCAATGGGCGCCGTCCTCGTTGCCGACGACGGCGAGCAGGGCGACCTTGCCGAAGCTCGGCATCCGGCCCCGGTCGTCGGTCTCCGAGAGGAAGGCGTCCATCCTTTCCACCACGCGCTTGCCGACGCTGGAAAGCTGCCCCATCCACACCGGGGCGCCGAAGATCAGGATGTCGGCGGCGAGGATCCGCGCGCGGAGCGCCGGCCATTCGTCGCCGCCCCCCTCGTCCGAGCTCACGCCCGGCTTGACGTCGTGATCGGCGATCCGGATCGTTCCGGCGAAGTCCACCTCGTGCTTCTTCAGCTCGGAGACGAGCAGCCCGATCATCTTGTCGGTCGAGGATTCCTCGCCGCTCGAGGGCTTGAGGCTGCAGTTCACGGCGACGGCGCTAAGCGGCATGGCGCTTCCTTTCGAGCTTTGATCCAGATCTGGAGACTCCGCTGGCGCGCCGGCGTTCCCCGCGCCGCGCGGCTCTGCTATCCCCGCCGCCGAAAACCCCTGAAGGAGCCGAGCCGATGAAGCCCCTTTCCAAGACCGCCGTCCTTCCCGCCCTTGCGCTGCTCGCGCTCGCCGGGTGCCAGGTCAACGTCGACAACCAGAGCAAGGCCAATCTCGACCATGCCGCCGACAGCATCGGAGACACGCTCGGCAACGCCGCCGACGCCGTCGGCGCCGCCGCCGACCGGGCGGGCGCGACGATCGAGAACGGCGCCGACCGGGCCGGAGCGACGATCGAGAAGGGCGCCGACGCCGTCGGCGATCATATCGACGTGAACGTCGACCTCCACCGCGACGGCAAGGACAAGAACGAGGGCAAGAGCGAAGCCAATTCGGCCGCCGACGGCGACCGGCACTAGGATGACGAGCGAGCCGAAAAATGTCTGGGACGTTCACTGCGAACTGGGCGAGGGGCCGGTGTGGGTCGACGGCGCCTTGTGGTTCACCGACATCAAGAGCCGCAGGATCCATCGCTTCGATCCGGCGAGCGGCGAGCGGCGAAGCTGGGACTCGCCGGAGCAGGTCGGCTTCGTCCTTCCCGCGCGGGACGGCGGCTTCGTCGCCGGGCTCCAGAGCGGGCTGCATCGCTTCGACCCCGCCGGCGGCGCTTTCTCGCGCCTCGCCGAGGTCGAGCCGGACAAGCCCGGCAACCGGCTGAACGACGGAGTGGTCGATCCCTCGGGGCGCCTGTGGTTCGGCACGATGGACGACAAGGAGAGGACGAAGAGCGGCGCCTTCTATCGCTTCGAGCGGGGCTCGGTTCTGCCCACCGGGATCGACGGGATCTCGATCACCAACGGCCCATGCCTCTCCCCGGACGGGCGGATCCTCTATTTCGTCGATACGCTGGCCGGGACGATCGAGGCGGCGGACGTGGCCGAGGACGGCAGCCTCGGCCCGCGGCGTCCGTTCGTCCGGATCGACCCGAAGGAGGGGCATCCCGACGGTCCGACGATCGACTCGGAGGGCTGCGTCTGGATCAGCCTCTACGCCGGCTGGGAGGCGCGCCGCTATTCGCCCTCCGGCGAGCTGGTCGGGCGGGTCCGGTTCCCGGTCTCGAACATCACCAAGATCGCCTTCGGCGGCGACGATCTGCGGACCGCCTACGCGACCACCGCGCGCCAGCTCCTCAAGCCCGAGGACATCGCGAAGCAGCCGCGGATCGGCGACCTTTTCGAGTTCAGGGTGGATGTCCCGGGGGTGCCCTGCCCCCGGATCGCGCTAAGCTGACCCCACCGGATAGGCGGTGGTGAACTTGACCCGCTCCATGGCGAAGCGGGAGGTGACGTTCTTGAGCGGCACCGTCGAGATCAGCTTCTGGTAGAAGGTGTCGAACGCCGCCATGTTCGACACGGCGAGGCGGAGCAGATAGTCGACGTCGCCGGCCATCCGGTAGACCTCCATCACCTCGGGCATGGCGAGCACGCTCGAGGCGAACGTGTCGAGCCATTCGCGGCTGTGGTCGCCGGTCTCCACCTCGACGAAGACGGTAAGTCCGAGCCCCACCGAATCGGGGTCGAGAAGGGCGACCCGACGGGCGATCACCCCCTGCTCCTCGAGCTTCTGGATCCGCCGCCAGCAGGGCGTCTGCGATAGGTTCACCCGCCCCGCCACCTCGGCCACGGACAGCGAGGCGTCCTCCTGGAGGATGGCGAGGATCTTGAGGTCGGTGGCGTCCATCTAAGTTCAATCTCCAAAAGAGCATAATCTTCTACAACAACGCGACCGCCGCGCAATGGCCGTGCTTTCTCCGCCGCCGCGTTGATCCTCCTCCAGCCTCGTCTTACTCTCTGCTTCCCTAGCGTGGGCCGTGCCCGTGCGAGGGCGAAGCCTTTTCGCTCTCGCGCGGGTACGTAGAATAATTTTCCAAGGTTGTGATAATATGGTGGATGTGGAGGGGCCGTTCGACGGCGGGGCGGGGGTGCCGGAGGCGTTCACGCCGGCGCCGCCGTCCGCCGCCGCCGTGTCGATCTCCGAGCGCCTGCGCCACCTCTGCGAGACCGTCCCGGGCCGCCGGGTCTTCACGACCAGCTTCGGGATCGAAGACCAGCTCATCGCCCACCACATCTTCACCGATCGCCTTCCGATCGAGGTCGCGACCCTCGACACCGGCCGCCTCTTCCCCTCGACCTACGCGCTCTGGCAGGAGACGGAGGAGCGCTACGGCGCCCGCATCCGCGCTTATTATCCCGATTCCGAAGCGGTCGCGGCGATGGTCGCCGACGCCGGGATCAACGGCTTCTATTTCTCCAAGGCGGCGAGGATCGCCTGCTGCGGCGTGCGCAAGGTCGAGCCGCTCGGCCGGGCCCTCGCCGGAGCCTCGGCCTGGGTCACCGGGCTGCGCTCCGACCAGTCGGGCGCCCGCGCCTCGGTCCCCCTCTCCAGCTGGGATTCGGAGCGCCGCCTGGTCAAGCTCGCCCCCCTGTTCGACCGGACCCGCGAGCAAGTCGCCGCCGAATGCGCCGCGCTCGCCGTCCCGGTCAACACCCTCCACGCCGAGGGTTTCCTGTCGATCGGCTGCCAGCCCTGCACCCGCGCCGTCGCCCCCGGCGAGCCGGAGCGCGCCGGCCGCTGGTGGTGGGAAACCGACGCCGCCAAGGAATGCGGCCTCCACCTCGGCGCCGACGGCCGCCTCGCCAGGAGCAAGGCGGCATGAGCTTCGAACGCTCCCCCGTCGCGACCCCGGCGCGGATCGCGCCGCTCCCCAAGCTGCCGCTCTTCCACAAGCTGGACGGGCGCAAGGCGGTGGTCGCCGGCGCTTCCGACGGCGCCGACTGGAAGGCCGAGCTGCTCGCCGCCGCCGGAGCGCGGGTCCTGCGCCTCGGCCAGGCCTGGACCGCCGCCGACCTCGCCGGCGCCGCCCTCGCGGTCGGCGACTTCGCCGATCCCGACGAAGCCGGACGCTTCGCCGCCGCCGCCCGGCGCGCCGGAGTCCCGGTCAACCTCGTCGACCGGCCGGACCTGTGCGACGTCCAGTTCGGGACGATCGTCAACCGCGACCCGATCGTCCTCGCCATCTCGACCGACGGCGCCGCCCCGATGCTCGGCCAGTCGATCCGCGCCCGGATCGAGGCAATGCTCCCGCTCGGCCTTTCCAGCTGGGCCAAGGCGGCGCGGGGCTGGCGGCCCAAGCTCAAGGCGCGGGTCGCCGACTTCGCCGGGCGCCGCGGCTTCTGGCGCGAATTCACCCGGGCCGCCTGGGCCGAGTGCGGCCGCTCGCCGGACGAGTCGGATTTCGAGGCCCTGATCGCCGGCGTCGAGCCGGAGCGGAAGGGCGAGGTCACGCTGGTCGGCGCGGGCCCGGGCGATCCCGAGCTGCTCACCTTGAAGGCCGTTAGAGCGCTCCAGAACGCCACATTCATCCTCTACGACGATCTCGTCGGCCCCGCCGTCCTCGAGCTCGCCCGCCGCGAGGCGAAGCGGATCGCGGTCGGCAAGACCGGCCACGGCCCGTCGTGCAGCCAGTCCGGGATCAACCGCCGGATCGTCGAGCTCGCCCTCGCGGGCGAGAAGGTGGTTCGCTTGAAGGGCGGCGACCCGCTCATCTTCGGCCGCGCGACCGAGGAGCTCGAAGCCTGCCGCGCGGCGGGAATCCCGGTCTCGATAATCCCCGGAATCTCCGCCGCCCAGGCCGCCGCCGCCTCGCTCGGCATCTCGCTGACCGAGCGCGGGACGGCGCGCCGGATCCAGTTCGTTACCGGCCACGGCGCCGACGGCAAGCTTCCGCGGGACATGGACTGGGGCGCGGTGGCCGACCGCAAGGCGACGACGATCCTCTACATGCCGCGCCGAACGCTCGGCGAGTTCGTCCGCAAGGCGCTGGCCAAGGGCCTCGACCCCGCCACCCCCGCCGTCGCCCTCGCCAGCGTCTCGAGAGCGGACGAGGCGCATGTCGCCGCGACGATCGCCGACCTCGCCCCACTCGCCGACGCTCTTCCGCCCGGCGCCCCGGTCGCCATCCTCGTCGGCTGGGTGGCGCGCGACGTCGCGCGCGACGTCGCCCGCGCTCCCGCCGCGCTCCTCCCCTTCCCGAAAGCCCTCGCCTCATGAACGCGCCGGTCTCCTTCACCCAGCGAAGCCTCACCCATCTCGAGCAGCTCGAGGCCGAGGCGATCGAGATCATGCGCGAAGTGGTCGCCGAGACCGAGAAGCCGGTCATGCTCTATTCGATCGGCAAGGACAGCGCGGTGATGCTCCATCTCGCGCGCAAGGCCTTCTATCCGGCGCCGCCGCCCTTCCCGCTGCTCCATGTCGACACGACCTGGAAGTTCAGGGACATGTATGCGCTTCGCGACCGGGTCTCCGCCGACACCGGAATGGAGCTGATCGTCCACCGCAACCCGGAGGCCGAGCGGCTCGGCATCAACCCGTTCGATCACGGCCCGCTCCACACCGACATGTGGAAGACCGAGGGGCTGAAGCAGGCGCTCGACCTCCACGGCTTCGACGCCGCCTTCGCCGGCGCCCGCCGCGACGAGGAGAAGAGCCGGGCCAAGGAGCGCATCTTCTCCTTCCGCTCGGCCAGCCACCGCTGGGATCCGAAGAACCAGCGCCCGGAATTGTGGAGCCTCTACAATGCGAGGAAGGGTCCCAAGGAGACGATCCGGGTCTTCCCGCTCTCCAACTGGAGCGAGCTCGACATCTGGCAATATATCTATGCCGAGGACATCCCGATCGTCCCGCTCTACCTCGCGGCGCCGCGCCCGACGGTGGAGCGCGACGGCCTCGTCCTGATGGTCGACGACGGCCGCTTCCCGCTTCGCGACGGCGAGGTTCCGGTCGAGCGCTCCGTCCGCTTCCGAACCCTCGGCTGCTATCCCCTGACCGGAGCGGTGGAGAGCGAGGCGGCGACTCTGGCCGAGGTCATCCAGGAGATGCTCGTCGCCACCACCTCGGAGCGCCAGGGCCGCGCCATCGACCGCGACGGCGGCGGCGCCAGCATGGAGCGCAAGAAGCAGGAAGGCTATTTCTGATGGGGGTTCTACTTCTATCCTCCCCGGAACGGGGAGGGGGACCGCGTGCAACGCGGTGGAGGGGGCCCCACCGCGGCACGGCGCCCGCTTCTTCGGTTCCGTTGGGTCTCCGAGCCCCCTCCACCGCGCTTCGCGCGGTCCCCCTCCCCGTCCCGGGGAGGACAAGGTGATGGCCACCGTCCTTCAAACCCCGCCCACCGCAGCGGATAGCGCACGCGCCGAGATCGAAGCCTATATCGTTGCGAACGCCCGCAAGTCGCTTCTGCGCTTCATCACCTGCGGATCGGTCGACGACGGCAAGTCGACCCTGATCGGGCGCCTGCTCTACGATTCCAAGCTTCTGTTCGAGGACCAGCTCGCGGCGCTGAAGAGCGACAGCCGCCAGTCGGGAACCCAGGGCGACGCGCTCGACCTCGCTTTGCTGGTCGACGGCCTCGCCGCCGAGCGCGAGCAGGGCATCACCATCGACGTCGCCTACCGCTTCTTCGCGACCGACCGGCGCAAGTTCATCGTCGCCGACACTCCGGGCCACGAGCAATATACGCGCAACATGGTGACCGGCGCCTCCACCGCCGACCTCGCCGTCATCCTGATCGACGCGCGCAAGGGCGTTCTGACCCAGACCCGCCGCCATTCCTACCTCGCCCACCTGCTCGGGATCCGCCGGCTCGTCCTCGCGGTCAACAAGATGGACCTGGTCGGCCATGGCGAGGCCCGCTTCGCCGCGATCGTCGACGATTATCGCGCCTTCGCCGGCGAGGTCGGGATCGAATCCTTCACCGCAATCCCGCTCTCCGGCCTTACCGGCGACAACGTCACCCGCCGCTCCGACTCCATGCCCTGGTACGACGGCCCCTCCCTGCTCGAGCATCTCGAGACGGTTCCGCTGGCGGCGGCGGGCGGCGGCCTCAACCCGTTCCGGATGGCCGTCCAGTGGGTCAACCGGCCCAACCAGAATTTCCGCGGCTATGCCGGCCGGATCGCCAGCGGCCGGGTCCGCCCCGGCGACGAGATCGCCATCCTTCCCGCCGGCCGGCGCTCGACCGTCGCCCGGATCGTCGCGATGGACGGCGACATGGAGGAAGCGGTCGCCGGCCAGTCGGTCACCCTCACCTTCACCGACGAGGTCGATTGCTCGCGCGGCGACCTGCTCGCCTCGCCGGAGGCCGCCGCCGAGCCGGTCGGCCGGATCGGCGCCACCCTCGTCTGGATGGCCGACGAGGCGATGGTCCCCCACCGCTCCTACTGGCTCAAGATCGGCACCCAGACCCTTTCCGCCAGCGTCAGCGGGATGGGCCCGGTGGTCGACGTCAACACGATGGAGCAGCGCCGCGGCCTCACCTTGGCGCTGAACGACATCGGCCGCGTCGAAATCGACCTCGACCGGCGTATCCCCGCCACCCGTTACTCGGAGAACCGGGCGCTCGGCGGCTTCATCCTGATCGACAAGGTCACCCACGCCACCGTCGCCGCGGGGCTGGTCCAGGATTTCCCCAGGACCCAGCCCAAGGCGGATTCCGAAGGCAGCGGCGGGTCGATCCTGTGGATCGCGGGGCCGGCCCGCGCGGAGCATGCCCGCCGCCGCTCCGAACGGTCGAAGGCGCTCGGCCGGGGCGCCGCGATCCTCGACGAGGCGGCGCTCGCCGGCCTCACCGGCGACCTTTCCGCCGACGACCGCGCCGAGCGGCTTCGCCGGACCCGCGAGGTGGCGCGGCTGATGAGCGCCGCCGGCATCGACGTGCTGATCACGATCGAGGCGACCGAAGAGGAGGCGCGGCCCGGGCGCCGGATCGACGCCGGCCAGGACGACCAGGAAGGATCCGACGAATGGGTCATCTAGAAGCGGGATCGGAGCGATGACCGCGCGCGAGATCTTTCCCGACGGCGCCCTGACGCTTGAGCAGTGGAGCCATGTCGAGGCGCTCGCCGGGAGCCTCACGGCCGTCCAGTCGCGCTGGCTCAGCGGCTATTTCGCCGGTCTCGACGCCGGGCTTCTGCGCTCCGGCGGCGGGACCGCGCCGGCTTCAGCCCCGGCGTCCGGCGGCCGGACCTTGACCATCCTCTACGGCACCGAGACCGGCAACAGCCGCGACCTTGGCAAGGCGCTCGCCGCCGAAGCCGCCGCACGAGGCCTGTCGGTTTCGGCCCACGACCTCGCCGACTACAAGCCGCGCAGCCTCAAGGACGAGCAGGACCTGCTCTTCATCGTCAGCACCTATGGCGAGGGCGACCCGCCGCAACCGTCGGTCGGCTTCTTCGAGTTCCTCGACGGGCCGCGCGCGCCCAAGCTCGGGGGCGTTCGCTACTCGGTTCTGGCCCTGGGCGATTCGACCTACGAGAAATATTGCGAGGCCGGGAAGCGCATCGACCGGCGGCTCGAGGCGCTCGGCGCCGAGCGCCTCCACGAGCGGGTCGACTGCGACGTCGACTACGAGGAGCCGGCCTCCGCCTGGAGCAGAGCCGTCGTCGATCGGCTTGCCGCCGGGCTTGCCGAGCCGGCGGGTCCGGCGACCGCGATCGGCCCGGCGGCTTTCCCCGCCGCGGCCTTCGACAAGCGCAACCCCTTCCCGGCGACGGTCCTCGAGAACATCCCGATCGTCGGCCGCCATTCGAGCAAGGAGACCCGCCATGTCGAGCTCGACCTGGCCGGCTCCGGACTAGCCTACGAGCCCGGCGACGCGCTCGGGATCGTCCCCGCCAACGACGCCGCCGTCGTCGCACGGCTGCTCGACGCCACCGGGCTGGCGGAGACGGCCTCCGTCTCCGTCAAGGGCGAAACCGTCGCCCTCGCCGAGGCGCTGGAGAGCCGCTTCGAGATCGCCATCGCAAGCCCCCGATTCCTCGATCAGTGGGCGAAGCTGACCGGAGCGGCGGAGCTCGAGGCGCTTCGCGGCGAGGAGCGCTCGGCCGACCGGCTGGCCTTCCTTCGCGGCCATCACGTCGTCGACATCGTCCGCCGCTTCCCCGTTCCCGGCCTCGACGCGGAGAGCCTCGTCGCCGGCCTTCGCCCGCTCCAGCCGCGGCTCTACTCGATCGCCTCCAGCCTGGCGGCGGTCCCCGACGAGGCGCACCTCACCCTCGCCCCGGTGCGGTACCTTCTTCACTCGGAGGATCGCCGCGGGGTCGCCTCCAGCCAGCTCGCCGATCGCACGGTCATGGGTGACAGCCTTCCGGTCTACGTCCAGCACAACCCGCATTTCTCGCTTCCCAGGGACGACAAGCCGATCGTGATGATCGGCGCCGGGACGGGAGTCGCGCCCTATCGCGGCTTCCTCCAGGAGCGCGAGGCGACGGGCCGCGGCGGCCGCTCCTGGCTGTTCTTCGGCGAGCGCAACTTCCGGAGCGACTTCCTCTACCAGACCGAGTGGCAGGCGTGGCTCAAGGCGGGGACCCTCGACCGGATGGACGTCGCCTTCTCCCGCGATGCCGGCGCCAAGGTCTACGTTCAGCACCGAATGCTCGAGCAGGCGAAGGACCTCTACGCCTGGCTGGAGGAGGGCGCCCACCTCTACGTCTGCGGCGACTCGGCCGCCCTCGCCCCCGACGTCCATGAAACCCTGATCCGGATCGTCGCCGAACAGGGCGCAAGGGATCGCGAAGCGGCCGAGGACTATGTCCGCCAGCTCACCGCCGACCACCGCTACCAGCGCGACGTCTACTGAGTATCAATCCATGACCACGCAAACCGCCGCCGTCGATCGAAGCACGGACCTCTCGCAGCCGCTCGACAGGCTCGGGCCGGACGAGCGCCTGAAATATAACAGCGACTACCTTCGCGGCACGATCGACCACGGGCTGCTCGACCGGATCACCGGAGGAGTGACGTTCGAAGACAACAAGCTGATGAAGTTCCACGGAATCTATCAGCAGGACGACCGCGATATTCGCGACGAGCGGAGGCGCCAGAAGCTCGAACCCGCCTACACCTTCATGGTCCGGGTCCGCCTTCCGGGCGGCGTGTGCACGCCGGAGCAATGGCTGAAGGTCGACGAGCTCGCCCGAGCCCATGGCGGCGATTCGATCCGTCTCACCACCCGCCAGACCTTCCAGTTCCACTGGGTGGTGAAGGAGGATCTGAAGCCCACCATCCAGGGGCTTCACGACGTTCTGCTCGACACGATCGCCGCCTGCGGGGACGATGCGCGCGGCGTGATGTGCACCGCCGATCCGGCCGATTCCGCCCTTCATGCCGAGGTCGCCCGGCTTTCCAGGGAGATGAGCGCGCACGTCATCCCGCGCGCTCGGGCCTATCATGAAATCTGGTACGGCAAGGAGCGGGTCGCGACCTCCGAGGAGGAGGAGCCCTTCTACGGCCGCACCTACCTGCCTCGGAAGTTCAAGATCGGCTTCGTCGTCCCGCCGTCAAACGACATCGACGTCTACACCCAGGATCTGGGCTTCATCGCGATCAAGGGCGCGGACGGCCTCGAGGGCTTCAACGTCGCCATCGGCGGCGGAATGGGCCGCTCGGACCAGGATCCCAACACCTATGCCCGCCTGGCGAACGTCGTCGGATTCATCCCCGCCGACCGCCTGATCGCCACCGCCGACGCGGTGATGGGCGTGCAGCGGGATTACGGCAACCGCGCCGAACGCTCCCGCGCCCGCTTCAAATATACGATCGACGACAAGGGCCTCGACTTCGTCGTCGGCGAGATCGAGCGCCGGCTCGGGGCGCCGCTCGAGCCGGCCCGGCCCGTGCTGCTCACCACCAACGGCGACCGGTTCGGCTGGCGCTCCAACGACGACGGCCGGCTAAGCTACACGCTGTACATCGAGAGCGGCCGAGTCGCGAACCGGCCCGGCTGGCCGATGATGGACGCGATCCGCGCCGTCGCGAAGGTCCATAAGGGCGATTTCCGGCTTACCCCGAACCAGAACCTCGTCCTCGCCGGGATCGCCCGGGAGGATCGGGCGGCGATCGAGGCGGTGCTCGCCGCCCATGGCCTGGGAGAGACCGACCGCGCGTCCGCTCTTCGGCTAAGCTCGATCGCCTGCGTCGCGATGCCGACCTGCCCGCTGGCGATGGCCGAGGCGGAGCGCTACCTCCCCGACTTCCTCGGCAAGGTGGAAGCGATACTCGCCCGCCATGGGCTGGAGGACGATCCGATCACGGTTCGGCTAAGCGGCTGCCCGAACGGCTGCTCTCGGCCCTATGTGGCCGAGATCGCGCTCACCGGCCGGGCTCCGGGCAAATATAATCTCTGGCTCGGCGGCGGATTCCACGGGGAGCGGCTCAACGCGCTCGCTCATGAGAATATCGGCGAGGGCCGGATCCTCGAAATCCTCGACGAGGCGCTCGGCCGCTACGCCCGGGAGCGGCGGGGCGGCGAGCGGTTCGGCGATTTCATCCACCGCACCGGGGCCGCTTCGCCCCGTGTCCCCTAGGAGGCGCGGCCATGTTCCTGTTCAGGCAGTTGGAATCCCATCCCCGCTCGCTGGTCAAGGCGGTGAGCTGGCGGATCCTCGGGAGCCTCGACACCTTCGTCTGGTCGCTGCTGATGACCGGAAGCGCCAAGATCGCCGGCTCGATCGCGGTGTTCGAGATCTTGTCGAAGATCTTCCTCTTCTACTTCCACGAACGCGCCTGGGACGCCGTTCCATGGGGACGCCGGACTCCGCCGGTCCAGCCCGCCCTCGCGCCGTAGGGCGATTCGGCGCGGCCGGCCGGGGCGAGCATCGTTCTTCTTCGCCATGGCGGACAGGTAGCAGGAATTTGCTCGGCGGCCCGGAACAGGGAGCATTTCCGCGCTATTTTTCCGGCCATATTGTCAACTGACCAGGTTGAGTATCTTGGTAGCCGCTCAACCGACGGAGTCGACAGACCTCATGCGAACGCTCCGAACCCGACTGATCCTCGCCGCCTCGAGCGCCCTCGTCCTTCCCTCCGCCGCGCTCGCCCAGTCCGCCGCGCCGGACTCCGCCGCCCCGGCCCCCGCCCCCGCCGCCCAACAAGCGCCGGACCCGGCGGCCGAGTCTCCCGACACGATCGTCATCACCGCCACCCGCCGCGAGTCCGTCGCCCAGGACGTTCCGATCGCGCTTTCGGTGCTAAGCGGCGCGACCCTGGTCGAGAGCGGAACCCAGAATATCGGCCAGGTCGTCCAGCTTCAGCCGTCGCTGACCTTCTACCAGACCAACCCGCGCAATGCCGCGATCAACATCCGCGGCCTCGGGGCTCCGCTCGGCCTCACCAACGACGGTCTCGAGCAAGGCGTCGGAATCTATATCGACCAGGTCTATTACAGCCGGGTCGCGACCGCGGTGAACGACCTTTACGACGTTGCCCGGGTCGAGGTTCTTCGCGGCCCGCAGGGCACGCTGTTCGGAAAGAACACCACGGCCGGCGCGATCAACGTCATCACCAACCGGCCGACCTTCCAGCCCGAGGCGTTCGTCGAGCTGACCGCCGGAAGCCTCGACCTCCTCCAGGCCAAGGCCGCGGTCTCCGGTCCGCTCAGCGACAAGCTCGCCTTCCGACTCGCGGGCTCCGGCACCACTCGGCGAGGCACGATCTTCAACGTCGCCACCCATCGCTACCTCAACAACCGCCAGAGCCTTAGCGGACGCGCGACCCTGTTGTGGAAGCCGACCGGGGATCTCGATGTCACCCTGACCGGCGACTATACCGAAGCCTTCCCCCATTCGGGGGCGCAGATCTACGTCCGCACCGGAGCTACCCAGCGGCCGCTAAACCGGCAGTTCGCCGCCCTCGCCGCCGCCTTCAACTACGCTCCGCCGAGCACCAATCCGTTCGACCGTGTCACCGATCTCGACACCGACAGCCGCTCGGGCCAGCGCGCCGGCGGGACGTCGCTGCGGGCGGAATGGGACCTCGGCAAGGGCACCCTCACCTCCGTCTCGGCGTGGCGCTTCTGGAACTGGTATCCCTCCAACGACCGCGACTTCACCGGCCTTCCGATCACCACCGTCTCGGCCAATCCGTCGCGCCACCGCCAGTGGACCCAGGAGCTTCGCTATGCCTCGAAGGGCGGCGAGACTCTGGACTATGTGCTCGGCGCCTTCTTCTTCACCCAGAAGTTCCACACCTCCGGCGCTCAGGAGCAGGGCCCGGCGGCGAGCCGGTTCCTGCTCAACCCCGGCAATGTCCCGCCCGGATCGAGCGGCTGCAACCCGCCCACCGCCAACGCCTGCAACCCGGCCGTCCTGAACGGCCTCCGGTCCGACAACGACATCCGCTACAAGAGCAGCAGCGCGGCCCTCTACGGCCAGCTGACCTGGAACGTCTCCGACAGCCTCCGGATCCAGCCCGGCCTCCGGCTCAACTACGACAAGAAGAGGGGGTCCTACGCGGCGACGGTGACGACGGGCAGCGGAAGCACGGTGCTGAACAACGATCAGCGCAGCACCCTCCCACCGCAGGCCTATGACGCCGAGCTCTCGCAGTGGAACCTCGCCTACGACCTTACCGCCTCCTACGACCTCGCCAGGGACGTCATGGCGTACGGGACCTACGCGCACAGCTTCAAATCGGCCGGGATCAACATGAACGGCCTTCCGCTCAGCGGCGGGGTGCCGGTGCTGAGCGCCGCCACCGTCCGCCCCGAGAAGATCGACAGCTTCGAACTGGGCCTCAAGACCCAGTTCCTGGCCCGCCGGGCGACGCTCAACCTTTCCGCTTACTGGACCGAGATCAAGAATTTCCAGACCACCGTCACCTCGAGCCCGAGCGGAGGAGTGGTCCTCGCCTACCTCGCCAACGCCGACAAGGTGCGCGTGCGCGGCGTCGAGGCCGAGTTCAGCTACCGCCCGACCAAGCGCTTCTCCTTCTACGTCAACGGCGCCTACACCGACGCCAAATATGACCGCTTCCCCGATGCTCCGTGCCCCCCGGAGCTGTCGGGCGGAACGATCGCGCAGCCCGGCCAGACGCCGAGCGCGCCGGGGACGCCGGGGGGGATTAGCCCGGCCAGCTGCAATGCTTCCGGCAGCTGGCTTCCCGGCGTCTCCAAATTCTCCGCGAGCTACGGCTTCGAGGCGAACCAGCCGACCCACCTGTTCGGCACCGCGGGAGAGGCCTATTTCGGCTTCGACGGCAGCGCCCGGACCAAATTCTCGTCTAACCCCACCCGTTCGCTCTACACCGACGTCCAGGGCTATTCCCTCGCCAACTTCCGGCTCGGCTTCCGCGCCGACGACCGATGGAACCTGTTCGCGTGGGTCAAGAACGCCTTCAAGGAGGATTATTTCGAGGTCCTGTCGCTCGGCCCGAGCAATACCGGCCTCGTCGTCGGCCTCCCCGGCGATCCGCGCACCTGGGGCGTGACTCTGTCGGCGGAGTTCTAGGCTATACGCCCTCTCCCCATGGGGGAGAGAGGGCCGGGGTGAGGGGGTTCGGAGTCCGAGAATGTACGTAGACGCTGAACCCCCTCACCCTACCCTCTCCCCCAGGGGGAGAGGGGACCACGACATCGCCCTCCGCGACGCGGCGCGGGTCTGGGCTCGGATCGCGGCGTTGAGCTTCGGCGGGCCGGCCGGTCAGATCGCGGTGATGCACCGAATCCTGGTCGAGGAGAAAAGGTGGATCGGCGAGGCGCGGTTTCTCCACGCGCTCAATTACTGCATGCTCCTTCCCGGCCCGGAGGCGCAGCAGCTCGCCACCTATATCGGCTGGCTGCTCCACCGCACGAAGGGCGGCCTGATCGCCGGCGGCCTGTTCGTCCTTCCCGGGATGATCGCCATCATGGCGCTGTCCTGGCTCTACGCCGCCTTCGGCAATGTCGGCGCGGTCGAGGCCCTGTTCTTCGGATTGAAGGCGGCGGTGCTGGCGATCGTGATCGAGGCGGTGAAGCGGATCGGCGGCCGGGCGCTTCGCAACGGAGTCATGCGGCTGATCGCCGCGGCGGCCTTCGTCGCCATCTTCGCGTTCGCAGTCCCCTTTCCGCTGATCGTGCTTGCCGCGGGGGTGATCGGCTGGATCGGCGGCCGCTCCGGAGCGGCGGCGTTTCGCGGCGGCGCCGGCCACGGCCCCGCCGGCGGCAAGGGAGTCGCCGACCGCGAGACCGCGCTTGGCGAGCAAATCCCCGAGCACGCCCGCCCCAGCCTCGGCTGGTCGCTTCGCATCGGCGCGATCTTCCTCCTCCTCTGGCTGGGCCCGGTGGCGGCGATCGTCGCCCTGCTCGGGCCGGCAAGCGTCTATTCGCAGATCGCGATCTTCTTCTCCAAGATGGCGGTCGTCACCTTCGGCGGCGCCTATGCCGTGCTCGCCTACGTCGCCCAGCAGGCGGTGGAGCGGTTTCACTGGCTCGCCCCGGGCGAGATGCTCGACGGGCTGGGAATGGCCGAAACCACGCCCGGACCGCTGATCATGGTGACCCAGTTCGTCGGCTTCATGGCGGCCCTGCGCAACGCGGGCGGCCTTCCGCCGATGCTCGCGGCGACCCTGGGCGGCCTGCTCACCACCTGGGTGACCTTCGTCCCCTGCTTCCTGTGGATCTTCCTCGGGGCGCCGTTCATCGAGAAGATGCGCGGCAATCCCGCCCTCGCCGCCGCCTTGTCGGCGATCACCGCCGCGGTCGTCGGAGTGATCCTCAACCTCGCCCTCTGGTTCGCGCTCCACACCCTGTTCGCGCAGGTCCGGCCGTTCGCCGCCGGCGGGGCTCGGCTCGAGCTTCCGGTGCTTGCGAGCGTCCGGCCGGCGGCGCTCTTCCTCTCCGCCTGCGCCGTCGTCGCCATGTTCCGGTTCAAGATCGGCGCGATTCCGGTGCTCGCCGCCTGCGCGGCCGCGGGGCTGCTCTATTCGCTGGCCGTGGCGGCCTGATCAAGCGCGGGCGCGGTCCAGCGCCTCGCGAAGACGGGCCGCGAAGGTCGCGACGTTGGGCGGCTCGGCCATGGTGCCGTGGGTGCCGGGAATGTCGTGCGCCTCGATCGGGCCGGCGACGACCTGCGACCAGCCGGGCAACGTATCGAGCACGTCGAGCCGCTCAGCCGGCTGAAACAGCGCCACGGCGCCGTCATAGCGGCCGGGGACGTAGCCATAGGCCGCCTGTTCCAGGGCCGCCGCATTGGCGCGGTAGCGGCTGTCCGGAAGCACCGGAGTCGCGGCTCCGACATCCTCCAGCACCCCGCGCGCGCGATCGAGGGCGTAGGAGAGCCGCCGGCGGAGCGGGAGAGCGCTCCACGCCTTGAAGTGGAAGCGCGCCTTGGCCAGGCGCATCCGGGCTCTGCCGATGCGGAGGAAGGCGACCGGGTTGATCGAATGGCCGAGCGCGACCAGCGGCACCGCCTCCCCGGCGGCGCGAAGCTGCCGGGCGACCTCGTAGGCCAGGATCCCGTTCGTGCACCATCCGCCGAGCAGATAGGGGCCGTGCGGCCGGCTCTCGCGCAGGACGGCGACCACCTTGGCGGCGACCGCCTCGAAGGAGACGCCCGGCCGAAGCTCGCGCTCGAGGATCGGGCCCAGCTCCAGGCCCAGGAAGGGCCGGTCGGTGCCCAGCGCCTCGGCGAGCGGAAGGAAAGCCGGCCCCCCGTCCAGCCAGAGCAGCGGAACGCCCGCCCCCTTCGGCTGGAGCGGAACGAACTCGCCGAAAGCGGTGTCGCCCCCGCCGTCGATCGCCGCCCCGAGCCTGCGAAGCGTCGCGGAGCGGAAGAACTCCGCCATTCCAAGCCGGCGGCCCCACTCGCGCTCGATCCGCACCAGGAGCCGGGCGACGAGCAGCGAATGCCCGCCGAGATCGAAGAAACTGTCGTTGCGGCCGACCTGCCCGACGCGCAGAAGCTCGCACCAGATGGCGGCGAGCCGCTCCTCGGTCTCGCCCTGCGCCGGCTCGACCGCGGCGGTGGCGCCCGACCCGGGCGGCGGAAGCGCCTTGCGGTCGATCTTGCGGTTGGGAGTCATCGGCAGAGCGTCGAGAAACTCGAAATGCGCGGGGATCATGTAATCGGGCAACGATTGCGCGAGATGCGCCCGAAGCTCCGCCCGGTCGGGGACGTCGGCTCCGCCCGAGACCAGATAGGCGGCGAGGGCGCGTTCGCCGGACGAATCGGGCCAGCTTCGCACCGCCGCCGAGGCGATCCTGGAGTGGGCGGCGAGGGCGCCTTCAATCTCCTCGACCGCGACTCGATAGCCGCGGATCTTCTCGTCATTGTCGACCCGGCCGAGGCACAGGATCGCCCCATCCGGCCGGTAGCGGGCGAGGTCGCCGGTCCGGTACAGCCGCTCGCCGGGGACCGCCGGAAGCTCGACGAAGCGCTCGGCGGTGAGGTCGGGACGGCCGCGATAGCCGCGCGCCAGCCCCGCGCCGGAAAGGAACAGCTCGCCGGCCACGCCGATCGGGGCCGTATTGCCGTAGCGGTCGAGAATGTGGACCCGGGTGTTGGCGATCGGCCCGCCGATCGGGACGGGCCCCTCGCCCGGCTCGACCCGCGCGACCGTCGACCAGATTGTCGTCTCGGTCGGCCCGTACATGTTCCAGACCTCGCCGGCGCGGGCGAGCAGGCCGTCCGCCAGGTCGCGCGGAAGCGCCTCGCCGCCGCACAGGATGCGCAGCTTTGGATCGCCCCGCCAGCCCGCCTCGATCAGCGCCCGCCAGGTGGCGGGAGTGGCCTGCATGACCGAGGGGCTGGACTCCTCGATCAGCTCGGCCAGCCGGCGCGGGTCGGTGGCGACGTCGCGCGGCGCGATGATCAGTTCGCCGCCGCACAGCAGCGGAAGGAACAGCTCGAGGGCGGCGATGTCGAACGACAAGGTGGTGACGGCGAGCAGGCTGTCGCCGGGGCCGAAGCCCGGCCGCTCGCGCATCGCCGAGAGAAGGTTGATCAGCGCGCCGTGCTCGATCTCGACGCCCTTCGGATTGCCGGTCGAGCCCGACGTGTAGAGGACGTAGGCGAGATCGTCCGGCGTCAGCGCCGCCGGCCCGGGTTCTTCGAATTCGCCGGCCACCTCCTCGAGGAGGATGCGGCGAAGCCCGCAGCCGGGAATTCGGTCCGCCAGCCGCTCCTGGGTGAGCAGCGCCGCCGCTCCGGCATCCTCGACGATGTAGGCCAATCGGGCGGGCGGGAAGTCCGGATCGAGCGGCAGGTAGGCGGCGCCGATCCGGTGGACGGCGAGAAGCGCCGCGACCATGTCCGGCGAACGGTCGAGGCAGATCGCCACCAGGTCGCCCCGGCCGAGCCCGGCCGAGCGCAAGGCGGCGGCGATGGCGGCGGCGCGGCGATCGAGCTGCGCGTAAGTCACTCGGCGGTCGCCGAAGCGGATCGCCGTCGTTTCGGGGCGCGACCGCGCGACGCAGGCCGGGAGCATCAGCGGCTCCGGAGCGCGGGCCGTGTCGTTCCACTCCACGCGAAGGCGATGCGCCTCCGCCTCGCCGAGCAGCGGCAGGTCGCGGATCCGGCAGCCGGGATCGGCCGCCACCCGCTCCAGGATGTTCAGCCAGTGGCCGATCATCCGCCGGATCGTCGCGGCATCGTACAATTCGGTGCTGTAGAGGAAGCGGCCGATCATCCCGTCCGGGCGCTCGTCCAGCTCCAGGTAGAGGTCGAACTTGGCGCCGCCGACGACGACGTCCATCTGGGTGAGGTCCCAGCCCTCGGGAAACGGGTCGACGGGCGGCTCGATCGAGAAGAGGAAGTTGAACAAAGGATGCGCGCCGGGCTCGCGGCGCAGGTCGAGCGCCCGCACCACCTCGTCGAACGGCGCCTCGCTCGCCGCCAGCGCGCCGAGCACGCTGTCGCGCACCTCGAAGACGAAGTCTCGGAACGCCAGCTCGCCGCGCGGCTTCGCCCGAAGCGCGAAGGTGTTGAGGAAATAGCCGACCACCCGCTCGAGCTCGGGCCGCCGGCGAAGATCGGTGACTCCCCCGACGACGATATCCTCCTCCCCCGAATAACGGTGGAGAAGCGCGTGATAGGCGGCGAGCAGCGTCATGTAGAGCGTCACGCCCGACCGCCGGCTGACCTGCTTGAGCCGCTCGGTCAGCTCGAGCGGGATGTGGAGGGTCTCCATCGATCCCGAATGAGTCGGACGGGCCGGCCTCGCCCGGTCGCCGGGGATCTCCAGCTTGGGCGGAGCATCGGCCAGCGCCTCCCGCCAATAATCCACCTGCCGCCGGATCGGAGCGCTCTCGAGGTGCGATTTCTGCCAGACGGCATAGTCGCCATATTGAAGCGCCGGCGGCGGCAGCGGCGACGGCTCGCCCTTGGCGAACGCCTCGTAGAGCGCGGCGAGCTCGGGAACGATCACCCGGTAGATCGCCACTCCGTCGAAGATGATGTGATGGAGCGTGAAATAGAGCCGGTGATTGTCGTCGGCCAGCTTGACGATCCGCGCCCGGAACAGCGGCGCCTCGGACAGGTGGATGGCGCGGCGCGCATCCTCGCTTCCGATAGCCAGCGCCGCTCCGTCCCGCTCCGCTTCCGGAAGATGGCTTACATCGTCGAAGGGAAGCGCGATGTCGCGGTGGGGGCGGACCCGCTGGACGAGCTCGCCTTCCTCCTCGACGAAGGCGGTTCGCCACGCCTCGTGGCGGCGCAATATCCCGTTCACCGCTTGCTCCATCGCCGGCCTGTCGAACGGCCCGAAGCGGTGGATGGTGATCGATTCGTTGTAGAGCGGAACGTCCGGCGCCATGATCGCATGGAGCCAGACCTGGCGCTGGTCGGCCGAAAGCGGGATCGGCGCGTCCGCGGACCGGGGCGCGATCGGCGCCGGCCGGTCGGGCCGCTCGACGGCGCCTCCGCCGCGCATCATCTTTTCGAGCAGCTGCCGCTTCGACTCCGACAGCGCGGCGTGCGCGTTCACGCCGCCGCCTCCGCCGCCCGGAAGGCGATGGGCAGCGCCTTGAGGCCGCGAAGCCCCGAATTGGTCCGCCATTCCAGCCGCTCGCTCGTCACTCGGATATCCTCGAGGCGGCCGAGCAGAGCGGTGAAGGCGATCCGAGCCTCCATCCGCGCGAGCGCCGCCCCGAAGCAGAAATGCGCCGCCCAGCCGAAGGCGAGGTGGCGGTTGTCGGGCCGGGTCAGGTCGAGCTCGTTCGGGTTGGGGAATCGGTCCGGGTCGCGGTTGCCGGCGGCCATCACCGCCATCACCGCCTCGCCCTTGCGAATGAGCTTGCCGCCGATCACCGTATCTTCCCGGCAGATTCGCGCGGTGTGCTGGCTCGGTGTTTCGAAGCGCAGGAGCTCCTCCACCGCGCTGGCCATGATCTCCGGCCGCTCGCGAAGCTCGCGCATCTTCTCCGGCATCCGGATCAGGGTCAGCAGACCGTTGCCGATCAAATTCGTGGTGGTCTCCTGCCCGCCGACCATGGTGACGATGGTGTTGGCGATCACCTCGTCCTCGGAGAGCCGCGACCCCTCGACCTCGGCGTCCATCAGCGACCGGATCAGCCCTTCGCGCGGCTTCTTCTCCTGTTCGCGGATGGCGTCGCGGAAATAGCCGGTCATGTCGGCGACGCAGCGAAGCACGTCGTGGATCCGGTCCGGGTTGTGCTGGAAGTTGCCCAGCATCTCGGCGAAGGTCGCCGACCAGGCCTTGAGCTGGCGGTGATCGTCCAGGGGAACGCCGAGCAGGCCGGCGGTGACGATCGCCGGGAAGGGCTCGGCGAAGTCGGCGATGACGTCCATCTCGCCGCGCGCCGCGCAATCTGCGATGAGACGGCCGGCGATGTCCCTTATCTCCTCCTCCATCGCTTCCACGCGCCGGGGCGTGAAGGCGCTCGAGCAGAGCTTGCGAAGGCGGGTGTGGGCGGGCGCGTCGAGGAACAGCATCTGCCGCGCCATGACGTCCGCGACCGGCCCCAGCGAAGGGAGCCCGAGCGCCTCCATCTTCCTGGGATCGGGGGTCCGGTCCGCCGAGAATCGGTGGAGGACGGTCATCACGTCCTCGTAGCGGGTGACGACCCAGGTGTGCATGAACGGATCCCACATCACCGGCGCCTGCTCGCGAAGCCGCCGGTAGAAGGGATAGGGATCGGCATGGACCGCCGGATCGAGCAGCTGGAACAGGCTTAGGCTGGGGTCCGGAGCCCCCGATTTCCCGGCGTGGCTGGCCATGGCGGCTCCTATTCGGCGGCGCGCAGCTGCGCTTCGTCGTCGGTCATGTCGTCGAGCATCCGCATCACCAGTTCCTCGATGCGGAGCGCGAGCTGGCGCACCGTCGGCGCCTGGAAGAGATCGCGAAGGGTGAGCTCGACCCCGAACGCCTCGCCGGCCCGGAGCACCACCTGCGTGCCGAGCAGCGAATGGCCTCCGAGCAGGAAGAAATTGTCGTCGGCTCCGATCCGGCCATGGCCTCGGCCGAGCACCTCCTCGAGGATCTCGACCAGCCGCTGCTCGGCCGCGCCCTCCGGGGCCGCGAAGCCGGCCGATTCGAGCGAATTCGATTCGTCCGGCTCGGGCAGCGCGCGCTTGTCGAGCTTGCCGTTGGCGGTGAGCGGAAGCGCGTCGAGCCGGACGAAGGCGGCCGGGATCATGTAATCGGGAAGGGTCTCGCCAAGGAAGGCGCGAAGGTCCTCCGCCACCACCGGCTCGTCGGAGACGACATAGGCGATGAGCCTGTCGCCGCCGTCCGGCGCCGGCCCGGCGACCACGGCCGCCGAGCGCAAGGCCGGATGGCCGCGAAGCACCTGGGCGCTTTCCTCCGGCTCGACCCGGTGCCCGCGCACCTTGGCCTGGTCGTCGACCCGGCCGTGAAAGGCGATCTGGCCGTCCTCGCGCCACGAGCCGAGATCGCCGGTGCGATAGAGCCGGCCCTGGCCGGAGAAGCGGTCGGCGACGAAGCGCTCCGCGGTCATCGCGGGCTGATCGCGGTAGCCGCGCGCCACCGAGGGCCCGCCGATGTGGATCTCGCCCTGCTCGCCCGGCGCGACCGTCTCGCCGTCGAGGCCGAGGATGTGAACGACGGTCTCGCCGATCGGCCGGCCGATCGGAGGAAGCCCCGATTCGCCGTCTCCGGAGGGAACGGCCGCGGAGGTCGCCACCACGGTGCATTCGGTCGGGCCGTAATTGTTGACCAGGACGAACGGCAGGCCGGGCCGGGGCCGTCCGAGCAGCCGGTCCGCTCCGGTGAGCAGGCAGCGAAGTTTCGTCCGGTCCGGCCAATCGTCTCGGATCAGGTCCTGCGCCAGCGCTGTCGGGACGAACGCGATCGTGACTTCCTGGGTGATCAGCCAATCGCGCAGCCGGACGTCGGAAGTGCGCACATCGTCGGGGGCGAGGATGACCGAGGCTCCGGCGCACAGATAGGGCCAGACTTCCCAGACCGAGGCGTCGAAGCCCAGCCCGGCGAGATGGCTCGCCCGGTCCCGCGCGGTCACCGCGAAGGCCTGGTCGTGCCACGCCACGAGGTGCGAGAGGTTGCCGTGGGTGACCTCGACGCCCTTCGGGCGTCCGGTCGTTCCCGACGTGTAGATGACGTAGGCGAGCGAATCGGGCGCGATACAAGTCGCCGGCGCCTCGCCCGATCCGTTCGAGAGCTCGGGCGAATCCCAGTCGAGCTTGACCACGGGCGTGGCCCCGCCGCCGAGCCGCTCCGCCGCCTCATCGCGGCCGACCACCACGGCGCACCGCGAGTCGTCGACGATCATCCGCAGCCGGCCGTCGGGCCATTGCGGGTCGAGCGGGAGATAGGCGCCGCCCGCCCGCCAGGCCGCGAGCGCGAGGACGATCTGGTCGAACGAGCGTTCGAGGCAGAGCCCGACCAGGCTTTCCGGCCCGACTCCCAGCGTTCGGAGCCAGGCGGCGGCGCGATTGGCCCGGCGGTCGAGCTCCGCATAGCTAAGCGCCCCGCAGCGGGCGAGGAGCGCCGGAGCGTCGGGCCTCGCCGCCGCGGCCAGCGCGATCGCGTCGGAGACTGGGAAGGCGGCGTCGTGCCGCGGGGCGAAGGGGTCGGAATGATGAATGGCCATGGCGTGCACCAAGACCATAAATTGGTTCTGTTATGTTTAACGCCGGCCGCAGAAGTGCGGGCTGGAGCCATGCGCCAAGGTGAAATCGTCACCCCGGAGCTGATCCGGGGTCCACCTTCCGTCGCGCGGCCGGTGAGAAGAAGGTGGATGCCGCATCACGTCCGGCATGCCCGATCACGCGTTTTCAGTCCCGCCCGGACCGAATTCAGGCAGCAAAAAAGGCCCCGCCCGAAGGCGAGGCCTCTCTTGCTTCGTGTCGGCCGGCTTAGTGGTTGCCGTGCTCTTCCGCCGAGGCGTTGACGCTGGCCGGGAGGCCGCCCGGAAGGACGACGGCCACGTTCTGCATCATGCCCTGGTCCTCGTGGTCGAGGATGTGGCAGTGAAGGACGAACTCGCCGATATACTTCTCGTAGCGGGTCCGCATGGTGACGGTGTAGCCCGGCTTCACCCAGATGGTGTCCTTCCACATCCCCTTCATGCCGCGATATTGCGGATCGCCCTGATCGACGAAGTTGGGGACGCTGACGTCCACCGTCGGATTGTTGTTGTTGACGACCGAGACGATCTGGAACGGGTTGACGTGGATGTGGAACGGGTGGCTGGCCGCGTTTGAGGTCAGCTTCCATTCGTCGACGCTTCCCAGGGTCAGCCTCCGGTCCACTCGGGCCGGGTTGTAGGGCTGGGGATTGTAGTCGGCCGAGGTCGGGAGCTGGTTCGCCACTCCGAACATGAACGGCGCGGTGGCGCCCTGGATGTCGAAGGTCAGCTCCTGGTTGCCCGTCACTTCGCTCGCATCGATCGTCTGGTGCGGGACGAAGTGGCTGAGCGTCAGGTTGTTGTTGAGGTCGGCGATGACGGCGGGACGAATGTCCGTCGGCATGTTCTTCTGCGCCGAATCGACCAGCTGCTCGAGCATCGTGCCCTTGTTGGTCGACGCCGGATCCTTGGTGACCCGGATGATCCCGAGCAGGCGGGCGCCGCGGGCCACTCCGCCGACGCTGTCGGCCGCCGCGCTAAGCGCGTCGATCACGCAATAATCGCCTTCCTGGGCGAACTGCAGAAGGGCGTCGTAGCGATAGCCCGGCTGGAGCGTGAAGGACCGCGCGGTCTGCGCCTGCGCCAAGGTCAGGCCGTCGGCCGCGATCATCGTGTAGGGCAGGGTCGCCTGGCCGCAGGTCGTGTTGATCCAGGCCTCCTGGTCCTCGGCGGTGAAGTTCTTGCCGGGCTTGAGGTCGGGCTGGGTGACGGCCCGGGTGAAGATCAGGCGGATCGTGTCGCGAACGCCCGCATGGATCATCCGCCAGCGCTCGACCGCGTTCTGCTTCATCTGGAAGGTCGGCAGGATCAGGCCGTTGATGCTGGTGTAGCGGTCCGACTGGCCCCAGGTGCCGAAGCCGAAGCCGTTCGGGCCGAGCGGTCCGGGCCGGTTGTCCTGGTAGGTCTCGATCCCGCCGACGTCGCCCGCGTCGCACTGCCAGGCGACGATGTTCTGGCCGGTCGGGTCGGTCTTGATCTTGATGTTCTGGTCGGCGTCGAAGCAGCCATATTGGATCTGCTGGAAGACCAGCGTGCGCTCCTTGAAGTTGGGCATGTTGTCGAGCAGCGTGTCGATGTCGCCGTTGCGGGTCGGCGTCGGCAGCCGGTTGCCCTTGATGATGAGGGCTCCGGCCATCCCGCTCGAGACCTGCAGGGCGGTCGAGCCGTGCCGGTGGGTATGGTACCAGAAGGTGCCGGCCGGATGGTCCGGGCTGATCGCATATTCATATTCAAAGCTGACGCCCGGATTGATCGACAGAAGCACGTTGTCGCCATTGCCCGACGGGTTCACGTTGAGGCCGTGGACGTGGAGGTTGGTGCCGTTGAAGCAGTGCGGGATGTTCATCTCGTGCGCCGATCCGCCGGTGCAGCCCGGATCGTAGGACGTCGAGGTCGCGGGAAGCTTGTTGTGCAGGTTCACGCGAAGCGTGTCGCCGGGATGGGCGACGATCGACGGCGACACGAAGCGATCCGGAAGGGTTCCGTTCGGATCGGTGTAGCTACGCAGCCGGACCTTGTCCTCGGCGCCGGTCACCGGATTGTAGATGGTGCCGTTCACATATTCGATGTTGAGATCGAGGCGGATCTCGTTCGGCCCGGCCGGCTGGAACGGAACGCCCTTGGGCGAGACGCGCTGCTGAAGCGAGGGCGGGCTGTCGACGTCCCTGCCGGGCTGCGCCGAAGCGGTTCCGGCTGCAAGAAGCGCCGTAGTGGCCGCGGTTCCCAAAGCGAACGCACGCAAGCCTAGAATCTTTTTACCACGAGCAAACATATTGCCTGTCCCCCTGAAGGCCGTCGGAGCGAGAATCGGTCCGAAGTGGGGGAAGGCTATTGGGGCGTGGTCCAATAAACAACTGGGCCGAAACGTAAAATTACATCCAAAACCGGGCCAGATTGGTTCTGTTGCCTATAAGCTCCTGCCAAAAGGGAGTAAAACGCAAGCGTCCATGGTCGGGAGCGTGCGCCTCTTCTCGCGAGCAGCCGCCCCCTGTCGCGCGCCTCCGCCATCGGCTAGAGCACGCCCCGGGAGGACGTGATGGGATCGAGCGGCGCGCGACGCGCATCGATAATCGGGGAGCGGGCGCCGATCTTCTGGGGCGCGTGCGTGGCGATCGCGGCGGGCGTGCTGATGCACCTTCCGATGCTCGCCATGGCGCACGGCATGGGCAACCACCTCGTCGGAATGCCGATGGACCCGCAAATGTGGGTCGGAATGGTGCTGATCGTCCTCGGCGTCCCCACCGCCATATACGGCGCGCTTCCGAAGCGGCGGGCCACTCACGGCGCCCATGCCGGCACCAGCTTCGAAGCGCCGGACTCCACCCCGTTGGGACGCTGGCACGCCGGAGTGCTCGCCGTGCTGATCATCGGCCTGGTCATCGACGTGATGAAGCCGGCGACCTTGGGCTTCGTCCTTCCCGGAATGCGCGCGGAATATGGCATCAGCAAGTCGACCGTGGCGCTTTTCCCCTTCTCGGCCCTGGTCGGAACCACCGTGGGATCGTTCGTGTGGGGCTGGCTCGCCGACGCCTATGGCCGGCGGGTCTCGATCCTGCTTTCCACCATCCTGTTCGTCTCGACCTCGATCTGCGGGGCGATGCCGCGCTTCGAGCTCAACCTCGTCATGTGCTTCCTGATGGGCTGCTCGGCGGGCGGGATGCTTCCCGTCGTCTACACCCTTCTCGCCGAGATCATGCCGCCCCGCCACCGAAGCTGGGTGCTGGTGCTCGTCGGAGGCACCGGCCTCGTCGGCGGCTATCTCGCCGCGAGCGGCGCCGCGCACGCCTTCGAGCCCGTCTTCGGCTGGAGGGTGCTCTGGCTCCAGGGCTTCCCGACCGGGATCCTGCTTCTCGCCTTGGCGACTCTGATCCCGGAATCCCCGCGCTTCCTCGCCGAGCAGGGGCGCGAGTCGGAGCTCGCCGACATGCGCCGCAAATATGGCATCGTCCCCAAGGCGCGAGAGCCGGTTCCGCCCGACGCCGAGACGGCGGCGCTTCGCCACGGCAAGCTTACCGCCGCACTCGTCGTCACCGCTCTGTCGTGGAGCTTCATCAATTTCGGCCTTCTGCTCTGGCTTCCGTCCGATCTTCAGGCGCGCGGCTACAGCTCGGCCCTGGCGAGCGGGATCCTCGCCAGCTCGGCGCTGGTCGCGCTTCCCACGATCATGCTCGCCGCCTGGGCCTATGCGCGGTGGAGCAGCAAGTGGACCCTCGTCGCCGCGATCGCCATGACCCTCGCCGGGCTGGCCGGAGCGCTGCTTCCGGCGAGCCTGCTCCGCTCCGATGCGATCGTCGTCTCGGTCATCGCCCTGCTCATCGTCGGCTCGAACGGGATGATCGCCGTCCTCCTCCCCTACGCGGCGGAGAATTACCCGCTCGGCATTCGCGGCCGCGCCACCGGCCTCGTCGCGGGGAGCAGCAAGTTCGGCGGAGTGGCGGTGCAGAGCTTCGCTCTGGTCGGGCTGATCCCCACCTTGAGCGGCGCCGCCCTCGCTCTGCTCGCCCCGATGCTGCTTTCGGGAGCGCTCGTCGCCTATGCCGGCCGCGAGACTCGTGGGCGCAGCCTTCGCGAGCTCGAAGCGGGGACCGCCTGACGGGGACCGGCCCGTTCCTTTCGACGAAATGAACGAAGCTCGGTTGAATCCCTTGCGGCCCCACCCACATCGCAAGGAAGCAAAGGGGAGACGTCAGACGTGCCGAACCCGGCACCCGACCGCGTAAGAAGCGCGCCGTTCGCGGCGCTCCTCCTGCTGTTGGGCGTCCTCCTCGGTTCGGGAGGCGCCGGAGCGGCGGACCTCGGCCTTCGCGGCGCGTCCCGCGCGGGCGCCGTTCGCCAGGGCGCGACGCTCTCGCCGACACGCTCGGCGGCGCGCGCCGCCGCCACCGACGATTATCCGGAGCCGCAGCCGAGCGCTTTCGCGCCGCCCGCCCTCCCGGCCGTCGTCACCGTCCGGCTCACCGCTCGGCCGGGCAACTCCGACGCAGCCGCGCCGAGCGTCTCGCTCGCCCGGCGGCCCTCCCCCTCCTACCGCGCCCGCGCCCCTCCAGCAGCCTGACTCGCCGCGCCTGGCGGCTTCGTCAGATTCAATCCTGTCCGCTTCGGGCAGCAATCCTTGCTGGAGAGACGATCATGTCATCTGCAACCTACCGGCTGACGCGCGTTCACCGCAGCCTCAACGACGCCATCGCCCGCGAAATGAGCCGCCCGGCTCCGAGCAGTCTCAAGCTGCTCCGGCTCAAGAAGCTGCGCCTCGCGGTCAAGGACCGCCTGTCGGCGCTGATGCGCAGGCCCGCCATGGTCTGATCGGTGCGGGCCGGCGTTCTGCGAGACGCCGGCCCGCGCTTTCCTTCCGCGGCGCTCCGGGCGATGAGGACTTGTGACCAAGCCGGCCTTGCCCCGCCCGGATCGAACCCGGCTGCGCCTCGCCGCTTTCCTGATCGCGGCGGCCGCCGCCGCTTCCCCGCCGTCGCTGGGCCGCCCTGCGCCACCGAGGATCCGGAGCCGACCGACCTCGGCCATTGGGAAATCTACCTGTTCGGCGCCGCCGGCGGCGCCCATGGCGCGTGGGACGGAGCGGCCGGCGCCGACCTCGATCATGGCGCCTTCGAGAATGTGCAGCTCACCGCCACCCTTCCCCTCGACCACGCCGCGCTGGGCCTCGGCATCGGCGGAATCGTCAAGCTCGGCTGCCCGTTCTCGCTCCTCGCCTCCGGCCGGGCCGATCCGCGAGCGCCGGGGCTCCGATGGCTGGCGCGCCTATGCGGCGCTAGGCCCTGGCTTCTAAGGCGGGAGGCGCCATGACTCGCGACGACATCGAACGCGCCGGGGCCGAGAGCAAGGTCCCGGCGGTCACCCTGGGCTTCTGGGCCGTCAAGATATTGGCGACGACCCTGGGCGAGACCGGCGGCGATACCGTCTCGATGACCATGGACCTCGGCTATCTGGTCGGCACGGCCATCTTCCTGACGATTTTCGTAGCGCTCGCCGCCTGGCAGATTTCGGCCAGGCGCTTCCGCCCTTTCCTCTACTGGGCGACGATCATCGCCTCGACCACCGCCGGGACGACCATGGCCGACTTCGCCACCCGCTCGATGGGAATCGGCTATGCCGGCGGCTCGGCGCTCCTCTTCGTCCTGGTGCTCGCCTCGCTCGGCGCCTGGAAGCTGGCGACCGGCACGATCCGGGTCGAGACCGTGCGCACGCCCAAGGCCGAGGCCTTTTACTGGCTGACCATCACCTTCTCCCAAACCCTTGGAACCGCGCTCGGCGACTGGGTGGCGGACACGGGCGGGATCGGCTTCGGCGGCGGCGCCCTTGTTTTCGGAGCGCTCCTCGCCCTTCTCGCGATCCTCTATTTCCGGAGCGGCGTGAACCGAGTCTTCCTGTTCTGGGCGGCGTTCATCCTCACCCGCCCGCTCGGCGCCACGGTAGGCGACTTCCTCGACAAGCCGCTCGGCGAGGGCGGCCTCGCCTTCAGCCGCCCCCTCGCCACCGCCGTTCTGGCCGCGGCGATCCTGCTCCTGATCCGGGTCCTTCCCCAGCGCGCGGGGCGGCACGACGGCGGTGTCGAGGAAGCGCCACGCCCCTGAAGTCCGCCATGCCGGACTCGATCCGGCATCCGCCGGGGCGACGAGTCTTGAACCGAGAGGATGCGCTCGCGCGCTATTCCGCGGCGGCGGCGGCCACTTCGGTCTCGGCTCGGCGGGTCCGCCGCGGCTCGCCGCCGGGCTCGCCGACGGCCGAGGCAATGGCGAGGTTGAGCTGTTCGGGCGTGAACGGCTTCAAGAGCACCTGGACGTCGTCGGGGCGCTTCGAGATCGAATTGCTTTCCGCATAGCCGGTGATGATGATCGCGGCGAGGCCGGGGCTCGCCTCCCGCGCCTGGCGGATGACCTCGGTTCCGGAGAGATGCGGCATGGCGTAGTCGCTGATCAGAAGGTCGCACGGGCCTCCGTCCGAGGCTTCGAGCAGGGCCGGCACCCGATCGCCGTCGGCCGCCTCGACGACGACATGGCCGAGGTCGCGGAGCAGGGCCGCGGTGGTCTGCCGGACGCCCTCATGGTCGTCGACCAGAAGGACCTTCAGCGCCTTTCGCGAGCCCTCCGGCTCGGCGGGGGATTCGACCGCTTCCGCGGCGACGGCGGAGCCCGCTTCCGAGCCGCGCGGAAGCCAGATCGAGGCTCGCGTGCCCTCGCCCGGCGCGCTGGCGATGTGGAAGGCGCCGCCCGACTGCTTGGCGAAGCCGTAGACCATGGAGAGGCCCAGCCCGGTGCCCTTGCCCACTTCCTTGGTCGTGAAGAAAGGCTCCATCACCTGTTCGAGCACGTCCGGCGACATGCCGCAGCCCGTGTCCGCCACGGTCAGGACGACATAATCGCCTCCGCCCAGGCCCTGGACCTCGCCCGGTCCGGCCAGCCGGTTCTCGGCGGAGACGGCGATCGTCCCGCCGTCGGGCATCGCGTCGCGCGCGTTGATGATGAGATTCATGAGCGCGAGCTCGAGCTGCGCCTGATCGGCATAGGCGCACCAAAGCGAGTCGCCCATCCGCCATTCGAGCTCGACCAGGCCGCCCAGCGTGTGGGCGAGCAGATCGGTCACCGCCGTGAACAGCGCCTCGATCTCGACGCAGGCCGGCTGGAGCTGCTGGCGGCGCGCGAAGGCGAGTAGGCGCCTGACCAGGTCCGACCCCTGCTCGGCGGCGCGGCGGGTCATGTTGAGGATCTTGAGCTGCTCCTCGTCAAGCGCGGCGCGCCGTTCGATGAGGCCGAGCCCGCCCAGGACCGCCGCGAGCAGATTGTTGAAATCATGCGCGATTCCGCCGGTCAGCTTGCCGATCGCGTCCATCTTGCGCGCCTGGACGAGCTGGCTCTCCAGCTCCTTGCGGTCGGTGACGTCGAGCAGCGTTCCGGCATATTCGATCGGCTGCCCCTGCGCGTCCTTGAGCAGGACCGCCTGGTCGAGGAAGTGCCGATACTGCCCGTCGGCGCATTGCCAGCGATACTCCACCGCCAGCGACGTCCCTTCCCGCCGCCCGCGCAGCGCGGAGACGACCCGGTCGCGATCGTCCGGGTGGAGCCGCTCGATCCACAGGTCGGGCGCCTCCTGGACCTGCTCGAACCGATAACCGGTCAGCGCCTCGAGATTGCCGCTGACCAGCTTGGGCGCCCGGGGGGAGGCGTCGATCGCCTCGAGGTAAAGGACGATCGGAAGCGACTGGATGATCGCCCCCTGCCTCTGCTCGGCGAGGCGAAGCTCGGTCTCGGCGCGAAGCCGCTCGGCATTGGCGCGAAGATTGGCGTCGAGCAGCGCCTGCTCCGCCTTCGCCTTGCGCTGGATCTCCTTGGTCATCGCGAACAGGTCGACGAATACCGCGACCTTGGATCGCAGGACGACCGGGTCGACCGGCTTGAACACATAGTCGACGGCGCCCATCGCGTAGCCGCGGATCAGGTGCTCCGTCTCCTTGTTGACGGCGGAGAGGAAGACGATCGGAATCCGCTTGGTCTGCTCGCGCTCGCGGATGATCTGGGCGGTCTCGTAGCCGTCCATGCCCGGCATGTAGACGTCGAGCAGGATCACCGCGAACTCGCCCTTGAGAAGGTGCCGGAGCGCCTCTTCGCCGGAACGCGCCTCGACGACCTCGCCGATATCCTCGAGCACCGTCTTGATCGCGAGCAGGTTGTTGCCGTCGTCGTCGACGACGAGGACGCGCGGCCGCTGCAGCGATTCCAGGTCCGGGCCGGCGGAATGGGCCGGCGAGGCTCCCGCGCGGGGCACGGCCGTCGGTTCGGTCACGCTCACTTACTCCGCCGCCTCCGCCGGCTGGGCCGCGGCGGTCGGAGCGGTCTCCCGAGCGCGGGCGATCCACACCCTCAGGAGCGCGAGCAGAAGGTCGATGTCGACCGGCTTCGCGATGTAGTCCGACGCTCCGGCGTCGAGGCACTTCTGGCGGTCGCCCTTCATCGCCTTGGCGGTGACGGCGATCAGCGGAACGTCGGCCAGGGCCTGGCGGCGGCGTATCTGCTGCATCGTCTCGTAGCCGTCCATCTCAGGCATCATGATGTCGATCAGCGCGATGTCGATCCCCGGAGTCTGCTCGAGGATCAGGATGCCGTCCTTGCCGCGTTCGGCGTGAAGCACCTCGACGTCGTAGCTCTCGAGGACGCTGGTCAGCGAGTAGATGTTGCGGATGTCGTCGTCGACGATGAGGATCTTCGCGCCGGCCAGCTCGGGAACCGCCCGGGCGACCGAAGCGGACGTCTCCACCGCCTCCGGAACGAGCTCGATCAGCGGCGGCCTGGTGCGGATGTGCGCCTCGAGGCCGCGGAACACCTGAGCGAGCGCCTCCTGCTCGGCCGGCTTCTCGGTCACTCCGAACGCGCCCATGTCCATCACGGAAGCAAGCTTGTCAGCGCCCGAAATGACGTGGATCGGGACGTGGCTGGTCTGCGGGTCGTGCTTCAGGAGGTCGAGAAGAACGAAGCCGTCGATGTCGGAGAGCCCGAGGTCGAGGGTGATCGCGTCCGGCTGGAGCTTGCGCGCCATGGCGAGGGTTCCGGCCCCGGCGGTCGACACCACCCCCTTGAGCCCGGCGTCTCGGGCAAGGTCGAGCAGGATGGCGGCGAAGGTCGGATCGTCCTCGACGATGAGGACGAACGACCCGTCGCCGAGGCTGTCGCGGTCGTCCGTCACCTGGAAGCCGGTCGGGAGCGCCGAGGCGACCGTCGCTCCGGTATTCTCGTAGCGGGCGCTCGAGCCTCCGCCCGCTCCGGCCGGCGCAAGCGCCTGAAGCGGCACGAACAGGGTGAAGGTCGAGCCCTCGCCGGGCTTCGAGCGGACCTGGAGCTCGCCGCCGAGCAGCCGGGCGATCTCGCGGCTGATCGAGAGTCCCAGGCCGGTTCCGCCATATTTGCGGCTGGTCGTTCCGTCGGCCTGCTGGAAGGCCTCGAAGATCAGCTTCTGCTTGTCCTCGGGGATTCCGATGCCGGTGTCGGTGACGGCGATCTCGATCGCCCGGTCGGCGCCGCGAAGCACCGGATGGCTGGGGCTCCAGCCGCCGGTCGCCGTCCTCACCCCAAGGGTGACGCTGCCCTGCGAGGTGAACTTGAAGGCGTTGGACAGGAGGTTGAGGACGATCTGCTGGAGCCTCTTCTCGTCGGTCCGGATGGTGGCCGGGAGGCTCGTGTCGAAATCGACGTTGAAATCGAGATTCTTGTCGGCGGCGAGCTGCCGGAAGGTGCGCTCCATATGCTGCCGAAGGCCGCTCATCGGCATTTCGCCGACCTCGATCGAGACCGTTCCGGATTCGATCTTCGACAGATCGAGGATGTCGTTGATCAGCGAGAGGAGATCGGAGCCGGCGGAGTGGATCGTTCGGGCGAATTCGACCTGCTTGTCGTTCAGATTGCCCTGCGGATTGTCGGACAGCAGCTTCGACAGGATGAGCAGCGAGTTGAGCGGCGTGCGCAGCTCGTGGCTCATGTTGGCGAGGAACTCGGATTTGTACTTGGAGGTGAGGGCGAGCTGCTCGGCCTTCTCCTCGACGGCGCGGCGCGCCATCTCGATCTCGATATTCTTCGCCTCGACCTGCTTCTTCTCGTTCTCGAGCAGCTGCGCCTTCTCCTGAAGCTCCTCGTTGGTGGCGTGAAGCTCCTCCTGCTTGGTGGTGAGCTCGGTCTGGCGGGCCTGGAGCTCCTGGGTGAGGAGCTGCGACTGCTTGAGAAGGCCTTCCGTCCTCATCGTCGCGGCGATCGTGTTCAAGACGATTCCGATCGATTCCATCAGCTGGTCGAGGAAGGTCTGGTGGGTCTCGTTGAACTCGCTGAACGAGGCGAGCTCGATGACCGCCTTGACGTCCTCCTCGAACAGCGCGGGAAGGATGTTGATGTTGGCCGGCTTGCCGTAGCCGAGGCCCGAGCCGATCCGGATGAAGTCGCCGGGGACCTCCTTGAGGAGGATCGGCGCTTGTCCGCCGCCGCCTGGCCGACCAGCCCCTCGCGAAGCTTGAACTCGCGCTTCAGCTCGTCGACGCTCTCGGCGCCGTAGCTGGCCACCAGCTCGAGCTTGGCTTCCTCCTCCTCGCGGGTGGTGACGTAGAACACGCCGTACTGGGCATTCACCAGCGGCGCGAGCTCGGACATGATGAGGTTGGAGACCGTGGCGAGGTCGCGCTCGCCCTGAAGCATGCGCGAGAATCGGGCGAGGTTGGTCTTGAGCCAATCCTGCTCGGCATTCTTGAGCGTCTGATCCTTGAGGTTGCGGATCATCTCGTTGATCGTGTCCTTGAGCGCCGCCATCTCGCCCGACGCCTCGACGGCGATCGAGCGGGTGAGGTCGCCCTTGGTCACCGCGGTCGCCACGTCGGCGATCGAGCGGACCTGGTTGGTCAGGTTGGCGGCGAGCTGGTTCACGTTGTCGGTAAGGTCGCGCCACAGGCCGGCGGCGCCCGGGACTCGCGCCTGGCCCCCCAGCCGCCCCTCGATTCCGACCTCGCGGGCCATGTTGGTGACCTGGTCGCCGAAGGTGGACAGGGTCTCGATCATGAAGTTGATCGTCTCGGCCAGGGCCGCGATCTCGCCCTTGGCATCCACCGTCAGCTTGCGCTTCAGGTTGCCCTGCGCGACGGCGGTCACGACGTCGGCGATGCCGCGCACCTGGTTGGTGAGGTTGGTCGCCATCAGGTTGACGTTGTCGGTCAGGTCCTTCCAGGTTCCGCCGACTCCGGGCACCTGCGCCTGGCCGCCGAGCTTGCCCTCGGTTCCGACCTCCCTCGCCACGCGAGTCACCTCCGAGGCGAAGCCGTTGAGCTGATCGACCATGACGTTGATCGTGTCCTTGAGCGCGAGGATCTCGCCCTTCACGTCGACCGTGATCTTCTTCGACAGATCGCCCCGGGCCACGGCGGTGGTCACGTCGGCGATGTTGCGGACCTGGCCGGTCAGGTTGGCGGCCATCAGGTTGACGTTGTCGGTCAGATCCTTCCACGTCCCGGCGACCCCGCGCACCTGCGCCTGGCCGCCGAGCTTGCCTTCGGTTCCGACCTCCCTCGCCACTCGAGTCACCTCCGAGGCGAAGGAGTTGAGCTGATCGACCATCGTGTTGATCGTGTTCTTGAGCTCGAGGATCTCGCCCTTCACGTCGACGGTGATCTTCTTGGAAAGGTCGCCGAGCGCCACCGCGGTCGTCACCTCGGCGATGTTGCGGACCTGGCCGGTGAGGTTCGCGGCCATGGCGTTGACGTTGTCGGTAAGGTCCTTCCAGGTGCCGCCGACGCCTTCCACCTTGGCCTGTCCGCCGAGCTTGCCTTCCGAGCCGACCTCGCGCGCCACGCGAGTCACTTCCGAGGCGAAGGAGTTGAGCTGGTCCACCATGACGTTGATGGTGTCCTTGAGCTCGAGGATCTCGCCCTTCACGTCGACGGTGATCTTCTTCGACAAGTCGCCGCGGGCAA
>Ga0070661_100000058_pt1 | contig 87363 bp, 75 predicted proteins | sample KBSC43metaG_FD_64663 | JGI IMG/M metagenome (GOLD analysis project Ga0070661, IMG submission 64663) | Corn rhizosphere microbial communities from Kellogg Biological Station, Michigan, USA - KBS C4-3 metaG | ecosystem: Host-associated > Plants > Roots > Rhizosphere > Soil ... | reverse complement strand
ATCCGCTTCCACAACCGCGCCGGTCTCTGGAACCGGGACATGACGCGCCGCCTCGGCATCCCGCTCACCAGCCCGGTCAAGACCTTCCTCGACCTCGCCTCGGTGTCCGGGCCGATCACCATTGAGCGGGCGGTCAACGAGGCCGACAAGCTCGAGGTGATCGATGCGGACTCGCTGCGCAGGGCGCTCGACGACCGCTCGGGAGAGCCAGGCGTCCGTCCACTCCGAGCGATCCTCGACGAGCACACCTTCCGTCTCTCCGACGATGAGCTGGAACGGCTCTTCCGCCCGCTCGCCACCGCCGCCGGGCTGCCGGTGCCGCTGACGAAAGTGATGGTCGACAAGTTCGAGGTCGACTTCTTCTGGCCTGAACTGGGGTTGGTCGTCGAGACGGACGGCTGGCGCTACCACCGCACTCCCTCGGCGCAGAGCCGGGATGCGCTGCGGTTTCAGCGCCACGTGGCGTCGGGGCTCACCCCGCTGCGGTTTTCCCACTACCAGGTGAAGTACGAACCTCGGCATGTGGAAGACATCCTCCGCAGGACCGCCGCCCGTTTGCGCGGCCATCCTGCACCCTCACAAAGCAAGTAAGGGTGCAGGATGGCCGCGCCTCGAGCGCGCTCCGGGGAACCACGGGCAAGGGGTCGGTCCGGCGCCTCTCCGAACTTGGGTCCCCTATGAGGGACCAAATCTCGGAGAGGGCTGGCTGGCGGCTGGGCCGGCGTTAGGATGCGCGCCTTGTGACCCCGCCTGCACTTCTTCCCTCTGACCTGGCTCCTGGTCTTCTGATCGGGGACAAGGTTGTGATCGGCGAGGGGGCTTTGATCGGGGGGCATGTGATCATCCACTCCGGCGTTCGGATCGGCGCTGGGGCTCGGGTTGGTGACCACGCTCAGATCCGGGACGGGGCTGAGATCGGGGCCGGCTCTACCGTCGGCAGCTATGTGTCGGTCGACCCCGGCGTGGTGATCGGGGAGCGGGTGAGCATCCAGACCCGCTGTTACATCACCGGCGGCACCCGGATCGAGGATGACGTCTTCGTCGGTCCCGGGGTGACGCTGACCAACGACAACACGATGAACCGGCACGGCGAGGAGTTCGAGTTCGAAGGGCCGCTTTTGCGACGTGCCTGCCGGATCGGCGGTGGGTCGACTCTCTGCCCCGGCGTCGAGATCGGCGAGGAGGCTTTCGTCGCCGCCGGCGCGGTGGTTACCTCCGACGTGCCGTCGCGCGCCGTGGTGATGGGGGTGCCGGCGCGGGTCGTCCGTGAGGTCGCAGACGCCGACCTGCTGCAGAACTGGCGCTAGTTCACGTGCCGCACAGGTAGAGGCCGCGCCGGGTTGCCGACCACGGTCGCGCCCGCGGCGACGTCCTTGACGACGACCGCGCCGGCGCCGACCGTCGCCCCCACTCCGATCCGCACGCCGCCTAGGACCGTCGCGCCGGAGCCGATGCTGGCTCCATGCTCGACCACGGTCTTGAGCAGCTCCCAGTCGTCCTCATCCTGCAGCTCGCCGGCCCCGTTGGTCGCCCGCGGCCGCTTGTCGTTGACGAAGACGACGCCGTGGCCGACGAAGACCTCGTCCTCGATGCGGACGCCGTCGCAGATGAAGGTGTGGCTCTGGATCTTGCAGTCCGCCCCGATCGCCGCCCCGCGCTGGATCTCGACGAAGGTGCCGACCCTCGTCCGCGCTCCGATCGTGCACCCATAGAGATTGGTGAACGAGTAGACGACGGCGCCCTCGCCGAAGCTGACGTCGTCGAGCAGCCGGTGCGGGGCGTCGTTGGCAGGAGCGGTCAAAGTAGGCGCGGACATTCGAGAGAGAAACGCCTCTGCAGCGCGCAAGCTTTTGGTCGCCTCGCCCGTTGTTGATCCGTGGCCGTCCTCAGCGAACCAGTCGCCGGTACCCCGACCCTTTCCGCGCAGCTCTGCGTCGTCCTCGCGACCGGTGGCGAGAGCATCCGCCGGCGGATCGAGGACTCGCTGCACAAGGCCGACCAGGGCATCAACCTCGTCCTCGTCCACGGCGTCGACGAGCTGATCGGCCTCGAGCTCGAGGCCCCGATGATCGCCGTCCTCGTCTGCGACCTCGACCGGCCCGACGAGATGGCCGACCTGCGCCGCGTCCGCCGCGAGCTGCAGGAGGTGTCGATCGTCGCCGTCACCCCACCCGCGACCGGGACCGGGGTCCGCCGCGGCCTCGACGCCGGCGCCGACGCGATCGTCTTCGAGCCGATGATCGAGTCGACCCTCGCCGTCACCGTCAGCGCCGTCGGCTCCGGCCAGGCCGTCGTCCCCCGCGAGCTGCGGGCCAGCGTCCAGCGCCCGGCCCTCTCGCATCGCGAGCGCCAGGTCCTCACCTACGTCACCGAGGGGTTGACCAACTCGCAGATCGCCGACCGGCTCTTCCTCTCCGAAAGCACGATCAAGAGCCATCTCTCCTCGGCCTTCGCCAAGTTCGGCGTCCGCTCCCGCCGCGAGGCCGCCGCCCTCTTCCTCGAGTTCGACCGGGTGGCGCAGTGAACGCCCCGGGAGCAGGAACGGCGCTGCCGCTGGCGGCGACCGAGGGCAAGCGCGTCCCCTTCATCCGCCTCGACAACGCCAACCCGGAGCTGATGGCGGAGCTGCTCGCGGTCGTCGAGCGGATCGCCTCCGAGTCGGCCTTCACCCTCGGCCCCGAACTCGAGCGCTTCGAGCAGAACTTCGCCGCCTACTGCGGCACCGAGTACGGCCTCGGCGTCTCCTCGGGGACGGCGGCGCTGGAGCTGGCGCTGCGCGGGCTCGGCATCGGTCCCGGCGACGAGGTGATCGTCCCCACCTACAGCTTCATCGCCACCGCCGAGGCGGTCAGCACCGTCGGCGCCACCCCGGTGATCGTCGACGTCGAGGAGGAGACGGCGCTGATCAACGCCGAGATCGTCGCCGCCGCGATCACCGAGCGGACCCGCTGCGTGATCCCGGTCCACCTCTTCGGACGCACGGTCGAGATGGGCCCGCTGCTCGAACTCTGCCGCGAGCGCGGCATCCATGTCGTCGAGGACGCCTGCCAGGCGCACGGCGCCCTCTACCGCGGCAAGCCCGTCGGCTCGCTCGGCGACGCCGGCTGCTTCAGCTTCTACCCGACCAAGAACCTCGGCGGCTGGGGCGACGGCGGCGCCTTCGTCTCCAACGACCCCGAGCTCAGCCACCGGGTGCGCCTGCTGCGCTCCCACGGCGAGGGCACCCGCCACCACCACGAGATGGCGACCGGGACCCACCGCCTCGACACCCTGCAGGCGGCGATCCTCGACGTCAAGCTGCGTCACCTCGAGGACTGGAACCAGCGGCGGCGCGATGCCGCCGCCGCCCTCGGAGCGGCCCTGGCCGGCAGCTCGGTCGACCTGCCGGTCCCGCCGATCGCCGACGGCGACAACGTCTTCCACCTCTTCGTCATCCGCTCGCGCCACCGCGACGCCCTCCGCGACCACCTCGATGCCTGCGGCGTCGCCAGCGCGGTCCACTACCCGACCCCGATCCACCTGCAACCGGCCTACGCCGACCTCGGGCTCGGCCCCGGCAGCCTGCCGGTGGCGGAGCGGCTGGCGAGCGAAAACTGCTCGCTGCCGATCTTCCCGGCGATCGAGGACTGGCACATCGCCGAGACCGCGGCGGCGGTCACGAGCTTTGAAGTCCCGGCCGATAACTGAGGCTCCACCTGCCGCCGAGCGGCGCGGCGGGCTTCGGATCTGCATGGTCCACTACTCGGACTTCGTCGTCGACTCGCGGATCCAGCGGCAGGCCCGGGCGCTGGCCGAGCGCGGCGACCGGGTCGACTGCGTCTGCCTCAATGACGACGTCACCTTCCCGGTCGGAAACGGGGAGATCGCCCTGCACCGCGCCTCCGCCGGCAAGCCGCGCGGCGGCGCCCGCGCCTACCTCAGCGGCAACGCCAGGTTCCTCGCCGGCGCGGCGCGCAAGGTCAGCGCCCTCGATCGCGAGGAGCCCTTCGACATCGTCGAGATCCACAACATGCCCGACGCCCTGGTCTTCACTGCCTGGCGGCCGAAGCTGCGCGGGACGCCGCTGATCCTCAACTTCCACGACACCTTCCCCGAGCTCTTCGCGACCCTCTTCGACCGCTCGCCGCGGCACCCGCTGGTCCGCGCGGTCCGAGCCGAGGAGCGGATCAGCGCCGCGCTTGCCGACGGCCTCGTCTTCGTCACCCCGGAGGCGCGCGACCTGCTCGCCTCCCGGGGGGTCAGCGCTGAGCGCACCGAGGTGGTGATGAACACCCCCGAGGAGCGGATCTTCGGCGAGCGCCGCGAGCCTTCGGCGCCGAGCGGGGACGGCGAGCTGCGGGTCGTCTACCACGGCGGCCTCGCCGAGCGCTTCGGCGTCGAGACCCTGGTCTGCGCGCTGGCGATGCTGCGCGGCCGCAGCGTCCCGGTCCGCCTCGACGTCCTCGGCTCCGACGCCGAGGCCGCCCGCCAGCTGGCGGCATTTGCCGCCGCGGAGGCACCCGAGGGCGTCCACGTCGCCCCTGAGCCGACCCCGGTGGAGGAGATCCCCGCCCGGCTCGAAGAAGCCGACCTCGGCGTCGTCCCCACCCTCGAGGACGACTTCACCGAGATGCTGCTGCCGGTGAAGCTGCTCGAGTACGTCCACATGGGCCTGCCGGTGGTCGCCTCGCGGCTGCCGGTGATTGAGCGCTACTTCGGCGACGACGTCCTCTTCGCCGAACCGGGCGACGCGGCCTCCTTCGCCGCCGCGATCGAAGGCATCCGCCGCGCCCCGGAGACCGCGCTGGAGCGGGCCCGCGGGGCCTCGCAGCGGCTGGCCGAGATCGAGTGGCGCCGGCAGCGCAAGCGTTACCTCGAGCTGGTCGACGGCCTGGTCGAGCACGCGCGGAGCCGCTGAGGTGCAGCGCCTGCTCTTGATCACCCCGGCTCGCGACGAGGCCGCCCACCTGGAGCGGACGGTGCGGGCCGTCCAGGCCCAGACCCGTCCGCCCGACCTCTGGCTGATCGTCGACGACGGCTCCAGCGACGGGACCCCCGCCCTGCTCGAGCGGCTCGCCGCCGAGACGCCCTTCCTCGAGGTCCGCCGGGCCCCGGAGCGCACGGCCCGCCCCGGCGGCGACGGGCTCGCGGTGGCCGCCGAGGCGGTCGCCTTCAACAAGGCGCTGGCGGGAGTAGACCTCGGCGGTTTCACCCACGTCGGCAAGCTCGACGCCGACGTCGAGCTGCCCCCCAGCTACCTCGCCGACCTGCTGGAGCGGTTCGCCGCCGAGCCCGCCCTGGGGATCGCCGGCGGCACCCTGCTGGAGCGGGAGAACGGCAGCTGGGAGGCGGCCAAGGTGCCCGCCAACCACGTCCGCGGCGCCCTCAAGCTCTACAGCTGCGAGTGCTTCGAGGCGATCGGCGGCATCCAGGAGCGGCTCGGCTGGGACACGATCGACGAGACCTACGCCCGCATGAAGGGCTTCGAGACCCGCTCGCTGCCCCAGCCCGAGGCGCGCCACCACCGCCCGGTCGCCACCCGCGGCGGCACCCTGCGCGGCCGCGCCCGCCACGGCCAGTGCGCCTACATCCTCCGCTACGGCTTCTGGTGGGTCGCCCTGCGCTCACTCAAGGTCGCCCGCCTGCACCCGCGCGGGCTCTCCGGGCTCGCCTTCCTCTACGGCTACCTGCGCGCGGCCCTGCGTCGGGAGGGCCGGGTCGAGGACGAGAGCTACCGCCGTTTTGTCGCCCAGGAGCTGCGCGACCGGGTGCGCGCCGCAACCGATTCGGCGCCGGTGAAAGTTCCTACGTTTTTCATGCGTTCTTAGACCGATGGCACTGGTCGAAATCGCCCGCGAGCTGTGGCAGCGCAAGTTCCTCGTCGGGCTTGTCTTCCTCTTCGCCCTCTTCGCGGCGATCCTCTCCGCCTACCGCTTCTCCCCCGCGCCGCCGAGCCTCGAAAAGCGCTCGCTGACGGTCGCCGCCGCCTCCAGCCAGATCCTCGTCGACTCGACCAACTCGACCCTGGTGACCGGCGCCGAAGCGGGCGAACTCGACGCCCTGGCGACGCGGGCGAAAATCTACGGCCAGTACCTGAGCAGCCTCGCCGCCCGCGAGGAGATCGCCAAACGGGTCGGCATCCCGCCGGAAGCGATCTCCACCAGCGGCCCCTTCAGCCCCGCCACCGGCCAGCAGGAATACGCCTCCCAGCCCTCCGGCGAACGGGCCGACGAACTGCTGCAGGAAGGCGCCGGCAACCGCCTCGTCTTCACCGCCCAGGAAGGCGTCCCGATCCTCACCGTCTCCGCCCAAGCGGCGACCACCGAACGCGCCGTCGCCCTCGCCGCCGCCTCCTTCGAAACGCTGAAGGCCTACGTCGACGAGCTGCGGGCCAGTGGCAAACCGGTCCGGCAGGGCGTCACCGTGCGGCAGCTCGGCGCCCCCGAGGGAGGCACGCTCGGCGGCTCCAACAACCTGATCCTGATGGTCCTCGCCTTCCTCCTCGTCTTCGGCCTCGGCTGCGCCGCGATCCTCGTCCTGCCGACCTTCGTCGCCCGCTGGCGGGCCCTCAACAAGCTCGACCACCCGGAGCCGGCGGCGATGCCGATCCAGCCGGTCGAGGACCCCGACCCCTTCGATCCCCGCCTCGCCGGCGATGAGTCCGACGAGCCGCTAGCCCCGCACGCCACCACGCGCCTGCGCTAATGGAGGCGACGACCGGGTCCCGCCCACTGCTCGGGCAGCCCGTCGGCCCGGCACGGCGGACGGGCGAGGCGTCGCTGCTGCGGCCGCAGAGCCAGACCGCCGACTGGCCGGCGACCACGAGGCTCCTTCCCTGGGCCCTCTTCTCCTTCGTGGCGATGCTCTGGCTGGTTCCGTTCGACAGCGTCAAGCTGCCGGTCGGCGGACCGATCGACGCCACCCTCGACCGGCCGCTGCTGGTCCTCCTCGTCGCCTTCTGGCTGCTCAGCGTCCGCGCCGTCCGCCACCGCTGGCCGCTGCGGCTGAGCGCGATCCACTGGGCCTTCGCGGCCTTCGTCGCGATCGCCGCGATAAGCATCGTCGTGCAGGGGGAAACGCTGGTCCGGATCGGCGAGATGGACCTGGCGACCAAGCAGCTCGCCCTGCTGATCTCCTACCTCGTCTTCTTCGGCCTCGCGGCCTCGATCCTCCGCGCCTCCGAGGTGACAAAGATGCTGAAGGCGATGCTGGTGCTCTCCTGCGTCACCGCGATCGGGGTCGTGGCCGAGTACCGGCTCGGGATCAACCCCTTCCACGACTGGATCGGGCCGCTCTTCCCCGGCTACGTGCGGCCGGAAGGGATCGGCGGCATCGACTCGATCGGCCGCCGGCAGATCTTCGGGCCCGGCGTCCACCCGCTCGCCGCCGCGGTGATGTTCTCGATGGCGCTCCCCTTCGCCTTCGCCTGGCTGCTGGAGGCGAAGGAGCGGCGTGGCCGGATCCTCTACGGGCTCGCGGTGGTGATCCTGATCGCCGGCGCGATGGCGACGCAGAAGAAGACGGCGATGGTCGGGCCGCTGGTCTGCATCCTCGTCCTCACCGCCTACCGGCCGCGGCAGATGCTGCGCCTGACCCCGCTGGCGCTGGTCCTCGTCGTCGTCATCCACTTCACCGCCCCGGGCGCCCTCGGCGGGGTCGTCGACCAGTTCTCCCCCGGCTCGGTCAACAAGGTCAACACGACCCAGGACCGGGTCAGCGACTACCAGGCGGTGACGCCGGACATCGCCGAGCACCCGCTGCTCGGGCGCGGCTACGGCAGCTACGACCAGAAGAAACACCGGATCCTCGACAACCTCTACCTGACCCTGGCGATCGGGGTCGGCCTGCTGGGGATCGTCGCCTATCTCTCGATCCTCCTCACCACCTTCCTCGAGGCCAACCGCGTCGCCCGCTCCGGCGACCCCGACCGGGGGCCGCCGGCGATGGCGGCTTCGGTGTCGATCTGCGTCGCCCTGGTCAGCGGCGCCCTGCTCGACTTCCTCTCCTTCCCGCAGCTGCCCTACCTGCTCTGCTTCATCGCCGCGGTCGTCTTCGTCCTCGCCCATGACCGCAGCGGGAGGCTGAGCCTGTGAGCGCCTGCCCCGGATGCGGAGCCGCGAGCGAGCGGCCGGCGGTGCTGCTCGACGGGCACGACCGCCTGACCGGTGCGCCGGGCCATTTCGAGGTCCTCTCCTGCCCCGCCTGCGGGCTCGCCTTCACCCACCCGCGGCTGCGGCCGGAGGAGTTCTCCACCTACTACCCGGAGAGCTACAGCGCCTACGAGCCGAACCTCGGCGGCCGGCCCTCGCTGGGCGAACGGATCGGGGACCTGCAGCGCAAGCTCGTGGCCCGGTTCGGCCCCTACCGCCGGGTCTGGAAGCGCCCCCCCGGGCGCCTGCTCGACGTCGGCTGCGGCACCGGTGAGCTCGCCGGAGTCTTCAAGCGGCGCGGCTGGAGCGTCGCCGGGATCGAGCCCTCCGCGGCGGCGGCCGAGCACGCCCGCAACAGCGGCGTCGAAGCGGTGACCGGCACCCTCGCCGACGCCCCCTGGGGCGCGGGGGAGTTCGACGCGATCCTCTTCAACCACTCGCTCGAGCACATCGACGACCCCGCCCGCGCGGTCGAAGAAGCCGCCCGCCTGCTGGCGCCCGGCGGCCTGCTGGCGATCGCCGTCCCCAACTTCGGCAGCTGGCACCGGCGCCTCTTCGGCTCGGCCTGGTTCCAGCTCGACCTGCCCCGCCACCTCCAGCACTTCGACCGCGACTCGCTCGCAACTCTTGTCGAGAGCGCCGGCCTGCGCCCGGTCGAGACGACCGCCGCCTCGATGCGGCCGAGCCCGCTCGGCAGCTTGCAGTACGCGACCTTCGGCAGCCTCCGCTACGAGGGGCGCGGCTTCCGCCTCCTCGCCTGGGCGCTCGCCCCGCTCCTATTCCTGAGCGATCGCTTCTTCGAGGGGGACTGCCTCCACCTCGTCGCCGAGCGCTAGCGCCAGCACCTCGGCGGTCCGCGCCGACCAGGAGTTGGCGGCGATGAAGCGGCGGCGGTCGTCCTCGCCGGCCGGGCCCGCGGCCAGCGCCAGCTTCACCCCGGCGACGAAGTCACCGCCCGGCGGCACCCGCAGGACCGGGCCGTCGACCCGGCGCACCGGCTCGAGGTCGGTCGCCACGGTCGGCGTCCCCGAGGCCAGGTACTCGTAGAGCTTCAGCGGGCTCATCGCCTCGGTCAGGGGGGTGCGGCGGTGCGGCAGCAGGCAGGCGTCGGCGGCGTGGGCGAGGGCGGCGACCTCCTCGCGGGCGACCGGGCCGTGGACGACTGCGTTCGGTTCGGCCAGCAGCGGGCGCAGGTGAGCATGGTCGGCGGTCGGCCCGACGAGGACGACGGAGCCGTGGGGCCAGGCGCGCGCCAGCCCTTGCAGCGCCGTCACGTCGAGGCGGTCGTCGAGGGTGCCGACGTAGAGGAAGCGCGGCCCGTGCAGGTTCGCGAACCAGCTCGGCGGCGCGCCGGGTTCGACCCAGAGCCCGGGCTCGACCCCGTTCGGCACCACCGCCGCCGGCCCCCGCGGGTCGATCCGCTCGAGGATCGCCTCGCTGACCGCGCAGACCCGGCGGCCGCGCTCGGAGACCGAGCGGTAGGCGGCCAGCAGGCCCTCGCGCCAGGGCTGGTATTCGCGGTGGGCGGAGAGGTCGTCGCTGGCGTACAGGGTCACCGGGCCGGCCCACTCGAGCTCGGCGAAGCCGGCGAGCAGGGGCTGCGAGGTGATGATCGCCGGCCGCACCAGGCCGGCCCGCTCGGCCGCCCGCTGCAGTCGCCCGTCGTAGCGCGCGTAGGCCCGCCGCAGCGCCGCCACACCGGTGGGATCCTGGCGGCGCAGGCGCAGGGGCTGCCAGAGCCGGGCCCGCTCGCTCGCCTCGAACTTGGCCGGGCGCTCGGTCAGGTCCCTGACCCACTTGACCGGGGCGCTGCGGGGGCGGTCGCAGACCAGCAGCCGCTCGATCGCCGGCTCCCGCAGCATCGCCAGCACCAGCTGGTCCTGCGGGAAGCACATCCCGCGCCGCTGCGCGGCGGCCCAGGTCATGTCGTCGAAGGTGTAGATCGCGTGGCGCGCGCTCATCCTCCTGATCAACGGCCGGGATCAGCCGTGGCTTGCGGCGAAAGTCCACGCCTCGCCGGCCGTTGGTCATACGTGGGCCCCCCAGAACCCGACCAGGACCAGCTCTCCCACGAGGAGCTGAAGAGCGCCGCCGTCGCCGGCGTGCGCTGGACGACCGCCGGGCGGATCGCGATCGAGGCGATCACCTTCGCCGCGGCGATCGTCCTCGCCCGGTTGATTCCGCCATCGGGCTTCGGCGAAGCGGTGGTGCCGCTGATCCTGGTGCCGCTGGCGGTGATCTTCACCTTCGAGGGCTTCGGCAGCGCCCTCGTCCAGCGCAAGACGATCGACCCCGCCCACGGCGAGGCGGCGATGCTCGCCAGCATCCTCACCGGCGCCCTCCTCACCTCGCTGGTCGTGCTGCTGGCGCGACCGGTCGGGGAACCGCTCTTCGGCCAGGGGCCGGCCCGCCTCCTGGTGATGATCTCCCCCGTCTTCCTGCTCGCCGGCATCGGCTCGGTCTCGCGCAGCCTGCTCTGGCGCCGGCTCGACTTCCGCCGCATCAGCCTGATCGAAATGGTCTCGCTGGGAATCGGCTCGGCGACCGCCGTCGCCCTCGCCGCCGCCGCCGGGCTCGACGCGCCGGCGATCGTCCTCGGCGCCCTCTGCGGGGCCCTCGTCACCACCGTCCTCCTGCTGCTGGCGGCGCCGCCCCCTCCCCCGCTCTGGCACCGCCGCGAGCTCGGCGAGGTGATGGCCTTCGGCCTGCCGGCCTCCGGCGCCGGGATGACCTCGGTGGCGATCACCAACGCGACCCTGGCGGTCGCCGCGATCCGCCTCACCGCCAGCCAGGTCGGGATCTTCTGGCGCGCCTTCCAGCTCGGCGTCGTCTACCAGGAAAAGATCAGCGGGATCATGATCCGGCTGGCCTTCCCGGTCTACTCGCGGACCAAGGACCTCGGCCAGCTGCGCCGCTTCCACGAGCGCGCGACCCGCATCCACGCCGCCGTCATCGTGCCACTGCTGGCGCTCCTGATCGTCGTTGCGCCCGATCTCGTGCCCTGGCTCTTCGGCGAGCGCTGGGCGCCGGCCGCGGGCCCGGTCCAGATCCTCTGCGTCGCCGGGATGATCGCCGCGATCCTCACCGGCTACCCGCAGATCATGCTCGCCGCCGGCAAGCCGCGGGCGCTGCTCGGCTTCAACCTGGCGCTGCTCTCCCTCTACCTCCTCGTCTCCTGGGTCGCCGCGCCCTACGGGACCACCGCGCTTGCCCTCGGCGTCGTCGCGGTCCACGTCGTCCTCCTCGTCGCCGTCTACGGCTTCCTCTTCCGGCGCGTCCTCGGGATCCCGGTGCGGCGCCTTGTCACCGACCTCTTGCCGGCCCTCGCCAGCAGCCTGCTGCTGCTCGCCGTCGCCTTCCCCGCCGCCGAGCTGCTGCGCAACGCCGGCGCCCCGGTCCCGCTCTTCCTGCTCGGGGTCGGAGTCGCCGGCGGCGCCGTCTACCTCGCCGCCCTGCGCCGCTTCTTCCCCGATGTCTGGAACGACCTTGCCGAGCTGACGCGACGCGTCCTGCCCACCCCCACCAATGCGATCGGCGTGCCCGGAGTACGCCGCACGGCTCAAAGCGCCGTAGGAGGAACGTAATTCGATGACCGCCAGATCTGGCCGTATTTGGTCCAACAGCCCGACCAATCGCCGGGACAATTGGACTGTGCGCCTACTTACCGCCTGCGCGATCGCGCTCTTCCTCCTCGTCGCCGCGATCGGACCTTCGAGCGCCGCTGCTGCGACCTGCCCGAACGCCAACCCGGTCGTCAACGAGAACCAGTGCAAGACCGGCTCCACGGGCTGGGAAGTCAACGAATACAGCAAAAACCTCGGCGGCTTCACGACCAAGTCGAGCGTCGACCTGGGCGAAAGCGTCGTCCTCAAGATCGGCCGCAACGGCCCCGTCTCGCCGACCCGGACGGTCAACATCCAGGTCTATCGGATGGGCTACTACCAGGGCACCGGCGGACGCCTTGTCCACAGCGCCTCCAACGTCGCGATCAACAACGACTTCACCTGCAAAGCGATGGACGGCACTACCGGCCTCGTCGACTGCGGCAACTGGGCTGCGACCTACACGATCCCCGGCAGCGCCCTGCCCGCCTCCGGCATCTACCTGGCGAAGCTGACCGCCTCGACCGGCGACCAGACCGAGGTCGTCTTCACGGTCCGCGACGACAAACGCACCACCCCCTCGAAGCTCCTCTACGTCCTCCCGGACGCGACCTACCAGGCCTACAACCTCTTCGGCGGCAAGTCCCTCTACTGGGGCTACGAAGGCGAAAACACGGTCTCCGGGACCGACCGCGCCGTCAAGGTCTCCTTCAACCGCCCCTACGCCCAGGCGGGGGCGCGGATGAACTGGTTCCTCGGCCCCGACTTCGAACTCCTCTTCTGGCTCGAGAAACAGGGCTACGACGTCTCCTACACCGACGACGTCCAGGTCCAGGCCGAACCGGCGCAGCTGCGCGAACACGACACCGTCGTCGTCTCCGGCCACTCCGAGTACTGGTCGCTGCCGCAGTTCGACGGCTTCCTCAAAGCCCGCGACGCCGGCGTCAACATCGCCTCCTTCAGCGCCAACACCGCCTACTGGAAGGTCCGCTACGAGGACGGCAACCGCACCCTCGTCTGTTACAAGACCGTGCAGGGCAGCGGCACCGAAGGCAACGGCACCGTCAGCGACAACGACTGGGGGCCGGACGGCCTCAAAGGAACCGCCGACGACGCCCTCGGGCTCGACGGCAAAGCCGGGACCGCCGACGACAACCCGCAGAACTCGACGACGACCTTCCGCGACAACGGCGCGCCCCCCGGCGACCCCTCGGCTCCGGCCGGCGGCCGGGTCGGGCCCGACATGCCCGAGAACCAGCTCTTCGGGGTGATGTACGTCGGCGACAACGACGCCCGCAACTTCCCGCTGACGATCCCCGCCGGCAACGCCGCCGACGAATACTCCGCCGACCGCATCTGGCGCAACACCGGCATCTCCGAAAACACCAGCACCTCGATCGGCGAACGGATGGTCGGCTGGGAGTGGGATGCGGTCCCGACGCAGGCGCAGTACCTCGCCCACCAGCCCGCGAACGTGATCAAGCTCAGCTCGACCAACGTCCAGACCGCCCCCGACAACTCCTGGCTCCTCGACGAGGGGCGCCTGCGCGCGACGACGCCGCCCCCGGGCCAGCCCGGAACCGTCAACGCGGTCAAGTACCAGGCACCGAGCGGCGCCCTCGTCTTCGCCAGCGGCACGATGCAGTGGTCGGAGGGCCTGCTCGACGAAGCCGACGACAGGATCGAACAGGCGACCTACAACGTCCTCTCCGACATGGGCGCCCAGCCGCTGACCCCGGAAGGGATCACCCTCGACCCGGGCGGCTCCAACCGCGCCCCCAACGGCAGCTTCACGGCGACGCCGAACCCGGTCAAAACCAACACCCAGGTGACCTTCGACGCCTCCGCCTCGACCGACCCCGACGGCACGATCGCGAAATACGAATGGGACCTCGACGGCAACGGCAGCTTCGAGACCAACACCGGCAGCAGCCCGAAAACGACCCACAGCTACGCCGCCGAGGGCGAAGTCAACGCCCGCCTGCGGGTTACCGACAACGGCGGCGCCACCGACCTCGCGGTGCGGACGGTGACCGTGATCAACAACCAGCCGCCGACCGCGGCGATTACGGCAACCCCGAACGCGCCGCTGAGCGGGGAAGCGACGACCTTCAGCGCCGCCGGCTCGAGCGACGCCGACGGCACCATCGCCAAATACGAATGGGATCTCGACGGCAACGGTACCTATGAGACCAGCACCGGGACGACCCCGAGCGTAAGTCACACCTACACCAGCTCCGGCGAAGTCACGGTCGGGCTGCGGGTGACCGACAACGGCGGCAAGACGGGCACGGCCTCGACGACGATCACCGTCGTCAGCAACGGCGTCAGCAACTACAGCCCGACCGTGCTCAGCACGCCCGGCCTCGCCCACTACTGGCGCCTCGACGAGACCAGCGGCACCAGCTTCGCCGACAGCGTCGGCACCAGCGGGGCCACCACCAGCGGAGGCCCGACCCTCGGCGTCGCCGGCGGCGTTCCCAACGACTCCGACAAAGCGGCCCGCTTCGACGGGGTCGACGACGCGGCCGGGGCCGCGGTCGACCTCTCGAAAACCAAAGCGGTGACGATCGAGTTCTGGATGAAGTGGAACTCCTACGCCAACGACGACCGCCTGGCGATGGAGCTGACGAAAAACTTCAACGAAACGGCCGGCGGCTTCCTCGTCGATCCGAACGCGCCGCAGCTCTCCGGCACCTTCGGTGTCGGCCTCGGAATAGGGGCCTCGCGTAACAACGTCTTCTTCGCCCGGCCCTCGGCCGGCGTCTGGCACCACTACGCCTTCGTCCTCGACACGACGGCGCCTGCGGCCCAGCAGATCACCCCCTACGTCGACGGCAAAGCGGTCAGCTACACCAAGCTCGACAGCGGCACCGGCGCCGGCAACTTCGCCAACTCGAACCTCTACCTGATGTCGCGCGCCGCCAGCGGCCTCTTCGGCGCCGGCGACCTCGACGAGGTGGCGATCTACGAAAAAGCTCTCGACGCCGGCACGATCGACGAACACTTCAACAGCGAAAGCGCCAACAAGCGCCCGCAGGCGAGCTTCACCGCGCCGCTCAGCGCCAAAGTCGGTGAAACGGTCAACTTCGACGCCTCGGCTTCGAAAGACACCGACGGGACGATCGCCAAATACGAATGGGACCTCGACGGCAACGGCAGCTTCGAGACCTCGACCGGGACCACTCCGACCACCAGCCACGTCTACACGGCGGGCGGCCCGGTCGTCGTCGGCCTGCGGGTGACCGACAACGGTGGCGGCGCCGGGAGCACCACCCGGACGGTGACGATCGAAGGCGAAGCTCCGCCGGAAGAAGAAGTCACCAGCAACTACAGCCCGACCGTGCTCGACACCGCGGGGCTGATCGACTACTGGCGGCTGGACGAGACCAGCGGCACCAGCTTCGCCGACCAGGTCGGCGGCAAGACCGCGACGACCAGCGGCGGCACCACCCTCGGCGTCGCCGGCGGCGTCCCCCACGACAGCGACAAGGCGGCCCGCTTCGACGGTGTCGACGACGCCGCCACCGCCCCCGTCGACTTCGGCAATAGCAGCGCGATCACGGTCGAGTTCTGGCTGAAATGGAACGCCTACGCCAACGACGACCGCCTGGCGATGGAGTTCACCGGCAACTTCAACGAATTCCCCGGCGGCTTCCTCGTCGACCCCAACTCGCCCCAGTTCAACGGCACCTTCGGTGTCGGGATCGGCAGCGGCGCCTCGCGCAACACCGTCTTCTTCACCCGGCCCTCGGCCGGCACCTGGCACCACTACGCCTTCGCGATCGACACCACCGCTCCGGCGGCGAGCCAGATCACGCCCTACGTCGACGGCCAGCCGGTCGCCTACCAGAAGGCCGACAGCGGCAGCGGCGCACCGGTCTTCGGCAAATCGAACCTCTACCTGATGTCCCGCGCCGCCAGCGGCCTCTTCGGCGCCGGCGACCTCGATGAGCTGGCGCTTTACAACCGCGCCCTCAGCGGCGCCACCGTCGCCGAACACTTCAACAGCGACGTCGCCAACAAACGGCCGACGGCGAGCTTCCAGGCCCCGGCCTCGGCGAAAGTCGGCGAAACCGTGACCTTCGATGCCTCTGCCTCGAGCGACGCCGACGGCACGATCGCCAAATACGAATGGGACCTCGACGGCAACGGCAGCTACGAGACCAGCACCGGCACGACCCCGACCGCCAGCCGCGCCTACGCGACGGCGGCCGCGGTTGGCGTCCACCTGCGGGTTACCGACGACAAAGGCGGCACCGGCTCAGCCGTGCGGGTCCTGACCGTCGAAGGCGAAGGGGGCCCCGAAGAAGAAGGCGCGATTCAGCCGACCTACTCCGAAGGCGTGCTCAAAACCTCCGGCCTGCTCGACTACTGGCGCCTCGGCGAGGCCGTCGGCCCGGCCCTGCTCGACAGCGCCGGCTCCAACACGGCGACGGCGAGCGGCGAACCGACGTTCGGCGTCAGCGGCGCTCTGCCGGGCGACCCGAACACGGCCGTCAGCTTCGACGGCGTCAACGACGCCGCCACCGCCCCCGTCCAGCTCGGCGGCAAGACCGCGGTGACGGTCGAATTCTGGATGAAGTGGGACGCCTGGCAGAACAACGACGAACTGGCGATGGAGCTGACCGAAAACTTCAACTCCGCCCCGGGCGGCTTCCTCGTCGACCCCAACAGCAGCTACGGCAGCTTCGCGGTCGGGATCGGGATCGGCTCCTCCCGCAACGTCTCGATCTTCGCCCGCCCCTCGGCCGGCGCCTGGCACCACTACGCCTTCGTCCTCGACACGACGGCCCAGGCCTCCGAACAGGTCATCCCCTACGTCGACGGCTCGCCCGTCGCCTACACCAAGGTCGAGAGCGGCACCGGGGCCTCGGCCTTCGCCGATTCCAACCTCTACCTGATGTCGCGCGCCGCCAGCGGTCTCTTCGGCGCCGGCGACCTCGACGAGGTGGCCCTCTACGGCCGGGCGCTGAGCGCGAGCGAAGTCGCCGGCCACTACGCCCTCTCGATCCCGAACGCAGCGCCGGAAGCGTCGTTCACGGCGACGCCGAACCCGGCCCTGACCGGCGCCACCGTCAAATTCGACGCCTCTGCCTCGAAAGACCCGGACGGCTCGATCGCCAAGTACCTCTGGGACCTCGACGGCAACGGGACCTATGAGACCGACACCGGCACCGCCGCCGCTGTCACCCGCAGCTACGCGACCCTGGGCAACCGCCAGATCGGGCTCAAGGTGGTCGACAACAAAGGCGCGATCGCGAAAGCGACGCGCACGCTGACGATCCAGAACAGCCCGCCGACCGCCTCCTTCACCGCGACGCCTAACCCGGCCTCGGTCGGGGCGACGGTGACCTTCGACGCCACCGCCTCCAAAGACAGCGACGGCACGATCGTCAAATACGAGTGGGACCTGAACGGGGACGGGACCTACGAGACCGACACCGGCACCACTCCCGCGATCAGCGGCAGCTACGGCACCGTCGGCGAACGGACGATCCGCCTGCGGGTGACCGACAGCGACGGCGCGACGACGGTCGCGACCAAAGCCCTGGTGATCCAGAACGCGACCCCGAGCGCCTCCTTCACCGCCACCCCCGAAGCGGCGCCGACCGGGACCGCGGTCAGCTTCAACGCCGCCGCCTCGAGCGACCCCGACGGCACGATCGCCAAATACGAATGGGACCTCGACGGCAACGGGACCTACGAGACCAGCACCGGCACGACGGCGACCGCCAGCACCACTTACGCCACCCCCGGAGCCCGCACCGTCGGCCTGCGGGTGACCGACAACGGCGGCGCCACGGCGACGACCACGCGCACGGTCACCGCCCAGAACCGCGCTCCCTCGGCCTCCTTCACCACGACCCCGAACCCGGCGCTGAGCGGCACCCAGATCGTCTTCGACGGCAGCGGCTCCAGCGACCCCGACGGGACGATCGTCGAATACGCCTGGGATCTCGACGGCAACGGCACCTACGAGACGTCCGGCTTCGGGAAACCGACGACCAGCGCGGCTTACGCGAAACCCGGGACCCGGACGGTCGGGCTGCAGGTGACCGACAGCAACGGCGCCAAAGCGACGACCACGCGCACGATCGTGATCGAAAACAGGCCGCCGACCGCCTCCTTCACGGTCTCGCCGAACCCGGCCCCGACCGGGACCACGGTGACCTTCAACGGCTCCGGCTCCAGCGACCCCGACGGCACGATCGCCAAATACGAATGGGACCTCGACGGCAACGGTACGTACGAGACGAGCACCGGGACGACCAGCTCGACGACCCGCTCCTACGCGACGCCGCAAACGCTGACGATCGGCCTCCGGGTCACCGACAGCAACGGCGCCACCGCGACCACGACCAGGTCGCTGACCGTCACCAACCGGGCCCCGACCGCCTCCTTCACGGCGACCCCGAACCCGGCCCTGACCAGCCAGACGGTGACCTACAACGGCAGCGGCTCCACCGACCCGGACGGCACCGTCGCCAAATACGAATGGGACCTCGACGGCAACGGCACCTACGAGCTCAACACCGGCACCACCGCGACCGCCAGCAGCTCCTACCCGACGGCGGGCAACCGCACGGTCGGGCTGCGGGTGACCGACAACCTCGGGGCGACGGCGACGACCACCCGCACCGTGACCGTGCGCGGGCCCTACGAGAACGCGGTCCGCTCGACCGCCGGCCTCGTCGACTACTGGCGCCTCGGCGAGACCTCCGGCACCTCGCTGGCGGACTCGGTCGGCACCAGCACGGCGACGGCCCGTAACGGGGTCACCCTGGGCAGCGCCGGCAACCTGACCCTCGACCCCAACACCGCGGCGAGCTTCGACGGCGTCAACGACAACGCCGCCGCCTCGGTCAACCTCTCCGGCACCTCGAAAGTGACGATCGAGTTCTGGATGAAATGGACCTCGTTCGCCAACAACGACGACCTCGCCTTCGAGTTCACCTCGAACAACACCAACAACAACGGCGCCTTCGTGATCAACCCGAACTCGACCACCTCGAGCAGTCGCTTCGAAGTCGCGCTCGGCCGCAACGGCTCCCGCAACACCGCCTTCTTCACCCGGCCCTCGGCGGGCGTCTGGCACCACTACGCGATCGTCCTCAACACCTCGGCGATCGCCTCGCAGCAGATCCTCGTCTACGTCGACGGCGCCGCGGTCTCGATCAGCAAGGGCTCGAGCGGGACCGGCGCCGGCAACTTCGCCAACTCGACGCTCAACTTCATGTCGCGCAACGGCAGCTCCCTGTTCGGCGCCGGCACGCTCGACGAGGTCGCGATCTACAACCAGGCCCTGACCGCAACCCAGATCGCCCAGCACTACGCGGCCAGGTGACCGTGACGCCCTGAGCCTCCTCATCCCCATGCTGCTCGCGAGCGCAAGCTTCGCGGGCGGCGTGGGAGAGGCCCAGGTGGCCGCCCCCGCCCCGGTGATCGGGATCGCGCAGCGGGTCGCGGTGAGCAGGCCGCGTCCGGCTCCCGTTCATGCGCCCGGCGAGACCCCGCCCGGCCCGGGCGAACCTCCACCCGCTCCCCCGGCCAAGCCCCCGTCTGCACCCGACCTGCCGCCCCCCGCCTGCACGACCACCGTCTCCACCCTCGCCGCGGTCCGCGGCGAGCTGGCGGCGGCCGCGGGAGGCGAGGTGATCTGCCTCGCCGACGGCACCTACGGCGAACTCGCCCTCTCGGCGACGCCCGCAAGCCGGGTCGTCGTCCGCGCCGAGCACCCCGGCGAGGCGACGATCGGCGGCGCCACGATGGCCGGCGCCGACCTCACCCTGGAACGCTTCGCCGTCAGTGGCGAAGTCCAGGTGCAGCCCGGCTCGAGCGGGATGACCGTCTCCCACAACCGCATCAGCGGCGGCTACTTCGGGGTCGAAGCGGCGCCGACCTCGACCACCTCGGTCGACGACACCGCGATCGTCGGCAACCAGCTGATCGGCCCCTTCGGCGAGGACGCGATCCACCTCAACCGCTACCACGACGGCGACGGCGACGGCATCGGGGTCCTGGTCGAAGGCAACGAGATCACCGGGGTGCGCGAGAACGGCAACCACAGCGACTGCCTGCAGACCGTCTGGGTCGGCGACCACCTCGTCTTCCGCCGCAACTACCTGCACGACAACCGCTGCCAAGGCTTCTTCGTCAAGGACCAGGCGAGCCCGGTGGTCGGGATCACCGTCGCCGACAACCTCTTCCTTCGCAACAGCGAACCGTGCGCACCCGAAGCCCCCGACTGCGGCCAGCCCGCCTACTTCCAGGTCTTCGGCCCCTACGAGGGCCTGACGATGCGCCGCAACACGATCTGGGGCGACGACGTCACCACCGCCTTCCAGGAGGGGACCGGGCTCGACACCCGGATCGAAGCCAACGTCGTCGACCGCTTCTGGACCTCGACCGATCTCTCGGCGATCGCCTATGTCGACAACACCCGCTGCAGCCGCGAAGCCAGCGGCGGCCTTTGGCCGCTCCTCGTGCCCGGGGAGACGGTCGACTGCGCTCCTCCGTTCGCCGATCCGGCGAGTGACGACTTCCGCCTCCCCGGCTCGACGCGCGGCGTCGACTGGGCGCCGGCCGAAGTCCATTTCGGTCCCTGAGCGGCCCTGAGACGCCGCTGGGCGTTCCTTTAGAACGTTTGTCCGTTATGTGAGCGGGTACTCATCCTTTGGGATTCATACATCCGTCGGCAGGGGCGGGGGGCAATGCGTAAGGAGCGGCCGTGTGCCGATCAACTTTCCCATGCCAAAGGAGCCGAAGATGACCAGTCGCCGGTCCAGCTATGCAGTCGTTCTCGCCGCCTTCCTCGTGATCTTCCTGCTCAGCGTGGGGATTTCGGCCGCCGCCGGAAGCGGCCCGATCGGCTCGTTCCTGGCCAAGGCCAAGGAGGCGGAGCGCGCCCGCCACTCCGTCCGCATCTCCCTCAGCGAAGCGTTCGCGGCGGCGCTGAGGAAGTCCGGGGGCGGCGATACGACCGCTCCCGAGACGACGATCTCCGCCGGCCCGGAAGCGACCACGACCGCGACCGGCGCCGAATTCTCCTTCAGCGCCAGCGAGGCGTCCGTCACCTTCGCCTGCAAGCTCGACAAGGGCCGCTGGTCGCGCTGCAAGTCGCCGCGTACCTTCGCCGAACTCGCCCTCGGACCGCACACGTTCGCCGTCCGCGCGACCGACCGCGCCGGCAACGTCGACGCCACGCCCGCGACCTGGAGCTGGAGCGTGGTCGCCCCGCCGCCTCCCCCGGCCGAAGAACCGGTGAGCGAAGAAGCGCCGGCGGCTCCCGCCGAAGAAACCCCGCCGCCCGCGGAAGAAACCCCGCCTCCGGTCGAAGAAACCCCCCCACCGCCGCCCGCTGAAGAAACGCCTCTGCCCCCGCCCGCCGACACCACCGCGCCTGAGACGACGATCCTCAGCGGCCCCAGCGGCACCACCCTCGCCACCGTCGCCGAACTCACCTTCTCGGCGAGCGAGAGCGGCTCGACCTTCCAGTGCAAGCTCGACAGCGGCAGCTGGGCCACCTGCGCCTCGCCGAAGTCCCTCGGCGGCCTCGCCGTCGGCGCCCACACCTTCTCGGTCCGCGCCACCGACGCCGCCGGCAACGTCGACTCGACCCCGGCCAGCCGCGGCTGGACCGTCGAAGCCGAACAGGCTCCGCCGCCACCTCCGCCGCCGCCCCCGGCCGAAGGCTGCACGACCACCGTCTCCAGCGTCGCCGCCGCGCAGTCGAGCGTCGCCTCCGCCGCGCCCGGCGCCGTCGTCTGCCTCGCCAACGGCAGCTACGGCAAGGTCGCGCTGGAAGCGACCAAGGCCGAGCCGGGGGTCACCCTGCGCGCCGCCAACCCGGGCGGGGCGACGATCGCCGGCGCCAGCCTGCAGGGCAAGAACCTCACCCTGGCCCGCTTCGTCTCCACCTCGAGCGTCACGATCAAGCCCGGCGCCCAGGGGATGACGGTCGAACACAACCGGGTCACCGGCGGCGGCCAGGGAATCGACGGCTGCCCCTCCTCGACCACCACCTGCGACGACACCGCGATCATCGGCAACGAACTGATCGGGCCCTTCGAAGAGGACGCGATCCACCTCAACCGCTACCACGACGCCGACGGCGACGGGGTCGGGATCCTGATCGAAGGCAACGAGATCACCAACGTCCGCGAGAACGGCAACCACAGCGACTGCCTGCAGACGGTCTGGGTCGGCGACCACATCGTCTTCCGCCGCAACTACCTGCACGACAACCGCTGCCAGGGCTTCTTCGTCAAGGACCAGGCGAGCCTCGGCGGCGTCTCCGGGCCGATCACCGGGATCACCGTCGAAGACAACCTCTTCCTCCGCAACCACGAACCCTGCGGGCCGCCGCTGACCAGCTGCGGGCAGCCGATGTACTTCCAGGTCTTCGGCCCCTACTCCCAGTTCAAGATGAAGCGCAACACGATCTGGGGCGACGGCGCCGACTCGATCGCCGCCTTCCGCGAAAGCACCGGCGCCGACACGCAGATCTCCAACAACGTCATCTACCGCCTCTGGACCGACACCAACATGAGCGCGGTCAGCCTGACCGAAAACACGCTCTGCAACCGCGAAGGCAGCTGGCCCTCCTCGCGCCCCGGCGAGACGATGGCCTGCAGCCTCTCCTTCCGCAACCCCGCAGCCGACGACTACCGGCTCAGCAGCGGCGGCACCCGCGGCGTCGACTGGGCGCCCGCGGAAGTTCACTACGGTCCCTGACCGTTGATCGGGAGTGAGGAACCGCTCCCGCAGATCCTTCGCGCTCGCCGCCATCTGCCTCCTCGCCGGGGCGCTGGCGGCGGTGCTGCTGCTCGGCGGCCATGGCGGCGAGAGCCACGCCCGCGCCAAGGCCGCCGCCCGGACCAAGCTCGACCCCTGCGATCGCACCTTCGGCAACCTGCCGGCCCTGGCCAAGGCTGCGGCCGAAGCGGAAGCGGGTGCCGCCCTCTGCCTCGGTGACGGCAGCTACGGGGACCTGGAACTCGTGCGCCGGGGCAGCGGTCCGGCCGTGACCGTCCGCGCCCAGCACCCGGGAGCGGCAACGCTGAAGGGGGCCACCCTCGCCGGCTCCTTCCTCACCCTCTCCCACTTCGACGTCGAGGGCGAAGTGACGATCGAGCCCGGCTCGCGGAAGATCTCGGTCCTCCACAACCGCATCAGCGGCGGCTACTTCGGGGTCGAAGCCGGCCCCACCACCTCTGTCTACATCTCCGACACGACGATCGCCGGCAACCGCTTCGTCGGCCCCTTCGGCGAGGACGCGATCCGGCTCAACCGCTACCACGACAGCGGCGACCGCGATCCCTACGGGGTCCTGGTCGAAGGGAACGAGATCACCGGCGTGCGCGAGAACGGCAACCACAGCGACTGCCTGCAGTCGGTCTGGGGCGGCGACGGCCTCTTCTTCCGCCGCAACTACGTCCACGACAACCGCTGCCAGGGCTTCTTCGTCAACGACCAGCCGGCGCCGGTGAGGCTGATCGTCCTCGCCGACAACCTGATGCTGCGGAACGCCGCTCCCTGCGCTCCCCCCAGCAGCGACTGCGGCCCGCCCTCGATCGTGCAGATCTTCGGCCCCACCCGCGGCATCAGCTTCACCGGCAACACGGTCTGGACCTCGGGCAACGATTCGCCCGTGGCTATCCGCGAGGGACCTTTCGGCGCCGTCTCCTTCAGCGGCAACGCGATCTACCGCGGCTGGAGCGACTGGAGCGGCGGCTGGCCCGATTTCAAGCAACAAAAGGACCTCGTCTGCAAGTGGGAACCGACGCTGCCACGGCTGAGCCGCAGCTCGCGGCGCGACTGCAGCCCCGGCTTCGCCGACCCCGCGCACGACGACTACCGCCTGCGAAGCGGCGCCGGGGTCGACTGGGCCCCGGGTGACCAGCATTACGGGCCCTGAATTTCGGCAACAAGTATTGAGGTGGTCCGCGCGTTGGTGAGGTATGAGCACCATGCGTGAGAAGCACGCGCACGCCGGCATCGCGATGGCGGTAGCGACCCTGGCGATGGGCGCGACCTCGGGCATCCAGGCGCTCCTCTACCTCAGCTCCTTCGGCGTCAACGCCCGCACCGACGGCTTCTTCGTCGCCTTCGCCCTTTACACCAGCTTCGGCGTCTTCAGCCAGAGCATCCGCGTCACCTCAGCCTCGATGCTGGTCGGCGAGCGGCCGCGCCTCAGCCAGCGCGAGTTCGCGCTGGCCCTGGTCGCGATCGCGGTGCCGGTGGCGATCGCGACGATCCCGCTGGCCGGGCCGCTGGCGGGCCTGATCGCCCCCGGGGTTGGCGATTCCGGCCGCTCCGTCGCCGCCTCGGCGCTGCCGATCCTCGGCCTGGCGATGATCCTCCAACTCTGGGCGGCGGGCGGCGCCACCGTCCTCGCCGTCCGCGACCGCTTCGACCGCATCGCCGGCGCCTACATCGCCGGCGCCCTCAGCGGCCTCGTCGTCTACCTCGCCGTCTCCGGACCCGCTGGCGAGCTCTCGCTCGGCTGGTCGATGCTGGCGATGGCGGTGGTCACCAGCACGACGATGCTTCTCGGCGTCCACGCCAGCCGCGACCGGGCCGCCGCCGCGAGCGCCCGGCCGCGGGCCGGCCGCCTGTTCGCCTGCGTCGGGCTGATCCTCGGCAGCACCGCCGTCTACCTCGCCTTCAACGGCCTCTACGTGATCACCCTCGCCTTCGCCAGCAACTACGGCGCCGGCGGCGCCACCGTCCTCTCCTACGCCTACCTCCTCGCCAGCTACCTGGTCGCCGGCACCGGCTTCGCCCTGGGGATGTCGCGGATCGCCGACATGCGCCGCGGCGCCCTCGCCGACTGGCGCGAGGTGATCGCCGACACCGTCCCCGCCGGCTTCCGCTACTCGATGCTGATCGTCTCGCCGGCGCTGGCGGCGCTGATCGCCGGCGGCGCCACCCTGGTCGGCGAAGTGCTGCCGAAGAGCTTCGACCCCGCCCAGGTGGAACAGCTGCGGGTCTTCGGGGCGCTGCTCTTCGCCTGGACCGTGGCGGCGCTGCTGGTCAACCTGCTGCTGCCGGCGATGTTCGCCCTCGGCCGGGTCAAGCTGGTCAACGGCCTCGCCCCGGTCCTGGTCGCGGTCCACGTCGCCGCGACGGCGCTGGGGGGAGCGCTGTTCGGCGTCAACGGCGTCGTCGGCGCCTTCTTCGTCGCCCCGCTCTGCTTCGCGGTGACGCTGCTGCTGGCCGGTGCCGGCTCGGGAAGCGCCGCGCTCGCCCGTGAGCTCACCCGCGACGGCCTCCGCTTCGTCCTCGCCGCCGCCGCCTGCTTCGGCGTCGGCGCCCTGGTCGGCGACGCCGCCGGGGGCGGGATCGCTTCGCCGATGCTGGCGATCGGGGTCGGCTCGGCGCTCTACGTCGCCCTGACGCCGTGGCTGGCGCCCGAACAGGTGCGCCTGCTGGTCGGGGCGCTGCGTCCGGCCTCGGCATGAGCACCGCGGTCCGCACGCGGGGCCGGCGGCCCGCCGCGGCGCTCGGCAAGCCCTCGCGCGTCCGCGAGATCGCCGCCGACGCCGACGTCCGCGCCGTCGCCGCCCTGGGGTTCTTCTTCGCCCTCCTGGCGGCGCTCAGCTGGCGCAAATGGGGGGTTCCGTCGGTCGATTCCGGCCACGAGCTGACGGTCGCCGCGACGATCGCCGAAGGCGGCGAGCCCTACCGAGACATCCGCTACTTCTACGGGCCGCTCGGGGTCTACTCGCTGGCCGGCGCCTTCGCCGTCTTCGGCACCGGCTTCACCACCGCCTTCGCCTTCGGGCTGGCGCAGGCGGCGGCGATCTGCGGCGTCTTCTACGCGCTTGCCCGCCAGCTCCTGCGGGTGCTGCCGGCCACCCTCGCCACCGCTGTGGTGGTGGCGATCGGCTTCTCCGGCACCGCCTTCAACTTCGTCCTCCCCCACACCAACTCGGCCACCTTCGGCATCCTCTTCGTCCTCCTCACCCTGCTCGCGCTCTGCCGCGGGCGGCTGCTGCTCGCCGGGGCGGCGATCGGGTTCGCCTGCCTCACCCGGCCCGAATTCGCCGGCATCGCCGTCCTCGCCGCGGGCGCCTACCTGGTCGGCGAATGGCGCCAGCAGGGGCTTCGCGAGGCCCTGCGCGCACTGCCGCGGCTGGCCCTGCCGGCGCTCGCCGTCGCCGTCCCCGTCCTCGCCTGGCTGGCAGCCGAAGCCGGCGCCGCCAACCTCTTCACCGAGAACCTCTGGCCGGTCGACTTCATCCGCGTCGGCGGCCTCAAGTCGCAGGAAGCATGGGCCCCGCTCGACCTCGAAAGCTTCGCCTCGACGCTGGCGCGGGCGGCGATCTACCTGGGGCTGCTGTCGGCCCTGGTCGGCTCGGCGGTGCTCTTCACGCGCGCCCGCGGCCTCGGGCAGAGGGTACGGTCACTCTGGCCGCTCGCCGCCGTCTTCGCCGTCCTCGTGCTCGCCGACGCGACGATGAAGCACTTCGCGATCTGGCCGGGAACGCGGGACGGGGTCCAGTACGAGGCGACCCACCTGCTGATCGGGATGAGCTGGCTGCCGGCGCTCGGCTTCGGGGCGGCGATCGCGATCGCCGTGCGCTTCGTCCGCAAGGGCTCGCCGCCGCTGACCGCCTCCTGGGGCTTCGACCTCGCCCTGGTCGCGGTCGCCGCCGCGCTCGGCGCCCGCGCCTACGACGCCTTCACCGCCGAGGCCTCCTACGCGCCCTACTACGCGGCGCCGCTCGTCCTCCTGCTCGCCCTCCTCCACGACCGCCTTGCCAAGCGCTGGCCGCAGGCGCGCGCCGTCTCCTATGCGGCCCTGGCCGGGGTGGCGGTCGGCCTGGCCGCCTACGCCCAGGTCGGCCTCTACCGCGACGACGACGCGGCCGTCCACACCCCGCGCGGCACCTTCGTCACCACCGCCGCCGCAGCGCCGGGCCTGCAGGGCGCCGTCGATTACATCGGCGACCACACCTCGCCCGGCGAACCGCTGCTCGCCGTGCCCTCAGACGCCGGCGTCAACTTCATGACCGGCCGCCCGCCGGCGCTCTACAACCCGATGTTCCTGCCCGGCCTGCTCGACAGCCGCGGCGACGAACTCGCCGCCATCGCCGCCATCGACAGGGAGGGCGTCCGCTACGCAGTCGTCAGCGCCCGCCGCTTCGACGGCTACGGGTACAGCTGCTTCGGTGAGGACTACAACCGCCTGCTGGCGGCGCGGATCGAGCGCGAAGGCCCGCCGGTGGCCCGGTTCGGCAGCGGCCTCCCGGCCGCGGGGACCAACGCCGCCACCGTCTTCGAGGTCTACAGGCTGACCCCGGGCCGGTGAGCGCCGACGCCCACCGGAGCACCGTCGGCGTCTTCCCGGCCGCCGCCCGTCGCGATCTCGCCCGGCTGCTCTCCGCCCTCGAGGAGGCCTATTCGCTCAGCTTCGAGGGGCGGCAGGAGGGCGAGCTCCGAGACCTCGACGCCGTCGTCGAGGTCGGCTCCGGGAACCAGGCCGAGGCCGCCGCGGCGCTGGGGCTGCCAGCCCTGCGTCTGCTGACGCCGGAGCCGCTGAAGCCGGAGGCGCCGGTCGAGGTGACGCTCGCCACCGAGCCGGTCCTCCACCGCACCCTTCACGGGGCGCAGCTGCCGGACGAAAGAATCGCGGGCGCCTTGGGCCAGGCGATTCCAGCGCCGGAGCGGGCGACGGTCCTCGCCGGCTGCGAAGGCATCCCGACCTGGGTCCGCCGCGGCGAGCTGCAGACGGCGTTGCTGTGCCCAACCGATCTCGAGCCTGGAGAGGCGTTGCGGGAGCGACTCTGCGGCCATCGCAGCGTCGCCCTCCTGCCGCTCGTCCACTTCCTCCGTGAGCTGACCGCCCCTGAGGGCGAGCAAGCGACGCCGCTCCGCGCCAGCTTCCTCTTCGACGACCCCAACCTGCACTGGCCGACCTACGGCTTCGTCGACCTCCCCGCCCTCGGCGAGCACGCCCGCCGCCACGGCTACCACGCGGCCCTGGCAACGGTGCCGCTGGACGGCTGGTTCGCCCACCCCCGCGCCCTCCGCGTCCTGAAGGAGAGCGGCGGCGCCCTCTCGCTGCTGGTCCACGGCAACGACCACTACGGCGGCGAGCTCGGCCGTCCCCAGACCTCCTCCGAGGCGCTCGCCCTGGCCGCGCAGGCGCTGCGGCGGGTTGCCGCGTTCGAACGCCGCACCGGCGTCGCGATCGACCGGGTGATGGTGCCGCCGCACGAGCGCTGCTCACGGGCGGCGGTCGAGGGTCTCCGCCGCTGCGGCTTCGAGGCGCTGACGGTGACCCAGCCCTACCCCTGGCTCGGCGACGGCGGCCAGGCCTGGCTCGCAGCCCCACCTGATGCCGGCCCACTGGTGGGCTGGCATCCGGCCGACAAGGCCGACGGCCTGCCGATCCTCCTCCGCCACCCGCTCGCCCAGCGCTCCCTGCCCGAGATGACCCTGAGGGCCTTCCTCGGCCAGCCGCTGATCCTCTACGGCCACCAGGAGGACCTCAGCGACGGCCTCGACGTGCTCGCAACGGCAGCAGCCGACGTCGAGCGCTTGGGCGAGACCCGCTGGTGCTCGCTGGGAGAGATCGCCGCCGGCGTCTCGACCAGGCTCCCGGGCCCCGACGCCGTCGACCCCGAACTGGTCCCACCTCCCCGGTTGCGCCCCCTAGCGATGCCCCGCCGGATCCTCAGCGAGGGCCGCGACCGCCTCGCGCCGCTGCTCTCACGCGCCTGATCCGGCTTCCAGCCGCACCGGCGAGGTCGCGTCTTTGATCAGCAGCTGCTCTTCGCCGCTGCCGTCGGCGGGCACGGTGTAGACGTTGGTGCCGTCGGAGTAGACGAGGGTCTGGTCGTCGAGCCACTCGACCTGGTCGTCGACCGAGCGCTGCTCGGCGACCGGCTGGTCCTTCAGGGTGGCGACGTCGAGGACGTGGACGTGCCAGCGGTTCTCCTCGCCGATCCGGCTCTTGAAGGCGATCTGCCTGCCGTCGGGCGAGAGCGAGGGGCACTCGACCCCATCGCGGAGGACGCGCAGCGAGCGGGCCTCGATGTCGCCTTCGACGAGGTAGTGGTGGTCGCCGGTGGCGAGGGTGGCGTAGAAGGTGTTGGAGTCGGTGGGGCTGAAGGTGACGCCCCAGAAGTTGAAGTCGACGGCGTCGAAGGGCTCGCCGTCCTTGGTCACCGTGAACTGCTCGAGCTGGCCGAGCTGCTCGCCGTTCTTCATCTCGAGCAGCGTCGTCCGGGTCGAGAATGCGGTCGGCGAGGAGAGGTAGGAGTCGCCGTTGACGAAGACGGTCATCGCCCCGTAGCGGCCGTCGGCCGAGACCCGCGCCCGCGAGGGCAGGCCGAGGAGGGTTATTTCGTTCAGCTTCCGGGACTCCGAGTCGAAGACGGTGGCGTCGTAGTCGACCCCCGATGCCGCTACCCCCATGCAGATGCCGCGGCCGGCGGCGTAGTAGACGCGCTCGCAGGCCAGGTCCGGCAGGCGCCGCACCACCTTGCCGTCCTCGACGACGAAGACGCGGCCGTTCAGGGTCGGCTTCGCCGGGTCGACCGCCCGCACCATCACCGGCACGCCGGAGGCCTCCCCCGCGGTCGGGCTCGCATCGGTCGTCGTCTGGCTCGGCCCGAGGGCGGCGTAGACGACGTAGCCGCCGCCGAGCAGCACGCAGGCGACGACCAGCGCGACGGTGATCTTGCCGCCGCGGCTATCCATCCACGGCAAGCCGCTGGGCGCGGAAGAGCAGCGGCGCCGAGAGCGCCAAGGCCAGCGCCAGGCAGGCGGCGAAGATCAGGACCGCGCTCTGCAGCCCGATCGCGAACCAGAGCGCCCCGAAAGCGAGCGATGAGACGAGGCGTCCGAGGCTGACCACGGTGATCAGTATCCCGATCCCGCTCGCCTGCAGCTCCTCCGGCAGCACCGCCCCCGCCAGCGCGGTCATCACGCCTTCGGTCGCGGCGAAGTAGCCGCCGAGCGCGACCAGGCAGACGGCGAGGGCCAGGTAGCCGACGGAGCTCATCAGCAGCACCCCGTAGACGAGGAAGAGCAGCGCCTGGCCCGCCAGCAGGACCGGGACCTTGCCGACCCGGTCGGCGAGCTGGCCGACCGGGATCGCCAGGGCCATGAAGGAGATCGCGGTCATCACATAGAGCAGCGGGAAGACGGCGGGGTCGAAGTCGATCGTGCGCTGCAGGCCGACGTAAATCAGCGCGTCGGAGACGCTGGCGACCGAGAGTCCGGCGGCGGCGATCAGGAGCGGCGCGAAGCTGCGCTCCTTCACCAGCGAGAGCGCGGCGCGGAGGCGCGGCGGCGCCCCTTCGCTCGGCGCCCGCTGCGGCCGCGCTTCGACGTTGAGGATGAGGACGGCGAGGCCGAGGACCGCGAACAGGGTGCTGACGACGAAGACGGCGTCGAAGCGCGCCGGGGCGAGGAAGAGGATCCCGAAGGCGACGAGCGGCCCGAGCATCGCCCCGACCGAGTCCATCGCCCGGTGCACGCCGAAGGAGGTGGCGAGCTTGTCCTTGGCGCTGGAGAGCGAGATCAGCGCATCGCGGGGAGCCGTGCGGATCCCCTTGCCGACCCGGTCGACGGCGACGATCGCCCCGACCCCGCCGATCGTGTTGCCGGCGGTGACCATGGCCACCTTGCCCAGAGCCGAGAGGCCGTATCCGATTCCGGCCACCTCCTTGTGGCGGCGCCAGCGGTCGGAGGTGAAGCCGCTGACGACCTGGACCAGCGCCGCGGCGCCGCGGTAGGTGCCGTCGATCGCCCCGAAGACCAGCGGGCTGGCGCCGAGCGAGAAGATCAGGTACATCGGCAGCACCGTCGCGACCATCTCCGAGGAGACGTCCGTCAGCAGGCTGACGGCGCCGAGCATGATCACGTTGCGGGGAACCCGCAGGCGGCTCGACTGGCGCGCCCAGAGGCGCGGCTTCAGCAGGGCTTTGGAGGCTTCGACCTGGTACATCGCTCAGGCGGTTGCGAGCGCGGGAGCCGGTGCGCCGGCGAGGCTGAGGCGCTCGGCGACTTCGGCGGCGACCCCTTCGGCGAAACCCATCACCGAGTCGCCGTTGAGGAGGTACGGGTAGATCTGCGCGTTGGAAGCGAGGGCGAGGCCGCCGACGCCGGGCCAGATCGGGGCGATTCGGGGGCCTTCATCCTCGCCGCGCACCTGGTGCATGGGCTCGACCAGCTTCGCCCGCTGCACGGTCCAGTCGACGACGTCGTCGCGGCTGAACCCGGGCGAAAGACGGGCCAGGTAGTCGGTGAAACGACGGTAGACCGACTCCTCGTCCTCGCTCTGCTCGGGAGCTTCCGGGTCGCAGTACTTGGGCAGGTAGACCAGTTGCAGCCCGTCGGTGTGGTCGGTGCCGAGCACCTGGGTCGTTTCGACGGCGCTGGTCAGCGGCGTCGGCTCGGTGATGTTGATCGCGTAGTAGGGCAGCAGCCGCCGCCGCACCTTGACGATCGGGCAGACGACGCCGAGCCAGCGCTGCGGGTAGCGCTCGAGCAGGTGCTTGTGGCGCTCCGGCAGGAGGAAGCGCAGGGCCGGCGGCTGCAGGGTCGGGATCGTCAGGTCGAACTCGAGCGTCTCCCCCTCCAGCTCGACCCCGGTGACCGAGCCGTCCTCGGCAAGGGCGAGACCGGTGACCGGCGCCCCCGTCCGCGCCTCGACGCCGAGCTCGCGCGCCCGCGCGACCATCGCGTCGATCAGGCGCTGGTGGCCGCCGACGATGTGGCCCATTTCCTCGCCGCCCTTGCCGCCCCCGCTGCGGGCACCCGACATCCGCCGGGTGCGGGCCCAGAGGTAGGTGGCCGGCAGCCCCGAGGGGTCGCCGTCGAAGCGCGTGTCGAGCAGCGGTTTCCAGATCCGTTCCCAGACCTGGTTGCCGCAGATCCGCCGCAGCCAGGTCTCCAGCGGGATCGCCTCCAGCTTCTCGTAGGAGCTGCGCATCTGGCACTGGGCGACGAAAGCACCGAGGCGCAACCGCGCCGGCGGGCTCAGAGGCGAGAAGCGAAGCAGGTCGCCGATGCCGTTGAAGTCGTGCATCTTGCCGTCAGAGAAGAAGCCGGCGCCGACGGGGGTGAAGCGCAGCTGGTCGCCTAGCCCGACCTCCTCGGCCATCGCCGCCATACGCTGGTCGGAAGGGGTGATGACGTGGTAGAAGCGGTCGACCTCGTGACCGCCGAAGTCGAAGGTGCCGGCGAGGCCGCCGAGGCTGGGACCGCGCTCCAGCACGGTGACCCGCGCCCCCGCCTGGGCGAGGCGCAGGGCGAGCGAGACGCCGAGTACGCCGCCGCCGACGACGCCGACGCTCGGTGCCCGCTCGCTCATCCCGTCTGCGCCACGGGCGCGCGGCCCGCAGTCGGCGCCGCGGCCGGCTCCGCCAGGGCAGGCCGCTCGGCCGGCGACGGCAGTTGCGCCGTCGCCTCGGCGAGCGGCGAGACCGGCGGCGGCTGGATTCGTCCCACCAGGTGCGCGGCCATCACCCGGAAGTAGGCGACGACCGTAGGCTTCAGCTGCATCTTCGACTCGCCTTTGCGGGTCGTCCAGTCGTTGGTAGTCGGCACCTCGGCGACGGTGGCGCCGGCGTTGTAGAGCTTCAGCAGCAGCTCGACGTTGGCGGCAAACCCCGGCTCCCGGACGAGCAGGTAGCCGTAGGTGTCGGCCGCCTTGCGCAGCGTTCCGGCCCGGTAGACGCGGTAGAGCGAGGAGAGGGTGTGCATCTCGCGCAGCCCGCCGAGGTAGCGGAAGGTGTTGGAGACCGATTTGCTCGCCGCCAGGCGCCAGCCGGCGACGCCGACGATCTTCCCGCCCGGCGCGTAGACCGAGGCGAGGACGACGTCGTTGCCCTGCTCGAAGAGCTCCATCATCCGCGGCAGATCCGAGAGGTCGGAGGTCGTGTCGGCCTCCAGGGTGACGATCGCGTCGTCGTCGGAGGACTCCTTCAGGGCCGAGCGGATGCCGGTGTTGATCGCGGTCCCGAGGCCGCGGTTGACGGAGTGCCTGACCACCGCCAGGTGCATGTCCTGCGCGTGTTCGCGGATCACCTCGCTGGTGCCGTCGGTCGAGCCGTCGTCGACGATGATCACCCGCGCCCCCAGCTCGCGCGCGACCGGGGCGAGGTCGGAGAGCAGCCGCGGGATGTTCTCGGCCTCGTTGTAGGCGGGGATGACGAAGCGGATCACGCGAAGACCTCCAACGGTCGGGGGGCGGGGATGTCGAGCAGCTCGACCGGGCGCCGCACCGCCGCCGACTCGCGGACGGCGAGCGCAGCGGCGAGCGCCTTGACGCCGTCGTGGGCGCTGACCGGCTCGGGCGTGTCGTCGAGGACGCAGTGGCAGAAGGCTTCGAGCTCGGCCCGCAGCGGCTCCGCCTTGGCGAGCGAGAAGCGCACCGCGGCGCCCTCGCCGTCGCCGCGCAGGACCGAGAGCCCGTCCCACTGCAGCGGCGCCGTCGTCGACTCGACGAACCAGACGTCCTGGGTGATGTAGCTCGCCCGCAGGAGGCCGTTCTCGCCGATCAGGGCGATCTCGCGCTTCTTCTCCGGGGTCAGCCAGTTGACGTCGAGCAGGCCAAGCGTCTCCGCGCCGCCGTCGCCGCCGAAGCGGGCGAGACAGGTCAGCAGGTCCTCCTGGGAGCTGTGCTGGAAGCGGCCGCCGTCGGCGTAGATCTCGTGGATCGAACCGTCGAGGACGTACTGCATGACGTCGAGGTCGTGGGTGGCGAGGTCGATCGCGACGCCGGTGTCCTGGATCCGCGTCGGCAGCGGGCCGACCCGGGTCGTGTGGGCGCGGTAGACCCGGCCGAGGCGCCCATCGGCGACCAGCTCGCGCAGCTTCTCGACCGCCGGGTTGAAGCGCTCGACGTGGCCGACCATCAGCTTGCGGCCGGCTTCGATCGCCGCGCCCCGCATCCGCAGGGCGTCGGGGAGCGTGGTCGCGATCGGCTTCTCGACGAGAACGTGGAGGCCGGCGGCCAGCGCCTCCAGCGCCACCTCGGCGTGGTGCTCGGAAGGGCAGGTGATCGAGACGGCGTCGAGCTCGTCGGCGTCTTCGATCAGGTCGCGCCAGTCGGAGAACTCGAGCACCTGCGAGCCCGCCAGGGCGCGGCTGCGCGCCTCCGGGTCGGGGTCGGCGACGGCGACGAGCTGGGCGCAGTCGAGCTGGGCGTAGTTGCGGACGTGGAAGCCGCCCATGCGGCCGCAGCCGATGACGCCGACGCGAAGCTGCTCAGACAAGGGATCCCTCCGGGGCGCGGTCGAGGTGGGCGACGGTCAGCTCGGCGATCCGCTGGGCGGCGAGGCCGTCGCCGAAGATCGGCGGGCGCTCGGCCGGCAGCGGCTTCGATAGCGCCGCCCGGAACTTCGCCTCGTCGACGCCGACGAGGGTGTTCCAGCCGGTCGAGACGGTCTCGATCCACTCGGTCTCCTCGCGCATCGTGATGCAGGGCACGCCCCACAGGTAGGCCTCGCGCTGGACCCCGCCGGAGTCGGTGGCAATCGCCACCGCGTCGCGCTCGAGGGTCAGCATCTGCGTGTAGGTGACCGGGTCGCGCATCTCGACGTTGGCGGGAACCTCGAGGTTCCAGGTCTCGATGCTCTTGCGGGTCCGCGGGTGCAGCGGGAAGATCACCCGGCACTCGGCGGCGCCGAGGCAGCCGAGGACGGCGGCGAGCCGCTCGGCGGAGTCGGTGTTGTAGTTGCGATGGGCGGTGGCGAGGACGTACTCGCCCTCCTCCCCCCGCTCCGGCAGCCGCTCCCGGGTCGCCAGGAGGACATCGGCGAGGACGTCGCCGGTGACGTGGACGGCGCCCCGCACCCCCTCTTCGACCAGCACCTCGCGGGCGTGCTCGCAGGGGGCGAAGAGAAGGTCTGAAAGTTCGTCGGTCTCGATCCGGTTGGCCTCCTCGGGCATGTCGGCGCGGTAGCTGCGCAGCCCCGCCTCGACGTGGATCAGCGGCACCCCGGCGGCAACGGCGGCGCGGGCGCCGGCGATCGTCGCGTGGGTGTCGCCGCGGACGAGGACCGCGTCGGGCTCGCGGGTGGCGATAACGCGGCCGATCCGTTCCTCGGCCACCGTCACCGCCGCCGCGGGCGGCAGCGAGCCGACCCCGAGGTTGAACTCGGGCAGCGGCAGGTGCAGGTCGGCGATCTGCAGGTCGGACATCCCCGGGTCGTAGTGCTGGCCGGTGTGGACGAGGATCTCCTCAACGCAGTCGGCGTAGGCGAGCGAGAGCGGCGCCGCCTGCACGATCTCGGGGCGGGAGCCGATCACGGAAAGGATTCGGGCTGCCATGCGTAATCAACGCACGAACTCCCCATCTCTTTTCGTCACCCGGAAAAATTTATGAGCCGCAAGTGTTCCCGCGGCGGGACCGTTGTATTCGTGGATGGAGGCCCACGGACTCACCCGCGAGAGAAGCCTGGCCCTGAAAGCCGGGGGCCGGCAGGTGGTCGTCGCCCTGCGCCGCGCCTTCGACATCGTCTTCTCGCTGGCGCTGATCCTCCTCTTCAGCCCGATCCTGGTCGCCGTGACGATCGCCGTCCGCCTCGACAGCCGCGGGCCCGCCTTCTTCCGCCAGCGCCGGGTCGGCTATCGCGAAAAGGAGTTCACCCTCTTCAAGTTCCGCAGCATGCGAGTCGACGCCGACCCCCGCGGCCACCGCGAATACGTGACCGCGCTGATCAACGGCGCCGAGGCCAACCCCGACGGCGGCCGCGAGAACCTCTACAAGCTCGCCGTCGACAACCGGATCACCCCGGTCGGGCGCTGGATCAGGCGCTGGAGCCTCGACGAGCTGCCCCAGCTCTTCAACGTCCTCCGCGGCGACATGACCCTGGTCGGGCCGCGGCCGGCGATCCCCTACGAGGTCGCCGAATACCCGAGCTGGTACCGCGAGCGCTTCTCGGTCAAGCCCGGCCTCACCGGCTACTGGCAGGTCAGCGGCCGCAACGAACGGACCTACGAGGAAATGGTCCGGCTCGACATCGAGTACGCCGAGCGGCGCTCGCTCGGCCTCGACCTTCTCATCCTTCTCAAGACCCCATGGGTAGTCCTAAGTCGAAAGGGAGCAGCGTGAATCCAGCAGGTGCAATCGGAACCTTGGTCGTCGGCTATGGCTACTGGGGCCCCAACATCGTCCGCAACGTCGTCGAGCGCCCCGAGTTCCGCCTGATGGGTCTCTGCGAGCTCGACGAAGGCCGCGCCGAAGACTTCCGCCGCCGCCATCCCGGGATCTGGATCGAGCCCGACCTCGACGCCGCCCTCGCCGACCCGCGGATCGAAGCGGTCGCGATCGCCACTCCTCCCCACACCCACTACAACCTCGTGCGCCGGGCGCTCGAGGCGGGCAAGCACGTCCTCGTCGAGAAGCCGCTGGCCCGCACCGCCAAGGAGGCCGCCGCTCTGGTCCGCCTCTCCGAGGAGCTCGGCCAGGTGCTGATGCCCGGCCACACCTTCGTCTACAGCCCCTCGGTCAACGCGGTCCGCAGCCTGATCCAGGAAGACGAGCTGGGCGAGATCTACTTCATCACCTCCTCGCGGATGAACCTCGGCCTCTACCAGCAGGACGGCGTCGTCCTCGACCTCGCCCCGCACGACCTCTCGATCCTCATGCACTGGCTCGACCGGCCCCTGCTCGAGGTCTCGGCGACCGGGCGCAGCGTCTTCCAGGACGGCGTCCACGAGACCGCCTTCCTCACCCTCCGCTTCGAGGGCGGCACCCAGGCCAACGTCCAGCTCTCCTGGCTGGCGCCGCGGAAGATGCGGCAGATGGTCGTCGTCGGCTCGCGGCGGATGGTCCAGTACGAGGACACCGCCGCCGACGACTCGGTCCGCATCTACGACCGCGGCCTCGACTTCGCCGAGCCGCCCGCCAACTTCGGCGAGTACCGCCTCACCTACCGGACCGGCGACATGGTCGCCCCCCGGGTGCAGGCACTGGAGCCGCTCGGCCAGGAGCTGAGCGACTTCGCCGCGGCGATCCGCGAGGGCTCGACGCCGGTCTCCAACGCCCGCCTCGGCCTCGAGATCGTGCTCGGCCTCGAGGCCTGCGAGGAGTCCCTGCGCAGCGGCAAGCCGGTCGCGGTCCAGCCGGTCGCCGAGGCGATCGAGGAGGCCGGCAGGGTCGACCTCGGGGCGCCGGTCGGCAGCGGCGACTAGCTAGAAACGGAGCCCGACTTCGCTGGTCGGCGGCGTCCCGCGCGGAACGACGCCCAGGAAGTCGAGCTCGGCCAGGTAGACGAGGACGGCGTGGGCCGCCAGCCGGCTCGTCGTCGTCCGCTGGCGCCGTGCCTCCCGTTCCAGCAGCGCCTCGGTCTCGCGATCGAGCGTGAGCTCGAACTTGGTTCTCGGCGAGGCCTCGTCGCGCAGGAAACGCGGGACTTCGAGGGGCCTGCGACCGGCTTTCAGCTTGTAGGCGTAATGCAGCAGGGCCTTGCGGGCGCCGCCGGGTACGTCTTTGCCGAAGTGCCCTTCGAGCCCACTACAGGCGAGTTTTCCGAGTTCCACGTTGATCACCTTCGTATAAGGAACTCCTCACAGGTGGGCAACCTTTGCACGGCCTCGCGGGGATCAACCTAACTTCAGACTTTTCACAACCTCCTGGACGAATGTTGAAAAAGTCTGCGTTTACAGGAAACTCGCAGTACTGCCTCCTAATAGTCGAAAAACCTAATTGACAATTCACCGATGCGGTGACAGGTTTGCGCCGATTACCCCGCTCTTTCGGAGAGCGGCTAGTTGAGCTTTTCCCCAATTAGGGACCATTTTGAAAGCAATAGCTTCCATAAATCAGGGACTCGTTCCACCTCCCCCTGGAGCGAGCGGGTCTGGAAAACCGGTTGTAGTGCATGCGGTGAGCATGAGGGAGAACAGCAATGAGCAGCGCGTCCGAAGGCTCAGCATCGAGCCGCGGGACCGGCGACCTTACCCAGGCTGCAATAACTCGGGCCAAGGCAGGAGACCCTGAGGGGCTCCACTACCTCTACGTTCGTTATTCCGATGACGTACTTCGCTATGTGAACGGTTTGATCCGCGATCACCACGAGGCAGAAGACATCACCCAAAACGTCTTCGCCAAGCTGATGAAAGCGATCAAGAAGTACGAGGAGCGGGCGGTCCCGTTCGACGCCTGGATCCTGCGAGTGGCAAGGAACGCCGCGCTCGATTACCTGCGGGCGAAGCGCAGCATCCCCACCGAGGAGGTGAGGCTGGCCGACACCGGCCGCGCCGAGACCGCCCTCGACCGCGGCCAGGCGCTGCGGCAGGCGCTCGAGAGCCTGCCCGAGGACCAGCGCGAGGTGCTGGTGCTGCGGCACATCGTCGGGCTCTCGCCGATCGAGATCGCCGACACCCTGGACAAGAGCGAGAGCTCCGTCCACGGACTGCATCACCGCGGTAGGCGCTCGCTGCGCGACAACCTCAGTGAGCTCGGCGCGGCCCCGGTGGTCGCCTCGCCGCCGCGGGCCTAGTCGCCGGAGGCGTCTTCTCCTGACACCAGGTCGTCGAGGATTCGCTGGGTGACGCGACCGGCGTCGAGCTCGGCGGCAAAGTAAAACGCCGCGTGCTCAGCCAGCTGCTCCACGGTTACCCCTTGTCTAGTCGCCTCGGCTTCGAAGTCGCGCCAAAGGTCAGTTTTCACCTCGAGCTCGGCCTCCACCTCTCCCCGCGTCTCGCTGCCGCGGAGGAACTCGGGGTAGACCCAGGCCGCTCCGCCGTCATCCCTGTCCCCGAGGTAACAGAGGACCGCGTTTTCGATCCGCAGTGACGCATCGACATCGCTCTTTCCCCCCGTCAGAGCGTCGAATGCGAGCTCGCTCAGGGCGATCGTGACTCCCCGCTTCTCCGTGGCGTCGTCGCGTGCCAACCCAGTTCCTCCCACAGTGATCCCCATTGATTATCCGGCTACCCCGATGACTGGTTTGGCTAACCGGCCAAGTCGATTGTTAGCCGATTCTCATACTTTGGCGGAGCCTAACCGGTTCTTGACAGCTAGTCCAACAGGCCTTTGTTTCTCGCCCCGGCGACGGTCGAGCGCAAGGTCTGGGCGGCGTCGTGACGCGGCTGCCAGCCGAGATCTCGGCGGGCCTTGGCCGTGTCCATCAGGACCGGGGTGTCGGCGGCGATCGCCCACTCCAGCTTCGAGGAGGCGAAGCTGAGACGGCGGGCGGCGGCGGTGCCGACCCCGACCGCGGCGCGGGGAACCGGGATCGAGCGCCAGCCGAGCTCGCGGGCGATGTCGGCGATCCGGACCTCCCCCTCGCCGGCGAGGTTGTAGATGCCCGGCGGTCCGTCGCCGCAGATCGCGGCGGCCATCGCCCGGGCGACGTCGTCGTGGTGGACGAGCTGCATGGGGACGCCGGGGTCGGGCAGGACCGGGCTGACGAGCGGCAGCTTTTCGATTCCCCTGCGCAGCAGCGGCACCGGGTCCCCCACCCGCACCGCGTCGACGGTCTGCTCGACCAGCATCGTCGCCCGCGGCCCGGCGACGATGCAGGGCCGGAAGACGTAGGCGTCCACCCCGCTCCCCAGCAGCAGCTCGTCGAGCAGCCCCTCGAGCTCGGCCTTCTGGGCCGAGTAGTAGAAGCTCTCGCTGCCCCGCGGCGGCACCGCCTCGGTAAGCGGCTGCGGGTTCTCGGGATGGAACCCGTAGGCGGCAACCGAGGATGCATAGACAAGCCGCTTCACCCCGGCCCTGATCGCCACCTCGAAGACGTTCCGCGTCCCCTCCAAATTGACCTTCCGAGTCTCCTCCCGCCCCCCGAAAATCGCAAAGGCAAGATGCACCGCCACATCGACCCCATCAAATAGAGCCGCAAGAGCCCCGCGGTCAAGGATGTCTCCCCTGCGATAGGAAACCTTCCCCCACCCCTCCTCAGCAGGATCAAAAGGCCGCCGAGCCATCCCAAAGACCTCCCCAACCTCCGGCCGGCGCTCTAACTCGCTCATCAGAGGCTTCCCGATCTCCCCAGTAGGCCCCGTAACTGCAACGTTCAACATCAAACGATCATAAGGAGGGGTGGGTTCCACGTCTCCAGACGCTTAACACGAGCCATAAGCGAGCTGTGTCTGGAGATGGGGTGCCCGCCCCTCCCCAACCTCAAGCGCCCGGCGTAACCCTGTAAGCGTCGAAGACCGAGTCCACGTTCCGAAGTCGGCTGATGCAGTGCTTGAGCTGCTCCGTGTCGCCCACCTCGACCACGAACTTGTTTTTCACCATCGGATGATTAGTGATGCAGGTAGCCCCGATGATGTTGATCCCCGCCTCGGAGAAGGTCCGCGAGAGGTCCTCGAGCAGGCGAGTGCGGTCGTAGGCGTCGATCTGCAGCTCGACCCGGTAGGAGGCCTCGTTTTCGCCCTCCCAGCGAACCTCGACGAAACGCTCCGGCGCCTTTTTCAGCGCCTTGACGTTCTTGCAGTCGGTGCGGTGGATGGTGATCCCCCGGCCGAGCGAGACATAGCCCGCGATCTCGTCTCCCGGCACCGGCCGGCAGCACTTCGCCAGCCGCACGGCGACGTTGTCGGCGCCCTTGACGATGATCCCGTAGTTGGATGCCTCCTTGGTGCGTCGGGCGCGGTCCTCGCGACCGACCGCGGCGCCGGCCGCCTCCTCCTCGACGCCCTCGCCAGCTTTCAGCCGCTGCATCAGTTTGTTGGCGGCGGCCTTGGCGGAGACTTTGCCCTGGCCGAGGGCGATGTAGAAGTCGGTTCCCTTGCGGAATCCCATCTCGCGGATCACGTCGGCGAGCAGTGCCGAGCCGGAGACCTTCTGCATCGGGATGCCGCGCGTGCGCAGCGCTTCCTCGAGCTTTTCGCGGCCGTCGCGCTCGGCGTCCTCGCGCCGCTCCTCTTTGAACCAGGAGCGGATCTTGTTGCGGGCGCGGTTGGTCCGCACCAGTTTCAGCCAGTCGAGCGACGGTCCCCGCTTCTGCTTCGCCGTCAGCACCTCGACGATGTCGCCCGAGCGCAGCTGGTAGTGCAGCGGCACGATCGAGCCGTTGACCTTGGCGCCGACGCAGCTGTGGCCGACGTCGGTGTGGACGGCGTAGGCGAAGTCGAGCGGGGTCGAGCCGGCCGAGAGGTTCTTCACTTCGCCCTTCGGGGTGAAGACGAAGACCTCGTCCTCGAAGAGGTCGACCTTCAGCGACTCCAGGAACTCGGCCGGGTCCTGTTCGCCCTCGGCCTCGACCAGCTGCCGCAGCCAGGTCATCTTCTCCCGCTGCGGGTCGCCGTGGGCGCCCTCTTTGTAGGCGACGTGGGCGGCGATCCCGTACTCGGCGAGCTTGTGCATCTCCTCGGTCCGGATCTGGATCTCCAGCGGCTTGCCCTCGGGCCCGATCACCGTCGTGTGCAGCGCCTGGTACATGTTGGCTTTGGGCATCGCCACCCAGTCCTTGAAGCGGCCGGGAAGCGGCTTCCAGAGCGAGTGGATGACGCCGATCGCGCCGTAGCAGTCTTTGACCGAGTGGACGATCACCCGCATCGCCGTCAGGTCGAAGATCTCGTTGAACTCGCGGCCCTTCTTCGCCATCTTCGTGTAGATCGAGTAGAAGTGCTTGGCGCGGCCGGAGATCTCGGCCTCGATCCCCACCTGCTCCAGCTCCTTGGCCAGGAACTCGCCGGCGTCGGTGACGTAGTTCTCGCGCTCGTCGCGCTGCTGGGCGACCAGCTGTTTGATTTCCGCGTACTTGCGCGGGTGCAGGGTCGCGAAGGCGAGGTCCTCGAGCTCCCATTTGATCGCGTGGATCCCGAGCCGGTGCGCCAGCGGCGCGTAGATCTCGAGCGTCTCGTGCGACTTCAGCGTCTGTTTCTGCTTCGGCAGGGCGCCGAGCGTGCGCATGTTGTGGAGGCGGTCGGCCAGCTTGATCAGGATCACTCTGACGTCGGTGGCCATCGCCACCATCATCTTCCGGTAGTTCTCGGCCTGGCGCTCGTCGCGGCTCTCGAAGGTGATCCCGGTCAGCTTGGTGACGCCGTCGACCAGCCGCGCGATCTCCTCGCCGAACTCCTCACGGATTTCGTCCAAGCTGGCGGTCGTGTCCTCGACCGTGTCGTGGAGGAGGGCGGCGCAGAGCGTCTCGGTGTCGAGCCGCATTCCGGCGCAGATCTGGGCCACCCCGACCGGGTGGGTGATGAACTCGTCGCCCGAGTAGCGCCGCTGGTCGGCATGGCGGTCGCAGGCGAACTCGAAGGCGCGCTCGACCTGGGCGCGGTCGATCCTCGCCACCGCCACGGCGACGCCGCCACCCCCGTTGCCGTTCCCGGATTCGGGCGCAGCCGGCTCGAACTCCTCGATCACCGCGAAGAGATCGGCGAGGAGCTCCTTATGGGCTATTGCGGTTTCGGTCTCGCGAGAAATCGGCGGGCCTCCGAAATTCTTTCGTCGTACGCGCGGAATGCAGCTGAACGCTGCAAGTCCGTCCTCACTGAGGATACGACCCGGACCACCCCAGCGCCCGCCTCCACCGATCCTTGGAGGAGGCCGAGCTCGCGAAGGACCCGGAAACGGCGGGCCGCGGCCTCCGGGCAGAGCGGATGGTCGCCGCCGCCCGCGAGCGCCTGGCGCAGGCGGCGGCCGCGTGCATCGCCCGTCTGCCGCAGGGCCCGGTAGGTCGCGGCGACCCCCTCGCGCGTCGCCCACTGCTCGGCCAGCGCCCGCTCGGCGAACTCCCGCTCGGCATCGGTCCAGAGGACGTGGAGGAAGCCGGGGCCATCGGCGCAAGGCAAGCTGGCCAGCCCCTCGTCGGCCTCGCCGCGAGGCGGATCGACGAGGACGAAGTGCTCGAACCCCGCGGCAAGCTCCGGGCAACGCTCCAGGGCCGCGAAGTCGGTCAGGGCCAGGCCGGAATCGCCCCGCCCCCGCAGCGCCGCGATCTCCTCGTCGCCGCAGCGGTGACAGGCGATCAAAGCCGCGCCCCCGTTGAACCGAGCCAGGCCGGCGGCCCCGTTGGCCAGGGCCGCCCGTCGCGAAGCGTCGGCACAGACCGCCAAGACCCCGGCGCCACTCGACACCAGCTCCGCAACCGCCACGGTAGCCGGCGCGTTTCCGGCAACCACCCGCCGCCCGCCCTCGCCAGTCCGCGAAAAAGCACCCTCGAGATGACTTTTCGCTGACTCGGCGTCGAGCTCGGCCTGAAGCTCTGATTCGAAGCGGGCCCACCACGCGGCTTCGTCGCCGGAGCACGTGTGCGGGAGCACCGGCTCCTCGGCTTCCGGCTCCTCCAGCGGGTGCAGCTCGCGGAGCACCACCCGGGGCTCGACCGAGCCGTTCCAGTGGTTGACCTCGAGCCGGATCGAGGCGTCGAGCAGGTCCTCGTCCTCGACCCCGAGGCCGGCGCGGCCGAAGGCGACCCCGAGGGCGCGGTGGGAGCCGCTGTGGAGGCTGAAGCGCGAGTGCTTGCCCTCCCCCATCGAGCGCACGTCGGTGACCCGCGCCGCCGGCACCAGCAGCCGCACGCCAGGGTTGCCCATCCCGAAGGGAGCCAGCTGCCGCAGCTCTTCGGCCAGCTCGAGACCGAGGCCGACCCCGCCGACCATCGCGTCGACCCTTTCCGTCCGCAGCAGATCCTCCTCGCTCAGAACCTCGTTCGCATGGGCGGCGAAAGCCGCCTGGAAGCCCTCCACGTTCTCCGCCTTGATCTGCAACCCCGCCGCCGCCCGGTGGCCGCCGAACCCCTCGAGGTGCTCGGCGCACGCCTGCAGCGCCGCCAGCAGGTCGAAGCCGGGGATACTGCGCCCCGACCCGCGCCCGCTCCCGTCCTCATCGAGGGAGATGACGACGACCGGCCGGTGGTGCCGCTCGACCAGCCGCGAGGCGACGATCCCAACGACACCGGGATGCCAGTCCTCCCCCGCCACCACCAGCCCACGCGCATCCTGAAGCTCCTCCGGCAACACCCGGCGCGCCGCCTCCGCGGCCGAGTCCACCTCCATCTCCGTAGCCCGGCGCTCGGCATTGGCCTTGCTCAGCTCGATCGCGATCGCCTCAGCCCGCTCCGGATCCTCGGTCAGGAACAGCTCCACCCCGGCATCGGCCCGATAAAGCCGTCCCGCAGCATTTATCCGAGGCGCCAGCCGAAATCCCAAATCACTCTCGTCCAACCGCTCCGGATCGCATTTAGCCACCTCGAGGAGAGCCTTGATTCCAACCCTCTGCGCTCTACGCAGCTCAGCCAACCCCTTACGGACCAGGCACCGATTCTCACCCACGAGCGGAACCACGTCAGCCACAGTCGCCAAGGCCACAAGATCCAGATCAACCTCCCCCGTTCCCCTCAACGCACAAGCAAGCTTCCAGGCCACCGCGGTCCCACACAAAGACGCAAAGGGATAACCACTCACTTCCGGATGCAGAATCAGGCAATCGGGAAGCGCCTCCGCCTGCTGATGATGATCGGTGACGATCACCTCCAACCCCAGTTCGCGCGCCAGCCGAACCTCCGCGACCGAGGTGATCCCGCAGTCGACCGTCAGCAGCAGCTGCGTCCCCCGCTCGGCCAACCGCCTCACGTTTCGCTCCGAGACCCCGTAGCCGTCCTCCAACCGGTTGGGGATGAACCAGTCGCACTCGGCGCCGAGCCCGCGCAGGGTCGAGACCATCAGCGCCGTCGCGCAGACGCCGTCGACGTCGAAGTCGCCGTGGACGGTGATCCGGCGCCCCGCCTCGATCGCCGCAGTGACCTGTTCGACCGCCCGCTCCATGCCGGCGAACGCCGACGGCGGGTGGGTCTCGTCGGCGGCCAGGAACGAGCGCGCCTGCGCCGGCGTCCGGTAGCCGCGGCGGACCAGCGTCACGGCGATCGGTTCGCTCAGCCCGAGCTCCTCGGTAAGCGTGCGGGCCTCCGCGTAGGAGTAGGGCTCGACCGCAAATGGACTGGCGCTATTCGGCACGCTTTCAGGCTAGGCAGCGGCGCGGCGGAAATCGGGCATCCGGAGCCGCCGAAGATGCGGCAAAAGCGCGGTCGCTCAGCCGACTTGCTCTTCTGAGCGGACGCCGATCGCGTAGACGACCGCCAGCCCGATCAGCGTGCCTGGAACTGCGATCAGAGCCGTCGAGAGATCGGTGTCGCCGAGGTCTTTCCCGCTCACCTCCTGGACGATCATCCCGAAGATGACCGAGCCGAGGACGGCGCCGACGAAGGCGCCGACGATCCCCTGCCAGAAACGGTCGGGCACGAAGACCGTGAAGTGCCAGAGCGCGATTCCCATGATGAAGAAGACGACCAGTGCCATCCCTAACGCCTCCCGTGCTTGCGTCGTGCTTGCCGCCGGGCGCGGCGCTCGGCGTTGCGTTCGCGGCGCTCGGCCGAGGCAGATTCCGCCGCCTCGGTGTCGCCATTGGCACGCGAGCCGCTGCCGCTGCCGTTGCCCGAGTCGTCGGTTCGCTCGACCGTCGCCACCGCCCCCGCCGCCGGCTCCGCGGCCGCGGTCTCGGCTTCAGCGGGAGCACCCGCTTCGGCTTCGTCGTCGCGGGCCAGCTTCGCCATCTCGATGTCGTCGGCGTAGGCCGGGACCCGCCCGCCCTCGACTTCGGCGATTCGCAGGCGCCGCCGCACGAATCCGGGCTCGCGTTCCTTCCACGCGGTCAGCACCGGCGAGGCGATGAAGATCGACGAATAGGTGCCGGAGGCGATCCCGACCAGCATCGCGAAGGCGAAGTCCTGGAGGACGGCGCCGCCGAAGACGATCAGCGAGGTGACGCCCAGCAGGGTCGAGAAGCTGGTCGCCAACGAGCGCGTGAGGACCTCGCTCATCGAGCGGTTGACGATCTGCGAGAAGGCGGCCCGCGGCATCCGCGGCACGTTCTCCCGGATCCGGTCGAAGACGATGATCGTGTCGTAGATCGAGTAGCCCAAGATCGTCAGGAAGGCGGCGACCGTACCGCTGCTCACCTCTTTTCCGGTCAGGGAATAGACGCCGGCGGTGATGAGGATGTCGTGGAAGATCGCGATCAGGACCGGGACGGCGAACTTCGGGTCGAACCGCAGCGCCACATAGCCGCAGATCACCAGCATCGAAAAGATCAGCGCCTTCAGGGCGCTGTCGGCTACCTGCTGGCCGAAGGTCGGCCCGACGCTGGTGCTGTCGAAGCCCTCTTCGACGACGCCGAACTTGTCGACCAGCGCCGATTCGGCCTCGCGGACTTCACCGGGTTCGAGCTGGTGGGACTGGATCTGGAAGACGTTGCTGCCAAAGTTCGGGTCGTCGACCTGCTGGACCTCCTCGCCGCTGATCCCGACTTCGTCGAGGGCGGCGCGCACCCCTTCCTCGTCGGTCGGCTTCTGCAGGGCGGCGGTGATCCGGGTGCCGGACTCGAAGTCGATGCCGAAGTTGAGCTGCTTCGTCGCCAGGGCGAAGCCGCCGATCAGCAGGATCACGCCGGAGACCGAGAAGAACCAGCGGCTCGCGCCCATGAAGTCGAAGTGCCAGCGCCGGCCCTCGCCGGCGGCACCGAGCGCAGCGGGAGAGCGCAGGAGGCGAGAGCGGCTCATGCTGCCGAGCAGCGCCTGCGTGAAGACGACCGCAGTCAGCAGCGAGACGATCGTGCCGACCCCGAGGGTGAAGGCGAATCCCTTGACGCCCGCGGTCGCCAGGACGAAGAGGATGAAAGCGGTCAGCAGGGTGACGACGTTGGCGTCGATGATCGTGCTGATGCCGCGTTTGTAGCCGGCGCTGATCGCGCTCGACATCGAGCGCCCTGCCCGCACCTCCTCCTTTATTCGCTCGAAGATGACGATGTTGGAGTCGGCGGCGACGCCGATCGTCAGGACCAGGCCGGCGATTCCCGGCAGGGTCAGGGTGATCGGGATCAGGTCGACCAGCGCGAAGAAGATCACCGCGTAGGCGCCGAGCGCGATCGAGGCGATCAGGCCGAGGAAGCGGTAGTAGAGGAGCAGGAAGATGATCACCAGGGCGAGGCCGACGATCCCGGCTTTGACGCCCTCGTGGAGGGCTTCGCTGCCGAGGGTCGCCGAGACCTGGGTCTGGCTGATCAGCTTGAGGCTGATCGGCAGGGCGCCGATCTGCAGGGTCGTCGCCAGTTCCTGCGCCTCGTCGATGCTCCTGAAGCCGCCGGAGATCTGCGCCCCGTTGCGGCCGTCGATGCCGTCGGGGTTTTCATTGAAGTTGATGATCGGCCGAGTTTTGACTTCGTTGTCGAGGACGACCGCGAAGTGCCCGGAGAGCGCTTCGGCTTCCTGGCTACTGACCGGCCCGATCGCCGCCGCCTGTCCGCGCTGGGCGATCTTGCGGGTGACTTCCTGGAAGGCGCTCTGACCCTTGTCGGTGAAGTTGAAGCTGACGATCGGTTCGTTGGCCGGGCCGTAGGCCTGTTCGGGATTGGTGATGTCGCTGCCGCTCAGCGCCGGTTCGTCTTTGAGCGCGTACCAGCCGGGCTCCTCGTCTTCGATCACTTCCCCGTTTTCGTCCTGGGGCAGTTCGGAGACCACGACCGTGCCGGCCGGGACTTCGACGACGATCCCGTTGTGGGGTCGTTTTTTCCCGGTCGCGCTGATGAAGAGGTCCTTTTTCGCCAGCTCGGGGCCGGCGATCAGGTCGTGCGGCTCGGCCTTGTCGAAGAGGTAGTAGCGGGGCTTCGCAACCGAGCATTCCTGCTCTTCGCACTGCTTGGCCGTCGCCGGCTCCTGTTCGGAGGCGAGCTTCACCGCTTCGTAGGCGGTCGGGTAGGCGCCGGAGAAGATCAGCCGTTTGTTCTCTTCTTTGGCGACGTTGCGGCCGGCTTCTTCCCACCGTTTTTCCGAGGCTTTGCGCGGGCCTTCGGGGGGTTCGACGCCCGGTTTGCCGCCGATCACGCGCTCGGGGCCGAGCAGGTTCGTCTCCCAGTCGTAGTAGTAGAGCTGGGCGGTGGTGCCGACCTGCTCGGCGGCGCGGCGGGCGTCGGTGACGCCGGGCAGGCTGACCGTGATCTGGTCGGTCCCCAGGCGCGCGACCTCGGGCTCGGAGACGCCGAGCTTGTTGATCCGCTGTTCGATGATCGAGATCGAGTCCTGGATGTCTTCGCCGGAGACTTCGTTGCTGGTCCCGGTCGGCTGCCCCTGGTAGACGAGCTCGAGGCCGCCCTGGAGGTCGAGGCCGAGCTTCGTTTCCTTCTTCGCGATGACGAGCCCGGAGACGATCACCAGGCCGAGCACGAAGAGGAGGACGAGGAGGTGCTGGCGGCGCGTGCCCATCGCTATCCCTCCGGCGTCAGGACGAGGAGCAGGCCGCCATCGTCGTCGTAGGCGGGAAAGACATCGGCGACCGCTTTGGCGGGTAGGTCACCCTCCGCGTTCACCGAGACCCGCTTGCCGAGCGAGCGGACTCCCCACTCGAGCGAGGTCTCGATCGGGTCGGTGACGCCGTCTTTGTCGGTGTCGGCCTCGGCGCCGCCGTCCCCTTGGTCGATCCAGTCGAGCCCGAGGACCTCGCGAACCGGTCGCCCGATCACGTCCTCGTCGGTGAGACCGGTCAGCTCGAAGCTGCCTTTGCCGGCGTCGATCACGCGTTCCTGCTTGTCACAGACGAAAAAGGCAGCATTGGGAGCCGGATAATAATCGTCGAGTAATTCGAAGACAAAGCCGAAGCCGCATTTCGAGCAGCCCTTGGGACGGGTGCTGAACCCCGCGGTTCGCTCCCCGCTCACCTCCCGGTGTCCGCAATTCGGACAGATGAAGAACGGCATGGGCGACAGGCTAGCGGGAGGGTCTCAAAAGAGGCTCGCCGCACCTTCGGGCGCCGGCACCCCGAGATGATCGAAAGCGCGCTGGGTCAGCACCCGGCCCCGCGGGGTCCGCTTCAGCAAGCCCTGCTGGAGCAGGTAGGGCTCGAAGACGTCCTCGATCGTGTCCTGCTCCTCGCCGATCGCGATCGCCAGGGTCGAGAGGCCGACCGGCCCGCCCGCGAACTTCGTCGCCACAACCTCGAGCAGGGCGCGGTCGCTGCGATCGAGGCCGGCAGCGTCGACCTCGAGCATCTCCAGGGCGTCGGCGGCCTCACCGGCGCCGATGCGGCCGCTGCCCTTGACCTGGGCGAAGTCGCGGACCCGCTTCAGCAGCCGGTTGGCGACCCGCGGCGTCCCCCGTGAGCGGGAGGCGATCGTCTCCGCCCCGGCGGGGTCGATCTCGACGCCGAGGATCCCGGCCGAGCGCTCGATGATCAGCGCCAGGTGCTCGGGCTCGTAGTACTCGAGCCGATGGGAGACGCCGAAGCGGTCGCGCAGCGGGGTCGTCAGCAGGCCCGAACGCGTCGTCGCCCCGATCAGGGTGAAGGGCGGCAGCGGCAGGGTCACGGTGCGGGCGCCGGCCCCCTGGCCGAGCACGACCGGCAGCTCGCCGTCCTCCATCGCCGGGTACAGGGTCTCCTCGACCGCGCGCCCGAGCCGGTGGATCTCGTCGATGAAGAAGACGCTGCCCGGCTCCAGGGCGGTGAGGAAAGAGGCGACGTCGGCCTTGCGCTCGAGCGCCGGCCCCGCGGTCTGCACCATCGGCACCCCGAGCTCGGCGGCGACGATGTGGGCGAGCGAGGTCTTGCCGAGCCCCGGCGGCCCGGCGAGGAGGACGTGGTCGAGCGGCTCGCCGCGGCCCTGCGCCGCTTCGATGAAGATCGCCAGCTGGTCGGTGACCTGCTGCTGGTTGACGAAGTCCGCCAGGGTCGGCGGCCGCAGCGAGCGGTCGAGGTCCTCCTCGCGCGCCTCGGCGCGGGCGTCGTGGACCTTGACCTCGGCGTCCACCGGCACCGGCTCTGCGTCGAGGCCGGGGGTGCGGATGCGGTTGCCGCCGATGTCGGGGGCCTCGCTCACGCGGCGTTCCTCGAGACGGCGGCCTTGCGCAGGGCCGCCGCGACCAGCTCCTCAGGCTCGGAGCCCTCGACCCCGTCGAGCAGCTGCTCAGCCTCCAGCGGTGCGTAGCCGAGGTTGACGAGACCGTCGCGGGCAAGCGCCCGGGCGTCGCCTTCCTCGGCGACGCCGAGGGCGACCTCTTCCTCGAGGGTCCCGGCGACTTTCTCGCGCAGCTCGACGATGATCCGCTCGGCCGTTCGCTTGCCGATCCCCGGCACCGCCTGGAACCGTTTCGCGTCGCCGGCGGCGATCGCCCGCAGGAGGTCGCGGTGGGTGCCGCCGGAGAGGGTCGCGATCGCGACTTTCGGGCCGACGCCGCTGACCGTGATCAGGAGCCGGAAGAGATCACGCTCCTCCTCCGAGGAGAAGCCGTAGAGGGAGAGCGAGTCCTCGCGGGCGATCAGCTCCGCGTGAAGGAAGGCGTCGCGGCCGGTCGCCGGGACCGCTTTCAGGGTCTCCGAGGAGACCGCGAGCCGGTAGCCGACGCCGCCGGCCTCGACGACGACGTGGTCGGGCCGCCGCACCATCACCTCTCCCCGCACGGCGGCGATCATCCGGCGATCCGCTCCCCGCGCGCCGGAGCCGCTTCCTCGCTCAGTGCGACCGCCTGACGGTGACCGGCGGCGCCGCCGTGGCAGATCGCAACCGCGAGCGCGTCGGCGGCGTGATCGGGGCTCGGAGGCTCCGGCAGCCCGAGCAGGGTGCCGACCATCCGCTGCACCTGCTTCTTGCCGGCCCCGCCCGAGCCGCAGACAGCCATCTTGATCGCCTGCGGCGTGTAGGCGAAGCAGCCGACGCCGTGCTCGGCGGCGGCCAGCATCGCGACGCCGCTTGCCTGGCCGACGGCCATCGCCGAGCGCACGTTCTTGCCGAAGAAGACCTCCTCGATCGCCATCGCCTTCGGCTCGTGCCAGGCGATCAGCTCCCGCAAAGATCTGTGAATCCGCTCCAGCCGCCGCTCCATCGGCAGATCGGGCGTGGTCTCCACCACCCCACCATCGAGAGCAACCATGTGGTTCCCCTCCACCCGCACCACCCCGAACCCAAGGTTCGCGGCTCCGGGATCGATTCCGATCACTACCTGCACAAGTAGTGATTCTCGGAATCGGGTCGGATGCCTTCCGCTAAGCCGCCAGCTTCTCGAGCACGTCCGCCGGGATGTCGAAGTTCGCGTAGACCTCGTCGACGTCGTCCTGGTCGTCGAGCGCGTCCAGCAGCTTCAGGATCCGCTCAGCGTCGTGCCCCTTCAGCTCGACGGTGCTCTTCGGCTCGGTTATCAGGCCGGCCGACTCGACCTCGATCCCTTCGCCTTCGAGCGATTCGCGGACCGCGGTCAGATCGGTCGGCTCGCAGATCACCCGCAGTTTCCCCTCGTCCTCGCGCACGTCCTCGGCGCCGGCGTCGATCGCCCCGATCAGGTCGTCCTCTCCGTAGCGGCCGCCGTCGACGACGATCGCGCCCTTTTTCTCGAAGATCCAGGCGACCGAGCCGGGCTCACCGAGGTTGCCGCCGTGCTTGGAGAAGGCGTGCCTGATCTCGGCGCTGGCCCGGTTGCGATTATCGGTCAGCGCCTCGACCAAGACTGCGACCCCGGCCGGGCCGTAGCCCTCGTAGACGATCCGTTCGATCGTCGCCCCGTCTGACCCGGCGCCGGTGCCGACGTCGATCGCTTTCTGGATTTTGTCCTTCGGCATCGAGGCTTCTTTGGCCTTCTGGATCGCCGTCGCCAGAGTCGGGTTGCCGCTCGGGTCGCCACCGCCGTCGCGCGCCGCAACCGTGATCGCGCGCGCGAGCTTGCTGAAGAGCTTGCCGCGTTTGGCGTCGGCCGCACCCTTCTTGTGTTTGATCGAGTGCCACTTGGAATGCCCGGACATCGCCTGCCATTCTATGAAGTGACCGATGGCAACGAAATCGAGAACCCACGGCGCCGCCCACGCCCTGGCCGCCGGCCTCGTCTTCCTCGCCATGCTCCTGGCCGCCTTCTCGCTCTGGACGGCGATCCCGCTGAGCTGGGTCTACATCGCCTCGAAGCTCTCGCAGACGCAGTTCCCGAGCGGCGGCCCCTACGCGGTCGTCGCCGTCGGCATCGTCGCCTCGATCCTCTTCGTCGCCTGGCTGATCGGCCGGCTCAACAACCTCTACATCCGCATCACCGGCACCAACCGGTTGGCCCCGATCCGGCCGACCTGGCTGAAAAGCATGCGCGACACCGGCCCGACGAACAGCTCAGTCACCGTGGTCGAGGCGGTGCTGATGGCCTCGGTGATGCTCGCCGCGCTCGCCCTCACCCTCTGGTTCTTCTTCCTCGCCGGCTCCCCGTTGCCGGACCAGTAAGCCCCGGCCCGTCAGACGACGAAGCGGCCGTCTTCCTGCATGACCTGGCCGTCGACTTCGAGCTTGCCGCCGAGGCGGAGGTCGCAGACGAGGTCGGTGTGTACGGCGGACTCGTTCTCGCCGCCCGACTCGGGGTAGCTGCCGCCGACCGCCATGTGGACGGTGCCGCCGATCTTCTCGTCGAGGAGGACCTCGCGGGTGCCTTTGCCGATCCCGTAGTTGGTCCCGATCCCGAGCTCGCCGAGCGTGCGGGCGCCCTCGTCGGTGTCGAGCAGCTTCAGCAGGTACTCCTCGCCGCGGTCGGCCGAGGCGTCGACGACGCGGCCGCTCTCGAAGCGGAGCTTGACGCCGGAGACCTCGCGGCCGCCGATCACCGCCGGCAGGTGGAAGCTGACTTCGCCCTCGACCGAGTCCTCGACCGGGCCGGTGAAGAACTCGCCGTCGGGCATGTTGTTGTCGCCGACGCAGGGGATGAACTTGCGTCCGGCGATCCCGAGCTTGATGTCGGTCCCGGGGGCGGTCACCCGCACCTCCTCGTGGCCCTCGATCCAGTCGGCGAGCCGGGTCGTCTCCTCCGAGGCCCGCTTCCAGGCGGTCAGCGGCTCAGGGTCGGTGGCCAGGCAGGCGCCGTAGTAGAAGTCTTCATAGTCGGCCAGGCTCATCTCCGCCTCGGAGGCGTAGGCGCTCGTCGGGAAGAGCGTGTAGCACCAGCGGAAATCGCCCTCGGCGGCGCGCTTCATCGCCCGCGTCATCAGGTCGCCGGTGGCCGACTGGCGCAGCGTCTGGCGCTCCGGCGCCACCCCGGAGAGCTCGCGGGTGTTGGTGCTGGCGCCGATCGCGATCCGCACGTCGGCGTTGTCGACCATCCACTCGGCAAACGGCGAGATCCATTTCAGCTGCTCGTCGGAGGCGTGCTTGAAGTAGGAGGCGACCTGGCCCTCGAGCGCGACGTTCATCATCGGGTGGCCGCCCGCCTGCAGCACCTCCTCGTAGACCGCCAGCAGCAGCGGCGCCGCCGCGGTCTCGCCGTCGATCGCGACGACGTCGCCCTCCTTCACCCCGGTCGAGTAGCCGACCAGGATCTTCGCCAGGTTCTGGACCCTCGGATCGCCTCCGCTCATCGCTTCGCCTCCTCTCCGGCCCGCTCCCGGGCCGCCGTGGTCATCGCCATGAAGATCGCGTGGAAGCGCGGGTCGTCGGTCAGCTCGGGATGGAAGGCGCAGGCGAGCACGCTGCCCTCCCGGACAGCGACCGGGTGGCCGTCGTAGGAGGCCAGCACCTCCACCCCGGGCCCATAGCTCTCGACCCAGGGGGCGCGGATGAAGACCGCCCGCAGCGGCTCGTCGCCCGCCCCCTCGACCTCGAGGTCAGCCTCGAAGCTCTGCAGCTGGCGCCCGAAGGCGTTCCGCCTCGCGACCGCGTCGAGGAAGCCGAGGTGCTCGGCGTCGCAGACGATCATCCCGGCGCAGGTGCCGAGGATCGGCAGCCCCGCCTCGTGGTGCGCGCGCAGCGCCGCCTCGAGGCCGCCGGACTCGATCTGCTTGCCGATCGTCGTGCTCTCGCCGCCGGGGATCACCAGCGCGTCGAGGCCCTCCATCTCCGCCGGAGTCCGCACCTCGCGCGGCTCGGCACCGAGCGCCCGCAGCGTCTTCGCGTGCGCTTCGAAGTCGCCCTGCAGGGCGAGGACGCCGACCTTCAGATCGGCCACCTACGCTCCGCGGTTCTGCAGCAGGGCGTCCTCGGCGGCGAGGCCGGCGATCTCCAGGCCCGGCATCGCCTCGCCGAGCCCGATCGAAGCCGCGGCCACGCGCTCGGGGTCGTTGTGGTGGGTGGTCGCCTCGACGATCGCCCGCGCCCGCCGCTCGGGGTCGGAGCTCTTGAAGATCCCGGAGCCGACGAAGTTGCCCTCGGCGCCGAGCTGCATCATCAGCGCCGCATCGGCCGGGGTCGCGATCCCACCGGCGCAGAAGAGCGGCACCGGCAGGCGACCGGCCTTGGCGACCTCCTGGATCACTTCCAAAGGCGCCCGCAGTTCTTTCGCTTCCGCGGACAGCTCCTCGGGGCCGAGCCGCGCAAGGCGCTTGATGCCGGAGGTGATCTCGCGCATGTGGCGAACCGCCTCGACGACATTGCCGGTCCCGGCCTCGCCCTTGGAGCGGATCATCGCCGCCCCCTCGCCGAGCCGCCGCAGCGCCTCGCCGAGGTTGGTGGCGCCGCAGACGAAAGGGACCTCGAAGGCGAGCTTGTCGATGTGGTTGCGCTCGTCGGCCGGGGTGAGGACCTCGGACTCGTCGATGTAGTCGACTTCCAGCGCCTGCAGGACCTGGGCCTCGGCGAAGTGGCCGATCCGGGCCTTCGCCATCACCGGGATCGAAACCGCCTCCTGGATGCCTTTGATCATCGCCGGGTCGGACATCCGGGCGACGCCGCCGTCGCGGCGGATGTCGGACGGGACGCGCTCCAGCGCCATCACCGCGACCGCGCCGGCGTCCTCTGCGACCTTCGCCTCCTCGGGGGTGACCACGTCCATGATCACCCCGCCTTTCAGCATCTCCGCCAGGCCGGTCTTCAACCGGAAAGTCGCTCGCTCGGTCATGGAGCGCATCTTAGACAGGCGTCTCTCCCGCGGGTGACGACGATGGGGGACTCCCGCCAGTTGGCGGGAGGGCCCTATCGGAGACAGGACCCGCGGGCCAGCGACGCCCGCGCTACTTCAGTTTGTACGCGCGGATGCGGTCTTTGTGCGCGGCTTCGTCGCGGGCGTAGAGGCCGTGGGCCAAGCCTTGGACGAGCGCCATCAGCGCCGTGTGCGAACGGGTGAAGCTGGGGCTGTTGGAGGAGAAGTAGAGCGTCATCTCGGCGTGCTCCCCGACCTCCGACATCGTCGCGTCGGAGATCGCCAGGGTGCGGGCGCCGCGGTGCACGGCCAGCTTCATCGCCCGCAGCAGCAGCGGGTGGGCGCGGCCGGCGGAGAGGGTGATGACCAGGGTGCTCTCGTCGATCCGCCCGAGGCGCTGCAGCGATTCGCCGCCGGTGCTGGCGACGATCTCGGCGCGGATGTCCAGGAGGCTGAGGGTGTGGCGCAGGTAGCTGGCGAAGAAGGCCATCTGGTCGACGCCGACGATGACGATCCGCTGCGACTCGGCCAGCGCCGCGACCGCAGATTCGACCTGCTCGGTGCTGAGCTTGCGCGCGGTTTCCTCGAGGTTCGCGTAGTCGGCGCTCAGCGATCCCTCCAGCTCGGAGTGGTCGAAGGAGAAGAGGGCACCGCCGGCGGCGGCGCTGGTGGCGATCGTCGTCCGGTACTCCTCGATCGCCGCCTGCTGCAGCTCCGGGTAACCCTCGAAGCCGAGGGCCTGGGAGAAGCGCACCACCGTCGACGACGAGGTGCTCGCTCTCCGGGCCAGCTCCTCGGCGGTGAGGAAGGCTGCCTCGTCGAGGTGGTCGACGATGTAGCGGGCGACGTCCTTCTGGGAGCGCGAGAACTCGTCGAAGCGCTCCTGGATGTAGTCGGAAAGGCTTTTGAGCTGTGGGGACTTCGTTGCGGTCTTGGTCACGGAGGGCCATTTCGCCGAACCGCACGCTTTCCCTTCCGAGTTCTGGTTGGATTTGCCCTGCGATGACGCTGGAGCAGGCCCTGCGCCTCACCAACCGCAACATGATCGTCTTCGATCTCCTGCTCGGCACCGCCGCGATCGCGGCGCCCGCGGCGACCCTCAAGGTGCTCGGCCACGACGAGCCTTCCCCGGACGCGAAGCACCTCTTCCGCCGCTGCGGCCCGATCTGGCTGACCTTCGCCGCCGCCCACCTGGTCGCCGAGCGGCGCGGCAGCAAAGCCGACTGGCAGTCGCTCGCCTGGCTGCGGGGGACCGAGATCGCCACCGACGCGATCTGGTCCGCCTCGCCGGCGGTCAGCCGGCCCGGGGCCAAGCTCGGCCTGCAGCTCGCCGGCATCGCCAACGTCGCGATGGCGGCCGGCTTCGCCTGGATGTCGAGGCGCTGAGCTTGAGCCGGTTCGACGGAGAGCCGAGCAAACGCTGGAGCCTCGTCGGGCTGAACGAAGAGGGCGACGAGGCCTGGCTGATCCGGGGGATCGCCCGCAAGCTCTACCACTGCCCCGGCTGCCACGGCGACGTCCCGGTCGGCGAGGACCACACGATCGTCCAGTACGTCCGCCGGCTCGGCGGCACCGACCACCACCACTGGCACCGGCGCTGCGCCGAAGAGCTGCTCGTCCCCGAGCTGGGCAACCTGAAGAAAGTGCCGGCGGGCGAGTCGAGCCAGTCGCGGCTGGAGGCCCGGGGGCGCCGTCCCGCCGGCCGCCGAGACCGGCGCCGGTGAGCCTGCGCCACCGCCTGGCGGCGACCTACGCGGCGATCTGGCGCACCTACCGCGGCTGGGCCTCTTCGATCCTGCTGCTGGCGGTGATCGTCTTCGTCCCGCTCGGGCTGCTGAACGCGCTGACCTTCAACGTCGAACTGGATGCCCTCGACGTCACCAACGGGATCAAGCTCGCGGCCCTCGCCCTTGCGGTCGGCGCCGTCACCCTCACCGGCCTCCTGGGCGAGGTCTTCTTCAGCGGTGCGATCGCCGTCTCCCTCACCCACCCCCACGGTGAGGACCCGCCGCCGCTGCGCGAGATCGCCCGCCGGCTCAACTACGGCCGGCTGATCGCCGTCGACCTGCTCTTCGTCGCGATCGTCGCCCTCGGCCTCCTCCTCGGCCTCGTCCCCGGGATCCTCGCCTTCGTCTGGCTCGGCCTGGCGGGGCCGGTGGTCGAGCTCGAGGACCGCACCGCGACCGCGGCCCTGCGGCGCAGCGTCGCCCTCGTCCGCGGCAACTTCTGGCTCGTCTTCGGAGTCCTGGCGCCGATCGAGCTGGTCGGCGACGCGATCGGCAGCGGCCTGGCGGCGCTCGTCCACGAGCTCCTCGGCCACACCTTCCTCGCCACCTGGCTCGCGGAGTCCCTCGCCGACGCCGCCCTCTCCCCCGTCTTCGCCGTCGCCGCGGTTCTGCTGACCGTCGAGATGATGCGGGAGCGCGACGGCGAGACGCCGCCGGTCCACCTGACCCCGGTGCCGGCATGACCACCGCCTCGATCTTCGGCGACTTCTACAACCGGATCGCCGAACACGAGCTGCAAGGGCTGTACCTGGTCCTGATCGGCTTCCTCCTCTCCTTCGCCTTCATCCGCATGAGCACGCGGCTGATGCGGAGCCCGAAGGTGCCCTGGTGGCCAGGCAGCATCGTCAGCGACTCCGGCGTCCACCTCCACCACCTCGTCTTCGGGATCGTGACGATGATGGTCTCCGGCGCCGCCGGCTTCGCCGCCTTCGGCAACAGCCCCTGGACCGAGATCTGCGCCTTCGCCTTCGGGATCGGGGCGGGGCTGACGATCGACGAGTTCGCCCTCTGGGTCTACCTCGACGACGTCTACTGGGCGAAGGAGGGCCGCAGCTCGATCGACGCCACCGTGATCGCCGCCGCCCTGATGCTGCTGGCGCTGCTCGGCTTCACCCCGTTCACGATCGAAGAGGGCGACGTCGGCGCGATCCTCGGCACCGCGATCAGCGCTCTCCTCGTCTTCCTTCTGGTCGCGATCTGCTTCGCCAAGGGGCGGATCCTGCACGGCTGCATCGGCTTCTTCATCTTCCCGATCGCCCTCTACGGCTCCTGCCGGCTCGGCAAGCCCGGCTCGGCCTGGGCGCGACGCCGCTACGGCGAGCGCAACCCGGGCAAGCAGAGCCGCGCCGAAGAGCGCTTCCCGCCCGACCGCCGCACCGAGCGCTTCAAGGAAGCCTTCCGCGACATCGTCGGCGGCAAGCCCAGCGAGGGCCTGGCGGCGGCCCGCGACGAGGCCTTCGCGGCAACCAAAGAGGCGAGCAACGAAGTCCGCCAGCGGGCCGAACGGGTCACCCACCCCGGCGGCCGCGACGAGGACTGAGCGCTACGGCAGCAGCTGCACCGGGTTGCCGTGGTAACCCACCCGGGCGAGCAACCGCTCCTCCCCGCCCGGCCACAGCGTCAGCCGGACCTCGGCTCGCTCTCCCGCCGGCTCCATCCGCAGCCAGGCGAGCGGCGCGTCCGGCCCGGCGCTCTCGCCCGCGGCGACAAGCTGCCGCTCGAACTCGGCGCGTTCTGCCTCCGGCAGATACTGCATGACGATCGAGTGGAAGACGACGGTGGTCATCCCGGGGCGAGGTTCGGCCAGGCGCTCGCCGGCCCACCGCGCCGCGCTCCCCTCCTCCACGGTCACGGGCTGCTCCGCGGCAACCGCCAGCGCCGCCCGCAGCCGCGCCATCCGCTCGGCCTGGTCGGGCCAGACGAAGGAGAGCAGCGTCAGCCGCCCGTCCTCGCTGGTCGGGTCGATCGGCCTCGGGTCGCAGCCGCGACGCTCGCCTACTTCGACGGGGACCGCATCCGGCGCCGGACCCTCGAGCTCGAACTCGATCCGCACGGGCGAGCCCGCATCGCACCAGGCGAAGCCGCCGGCCTCGTAGCGGTAGCGGTCCCAGTGCAGGTTGAGCCCGGCGCTGGCGCCGACCTCGAGCAGGCGGAGCGGCAGGCCGAGGCGCGCGGCGGCAAAGAAGCCGGGCAGCAGCGCCGCGCAGCGCCCGACTTCGTTCGTCTGCACCGGCCGCTCGAGGAGCTCCCGGATCGCGCCGGCGTCGTCGATCAGCATCTGACGGAAGGCCGGCCAAGTCATCTCCGGCACCGCCCCTTCGAGGACCCGCCGGTGCACCGCGCCCAGCAGGCGCAGGGCCAGCATCGAGTCCGCGGGGTCGTCCTCGTGTCCCACCATTACCTGCGCCACCGGGCCACCCTCCTCGGCGTCGGCGGCGGCACGGCCGAGCAGGTCGGCGTACAGCGGCGAGCCGAGCCGGGCGCAATGCGCCGCCTGGGTGAGGAGGAGCTGCGCGAGTGACCCGTCGCTAGAGGTCACTGCCGCTGCAGACGTGGAAGCCGACTTCTTCGGCCAGTTGCTTCCGTTCGGCTTCGGTCGCGTTGCGGGTTTCCCGGGCTTCCGAGTAGGCAGCGGCGTCTTCGGACTCGGCCGCGGCGAGGGCGTCGCGGTCCCACTGCATGACTTCGCGCTGCGAGGCGACGTAGGCGTCGAAGGCAGAGGCCAGTCCTTTCGGCGGATCGAGCGCTTCGAACTGGTCGACCGCGTTGCTGGAGATGCCGACGAGCACCCGCGAGTAGGCGACGTCCGGAACCACCTCGGCTTCGGGATCGCGGTAGCGGAGGAACTTGTTGCGGCTTTCGCGGCAGATCGCATCTCCTTTGGCGACCAGCTCCACCTTCGTCAGGGTCTGCGGCTCCGGCTTCGCCTTTGATGCGGTGGTGGTGGTCGAGGCGGTGTCGCCGACCGCGCCGTCGACGCCGCTGCCGTCGCCGCCGCCCGAGGCGACGAGGGCGATGATCACCACCGCAGCCACCAACGCCAGCAGCCCGCCGACGAGAAGAGGGCGCCGGCGAGCAGGGGACTGCTCGATCTCAGGAGGAAGTTCCGAGGTCTCGCGGGTCGGTCCCGCCACCTCGCGCGTCGCCGCGGCCCCGGTCGCGACCGTCCGCTCGGGCACCGAGACGGCGCCGCCGCCGAGAGCCGCCTGCGCCGCGCGACCGAGGTCGCCGGCCGAGGGGTAGCGATCCCCCGGCGACTTCGACATCGCCCTGATGACGACATCGTCGAGGGCCATCGGCAGCGAGGGCACGTACAGAGACGGCGCCGGCGGCGGATCGTGGAGGTGCGCGTAGAGCCGTGCGGCCTCGCCCTCCCGCGGGAACGGCACCTCCCCGGTCAGCAGCTTGTAGAGCAGGCAGCCGAGGGCATAGACGTCGACCCGGGCGTCGACCGCCTCGCCGGAGATCTGCTCCGGCGCCACGTAGTCGAGGGTGCCGACGAAACGGCCGGTCTGGGTGAGGCCCGACTCGGTGGCGACGTTGCGGGCGACGCCGAAGTCGGTGATGTAGGCGTGCTCGGACCCGGCCTCGCCGCCGAGCAGGACGTTGGCCGGCTTGACGTCGCGGTGGACGAGGCCGGCGGCGTGGATGGCGTCGAGGCCGCTGCCGAGCTGGGCGATCAGCGCCACCGCCTGCTCGGGCTCGAGCCGGCCCTGCTGGGTAAGTCGGCGGGCCAGGTCCGACCCTGGGACGTAGCGCATCGCGATCCAGGGGACGCCGTCCTCTTCGCCGGCGGCGTAGATCGGGACCACGTTCGGGTGCTCGATCGCCGCCGCGATCCGCGACTCCTCGGCGAAGCGGCGGGCGAAGACCTCGTCGGCGGCCGCCTCGGGGGCGATCAGCTTCAGCGCCACCCGCCGTTCCAGCCCCGGCTCCAGCGCCAGGTAGAGGATCCCCATCCCGCCCCGCCCAAGGCGGGTCTCGATCCTGTAGCCGGCAAATTCGTCGCCGTCTGCGAGCTCCGTCCAGCCGCGGGACTTAACCATCGCTCAAACCCTAGCCGCAGAATCGAGCGCCTACACTCGCCGCAGGGAGCATGCGCCGCCGAATCTTCATACCTGTGCTGATCGCCCTCCTCGCCCTCGGCGCGACCAGCGCGTTCGGCTCGGTGCGGGTGATCAAGGACGGGCTCGAACTCACCTTCAACGCCGACTTCGCGCCGCATGCCCTGCCGCGCGACCACGCCGCCCCGGTCAGCGTCGAGGTCTCGGGCCGGATCGCCACCACCGACGGCAGCCACCCACCGCCGCTGCGCTGGATGGAAGTGGCAATCCATCGCAACGGCCGCCTCTCGACCAAGGGCCTGCCGGTCTGCTCGGCGCCGGTCCTGCAGTCGACCAGCAGCGAAGCGGCGATGGAACGCTGCGGCCCGGCCCTGGTCGGCCGCGGCAGCTTCCGGGCAGACGTCCAGCTCGGCAAGGAGATCCTCGCCAGCGGCAAGATCCTCGCCTTCAACAGCCGCCGCCACGGCAAGCCGGCGCTGGTCCTGCACCTCTTCGCGGGGGTCCCGGTCCGCTTCACGCTGGTGGTGCCGCTGACGATCGGCCATCCCAAGACGGGCAGGTTCGGCACCATCCTGCGGGCGAAGATCCCGCGCCTCGGCGGCGGCCTCGGCTCGGTCACCCAGATCGACCTGACGATCGATCGCCGCTACACCTACGCTGGCAAGCGCCGCAGCTACGTCTCGGCGGCCTGCGAAGCGCCCGGCGATTTCACCGTGGTCCCGTTCGTCTTCGCCCGCGGCACCTTCCGCTTCGAAGGCCACAGCGAGATCAGCGAAAACCTCGAACAGACCTGCCGGGTCCGCGGCTAGTCTGATTCACTGCCCGCCACCTCAACCCCCACGACTCGGAGATGCGATGAGCAACAAGCCGCGCCCAATCCTCTCGCTGTTCGCCGTGATCGCGATCGCCGCCGGCGTCGTCTGGTCCGGCTGTGGCAGCAGCAGCGACGAAAGCAACACGGTCCGCAGCAACGCCGAAAAGCAGGTCGAAGAAGGCACCAAGAAGGCCGAAGAAGCGGTCGAAGAAGGCGTCGAAAAGACCAAGAAGGGCCTCGAAGAAGCCAAGGAACAGGCCAGCGGCAAGACCAAGAAGAAGCTGGAAAAGGCCCAGAAGGAAGCTGAAGAGGGCATCGAAGAAGGCCAGGCGAAGGCCGAAAAGGGCATCGAAGAAGCCAAGGAACAGGCGGAAAAGTACCTGCCCTAGCGGGCCTCCCCTAAGCGCTGCGCTCGGCGGCGTGGAGGTCCGAGGTGGCCTCGATGCTGTCGCCGAGGATCTCCACCGAGCGCCGCAGCATCTCCTCCGAGATCGTGAACGGCGGCGCCAGGCAGAGGATGTCGTCGAGCAGGCCCCGGGTCAGCAGCCCGCGCTCGCGGGCAGCCAGCGCGGCCCGGCGCCCCCGCCCGGCCTCGACCGGCCATTGCCGTCGCGTCTCCCTGTCGGCGACGAGCTCGATCCCGACCATCAGGCCGGCCTGACGCACCTCCCCCACCTCGGGGTGCTCGGCGAGGGGGGCGACCGCCTCGGCGAGGATCTCGCTCATCTCGCTCACCCGCGCCAGCAGCCCCTCCCGCTCGATCGCCTCGATCGTCGCCAGCGCCACCGCGCAGGCGACCGGGTGCCCGGAGTGCGTGAAGCCGTGCATCAGGTAGCCGGGGCGGCGCTCCGGGTCTCGCAGCTCGTCCCACAGGGCGTCGCTGAGGATGACCCCGCCCAGCGGCACATAACCGCTGGTGACGCCCTTGGCGAAGGTGACCATGTCGGCGACGACGCCCTCGTGCTCGCAGGCGAACCAGGTCCCGGTCCGACCGAACCCGGTAATCACCTCGTCGACGATCAGGAGGATCCGGTGGCGGTCGCAGATCTCGCGCAGGCGTCGCAGGTAGCCGGGCGGGGGGACGATCACCCCGCCGGAGCCGAAGACCGGCTCGACGACCAGCGCTGCGACCCGGTCGGCTCCCAGCTCCGCGATCTTGCGCTCGAGAACCTCACCGCGGCAGATCGGGCAGGTAGCGGGATCGCAGGGCACGCCGGAAGCGCAGCGGTAGGTGTAGGGAACCGGGACCTCGACCACGTCGGGGGCCTCGACGCCGAAGCTGTCGTGGTAGGGCCGCAGCCGGGTGGTGGTCGTCGCCACTCCGGTCAGCCCGTGGTAGCCGCGGTCGTGGGCGAGCACGATCGACTTCTGCGGCTCGCCGCGATGGACCCAGTGGCGACGCGCCAGCTTGATCGCCGTCTCGTTGGCCTCGCTGCCGCCGCTGACGAAGAAGACGCCGCTGAGCCCCGGGGTCAGGGCCGTGATCCGCTCTGCCAGCTCGATTGCCGGCGGCGAGGAGACACCGCCGAAGGTGGCCGCGTAGGGCAGGGTCTCGAGCTGGCTCCGCGCCGCCTCGACGAGGTCCCCGCGGCTGTGCCCGAGGTTCACGGTCCAGAGGCCGGAGCAGCCGTCGATTAGCCGCTCGCCGCCGGCCGCAACCAGCTCGCACCCGTCACCGCCGACGACGACTAGCGGCCCCATCGCAGGCAGGCGCGAGTGGTCGGTGAGGGGATGGACGAGGTGTGCCAGATCCCCCGCTGGGTAATCCGGTTCAGGCACGGGACCACATAGAGTAGTCCAGACTGGACACCCTGTCTACGCTTTACTCGGCTGCCGACTTGCGTCCCAAAGGACTTCGCGGCGCATCCGCCGGTGACACCGAGCAGATCGAGTACCAGTGCAGGAGCGCGAGCTGGTGCGCGGCCTTGTCGATCTCGGCCGGAGTCGCCGAGACATCGAACGAGGAGAGCACCGACTCGATCATGTTGTAGGCGGCGCGGACGCCGAATTCGAGGTCGATGTCGTCGCGGATCAGGCCGGCGTCTTCGTTGGCCGCGTGGACGGCCATGATCCAGCCCAGCATCGCATCGTCGGCGGCTTTGTTCGCCTCCTCCCACCCGGAGCCCCGCAGGTTCCGGGCGACGGCGACGATCGGTCGCAGGTCGGCGTTGTCGACCCGCCAGCGCAGCGCCTCGCGAACCATCTCCTGGATCAGCTCGAAGGAGGTCTGACCGGAGCGGGCATTTTCGCGCAGGCGCTGGGCGATCCGCGCGTACCCGGTCATGTAGTCGCTGATGATCGCCGCGAGGATGTCCTGCTTGTCGTCGAAGTTGTTGTAGACGGTCGCCCTGGCGACCTGGGCGGAGCGCGCGATGTCGCCCATCGAGGTCTCCGAGAACCCGCGCCTGGCGAACAGCTTCCTACTCGCCTCGAGGATCTTCGTCCGGGCCCGAGGCTCGCCCCGCCGCGGCCTGGTCAATTGTTGCCCTTCGCTATGGACAGTTCCGGATTAATCACACAGGCGAGACTATCCAATGGATGTGACATGACCATTTCTAATGCACTTCTTCGGGAAGTTCATACCAACGCACTCTCTCCCCGACCCGCGCCCGCAGCTTCCACCTCCGGGTCTTGGGAACGGAATCCAAATTGCCGCGCAGTTGCCGCAGCCGCGCTGCGACAGTCTCAGCTGCGGGGAACCCCTTCAGGTCGAGTGCGAACTTCTCGCTGCGCGCGGCCACCATCCCCATCGTTCTCCACAGGCCCCAGTCCGAGGCGGCGAGATTCGATATGTATGAAACGTCGATTCCGCCATCCCCGTCACTGAGTTCGTGGTCGGCGAAGAGCGCGCAGATGTCGAGGTAATCTTTTTCGTTCGTCTCCATCACCTGCAGCTTCAACACCGTCAGGTCGGCTAAGGAGAGCGTCGTCGGGTCGGATTCGATCCGCCCCCCGAGCGCAATCCGATGGCAGAGGTTTGCCTCGTCGACGAAGACGTCGAGATGGCGATCGTTGCCGCGGTCCCAGAGGTAGAGCCGCCGCTGGCCGTGGAGGGTGTTGAACTCCCGGTCGGGCTCGTAGCCGAGCGCGGCCAGCAGCTCCAGCGCCTCGTCGCGGGCGTTGCCGCGGACGGCGCAGTCGACGTCGGCGTGCTCTCGCTTCAGCGGCGCCGAACCGCTGCTCGGACAGCGAAGGGCGATCGCCACCCCGCCCAGCAACCGCAGGGGGATGTCCTGCTCGGCCGCCGCCTCGGCGACGCGTCTCCCCTCGGCGACCGGATCTGCGAGCGGCCCCATCCCCCTCCGCTTACTCCGGGGGGATCTCGGCGGCGAGCTTGTCGACGTCGACCCCCTGCCGCCGGCGCGCCGCCCGGGCGACGAAGAAGGTCAGCAGGGCGGCCGCCAGGATCAGCCCGCAGTCGCGGAAGAAGTGACCCTTGTCTTCGATCCCCAGGGCCGGGTAGTGCATGTAGACGAAGAAGAGGGCGACCATGAGGACGATGCTGAGCCCGCCGGCGAGGGCGACGACCGGGACCCCGAGCAGCCGCTGGGTGCTGGCGGACGCGCGCCAGACGTCGGGCTTGCGGTACGGCAACAACACCGCGGCGGTCGACAGCAGGATCATCGTCACCAGCTGCAGCAGCACCGCCTCGTAGAGGAATTTGTTGAAGCCTTCGTTGTTGCTGACCGCCCAGTAGAGCGCGGCGAGGCCGAGCACGACGACGAGGGCGATCGCGTAGTTGGGCGCATGGGTGCGCTGGGAGACCCGGGCGAAACGCGACGGCAGCAGGCCGTCGAGCGCCCAGGCGAAGAAGCTGCGCACGGCGATCGCGAGCTGGGGCAGCATCAGCAGCGGATATGCCACCGCGAAGGTGATCAGCAGCCACCAGGAGAACAGCGTGCTGCCGCCGGCGATCGAGGTGAGGAAGGTGTAGTAAGGCGGCGCGCCTTCGAAGGGGTAGCTTTCGGTGTAGCTGAGGCCGTTGATCGCAACGAAGAAGTCGTGGCCGAACTTCCAGAAGAAGACGGCTCCCAGGATCATCGCGATCCCGATGTGAACAGTGGTGGCGAGGCTCATGATCTTCACCTGGGTGATGTCTTTGGCCCGCCTCACCTCACCGGAGATGTAGATCGAGAGCCAGGCATAGATCGAGAGCCCGGCGATCGCCGCCATCGTCGGCCAGGTCTGGTCGAGGCTGAATCCCGGAGAGGGATCGATCCCTTCCTTCTGCGCCGCGGCGATGATCCCGTGGTAGGAGTCGGGTTCGCCGGTCACCGGTCGGGCGAACTCGTTGAAGCTGTGGACGAAGCCGCTCTGGCTCTTGAAGAGGAGGAAGACGAAGACGGTGCCGAGACCGACCATCGTCGCGGCCCAGAGCCCGTTCATGATCCGGGTCGTCCAGCGCCAGCCGCCGGTCAGCAGCGCCGCCGAGCCGAGGATCACCGCGGCGCCGACTCCGAACTGCCACCACTTGTCAGTGGCGAGGGTTTCGCCCGCGGTGACCAGAGAGTCGTGCCCGCCGATCAGGCCGACTGCGGTCAGCGACGGGGCGAGGGCGATGAGGACGAAGGACTGGGCGACGAAGGCGATGACGAGGATGACGCCGGCGACCCAGAAGAACGAGGAGACGATTCCCAGGACCGGATGGGTGACGCGGCTGACGAGTACGTAATCGCCGCCGCTGCGCGGGATCGCCGAGGTGAAGAGCCCGTAGCAGAGGCAGAGCACGATCGCCATCACGAAGGCCATCGCAAAGCCGAGCCAGATCGACCCGCCGGGGAAGAACGCCAGCGGCAGGATGAAAGCCGCGGTCGCGATCAGGATCGCGGTGGGCTGCGCCGCCATGTTGAAGACGAAGGTCGAAAACGGCGAGACTTCACGTACCAAACCCGTGGCACGACGTGCGTACGTTCCCTGTGGAGTCGCCCGTGACGGCGCTCCGGAATCCCCCAGTTCGGCCATTCTCTCCCTTTCTCCCCGTTTACCCTGACACCAAGTAGTGGCTGACTACACGGTCACTTCCCAGGTGGACCAGGCAGCCGTCCAGGTGCCCGCTACCGTAATCGGAACCGGGGTTGATTGCCACCGTCCGGCCGATGGTCGTCACCCCCTTGCTCTCGTGGATGTGACCGTGCAGGCTGAGCAGCGGCTGCGTCTCCTCGATCACCTGGCGAACCGCTTCGCTGCCGGTCGCGATCTCATGCGGGCGCCCGCCCTTGGTCACGTAGCGAAGCTCCTCGTCCACCTCGTAGGCCGTGTCGAGGCTGCTCTCGTATGGCGGCACGTGGACGTTGAAGATCGCCCTGCCAGGGTCCGCGAGCTGGTCGGCGAGCCTTTTCAGGCGCTCGTAGATCTGGTCCTCGTCGAGCTCGCGGGGCGTCTCCCAGGGGGTGCGGTTCGAATAGCCGAAGGAGACCATCTCGTGCGGGCCAACCATCTCCACCCGCTCGTCGCAGGCGATCACCCGTTCCCCCGAGGCCAGCACGGAGTCGATCGACCAGGGGTCGTCGTTGCCCGGAATCACGTAGGCGTACGTTTCGGTTCCCGCCAGCCGCTCGTCGGCAAGGCGGACCCAGAGCCGCAGCTCGTCCAGGAGGGCCTGCTCGAAGGCATCCTCGCGCCGTGCCGCATCGCCGGCCAACCGCAGCGCCTCCTCGGGGTCGACGATCAGCGGGTACATCCCGTTGGTCGAGATCGCGCGCTGCATCTCGTCGAGCTCCGCCGCCGTCTCCGCCTGCCGCTCCTCCCCGATCACCCGGGCGCGATAGGACCCGTCTCCCTCGCGGACGATCGGGACCAGCGCCTTGCCGGTGAGGTCGCCGCCCATCACCAGGGCGTCGGCGGGGTAGTGGGCGGCGGCGTTGACGAACTTCTTCCAGCAGACCCTCGAGCCGTGGATGTCCCCGGCGTAGAAGAGGCGCGTTACCTCGGGCTTTCGACTGCGCTTGAACATCGTTCTCCCGAGCCATCATGCGCGATCGGCCCGACGCTCGGCAACCCCGGCTTCCCCCGCCACTGGTCGCCGTGTCTAGGGACGGGAATCGAGAAGATTGCGTTTCAGCAAACGCCAGGCAGCATCGCGATCGTGCGTTGCGAGCAGCCCGGCCGGGGCGAGGAGGTAGTCCGAATCGATCCGCGGGCGCGGCTGCCGGGGTGACAGCGAGCGCGGCGCCCGCCGCTCGAGAGCCTGGCCGAGAAGCTGCTCGCCGTCGTCCCGATGGCTGAAAACCCCACCAGTACCGATGACCAGCGTGACCTCCCTCAGGTCGGCGCCCACCCGCCTCAGGGTCGGCGAGCCGCCCGCGCTCCTGGTCAGCAACATCGTCCCGCAGTGACGCCAGAGGGCCTGGGTGGCGCAGCCGACGGCGAGCAGGCCGTCGAGCTCGGCTTCCGGTGGAGCCGCTGGGATCCAGCCCGGATCCTCTGCCCGGAGCGAGACAGCTTGTCGAATCTCGGCCTCGCTCGAGGCAGAGCGAGAGGAGATCCAAGCCCCGTCGGCGGCGGCGACGCCCTCGGCCCCCGCCCGCATCCCGAGGTCCCCCTCGACGGTCCGCAGGGTCGCCGGCGGCGGCAGCAGCTCGTCCTCGATCCCCGGCGAGGCGGCCTCCAGCGAGCGATGCGAGTGGACATCGGTGGTGGCGCCGCCGACATCGATCACGATCGCCTCGCCGACCCCCTGCTCGGTCGGGCTCCCCTCGGCCAGCACCCGAGTGGCTTCGAAGACCGCCTCGGGCGTCGGCATCATCACCATCCGCCCGAACTCCGGGGCGGAGCTGAGGCCCTTGCCGCCGATCACGTGCTCGAGGAAGAGGCGCAGGATCGCCTTCCGCGCCGACTCGACCTCGATCTCGCCGAGCCCGGGCATCACGTTCCCGGCGACCTCCACCGGCGCTCCCCTCTCCCCCAGCAGCGCCGCGACCTCGCCGGCGACCTCGCGGTTGCAGGCGACGACCGCGACGGCGTCGATCCTGCGCGCCGCCAGGCGCCGCGCGTTCTCCAGGACCAGATCCGCCTGGCCGCCGTCGGTGCCGCCGGCGAAGAGGACGATCTCCGGTCGCGCCGCTTCCAGCCCTTCCAGCTTCTCCTCGTCGAGGCGGCCCGCCAGCACGCACTCCACCCGGGCGCCGGCGTTGAGCGCCGCCTGGCGGGCCGCGGCCGCGGTCAGCTCGGGCACGAGCCCGACCGCGGCGACCCGGAGCCCACCCCCGGCGCTGGAGACGGCGAGCCGCTCGTCGATCGCCACCGGCTCCCCGGCCGCGCCCACGGCAGCCTCGAGCGCCGCGGCATAGCCCTCCATCAGGTCGCTGCCGGTGGTGGTCGGCGCCTCCGCCCGCGCCACCAGCCTCCCCTCCTCGGGCTCGACCAGGCAGACCTTCGTGTAGGTGCTGCCGAAGTCGGCGAGCGCGATTACCCCCACCGGCAGCTCAGGCGGCGACGCCGCCGGCCCGCCGCTCTGCCAGGGCGGCGATCAGGCGGTCGATCGTGCCCGGGGTCTCGATCCCGGTCGCGTTGAGGTCGGCGCTGACGTCGACCGGGATCTCGGAGCCGTCGACGTCCTCGTTGAGGACCCCGCCCATGAACACCGGCACCCCCCCGGAGCCGGCGCCGCGCAGCTCCCCCATCAGGCGCTGGCCGAAGGAACGGGCGACGCCGTTGTGGGTGGTGATCACGACCGCGTCGGCGTCGGTCTCGATCACCGCCTTGACGATGTCCTCGGGGTCGCGGTTGATCCCGAAGTCGATCACCTCGGTCCCGGCCGCCGCCAGCGCCGAGGCGAGCAGGAACTCGGCGAACTCGTGGACGTCGGTCGAGGTGACGAGGACCTTCATCCCCCTGATCGCCTCCTCTTCGCCGCGCCCCCGCAGCTCCGCCAACAGGCGTTCGCGCTCCTCCATCGTGCTCTTGACGAGGTCGGTTTCGAGGACCGGCCGCCGCCCGCGCGGGAACTCGGGATCCGGCTCGCCGGCGCCGAAGAGCTCCTCGCAGCGGGTCGAGCCGAGCCGTTTCATGACCAGCAGCAGCTGCGCCGGGTCGCGGACGTCGACGCCGGCGCCGTCGAGCCCCTTGACCGCCGCCTCGAAGAAGGCGCGCCCGCCGCGGACGAGCTCGTCGCGCATCGCCTCGATATGGGCCCAGTCGATCGCCGGCTCGACCAGCGGCACGTATTCCTCCAGCCGGCGGCTGATCGTCTGCACGGTCGCCACCTCCTGCCAAGTCGGGATCCGCTCGGTCTCGGTCACCGGGACAGCGATCGGGGCGCCGCCGAGGCGGTAGCGCTGGTCGACCATCTTCATGAAGAGGACGTCGGTGTTGAGCACCGCCATGTTGCTGTCGAAGTCGGGGGTGTTGCCGATCGTGTCGCCCTGGACGAACCCGGCGGGGACCCCGTCGGGGTTGACCGCGTGCAAGGCCAGCGTCACCGCCGACTTGATCACCGGGCTCTGGGTGAGGCCGCCCCAGGAGCAGGAGTAGGCGGCCCCGATCAGCTCCTCGCTGACGTAGCGCTCGAGCATCGCCCAGCCGACGTAGTTGGCGTAGTCGTGGAAGACACCGGGGTAGCCGTCCTCGAGGTAGGAGTCGAAGCAGACGCCCTCGTCTTTGAAGGCCGCGAGCGCCCCGGCGGCCCGCAGGACCGCTACCGTCTGGCTGACGTCGTCGCTCCAGTAGGGCCAGCGCCAGGAGTACTGCGAGAGGACGCCGATGTGGGTGATCCCGACCCGCAGGGCGTCGAGGGCGTTGTCGACCGAGCCCGGGCCGCCGATCATGTTGTCCGCCGCCTCGGGCTGGACCGGGACCGTGTGGGTCAGCTCCCACCAGTCCTCGTCGTCCCAGAGGGCGGGCCCGGTCTCCTGCGGGGCGTCCGCCCGCTTCTCCTTCGGCAGTCCCATCCGCCGCTCGGCGATCAGGTTGAAGCGGTCGGGCGGGCGGACGCCGCGGGAGAGGGCGTCTTCGTAGATCAGCCCCAGCGCCTCGCGGGTGTCGTCCCAGGTGGCGAGGCCGATGTTCATGCAGGTGCAGGGGATCCCCTCCTGGCGCGCCCGTTCGCGCCACTCGCGCTCGGAGTCGACCCCCTTCTCCTCGCAGTAGAGCGAGGGGGCGCGCTCCAGCCCCCGGGCGAGGTTGCGGCCTTCCTCGACCGCCTCCCGCCCGTCCGGCAGGTCGTCGGGAAGCAGCGCGCTGAGGTCGACGTCGAGCTCGGTCATCGCCGTCTCAGCCGTCCAAGATCCAGCCGCCGCTGACCTCGAGGACCTGGCCGGTCGTGTAGCCGCCGCCGTCGCTGGCCAGGTAGAGGACGGTTTCGGCGATCTCCTCCGGCTTGCCCATCCGGCCGAGCGGCGTCATCGCCAGCGCTTCGTCGACCTGCTCCTGCGGGATCTCCCAGTCGTCCTCCCAGTTGGCCGCGATCGGCCCGGGGGCGACGGCGTTGACCCGGACGTCCGGCGCCAGGTCCCGCGCCAGGGCCGAGGTGAAGGCGCGGACGCCTCCCTTGGCGGCGCAGTAGGTGACGGCGACCGAGTTGACGACGTTCTCCTGGTCGATCCCGTTGCCGTAGGAGCCGGAGAAGTTGACGATCGCGCCATTGCCGGTAGCGCGCAGGTGCGGCGCCGCCGCCTGGCAGACCCGGAAGCTGCCGAGCAGGTCGACGTCGAGGAGCTCGGCGAAGGCACCCGCGTCGGAGGCCGCGAAGCGGACGGCGTCGGCGGGGTCGATGCGGCCGGCGGCGTTGACGACGGTGTCGATGCGCCCGTAGCGCTCGGCCACCTCGGCGACGAACTCGGCCACCGAGTCGGCGTCGGTCACCTCCAGCTGGGCCGCATGGCCCCGTGAGCCGGCCGCTTCGATCTCCCGCAGCCCATCCTCGGCGGAGTCCTTGGACGAGCGATAACCGAGGGCCACCGTCGCCCCCTCGCGGCCGAAGGCGCGGGCCACCGCGCCGCCGAGCGCGCCGCCGGCGCCGGTGACGATCGCGACCCTCCCCTCGAAACGCCTGCCGTCGTTCCAGCGCTCCATCAGGGAAAGAGTCTTACCCGGTCGGAGAGAGGATTTCCAGTCAGACAGTTATCTCGGCAGTGGGGGGAGCAAGCCCTCGTCGGGCTAGCTCCCCCCGGTCGGATCAGGTTCGTGCCTGTTCGCGCACTTCTTCGGCGTTTTCGCGGGCGCTGTCCTTGAGCTCTTCGGTCTGCTCCTGACCCGCTTCTTTGGCGGTCTCGACCGCGTGCTGGCCGACCTCTTTCGCGCCTTCGACCGCCTCTTCGGCGACCTGGCTGGCGACCTCACGGCCGCGCTCCAGGGCCTCCTGGCCGGTTTCGGCGGCCGTTTCCTTCACCTGGTCGGCGATCGGGCCGACCCGTTCGTCCTCGATCTTCGTGCTCGGCAGCAGCATCCCGGCGAGGAAGCCGGCGGCGATGCCGCCGATCGCCAGCCCGAGCGGGTTTTCCTGGGCGACCCCGACGGCCTGCTTCGCCCCTTCCTTGACCTGTTCGCCTTCCGGAGCGGCTTCGCCGACCTTTTCCTTGGTCCCCTGGACCTGCTCGATCAGGCGATCGCGTTTGTCGGAGATCGACTCCTTGACGCGGGTTTTGACGTCGGTCTTGTAGGCGAGGGCGTCGACGGTGTCACCCATTTCCGCCCGCGTCTCCTCTATCTCCTCGCGGATTTGGCTTGGCTCTTGGCCCATTGCACATCCTCCTTCACGGTTTCGACGGTTTGCTCGGGGGCGGGTGGCATGCCCTGCTTGACGCGTTCGCGCCCTGAAATCGCCAGCACGGCGGCGATCGCGGCGTAGACGACGGTGACTACGAGGGCGGCGACCCAGAGGGCCATCGCCTTGTCCAGCAGGGCGATCAGCATCGTGGTCAGCGCCCCGAGCGCGAGCAGGCCGACCACCGCGGCGCCGCCGAACATGCCGGCGCCCTGTCCTGCCACCTTTCCCTTCTCGGTCAGCTCGGCTTTCGCCAGCTCGATCTCTTTGCGAACCAGCGTGCTCGTCTGCTCGGAGAGCTGCTTGACCAGCTCCCCGGTCGAGTGCGAGCGCAGCTCGTTCGCCTCCCCGTTCGCGGTGCTCATGGCACCGACACCGGAGTTGCCGGGGCCGGGGTGCCCGGCTGGGCGGTCGGGGGCGGCGGCGTCGCGACCGGCTCCACCGCGGAGCGACGGGGGAGCTGGGTGCCCGCCCGGCTGCCGTTCCGCTGCTGGTAGCGGCTGCGGCTCGAGGCCTTGAGAAAGCGGGCGGCGACGACGCCGACCGCGATGCCTCCGGCGAGAACCGCCCAGGGCCGCTGCCGGCCGAAGTCCTCGACGTCCTCCAGCATCTTGTCGGGCCCGTTGTCTTTCAGGTAGCCGCCCACCCGCTCGGTCTGCTCGGCGGCCCGGTCGGCCAGCTTCGCCGGCCCGTCCTTGCCCTGTTTGCGCAGCTCCTCGCCCACCGAGCGCAGATCCTGGGCGGTGCTGCTGACCCGCTCCCCGGCCTCGGTCGAGCGCTGGTCGATCTGCTGGCGAACGCCCTCCTGCGCCTTGCCCGCGGCCTCGCGCGCTTTCTCCTGCGCCTGCCCGGCCACGTCTTGCGCTTTCTCCTGCGCTTCGCCAACGCTTCCGTCAGCCATATCGTTTCCCTCCAAGTCGTCTCGCCTACTTGCCTGCACCCCGCGCAGGGGTGCTCACCGGCAGTTGCCGTTCATTCCGTGCATTCACCGGCGGTCAGGTCCGAGGTTCTTCAACCTCGCCACTCCGCGGTTTCCCCATGTATCCCGAGATCGGCACGAACCTGGGCGAACGGCGCGACATCGGGCTCAGGCTGCGATTACCCCTGGGTGCGAGGTGCAAACAACACTTTCGATGCGCGGCTGCCATCTTCAGCATCTAGCCGTTCGGCATCGCTGACAGAGATATCTTTGAGTAGTGCTGCGACCTTTGATCGTCCTGCTTCTCTCGGCTATCGGCTTGGTGACGCACAGCAGCGCGGCTCATCGGCATTCCGCCGAACCGCCCGTCGCAAACCCCACGCCGCACTTCTCAGCGCCGCAGCCCGGAAGCGAGTGGTCGGAGCTCTGGCGCACGGCCAGACCAGCCGAGGAAGCCCGGCGCCTGGCGCTACCGCGCGGCGCGCCTCCGAAGAAGGTGGTGGTGATCCGCCTCCAGGCCGGGACCGGCAACGTCCTGCGACCCGGAGACGGGTTCGTCATCAGCTACAAGGCCTTCGACTACCGCACCGGCGAGCTCGTGGAAGAACACTGGAAGGGACCCGGCTTCAGCTGGACGTACGGGATCGGCGAGACGGTTAAAGCGTTCGAACCGGGGATGAGGATGATGCGGGAAGGCGAATGGCGCGAGCTCCTCTCCCCCGCTGCCTGGACCCACTCCGGGATCCCGCTCGTCTACCTGATCCGACTGAGGAAGGTGGAAGAGCAGTGAGTGGGGCAGCCTGGACTCGAACCAGGGACCGACGGATTATGAGTCCGCTGCTCTAACCAACTGAGCTACTGCCCCGCGGGCCGAGCGTACCGCGAGGGCGGGGCTAGGCGCTGAAGAGCTGGGCGAGGGAGCGGCCGACGTCGGGCGGCTCCTCTTCGCCTTTGGCGGCGGCGGCGGCACCGTCGGCGAGGGCCTTGGCGGCATCGGCGATCTGGTGGTCGCGGCCGCCGCGGATCGAGCCGGTCTTCTTCGCTTCGGCGAGGTCGGACTCCATCAGCCCGGCGAGCTCGGCCAGGCGGCGCAGGCCGACGACGCTCGCCGTGCCCTTCAGCGCGTGGGCTTCCGCCCGCATCGTCTCGAAATCGGTCGTCGCGGTGGCGAGGCCGGCGGCGATCACGTCGCAGCGGCGCTTCGCCTCTTCGGCGAAGGACTGGAGGAGCTCCTCCTCGGTGGCGGCCTTGTCGTTCATCTGGCGATCGCTTTGTCGACTGCTTCGTGCATCAGCTCGAGCCCGAAGGCCCCCTCGACCGCGTCGGCGACGACGCCGTTGCGATCGATCGTGAAGAGGAACGGCTCGGTGGGCAGGTGGAACTTCCGCACCTGGGGTCGGACTCCTTGCGCGGGGTCGTTGTCTTTGTAGATCTCCATGTGGATGAACGCTGCCTCGTCACCGTATTCATGTTTTGCCTGCTCCGCCACGTCGACGACGGGGCCGCAGACCCGACTCTGGCAGAACTCGGGGGTCGCGAACAAGAGCACGATCGGTTCTTTTCCCAGCGCTTCCGCGTAATCCACCTTGTTCTGATCGTCAGGCGGGACGCGGGTCGTGATCTTCGACAGCTCGCCACCGACGTCAGCCGCGGTCGGGGTGCTGATCAACGGCGCCTTCTGGCCGGGCTTCGGGATGCGATGGAACTGGCCGACGGTGACGATCGGCAGTTGCGTCCCCATCAGTTCTCCGCCCTGCCGGAGGATCGCCGCCAGCTTCCACTCCCCCGCCCGCGGCAGGTTCAGCTCGGTCGAGTAGACGACGGTGGCGGCGTCGGGGTCTTCCCGCGAGCTCTTCGCCGCGAAGGCGGGCTTGGTGGCGAGGCTTTCGATCGAAGCCGGGAACGGGCCGTGGGCCGGCTGGTCGAGGGCGTGGGACTCGGCTTTGGCGAGCTGGCCGCGGTTGCCCGATTTCGATTTCGACCCGCTCTTCGGCTGCGGCACCCGGGCGTAGTAGAGCGCGATTTCCGCGTCCGGGACCTGGCCGTGTTCGCGATCGAAGACGCCGAAGGGGTAGCGGTTCTTCCCTGGGTAGAAGACTTCGGCGGCCGGGGCGACGACGACTTCGGCGCGGGCGTCTGCTGCCTTCAGCACCTGGCGCAGGGTCCGCTTCTTCGCGCTCGGGAATTTCGCCGCTGGCGGGGCGGGGCGGCTTTCGGCGGGTTCCGGCGCCGCCGCGGTTTCGTCGGAGCCCGAGTCGCCGCACCCCGTGAGGATCGCCCCTCCAGCGAGCAGGCAGAGCAGCGCTGGGGCAAGGCGGGGGGCGCGCATCGGCGGCATGTTATGGAGAGATAGGGTGCGCAGGGTTCGCGACGAGAAGGAGATGGGGAATGGCTGAGCGTGCGGCGTTGATAACCGGGGCCTCGAGTGGGATCGGGCTCGCGATCGCGAGGACGCTGGGCGAAGAGGGGTATGCCCTGACCGTCTCGGCGCGGCGGCCGCAGAAGCTCGAGGAAGCCGCCGAAGGGCTGCGCGCCGACGGCTTCGAGGTCGAGCCGATCCCCGCCAACATGGCCGAGGAGGACCACGTCGTCGCCATCTTCGCCGCCCACCGGCAGAAGTTCGGCCGCCTCGACGTCCTCGTCAACAACGCCGGCGTCGGCATCGGCGCGCCGATGGAGGAGATCCAGACCAAGCACCTCGACATGCAGCTGGCGGTAAACCTGCGGGCGCTGATCCTCGGCACCCGCGAGGGACTGCCGATGCTGCGCGAGGCCGGTGCCGAGCACGGCAAGGCGCTGATCGTCAACACCGCCTCGATCGCCGGCAAGGGCGGCCAGGCCTGGCTCTCGATCTACGCGGCGACGAAGGCGGCGGTGATCAACTTCACCCAGTCGACCCACCGCGAGACGGGCAGCGCCGGCATTCAGTGCACCGCCCTCGCCCCCGGCTTCGTCGAGACGCCGATGACCGAGTTCGTACAGGGCCAGATCCCGCCCGAGGAGATGATCCGCCCCGAGGATCTCGGCGAGGCGGTCCGCTTCCTCCTCCGCACCTCGCGCAACTGCCACGTCCCAGAGGTCGTCTTCACCCGCCCCGGCGAGGGCCTAGACACCCCTTGAATCTCGTCGTTTCCAGACTTTGAGCCCCTATAGGGACCAAAAGTCGGGAAACGACATCGATCTGCGCGTTCTGGTCGCCGCTTTCGGCGACGCCGGGCACGTCTTTCCGGCGATTGCGCTGGGGAAGGCGCTGGCCGCGCGCGGGCACGAGGTCGTGATCGAGACCTGGGAGGAGCGGCGAGCGGCGGTCGAGGGAGCTGGCCTTGGCTTCGCAGCGGCAGAGGAATACCGGATGTTCCCGCCGCCCGATCCCGACTCCGAGGAGGGACAGCATGCGGCCGAGGCGGCGAAGGCGCTGCTGCCGCTGCTGGAGGACTTCCGGCCGCACCTCGTCGTCAGCGACATCCTCACCCTCGCCCCGACTCTCGCCGCCGAGCGCGCCGGGATTCCCCTGGCGACCCTGATCCCCCACATCTACCCGGTGGTCGAGCCGGGCTTCCCCTTCTTCGCGATCGGGATGCGGCCACCGCGCACGGGGGTCGGGCGGGCGCTCTGGCGAACCGGGCACGACCGGGCGCTGCGGATCGGCCTCGAACAGGGGCGGCGGGACCTCAACATCCAGCGCGAGCGCCTCGGGTTGGCGCCGATCGACCGCTTCCACGGCGGCATCAGCCCCGACCTGGCGCTGGTCGCCACCTATCCGCAGCTCGAGTACGCGCGAGCATGGCCGAGCGGAGTCGAGATCACCGGACCGATGACTTTCGAGGTGCCCCACCCCGACATCGAGCTGCCGCCCGGCGACGACCCGCTCGTCCTCGTCGCTCCCTCAACCGCGCACGACTCCGACAACCACCTCGTCCGCACCGCCCTCGCGGCGCTGGCGGAGGAGCCGGTGCGGGTGGTGGCTACCACCAACCGCGTCGCCCCCCAGCAGCCGATCGAGGTCCCGCCCAACGCCACCCTGGTCGAATGGCTCAGCTACAGCCAGCTGATGCCGCTCGCCTCGCTCGTCATCTCCCACGGCGGCCACGGCACCGTCGCCCGCTGCCTCGGCGCCGGCACCCCGGTCCTCGTCTGCCCGATCATCGGCGACATGAGCGAGACCGCGATGCGGGTCGCCTGGGCCGGCGCCGGGCTGTCGTTGCCCTGGCGCCTATGCCGTCCGGCGCCGCTGAGGTGGTCGGCGCGGAGGCTCCTGGACGATCCGGGATTCGCTACGAAGGCGAAGGAGATTGCCCGCTGGGGGCGGGAAAACGACGGGGCGGCACGAGGGGCCGAACTGGTGGAGGAACTGGCGCTGAGAAAGGTCGCCGCCACCTAAAAAGCTCCGGGGGTGGGACTCGAACCCACAACCTAGCGGTTAACAGCCGCTCGCTCTTCCATTGAGCTACCCCGGATCGTGCTACCCCGGATCAACTTCGGGAACAGAATTTAGCGGCACGACGCTAACTCCTGCCTCCACCTCCGCGTGGCAGTTCGCACACAGGAGGACACACTTCTTTGCCTCGGCTCGAAGTTTTTGCGATCGATCGGGTACGGCCACAATGGGCAAGCGGAAACTCCTTTGTTTTCGGGTCAAGATGATGGAACTCGAGAGCCCTGAGACACCGTGAGTAGCCGCAGAGGACACATCTGCCTCCTGCCTCCTCGACCAGAATGCGCTTCACGCGATGTCGACGACGGACCGTCGCTTCAACACGACAGCGCTTGCAGCGATAGTAGCCGCGTCCCTCACGGACAAAGGTGGTCTCTCCATGATGTGGGCACCGGGAGTTCATTTCCCGCGATCCGTCCCCCGTGCCACGTCTGCGTCGAGGGTTGGGGCTCAGTTCGTACTTTCCCATCCAGTGGCGAACCGTCGCCAAACTGCGATCCAATCGCTCGGCGATCTCCCGCAACGAAAGGCCGTATACAAGAAGGCGCTCAAGCTCCTCTTTCTCTATCCCACCCTTCGCCGCGTGCTTCTCCGCTCTCGTCGCTTCCAGCCCGTACTTCTTCATCCAGTGGCTAACGGTCGATTCGTGTTTGCCGACGCGCTTGCCGATCGCTTCGAGGGACATTCCCTCCGCCAAACACTCTTCGAGAAACCCCTTCTCCATGGCCTGAATCATTGCAAGTGATGCAGACAGAAAATTGCGGATGGAATTCGTTACGTGGTGCTTGCCGGACGCTCGGCGTGGGCGATTCGTTCTACCAGCGCCGCGCGTTCGCGGCTGAGGGCGGCGCGGCGCTCGTAGTCGCCACGCTCGCCGGCGGCGGCGATGTCCGCCTCGAGGCGGCGCTGCTCTAGGAGGAGGAAGTTGAGCTCCATCGCTTCGTGGGAGGCGGGCTCCTCGCGGGACATGATCACCAGTTCGGCGATCAGGCCGGCGAGGGCGGAGTCGTCATGGGGCAGGTTCGAGGCCGGATCCTCCGGGTGGTCGCGCAGCCAGGTGGCGGCGCGGAGGCCGGTCGGCGAGAGGTGCGCCTCGGTCAGTCGGGCCAGGTACTCCTTCCCCTCGCCCGGCAGCGCGATGCACATCGCCAGCAGCGCCCGCTCGCGCCGCTCGCGCGAGGTCAGCTCGGCGGGCCGTTGCGGGCGCGCCGGGGCTTGGCGGCTCGGAGCCGGCGCCTGTTCGGAGCCGCCGCTGGTCGGGGTCGCCGCCACGACCCTGCCCATCACCATCGCCGGCTCGAGATCGAGGCGCTCGGCGACCCGGCGGACCAGGTCTTCGCGGCCGGCCGTCTCCCCCAGCCCGGCCAGCACCGGCGCCACCTCGGCCAGCGCCCGGTCGCGCTCGACGGGCGAGCCGACGTCGGTGCGGCCGAGGACGAGCCCGACCTGGAAGGCCACCAGCTCCTCGGCCTCCTCGAGGATCCCGCGGAAGCGCTCCGCCCCGCCCTCGGCGGCCATCATCTCGGCCGGGTCCTCGCCCGCGGGCATCGCCGCCACCCGCAGCCGCATCCGCCGTCCGGCTGCGACGGTCTGCGCCCGCAGCATCGCCTCCTGCCCGGCGGCGTCGGCGTCGAGCGCCAGCACTACCTCGTCGACCATTCCCGAGAGCGCCGCCACCTGCTCGCCGGTGATCGCCGTCCCCATCACCCCCACGGCCTCCTCGATCCCGGCTTGATGCAGGGCGATCACGTCGGTGTAGCCCTCGACGACGACGGCGCGGCCGGCTTTGGCGATCGCCGCTTTCGCCCGGTCGACGCCGTAGAGGATCTGGCTCTTGTGGAAGAACTCGGTCTCGGCCGTGTTGACGTACTTGGCGCCCTGGTCGGAGCGCATCGCCCGGCCGCCGAAGCCGAGGACGCGGCCGCGGCGGTCGCGGATCGGGAACATGATCCGCTCGCGGAAGCGGTCGTACTCGCCGCCGCTCCGCCCCCGCTGCACCAGCCCGACCCCGCGCAGCTCGGCGACGCTGAACCCGGCCCGCTGGCCGCGGACCAAAAGCTTGTCCCAGGCGCTCGGCGCGTAGCCGACGCCGAAGTCGCGCAGAACCTCTTCCCGCAGCCCCCGCTGCGCGAGGTAGTCGCGCGCCTTCCCCGCCTCCTCGGACTCCCACAGGTAGCTGGCGTAGAAGGCAGCTGCCCTTTCCAGCAGCTCCTCGAGCCGCCGGCGGCGCTGCCGCTTCGCCTCCGCCTGCGGGTCCTCCTGCTCGCGCTCGAGCTCGACCCCGTAGCGGTCGGCCAGCAACTCCACCGCCTCGGCGAAGTTGAGGCCGTCCTTCTCCTCGACGAACTTGATCACGTCGCCGCCGACCCCGCAGCCGAAGCAGTGGTAGAGCTTTTCCTGCGGCTCGACCGAGAACGACGGGGTCCGCTCGTCGTGGAAGGGACAGAGGCCGACGTAACGGGCGCCCTGCCGGCGCAGGTCGGTGTGGGCGGAGATCACCTCGATGATGTCCGCCGCCTGCTTCACCCGCTCGACGCTCTCGCCGGAGATCAGGGCCATCAGAATCTCGACTCTTCCGGCACGGTCAGCTCGGTGAACTTGGCGATGCAGAAGCGATCGGTCATCCCGGCGATGTAGTCGGCGACCCGCTGGCAATCGCTGGCGCCGGGGTCTCGCGCGGGAACCTCGCCCGGATGCGCCAGGTAGTGAGCGAAGAGGCCGTGCATGGTCCGCTCGACGCGCTCGTGCTCACTGCGCGCCTCCGGGCCGAGGTAGACGCGGTCGAACATGAACTTCCGCAGCCGCAGCATCGCCTGTCCCACCTCGCGGCCCTGCCGGATCTCCTCGCCGCCCTCGGAGTGGTCGACGATGTCGCGGACGAGGGTGTCGATCCGCTGCGAGCCGGTCGGGCCGAGCAGCTCGATCTCCGCCGCCGGCAGGTCGTCGGGCCGCAGGATCCCCGCCCGCAGGGCGTCGTCGATGTCGTGGTTGATGTAGGCGACGCGGTCGACCAGCTTGACGATCTGGCCCTCCAGCGTCGCCGGCTTGCGCGAGCCGGTGTGGTTGAGGATGCCGTCGCGGACCTGCTCGGTCAGGTTGAGGCCCTCGCCGTCGCGCTCGAGCACGTCGACGACGCGCAGGGAGTGCTCGTTGTGGCGGAAGCCGTTGCCGCAGTGCTCGCGCAGCGAGGCGTCGAGCGCCTCCTCGCCGGCGTGACCGAAGGGTGGGTGGCCGAGATCATGGCCGAGCCCGATCGCCTCGGTCAGGTCCTCGTTCAGGCGCAGGGCCCGGGCAACCGTGCGGGCGATCCCGCAGGCCTCCAGCGTGTGGGTGAGCCGGGTCCGGTAGTGGTCGCCCTCGGGGGCGACGAAGACCTGGGTCTTGTGCTTCAGCCGCCGGAACGACTTCGAGTGGACGATCCGGTCGCGATCGCGCTGGAACGGGGTCCGCAGCGGGCTGTCCGCCTCCTCTCGCTGCCGCCGCGCCGGGTAGGACCTGGTGGCCTGAGGAGAGAGAAACTCCTCCTCCCAAGCAGCTATGCGGTCCTCGAAGGTGGCGGTGGCGGGCACGCGTCGATCATAAGGTGACGGGTTCGGGAGGGACGAGGGAGGGGGTCGGCGGACAACGGCGGGGAGGGTCCGGCGACCCCCTCCCTCGTCTCTCCTACGCGGCCGCTCGAAGTTGGACGTGGGCGTGGTGCTCCAACGTCTCGCCGACTGCCCGCTCGACTTGACGCAGCGTCCGCGCTTCGGCCTCGGGCGCTTCATCCAACGGTTTCGCCAGGCTCGTGACCATGAACCGGTGGGCCTCCTCGTCGAGGGGGAAGGAACCTGCTTCGCAGCTCGAGCAGACGACGCCGCCGGCGGCGCCCGAGAAGCCGACGAGGTGATCCGCCTCGCCGCAGTGCGCGCAGGAGGCGAGCTCGGGAGCAAATCCGGCGACGAGAGCCAGCTTGATTCGGAACGAGAGCGCGGTCTCGTGGGCGGCCGCGCGCTCGGCGGCGGGATCGTCGAGCAGGGTTAGGTAGCGGCAGAGGAGGTTGTAGGCGGGGGGGTTGGGCTCTTCGGAGTCGAGCAGGCGCAGGACCGCGTCACAGGCGCGGGCGCCGGCGGTCAGCGCAGCGCCGGAGGAGCGCAGGCGCGGATAGCCGTCGACGGTGGTCGCGCTGGTCACCGTCATCAGGTCGCTGCGACCTTCGTGCAGCATCAGGTCGAGGCGGAAGAACGGCTCCAGCCGGCCGCCGAACCGGGATCGGGGTTTGCGCGCCCCCTTGGCGATAGCCCCGATCCGGCCGCGGCTGTTCGAGTAGAGGTGGAGGATGCGATCAGCCTCGCCGTAGCGAATGCTGCGCAGGACAACCGCCTCAGTCTTGACCGTGGATCCGGCCACGAAATCAAAGATGAACGATGGATCGGACGGAAAGTCAACTTCGCTTGCGCCGCTTGGGGCGTTTGCGCAGCCGCACCTGGCAGCCGGGGCAAAAATAGGTCGAGCGTCCGCCGACGACGATGCGGTTGATCGTCCCCCCACAGCGTGGGCAGTCCTCGTCCTCGCGCGTATGGACGAGGAACTCGTTCTGCATCGTCCCCTTCTCGCCGCGGGCGTCGCGGTAGTCGTCGATCGAGGAGCCGCCGGCGTCGATCCCCGCCTCCAGGGCGGCGACGACCGCGTCTCGCAGAGCGTCGAGGTGCTCGGGCTTCATCGACCCGGCTGGCGAAAGCGGGTGCAGCTCGGCGCGGAAGAGCGCCTCGTCGGCGTAGATGTTGCCGACCCCGGCGACCCCGGACTGGTCGAGCAGGAAGGACTTCAGCGGCGCCTTGCGGCCCGCCGCCATCTCCCCCAGCGCCTGCGGCGTGAACTCGGGTGAGAACGGCTCCACCCCCAGCTTCGCGAAGCGCGCTTCCAGTCCCTCGTCGTCGACCAGGAAGGCCTCGCCGAAGCGACGCGGGTCGGTGAACCAGAGCTCGCGCCCGTCGTCGAGGACGAAGCGGGCCCGCAGGTGCCGTTCCTCGGTCGAGCGCTCGCTCTCGTAGAGGCGGCGCCCCTCGGAGGGGTCGAGGACCTCGTCGCCTTCGTGGAGGATCAGGTTGCCGGTCATCCGCAGGTGCATGACCAGCGTCCGGCCACTGTCCAGCTCCATCAGGATGTACTTGCCGCGGCGGCCGAGGTGCTCGATCGTCGCCCCATCGACCGCGACACCCATCTGCTGCGGCGGCAGCGGCCGCGACCAGCGCGGGTCCAGCACCTCCAGCCGCTCGATCCGGTGCCCCTCGACCTCGGGCTCCAGCTGCCTGACGACGGTCTCGACCTCCGGCAGCTCGGGCATGCCCGAAGTTCTACCCGATGCCGGTCGCCTACTCGCTGGCCCGGGGGTGGGCCGAGAAGTAGACCTCCTTGAGCCGATCGCCGGAGAGGTGAGTGTACATCTGCGTCGTCGAGATGTCGGCGTGGCCGAGCATCTCCTGGACGGCGCGCAGGTCGCAGCCACCGGCGAGGAGGTGGGTGGCGAAGCTGTGGCGCAGGGTGTGCGGGCTCATCTTGCCGGCGAGGCCGGCGTCGCGGGCGTGGCGCTGGACGATCTTGTAGAGGCCCTGGCGGGTCAGCGGGCCGCCGCGGAAGTTGACGAAGAGCTTCGCCTCGTGGCGGTCGCCGATCAGCTTTGGCCGGCCGCCGCGCAGGTAGCCGTTGATCGCCGCGATCGCCTGCCGCCCCAGCGGCACCAGCCGCTCCTTCGAGCCCTTGCCGCGGGCGCGCAGGACCCCCTCGCGGAGGTCGACGTCGCCGAGCTCTAGCCCGATCGTCTCCGAGGCGCGCAGCCCGCAGGCGTACATCACCTCCAGCAGCGCCCGGTCGCGCAGCGCCGTCGGCTCGCTCCCCTTCGGCGCCGCCAGCAGCTTCTGCACCTCGGGGTAGTTGAGGACGTGGGGCAGCTTCTTCGAGCGCCGCGGCGCGCTCAGCGCCGCCGTCGGGTCGTCGCCGATCAGCTCGTCGCGGCGCAGGTGCTTGTAGAAGGAACGCAGGCAGGCCGCCTTGCGGTGGATCGTCGCCGTCGAGCAGGCCGGTCGCCCCTCCCCCGTCGCCAGCTCGGCGAGGAAGTCGGCGATGTCGGCGCCGCGCGCCTCCAGCGCGTCGCGATCGTGCGCAGAGAGGTACTCGCCGTACTGGAAGAGGTCGGTGCGGTAGGCGTTGAGGGTGTTGCGGGAGAGGCCGCGCTCGAGCTCCAGGTAGGAGAGGAAGTCGAGGACGAGGCTCTGGAAGCGCGCGTCGGCGCCCGGCTTCGCGGCGGCGCCAGGGGACTGCGGTTTGATCGCGACCGCCATCGCCGCCTGTTTCGGCCCGGGCGCCTACAAACCTTGGTCCGCAAGGGACCGTGCGAGCGCGGTGCCGGCCGCCAGGGGCGCGGCGAAGAAGAGGGGGTCTTCCGAGAGGCTCCGTCCCATCGTCGTCGTCGGCAGGCCGGAGGCGCCGTAGCCGTCGAGGTCGGCGGGGGCGAGCAGGACCCGGTGCTTGGACGCCCCCAGTACCTTCGCGATCTCCGGCTCGCCCTCGGGGACGGCGACGTCGACCTCGGCCAGGAGCAGCTCGAGGACCGTACGGGTGTGGTGACTCAGTCCGAGATGGCGCTTGCGCGGGTCGGCGCTGGAGAGCCGGGGTGAGACCAGCGCCGGAAGGCCGAGGCTGAGGGCGGCGTGAGCGGTGTCGAGAGCGACCATCCCGCCATGGCCGAGGGCGGTCTCAGAGCCGATGATCCCGGGACCCGGCCCGGCGAGGACCGCGTCCCACCCCAGCCCCGCGGCGGCGTCGAGGGCACCGACCGTGCTCAGCGCCTCGTGCTCGCCGCCGTAGGCGGGGGCAGCGGTGATGAGGCCGGCGAGCAGGTCCCGTTCCCGCAGCTCGGCGGCGTCGCGTGACAGCGAGCCCGGCAGCGCCCCGCCTCCCGTCTGCACGTATCCGACCCGGAGCCCCGGCGCCGACCGCGCAACCGCCCAGGCCGCCGGTGGCAGGTGCCCGTGCAGCGGCAGGACCACCACCGGCAACCCCTCCCCCCGTGCCGTGGTTCCTTTTGCACCTATGCCGTGCGTTTCGAACCGCGGAACGGGGCGCTCGGCTGGCTCGACCGGGTGCTGGAGCGAGGTGTAGTTGAGCTTCATCACGTGCGTTTCGCCCTCCACTCCGCTCCCTTTTAGACCGCGGGTGAGGTTGACGTGGACTACGTCGAAGCCGCCGGAGCCGAGACCGAGATCGAGGGCGGCGACGTTGACGACGACCTCGTCCCCTTCGCGCATCTCCCCCAGCAGGACCTCGTCGGCCCAAGCTCGCCGGCGCTCGCCGTCGATCTCGACCTCGAGCGGGTCGGCGGAGACGACGACTCCCCGCCGCAGCCTCAGGCGGCCGGCCACTAGGCGGGAGCCGGCGGCGCCGCCGCCGCCGCGAGGATGCCCTCGCAGACCTCGAGCATTTTGTCGAGGCTCCGAGCCGGCACCATCTCGTCGGAGGTGTGGACGGCGTCGGTGCCGTTCGAGAGCAGGATGCTGTCGAAGCCGTCGCGGCGGAAGACGTTGGCGTCGCTGCCGCCGCCGATCGCGACTCGCTGCGGCTCGAGCCCCGCCGCCCTCAACCCGGACTCCGCCAGCGCCAGCGCCGCCGACTCCTTTGGCACCTGGTAGCCCCGGAAGAGCTCTTCGATCCGCACGTCGACGTCGCAGCCGTGCTCGCTCGCCCCCCAAGCGCAGGCGTCGGCGATCTTCCCCGCAACCTCCGCCGCCCGCTCGGTGTCGAGGCTGCGGGCCTCGGCGTGGATCGCGCAGTGGCCGGGGACGACGTTGCCCGAGGTGCCGCCGTCGATCAGGCCGACGTTCGCCGTCGTCCCCTCGTCGAGGCGGCCGATCTCCATCCGGGTGATCGCCGCCGCGGCGGCGGCGATCGCGTTGCTGCCCCCCTCGGGCTTGATCCCGGCGTGGGCCTCGACGCCGATGAAGTCGGCGAGGATCTTCTGCTGGGTCGGGGTCGAGGTGATCACCTCGCCGACCGGGCCGGCGTGGTCGAGGACGAACCCCGCCCGCGAGCGCAGCTGCGCGGCGTCGAAGGCCTTCGCCCCCCGCAGCCCCTGCTCCTCGGCGACCGTCAGCACCAGCTCGACCCCGACCGGGCCCGGACGTTCCACGTGCCGCGCGATCAGCTCCATGAAGACGGCAACCGCGGCCTTGTTGTCGGCGCCGAGGATCGTCTCGCCGCGGCTGCGGAAGACGCCCTCGTCCTCGACCACCTCGACCTGCCCCCGGTGCGGAACGGTGTCGACGTGGGCGCAGAACATCAGCCACCCCTCGCCGCTGCCGGCCGAGCGGGCAATCAGGTTCCCGGCGCCGGCCTCGGCCGCGGCGGCGGCGTCGTCCTCGCTGACTTCCAGCCCCATCGCCCGCAGTTCGGCGGCCAGCGTGTCGGCGATCTCGCGCTCCTCCCCGGTAGGGCTGCGGATCTCGCAGTAGCGGACGAAGCGCTCGTGCAGCCGTGAGCTCACGGCCAGAAGGCTAACCGGAGTCGGTCAGGCGGAGCGACGAATGCCGGCGTCGTCGCTCTCGACGACCGGCTCGGCACTGGACTCCTCGGCCTCGCTGGCGGCGACCGGCCTCGCACCCGCGTGCGCTGCGGCGGCACCGACGAACTCGCGGAAGAGCGGCTCGGGGCGGTTCGGGCGCGAGTTGAACTCCGGGTGGTACTGGGAGGCGACGAAGAAGGGGTGGTCGTGGAGCTCGACCATCTCGACCAGGCGCTCGTCGGGCGAGGTGCCGCCGCAGACGAGGCCCTCGTCTTCGAGCCGGCGGCGCAGCTGGTTGTTGACCTCGTAACGGTGGCGGTGGCGCTTGTAGATGACCGCCTCGTCGAAGATTTCCCGCGCTTTCGTCCCCTCGTGCAGTTTCACCGGGTCGGCGCCGAGGCGCATCGTCCCGCCCATGTCGGAGACCTCCTTCTGCTCCGGCAGCAGGTCGACGACCGGGAAGGGCGTCTCGGGATCGAACTCGGCCGAGTTGGCGCCGTCCATGCCGGCGACGTGGCGGGCGAACTCGACGACGGCGATCTGCATCCCGAGGCAGATCCCCAGGTACGGGATCGATTTCTCACGGGCGATCCGCGCCGCTTCGACCTTGCCCTCGATCCCGCGCTCGCCGAAGCCGCCCGGGATGAGGATCCCGTCGCAGCCCTCGAGCTTCTCGGGATCGAAGTTCTCGGAGTCGACCAGCTCGACCTTGACCGCGACCTCGTGGTGGAAGCCGCCGTGCTCGAGCGCCTCGATCACCGACTTGTAGGCGTCGGCGAGCTGGACGTACTTGCCGACGACGGCGATCCGGACCTCCTTCTCGGCGGAGTCGGCGCGGCGCACCATCTCCTCCCAGTCGGAGAGGTCGGGCGAGGGCGCCTCCATCGCGAAGTGGTCGAGGACGAGGTCGTCGACGCCCTCGGCGCGGAAGACGAGCGGCACCTTGTAGATGTTGTCGACGTCGTGGGCGGAGATCACGGCGTCGACGGGAAGGCTGGCGAAAAGGGCGATCTTGCCGCGGATCTCACGATCGAGGCGCCCTTCGGAGCGGCAGACCAGCGCGTGCGGCTGGATCCCGATCCGGCGCAGCTCGTTGACCGAGTGCTGGGTCGGCTTCGTCTTCAGTTCGCCGGCGTGCCCGACGTAGGGCACCAGCGTCAGGTGGACGAACATCGCCCGCTTAGGGCCGAGATCGGTGTAGAGCTGGCGGATCGACTCGAGGAACGGCAGCGACTCGATGTCGCCGACGGTGCCGCCGATCTCGGTGATCACGAAGTCGACCGACTGCGACTCGGCGACGATGAGGATTTTCTGCTTGATCTCGTTGGTGATGTGCGGGATCACCTGAACCGTGGCGCCGAGGTAGTCGCCGCGGCGCTCGCGCCGGATCACCGAGTTGTAGACGGCGCCGGCGGTGACGTTGGAGGCCCGCGAGGTGTTCTCGTCGGTGAAGCGCTCGTAATGGCCGAGGTCGAGATCGGTCTCGGCGCCGTCCTCGGTGACGAAGACCTCGCCGTGCTGGAACGGGCTCATCGTCCCCGGGTCGACGTTGATGTAGGGGTCGAACTTCTGCAGCTGGACCCGGTA
>Ga0070661_100000055_pt1 | contig 88266 bp, 81 predicted proteins | sample KBSC43metaG_FD_64663 | JGI IMG/M metagenome (GOLD analysis project Ga0070661, IMG submission 64663) | Corn rhizosphere microbial communities from Kellogg Biological Station, Michigan, USA - KBS C4-3 metaG | ecosystem: Host-associated > Plants > Roots > Rhizosphere > Soil ... | reverse complement strand
GCCGGGATCGCCGTCACCGCCGGAAGCGCCTGCTCGTCGGGAAGCCTCAAGACCAGCCCGGTCCTGACCGCGATGGGCTGGCCGGAGGAGTCGGCGCGTGAGGTGATCCGGGTCAGCTTCGGCCCCCAGACCCGCGAGAGCGACATCGACGCGCTGCTCGGCGAATACCGGGCGCTGATCGGCAAGCGCCGGGCGGCGTGATCTACCTCGACTACCAGGCCACCACCCCGCTCGCGCCCGAAGCGGCCGCGGCGATGCGGCCCTGGATCGAGAGCGAGTTCGGCAATCCACACAGTTCTCACCGCCTCGGACGCCAGGCGGCGGCTGCGGTGGAGGTGGCCCGGGGGCGGGTGGTTGATGCGCTCTCTTCCCCCCTCCCTGCACGCAGGGAGGGGCCGGGGGTGGGTACGCCTCCGGAAAAGCACCGCACTTCATCGACGAACCCACCCCCAACCCCTCCCTTGCAGGGAGGGGGGTCGTTCTACTTCACCTCCGGCGCCACCGAGGCGATCAACTGGGCGCTGAAGGGCGCCGCTTCGCGGCTTCCTCCGGACCGCCGCCGAATCGTCACCCTCGCGACCGAACATGCGGCGGTGCTCGACACGGTGGAGTGGCTTGCCGGACAAGGCTTCGAAACGATCGTCCTTCCGGTCGGCGCCGACGGCCTCGTCAGCCTCGCGGAGGTGGAGTCGGCGGTGGACCGTCGCACCGGGCTCGTCGCGGCGATGCTGGTCAACAACGAGATCGGCGTGATCCAGCCGGTCGCCGAGATCGGCGCCGTCGCTCGGCGCTGCGGAGCCCTGTTCCTCTGCGACGCGGTCCAGGGGTTCGGCCGGGTTCCGGTCCCGCTCGGCTGCTGCGATCTCGTCGCCGTCTCCGCCCACAAGGTGCACGGGCCCAAGGGGATTGGCGGGCTGTGGGTGCGGAGCGGCGTTCCCCTCGATCCGTTGCTCCACGGCGGAGGGCAGGAAGGTGGCCTTCGCTCCGGCACTCTCTCGCCCGCCCTCTGCGTCGGATTCGGCGAGGCGGCGCGGCTCCTGGTGGAGCGAGCCGCCGAGGATCGCGACCATGTCGCCCGGCTGTGGCGCGCCGCTCGCGAGGCGCTGCCGGGCTGGACCCTGAACGGCTCGGACCAGACGCGTTACCGTGGCAACCTCAACCTGCGCCGCGAGGGCGTCGACTCCTCGCGGCTGATCTCCGAGGTGCGGGAGGTCGCCTTCTCCTCCGGCTCCGCCTGCGCCAGTGGCTCGGGACGCCCGAGCCACGTCCTCGCCGCCCTCGGCCTGTCGGAGCGGGAGGCGCGGTCCAGCATCCGGCTCGGCTTCGGCCGCTATACGGGCGAGGAGGACCTGCTCCGCGCCCTCGCCCTCATCGAGGCGGCGGCGTCGCGTCAGCTAAGCTTCGCCGCATGACCCTCGTTCGCTTCGTCTCCGCCGACGGCGCGCGAGTGAGCGAGGTCGACGCGCCCGCCGGCGAGCGCCTGCTCGACGTAGCCCAGGCGGACGGGCAGCCGCTCGAGGGCACGTGCGAGGGGCAGATGGCCTGCTCGACCTGCCACGTCATCGTCGCCGCCGAGGACTTCGCCGGGCTTCCCCCCGCCAGCGAGGAGGAGGAGGATCTGCTCGACCTCGCAGCCCACGCCACCCGCACCTCGCGCCTGGCCTGCCAGATCGTCCTGACCGCCGAGATGGAGACGTTGACCGTGCGCATTCCGGGCGCGGCAAGGAACATGCAGGGGCGCTGAGACTCGAAGGCGGCGATTGGCGGTCTTGCCGAAGCCGCCGGCTGAGGCCATATGCGCCCCGGGAGTCGGGCGGACGAAGTTGTCGCCAACCCGGTCAGGTCCGGAAGGAAGCAGCCGCAACGATTTCGCTTCGGGTCGTTCCGGCTCCCACCGACGAGCTCCGCTCGTCGTCCCCGGCGCAGGCCGGGACCTCGGCGAGCCCCGCCGTGCTTTTCCTCCGCGGATCCCGGCCTTCGCTGGCACGATGGAATAGGCTAGTCTCCCGCCATGGCTTCCGAATCCCCCGACGACTCCTTCGGCCTCGGCCTCGACGAGCCGCCGCGGCCGGCACGGCCCGCCGCCGAGGGGGCTCAGCCTTATCGCGTGCTCGCCCGCAAATACCGTCCGCAGAGCTTCGCCGAGCTGATCGGGCAGGACGCGATGGTCCGTACGCTGGGCAATGCGATCCGGCGCGACCGCCTCGCCCACGCCTTCCTGCTCACCGGAGTGCGCGGAGTGGGCAAGACCTCCACCGCGCGGCTCATCGCCAAGGCTCTGAACTGCATCGGCCCGGACGGAACCGGCGGCCCGACGATCGATCCGTGCGGCGTCTGCGAGCCGTGCCGGGCGATCGCCGAGGGGCGGCACATCGACGTCGTCGAAATGGACGCGGCGAGCCACACCGGAGTGGACGACGTTCGCGAGATCATCGAGGCGGTGCGCTACGCGGCCGTCTCGGCGCGCTACAAGGTGTACATCGTCGACGAAGTGCACATGCTGTCGAAGAACGCGTTCAACGCGCTTCTCAAGACCCTCGAGGAACCGCCTGCGCACGTTAAGTTTCTCTTCGCGACGACCGAGGTCAACAAGGTTCCGGTCACGGTTCTGTCGCGCTGCCAGCGCTTCGACCTTCGGCGAATCTCGAGCGAGGCCCTGGCCGGCCATTTCGGCGCGGTGGCGGAAGCGGAAGGGGTAGAGGTCGAGCCGGAGGCGCTCGCCCTGATCGCCAGGGCCGCCGAAGGCTCCGCGCGCGACGGGCTCTCCATCCTCGACCAGGCGATCGCCCACGGCGCCGGAGGCGTGACGGCGGACCAGGTCCGCGCGATGCTCGGCCTCTCGGACCGGGGCGCGATCCGCAAGCTGCTCGGACTGCTTCTCGCGGGCGAGGCGCGCGAAGCGCTTGCCGCGCTTCGCGACCAATATGATCTCGGGGTCGAGCCGTCGGCGGTGGTCCGCGGCCTTCTCGAAAGCGTCCACGGAATCACCCGGGCCAAGGTCGGCGGCGCCGAGGATCCGGCTCAGTCGGCGGAGGAGCGCGAGGCCTATGGCGACTGGTCGAGCCGCCTCTCCTACGCCCAGGTCCACCGCCTCTGGCAGCTGCTCCTCAAGGGCCTGTCCGAGGTCCATTCCGCCCCGATGCCGCTCGAGGCCGCCGAGATGGCGCTGCTGCGGGTTATCCACGCGTCCGAGCTTCCCGATCCGGGCGCCCTGATCGAGAAGCTGTCGAGCGGGGAGGGGATCGCCCCCCGCCCCGCCCAGGCCGCGCCGCCGGCCGGTCAGGCGGCCGCCCGCGCGCCCTCCGGGCCGCCGGCGAGCTTCGCCGAGCTGGTCCGGCTTATCGGCGAGCGCAACGAGCGGCTTTTGTGGCACCAGCTGGAGGAGGACTTCCGGCTCGTGGAATATGCGCCTCCGGTGCTTCTCCTTCAGTCGGCGCAGACGATCAAGGACACCAAGCGGATCGACGAGGTGCTGGGCAACCTTCGCCGCTGGCTCAAGGCGAATTTCGCCGAAAGCTGGCGGGTCGAGCTTTCCGATGGTCCCGCTTCGCCCTCGCTTCGCGAGAACGAGCTTGCCGCCGAGGAGGCGGTGAAGCAGTCCGTGCTTGCCACACCGATCGTCAGCGCGGCCCTCGATGCCTTTCCCGGGGCCGAGCTCGCCGGCTACAGCCTCGACAGCCAACGGAGCGCGTAAATGCCGAATTTCGATGAGATCATGAAGATGGCGCAGAACGCCCAGGCCGAGCTGATGAAGGCCCAGGAGGGCCTCGACAAGATCGAGGTCGAGGGTCTTTCCGGCGGCGGCCTGGTCAAGGTCCGCGCCAGCGCCAAGGGCCGGATCGTCGCGGTCGAGATCGACGAGAGCCTTCTTCAGCCTTCGGAAAAGCAGATGGTCGAGGATCTGGTCGCGGCGGCGATCAACGATGCCCGCGCCAAGGCCGACCAGGTCGCCGGAACCGAGATGCAGAAGATGACCGCCGGGCTTCCGCTCCCGCCGGGCTTCAAGATGCCGTTCTAGGTCTCACGCCGAGTTCCGCTCTTCCGGCGGCGGCTCCGCGGCGGTCGGCTGGGGCTGCTCGAACTCCTCGCCCGGAAGCGGCGCCGCCTGCGCGGGCGCGGCCTTGGGAGCCGCCTTGCGAACTTTCCTTGCCGGAGCCGGCGCCGGGACGGGCTCCGCCGGAGCGCGGCCTCCGCCGTAGACGCAGGAGTCGAGGCCGTCCCGCGCCACCGCCCCGACCCGGGCGGCGATCATGTTGCCGTAGCGCCGGGTGAAGCCCTTGGGCGCGACCGCTCCGCGCTTCTTGGGCAGTGGCAGGATGGCGGCGATCCGAGCCGCTTCGATCCGGCTCATCGCCGAGGCGTCGTGGCGGAAGTAGCGGAGCGACCCGGCATTGACTCCGTAGGTGCCGATCCCGGTCTCGGCGAGGTTCAGATAGACCTCCATGATCCGCTTCTTGCCCCAGACATTCTCGATCAGCAGGGTGAACCAGGCTTCCAGCCCTTTGCGGAAATAGCCTCCGCCCTGCCAGAGGAAGGCGTTCTTCGCCGTCTGCTGGCTGATCGTCGAGCCGCCGCGGATGATCGAGCCGCCGCGCGCGTTGCGCCGCATCGCGGCGGCGATCGCATCCTGGTCGAACCCCCAGTGCGAGCAGAACTTGCTGTCCTCGGCGGCGATGACGGCTCGGACCATCGACCGGTCGACCCGGTCGATGCCGATCCATCGCTTCGATATCTGGCGGCCCTGTACCGTGTCGCCGACCATGGTGAAGGTGAAAGGCGGGTTCACCGCCTTGTAGAGAAGCACCCAGAGGAACGAGAGGAGCAGGAAGCCGACGATCGCGGCCGCGATCCAGCGGATCGTCCGGCCGATCCAGCCGCGCTTGCGCGCCCTTATGCGGGGCATTGCGTCACCCCGGCGTAGGCTGGGGTCCCAGCAGGTGAAAAGCACCGGCACACGATTCCCGCCGGGGCCCCAGCCTTCGCTGGGGCGACGTTATTTCTCACGCCGCCGGAAGCAGCCGCCGCTCGCCGGCGAGGCTCATCAGCGCCTTTTGCAGCTTCTCGAACGCGCGCACCTCGATCTGCCGGATCCGCTCGCGGCTGACGTCGTAGACCTGCGACAGCTCCTCGAGCGTCTTGGGCTCGTCGGTGAGGCGCCGCTCGGTGAGGATGTGCTTCTCGCGCTCGTTGAGCGATTCCATCGCCTCGACGAGCAGCTCGTGCCGAACCTTCGTCTCCTGCGCGTCGGCGACCCGCTCGTCCTGCAGCGGCCCGGTGTCGACCAGCCAGTCCTGCCACTGGCCGTCGCCCTCCTCGCGAAGGGAGACGTTGAGCGAGGTGTCCCCGCCCATCGCCATCCGGCGGTTCATCGAGACGACGTCCTCCTCGGACACGCCGAGATCGGTCGCGATCTTGGTCACGTCCTCGGGCTTCAAGTCGCCGTCCTCGAACGCCTCGATCTGGTTCTTCATCCGGCGAAGGTTGAAGAACAGCTTCTTCTGAGCCGCCGTGGTGCCCATCTTCACGAGCGACCAGCTGCGCAGGATGAACTCCTGGATCGAGGCGCGAATCCACCACATCGCGTAGGTGGCGAGCCGGAAGCCGCGGTCGGGCTCGAACTTCTTCACGCCCTGCATCAGGCCGATATTGCCCTCCGAGATCAGCTCGGAGACGGGCAGGCCGTAGCCGCGATAGCCCATCGCGATCTTGGCGACGAGGCGCAGGTGCGAGTTGACCAGCTTGGCGGCCGCGTCGGTGTCCTGATGCTCGGACCAGCGCTTGGCGAGCATGAACTCCTCCTCGGGCGCGAGGATCGGGAATTTCTTGATCTCGGTGAGGTAGCGGTTGAGACCCGCTTCTCCGCCCATTGCGGGGATCGTCGCCGGGACGTTTCTGCCGCTTGCCATCGTCTTCACTCGCTCCCTGGTAATCCGGTGTTTTTGCTTTTGCCGGACCGTCCTCTTTATAGCGCCAGCGCGCTTAACAGTTCCTGCATATCGGACGGAACGTCGCTTTTGAACGACAAGGCCGCCCGAGTCACGGGGTGGATGAAGCCAAGCTCCGCGGCGTGCAGAGCCTGCCGTCCAAAACCCAGCTTTTTCAACAACTCGCGGTGGCCCGAACGGGTCCGCCCGTAGACCGGGTCGCCGACCAGCGGATGCCCGATCGAGGTCATGTGGACCCGGACCTGGTGGGTCCGCCCGGTTTCGAGCCGGCATTCGACCAAGGCGGAGTCGAAAAGCGGCCGGACCAGCGCATAGCGGGTCACCGCCCGTTTGCCTCGACTCCCCTCGACGATCGCCATCTTCTGGCGGTTGGCCGACGAGCGCGCGAGCGGTGCGTCGATCACGCCTTCCGCCGGATTGGGCCGTCCGCCGACGATCGCCTGATAGCGCCGGTCGATGCTGTGCCGCGCGAACTGCGCTGCCAGCCCCTCGTGCGCCACGTCGGTCTTCGCCACCACGAGCAGGCCCGACGTGTCCTTGTCGATCCGATGGACGATCCCCGGCCGCGCCACCCCGCCGATGCCGGAAAGTCGGCCGGCGCAATGGTGGAGGAGCGCGTTGACCAGCGTGCCGTCGGAATTGCCCGCCGCGGGATGGACGACCATTCCGGCGGGCTTGTCGACGACCAGCAGGTGATCGTCCTCGAAGACAATCGGGACGGCGATGTCCTGGGCGACATTATGGGCGGGCTCGGGTTCGGGCACGCTGACCCGGTAATCCCCCGCCACGGCCTTGGCCGCCGGATCGCGCACCGTCCCACGCGGGCCGGTGACCCGGCCGGCGGAGATCAGCGCCTTGACGCGCTCCCGCGAAAGCGTCGGAAGCGCCGCCGCGAGCGCGCGGTCGAGCCGCCACCCCACGGAGTCCGAGGCGATTGCGGCGTCGATGTCGAAGTCCCCCCGGATCATCCCTTGGGCGATGTGGATATTCGCCGTCGATTTTCAAGATCGGGTGCGGCGCGAGCGGCCTCCCACCCGAAGGCGACCTCCGGAACGGTGAGAACAAAAGTAGACTATGCAGGAATATTCCTATACGCGCCCTCCATGAAGGGAGAAATGGAATTGGCTTCGAAAACCGGGCTGGTCGCGGCCGCATGCCTCGGACTTTCCGCGTGCGGAACGGCGACTCCCGAGACCGGCCCTGGCCCCGTGTCGGCGGTGAGCGACTTGCACGGCCGGGCGGAGCGGTCGCTGGCGATCAGCTGGCGGGCGTTCGAGGCGCTGCTCGCCGCGGTCGACGCGCTTCAGAAGAACGGCGTCATCAAGAGCGGGAGCCCGGCCGCTCTAAGGCTCGCGGCGTTGATCGAGCGCGCCCGCGCCGCGCTCGCGTCGGCCACGTCGGCACTGCGCATGGGAGACGGAGCCGGCCTCGCCGAGTCGCTCGGCAGGGCCCGGTCCGCCCTCGGCGAGGCGAAGGCCGTGCTCGGAGGCTCGGCATGAGCCGGTCGGGGAAAGTCTTGACGGGGATCGCCGACTTGGCCGAGCGGGTCCTGCCGATGATCGACTCGCGCCGCGGTCCGGCCGCCGCCGCCGCACTGGAGGCGCTTCGGCGGCTCGTCCGCGACGCGTCGGCCCTCGCCGCGACCCCGGACGAGGCGGCATCCCTGGAATCCCTCGCGCGCAAGGTCGCCGCCCATTGCGACGAGACGCTCGCCCGCCTTCGCTCCACCGGCTAAGCCGCCGCCGCTTTCCCCCGGAACGGGCCGAGCAAGCCTTGCAACGCCGACTCGCTCGGGCCAATAGGGCGGCAGCCAGGTAGCGACAGGGGCGGCAGCCGCATGAAATCACACGAATTCGCGAGCCTTTTGTGTTCCCGGCTCTGCCACGATCTGCTTTCGCCGGTCGGCGCCTTGAACAATGGGATCGAGCTGCTTTCCGACGAGCACGATCCCGATATGCGGGCGCGCTGCCTGGACCTGCTCGGAGAGAGCGCCCGAGCTTCGGCCAACAAGCTCAAATTCTTCCGGCTGGCCTTCGGGGCCGCCGGCGGCTTCGGGGACGAAGTCGACACGCGCGAGGCGCGGGTGGCGATCGAAGGCCTGTTCGGCGGCGACGGCCGGATCCAGCTCGGCTGGATGGTCGACGAGCCGTCGATGGGCAAGTCGGCGCTGAAGGTGCTTCTCAACCTCGTCCTGATCGCCGGAGACGCGCTGGTTCGCGGCGGACGGCTCAATGTCGGCGCCGAGAAGCACGGGCAGGGCCTCGACATCGTCGTCCGCGCCGACGGCCCGCGGATCGTCCTGGACCCCGAGCTCAAGCGGGTACTGGCCGGGGACGTCGACGAGAATTCCATCGCGCCGCGCGCCGCCGCGGCCTGGCTCGCCCATTGCCTGGTCGACGAATGCGGCGGCGAGATCCAGGTCGCGGAGCAGGAAGAGGGCGTGCTCCTCATCGGCGCGAGCATTCCGGGCTGACCGTCGCCCCGGCGGAGGCCGGGGTCTCGCCGGGTGAAAGGCGCCGGAATTTTCCTCCATGAGGTCCCGGCCTTCGCCGGGATGACGGGGTCCTAACCCCTTCTTAACCATCCGGCCGCATACCGGCCGAATGGATGATCTGATCGCCGATTTCATTGCCGAGACGCGCGAGATGCTCGCCGCGCTGGCGGGGGAGATCGTCGCCTGGGAGAGGGCGCCGGCGGAGCGCGGCCGGCTCGATGCCATCTTCCGCTTCGTCCACACCGTCAAAGGCAATAGCGGCTTCTTCGACCTTCCGCGGATCAAGGCGCTAAGCCACGCCGCCGAGGACGCCTTGTCCGCGGTGCGCGAGGGACGGCGCGAGGCGGACGGCCCGCTGGTCAGCGCGGTGCTCGCGGTGATCGACCGTCTGGGCGAGCTGGTCGAGGCTCTGGAAAGCGGTGGTCCGGAGCCGGGCGAGGGCGACGAGGGGCTGATCGCGGCCCTCGAAGGCCGCTCCTGCCTCGACGATCCGGCGCCCGTTGCCGCGCCTCCCCAGCCGCGCGGCGCGGTGCGCAGCGTCCGGCTTCCCGTCGAGCTGCTCGACCGGATGATGAGCGGCGTGTCGGACCTCGTCCTGGTGCGCAACGAGCTTGCCCGGCGGCTTCGCGAAGGCGGGTCCAACCCCGAGCTCGAAGGCTGCTTCGAGCGGGTCTCGGCCTCGATCGCCGATCTTCGGGACTCGGTGACTCGAACGCGCATGCAGCGACTCGAAGTCCTCTTCTCGGCATTGCCGCGGATGGTCCGCGACCTCGCCGCCGAGACCGGCAAGCCGGTGGCGCTCGATCTCGACGGCGGCGATGTCGAGCTCGACCGCGAGATGATCGAGATGGTCCGCGATCCCCTGACCCACATCGTCCGCAATGCGGTCGATCACGGCCTCGAGCCGCCGGAGCGGCGGCGGGGCGCCGGCAAGGCCGAGACCGGGCGGCTCGCCGTGTCGGCGCGCCAGTCCGGGAACCAGATCGTCATCGAAATCGCCGACGACGGCGCCGGCATCGACGGCGAGGCGCTCGCCCGCAAGGCCGTCTCCGCCGGGCTGCTCACCGCCGAGCGGGCGGCCGTGCTCACCGACCAGCAGAAGATCGCGCTCGTGTTCGAGCCGGGGCTCTCCACCGCCTCGAAGATCACGGAGCTCTCCGGCCGGGGAGTCGGAATGGACGTGGTGCGCGAGAATATCGAGCGGGTCGGCGGGATCGTCGAAATCGACAGCCGCCCCGGCCGCGGCGCGCGGGTGATGCTGCGGGTCCCTCTGACCCTCACGATCATCCCGGCGCTGACCCTCCGGGCGGGCGGGCAGGCGTTCGCCGTTCCACGTTCCGCGATCGAGGAGATCGTCCGCGTCGGCAACGGCGCGACCCGGATCGAGAGCCTGGCGGGCTCGCGGGTGGCGACTCTTCGCGGCCGACGCTTTCCGGTCGTGTCGCTGTCGCGGCTGATGGGGTTCGAGCCGGGATCGGCCGGCGAGCAAACGCTCATCCTGCTCAAGCCGGCGCGCGGCGGCCTCTACGCCCTCGCCGTCGACGAGGTGCGCGACCATGAGGAGCTGGTGGTGAAGCCGGCTTCGCCCGCCGTCATGGCGGCCGGCCTTTATGCCGGAACGACGCTCGCCGACGACGGCCGCCCCGTGCTGGTCCTAGACCCGCCGGGGATTGCGCTTCGCGCCGGACTGTCGCTGGAACGCGGCGACCTTGCCGAGCCTCCGGCCCCGGCGGCCGCGAGCGCCGACCCGGCGATGCCGCTTTGCCTGCTGTTCCGGACCCTCGCCGGCGCCCCTCGCCTCGTCGAGGTCGCGGCGGTCGAGCGCATCGAAGAGGTGAGTCGCGACTGCATCGGGGTCACCGCCGGACGTCTCCACGTCACTCTCGGCGATTCGCTTCTTCCGCTGGCGGGCTGCGGCGCCGCGCTGCCCGAGGGCGACATCCGTCTTCTTCGCCTCGGCGACGGGACCCGGGAGATCGGCTATGCCGTCGCCGACGTGGCCGACGTGATCCGGCCCGGATCGCCCCTCATTCCCGCCGCGTCGCCCGGCGAGGTACGCGGCGTTACCCTTCACGAGGGACGGCAGGTCGAAGCGCTCGACCTCCACTGGCTGTTCGGATCCTTCGGCGCGCCCGCCGCGTCGCCAGGACTGGCGCCCCTGTGCGTCCTGCCCGACGACGATCCGTTCATGCAGACCATCTTGCGGCCGCTGATCGAAAGCGCGGGTTATCGCGTCGGCGGCTCCGCCGAGGCGGCGGCGGCCGACCTTCTTATCGTCGGCGCGGAATCGGGCGAGATCCCGGCGGGGACCCCCGTCGTCAGGGTTCGCGCCGCCGCCGAGCCGGGCGGGGAGGGGGACGACAGCGTCCACCGCTACGATCGCGCGGCGCTGCTCGGCGCCCTTCAGGCGGCGAGGAAGAAGGCATGACCATTCTCGTTCTGATCGTCGGCCTCGCCGGGGAACGGGTCGCGATCCGCGCCGCCGACGTCGAATCGGTCGTGGAGATCGCCGGGATCACCCCCGTGCCCGGCGCCCCGGCTTACGTCGTCGGCCTCGCCGCCCTTCGGAGCCGCGTGGTGACGGTGATCGACGGCGCCGCCGCGCTCGGCGCGGCCGCTCCCACTCCGGTTCGCGCCGCCGCGGTCGCGACCGTCGACGGCCACGCTTATGCCCTTCTCGTCGACAGCGTGGAGGACGTCGTCGAGACGTCGGGGGATTCGAGGCCGCTGCCCGGTGCGATCGCCGGCGAGTGGAGCAGGGTCGCCCGCGAGTCGGTCGAGGCGGAAGGCGATCTCCTTCTGCTCGTCGACGTCGCCGCGCTCGTCGCCGGCCCGATCGCGCAGGCCGCCTGATGCGCGGATCAAAGGCCCCGACGGCCTTAAGCCTTGGCTTACGATTTGCGGCTAGCCTGCCGGCGCCGCGCAACGAGCGAGACCGAACATGAAAAGCTGCCTCGTCGTCGACGATTCCAAGGTGATCCGAAAAGTCGCCCGCCACATTCTCGAGACCCTCGATTTCGCGGTCGAGGAGGCGGAGGACGGGCGCGAGGCGCTGTCGCGGTGCGAGGCCAAGATGCCGGACGTGGTGCTGCTCGACTGGAACATGCCGGTGATGGGCGGAATGGAGTTCCTCCGGACGCTCCGCCGTTCGGACCATGCCTGTCAGCCCAAGGTGGTCTTCTGCACGACCGAGAATGACGCGGCGCATATCCGCGCCGCGATCGACGCCGGCGCCGACGAATATGTCATGAAGCCGTTCGACCGCGACACCCTCGAAAGCAAATTGCAGATCGTCGGGGCCGCGTGAGCCCGGCGGTGGCCGCCGCGGCGCGGCCGCGGCCGCCGGAGGAGCGTCGCTCCGGGCCGATCCGGGTCGCGATCGTCGACGACAGCGCGATCGCGCGCGCCGTGCTCGGCCGGATGGTGTCGTCGCAGCCCGGGATCGAGGTGGTCGCCGAGGCGCGAGACGCCGCCGAAGCCGTTCGACTGCTTCCCGCGGCGAGAGCCGAGATCGTCCTCCTCGACGTCGAGATGCCGGGCGAAAGCGGCCTCGAGGCGCTGCCCGCGATCCTCGCCGCGGCCGGCGGCGCGAGGGTGCTCGTCGTCTCGTGCCTGTGCGAGCGCGGCGCGGCGTCGAGCGTCGAGGCGCTCGCGCGCGGCGCGGCCGACACTCTTCCCAAGCCGGGTGTCGAGAGCTTCGGCGGCCGCTTCTCGACCGTCCTCGCCGAGCGCATCCGGACCCTCGCGCGTCCGCGGCGCCTGCCCTCGCGGGAGCCTGGGGTCGGAGCGTTCGAGCTTCGCCCGATGCCGGAGGGGCGCCTCGGCTGCCTCGCGCTCGGCGCCTCGACCGGCGGGCTTCACGCAATCGCCGGCTTCCTGGCCGCCCTGCCGCCCCGGATCGGCGCGCCCCTGCTCGTCACCCAGCATCTGCCCGAAACCTTCATGCCCTTCTTCGCCCGGCAGATCGAGGCGGCGTCCGGCCGCCCCGTGCGGATCGCCGGCGACGGGATCGATCTTCGGTCGGACGAGATACTTCTGGCGCCGGGCGACGCCCATCTCGCCCTCGTCCGCGACGGCGCGCGGGTCAGCGTCGCCCTTCGGCGCGAGCCGGCGGCGAGCGGTTGCATGCCCTCGGTCGACGTGATGCTCGCCTCGGTCGCCGCGGTCTACGGACGGGGCGGACTGGGGATCGTGCTTAGCGGAATGGGCCGCGACGGCCTTTCCGGGGCGCGCGCTCTGGTCGAGCGGGGCGGAGCGGTGTTCGTCCAGGATCGCGCCAGCTCGGCCGTCTGGGGAATGCCCGGCGCGATCGCCCAGGCGGGCCTCGCCTCGGCCGTCCTTCCTCCGCCCGAGCTCGGCCGGCGAAGCGCCCAGCGCGGCGGAGGCCCGGAATGAGCAACGCGGCCGTTCACATCCTTGCCGGCTTGTTCGAGGCTCGGACCGGCCAGCAGCTGGCCGTGAGCCGCCGCTGGCGGATCGAGACGTCGCTCTACGCGCTGATGCGCGAGCGCGGCGCCGACTCGCTCGACGAGCTCGCCGCCGCCCTGGTCGGCGGGCGTGAGCCCGCCCTCGCCGAGGCGGTCGTCGAGGCGCTGCTCAACCACGAGACCTTCTTCTACCGCGACCGCGGTGCGTTCGACCTGCTTCTCGGCCCCGCCTTGTCGGCACTCGAGCGGGCCCGCTCGCGGTCGAAGCGGCTGGCGGTCTGGTGCGCCGGATGCTCGACCGGGCAGGAGGCCTATTCGCTGGCGATGCGCTTCGCCGAGCAGAAGCTGCGCTGGGAGGGCTGGCGGATCGACATCGTCGCGACCGACCTGTCGAGTCCGGCGATCGACCGGGCCCGAGCCGGCCTCTATTCGCAATTCGAGGTTCAGCGCGGCCTTTCCGTCCTCCAGATGATGCGCTGGTTCGAGCAGCGGCCGGGCCTCGGCTGGCAGGTCTCGCCGGAGCTCCAGCGCAGGATCGCCTTCCAGGTCCACAGCCTGCTCGAACCGGCTCCGAGCCCCGGCCGATTCGACATCATCCTGTGCCGCAACGTCATGCTCTACTTCCCGGCCCAGACCCGCCGCGCGGTCTTCGACCGGCTCGCCTCGGCCTCGGCCGACGACGCCGTCCTGATGCTCGGCGCGGGAGAGACGGTGATCGGCCAGACCGACGCCTTCCGCTCGGACCCGGAGCGCCGCGGCCTCTACGTCCGGAGCCCGGTCCTCGACTCGCGGCGCTCCGCCGCCTCTTGACCTCGCGGCCTTTTTCGTCCGCTTAGGTGGCGATGAGCGAGATCATCGACGCCCCTTCGCCCAATTTCGACGACCGGCTTCTGCCGGTCTCGATGCTCGTCCTCCATTATACCGGGATGGAGTCGGCCGAGGGCGCGATCGCCCGGCTTCGCGACCCGCTCGCCAAGGTCTCGTGCCACTATCTGGTCGCCGAGGACGGCCAGGTGCTTCGGATGGTCGCCGAGGAAAAGAGGGCGTGGCACGCCGGCCGCTCCTTCTGGCGGGGCGTGACCGACGTCAACTCGGCCAGCATCGGGATCGAGATCGTCAATCCGGGACACGAATTCGGCTACCGGCCGTTCGCCGAGCCGCAGATCGACGCCCTCCTGCCGCTCGTCGCCGACATCGTCGGGCGCCACGCCATCCGCCCCGCGCATGTCGTCGGCCATTCGGATATCGCCCCCAAGCGAAAGCAGGATCCGGGCGAGCTCTTCCCCTGGGCGAGGCTCTCCCGACTCGGCCTCGCCGCCGCCCGGCCGGTGAAGAATTTGATGGACCCGAACTGGACCGACGGCGGCTTCCTGCTCGCGCTCGAGCGGTTCGGCTACGACGTTCGCGACCCCGTAGCGGCGGTCACCGCCTTCCAGCGCCGCTTCCGGCCCGAGCATCTCGACGGAGTGATCGACGGCGAATGCCGGGCGATCCTGCTCGGCCTGCTCTTGGACAAGCGCAACGCGCACGCTACATGAGCTGCGGTGCCAGAGGATCGGGCAGCCGCGGACCCGCGCAAGCGGGGTCGAGGAAAGTCCGGGCTCCACGGAACGACGGTGCCGGGTAACGCCCGGCGGGGGCGACCCCAGGGACAGTGCAACAGAAAGCAGGTCGCAACGACTTCGGTCCTGCGACAGTGAAAGGGTGGGGTAAGAGCCCACCGCGGCCCCGGCAACGGGCGCCGGCACGGTAAACCCCACCGGGAGCAAGACCGAATAGGGGTGGCGCAGGGGCCCCTCCCCGGGACTTCCCGGGGAACCCCTAGAGCAAGTTCCGGCTCGTCGCCCGGGTTGGTTGCTGGAGGGGCGGAGCGATCCGCCTCGAAGAGGAATGGCTGCCCATGCGGGGGAACCCGCGGGACAGAACCCGGCTTACAGATCCTCTGGCACTTGGTTTACCGGCCGCCAACACCCGGCGGGATCGGCGGCGGTTTGGAAGTAAGGGACCCTATGGCGCGCTACACTCGCTCGAACGACTGGGGTTTCCCGCGCTGGCGCGGCTACGGCACCGCGCGCGAGGCGGCGCAGGTCCGGCTTTGCGACCGCGACGGCTGCGAGCTTCCGGGCGACCGCCCCGCGCCAAAGTCCCCCAACAGCCCCGAACGCTGGTATTTCTGCGAAAGCCACGCCGGCGAGTACAACCGCAACTGGAATTATTTCCAGGGCCTGTCCGCCGAGGACGCCGCGGCGCGCGAGGCGGACGAGCAGCGCGGCAACAACGGCTATCGTCAGTCCACTCACTACGCCTGGGGCGGACCGGGCGACGGCACCCGCTCGCGCGAGGAGATGCGGGCTCTCGATCTCCTGGAAGTAGAGCCGGACGCGGGCTTCGACGACGTCAAGGCCGCCTATCGCCGCCTCGCCAAGGCCAATCATCCCGACGCCGCGCCAGGAGACAAGGACGCGGCGATCCGCTTCCAGGCCATCCAGGCCGCCTACGAGGTGCTAAGGAAGGCCGAGGAGCGCAAGGCGGGCGCCTAGGCTCGGCCCTGCTCAGGTTGAACCGTTTCCCGGCGAAGGCCGGGACCCAGTTCCGCCGGATGTGTCGCTGGGCCCCGGCCTTCGCCGGGGAACAGGCGCTTCAACTGGGAGGGGACAGACCCCATTCACTCCGTGGCGATGAAGGTCGCCGCGACATGGGCGACCGGGTCGGCCGGATCGCCGTCATGGGCGAGGCCGCGGACGAAGCCGATGCTCTTCGTCGCGCGATAGCATTCCGCGCGGCCGACGATGGTCCGCCCCGGCTCCGCCGGCCGAAGATAGTCGACCCGCATGTCGAGCGTCGCCTGGTGCCGGAAGCGGCCGAGTCTCACCCACACCGCCATGCTCGCCGCCATGTCCATCAGGCTGACGATCGGCCCCGACGCGAGCACCCCCGTCTCGGCCACTCCGACGAGCTCGTTCCGGTAGTCGAGCCCCAGCTCCACCCAATCCTCGCCGTGCCCGGTATAATGAATGCCCAGAGCGCCGCCGTGGCCGACCCGGCTGGCATAGCGGGTGAAGAGCTCCGGATCGAAGGCTTGGGTGAAGTCCGGCCGGCTCATCCGCGAAGGCGCTCGGCGGTCTCGCGGACGAGGGCGATCATGTTCGGAATGCCCTGCGTCCGGTTGGAGCTTAGCTGGTTGCGAAGGTCGAACGGGGCGAGCGCCGCCTCGACGTCGGTTGCGAGTATCTCGTCCGGCCGGCGGTCCTGGACGGCGAGCAGCACCAAAGCGACGATCCCCTTGGTGATCGCGGCATTGCTGTCGGCGACGAAGTGGAGCCGGCCGTCGTCGCGCGCAAGCGGGTAGAGCCACACCGACGCCGAGCAGCCTCTAACCAGGCTCGCCTCGGTCTTGAGAGCCTCGGGCATCGGCTCGAGCGCTCGGCCGAGATCGATCAGCAGCCGGTAGCGGTCGTCGGGCTCGAGCAGCTCGAAATCGGAGTAGACGTCGTCGAGGGCGGACATGGGGTGCGGGTAACAGAGGTGAGGGGGAATGTCTCTCCCTCTCCCCTCCGGGGTAAGGGCGCACGGAGTCGCAAGCCTTCTTCCCCAAGGGGGAGGGTTACGGTGGAAGCCTTCTCCATCTCCCCGCCGGGGAGAGGGGGAAGAGCCCGTTCGGTCGTGGAAAGTCGGTCCGAACTAGAGCTCGATCCCGCTGGCGATCTCCTCCAGCCGCCTCACCCGCGCTCTAAGCGCCGTCAGCTCGACGTCGCGGGCCGGCGCACGTCCCGACGAAAGCTGCTCGCGCCGGAGGGCGATCCAGTCCTGCCAGGCGCGAAGGCCGGCGGCGGCGCTCATTCCGGAGGCGGCGAAGGCCGCCGCGGCGACGGGAATGAGGGACGGGTCCGCCATCGGCCTTCAGCGGTCCCTCAGCTTCTCGATCTCGCGCTCGAGGCTGTTCTCCTTCTCCACGGTGATCCGCTCGATCACCGCCAGGCGATCCTTGAGCATGGCGACCTCCTCCCGCAGGCGGTCGGCCTCGCCCGGCGCGCCCTCGCCGCGGTCGCGGCGGTTGATCAGCGTCCGAAGCAGGCCCGCCGCGGTGATGAGGAAGAAGATTCCGAAGGCGAATTCGAAGGGGTTCACGCGCGCTCCTCCTCGATCCGGGGCCGGTCGCGAAGCTGCTCGATCTGCTCGGCCACCTCGGTTCCGCGCGCGGTGACGATCCGCTCGAGCACCCGGACCCGATCCTCGAGCCGCTCGGTCTGGGCGGCGTAGCGCTCGGCGCGGTCCACCGCCTCGCGGCTCACCGCCTCCATCTGCTTCTCCTTGATGTCGAGCCAGCGCTTGATCACCCCGGTGAAGATCGCCGCGAGCGGGATCAGCACCCAAATCCAGGACGCGATCATGGTCTTTTCTTCCCCCTTAATTCTTCGGCAGGCGCAGGGAATCGATCTCCTGCGCGAGCCGGTGGCTGTCGTCGGTGACGATCCGCTCGACGGTGGCGAGCCGGTCCTTGATCGAGCCCAGCTCGGCGCGAAGCTGGGCATTCTCGGTCGAGAGCAATTTGACCCGCTCCACCGTCTCGTCGGCGCTCTTCGGATAGACCGCCTGTCCCCAGGCGCCGTCGAGCGGGTAGCCGTGCTTGATCCGCATCCAGGTGGTGAGGATCCAGCCGGCGATGCCGAGAATTCCCAGAACGCCGATCAGCGGCGCCATTTCGTTGAAGCTTGGCATGTTCTTCCCCCTGGATCAGACGGTTCAGCGGAGCTGCTCGATCTCGCGGGCGAGACGGCTGTTGGAGCTCGTGACGTAGGTCTCGACGTCGGCGAGGCGACGGTCGATGTCGCGGAACCGCGAGCGCACGTCGCGAACCGTGCGAGCCGGCGAGGCCCGGACGCCCTGCCAGAACTTGGTGTCTTCCGGCGTCTCCTGGGTAAGCTCGCGCGGCTTGCACGGGGCCAGCCAGGCGGCGATGAAATAGGCGATGATCGTCACGCCGTTGCCGAGCACGGTGAGAAGGACGAGGCCGATTCTCACCAGGGTCACGTCGACCCCGGTATAGTCGGCGATCCCGGCGCAGACTCCGAGGACCTTCTTGTTCTTCTTGTCGAGATAGAATTTGGTGTGCCGGGCGCTCACTGTCCGATCCTCCGGGGCTGGTTGGTGACGGTCCGCTCGTCGGCGCCGGAGCCGGAGCCGATCTGAAGGTCGGCCGGATCGCAGGCGACGGCGCGCCAATTGGGATTTTCGGCGGTCATGATCCGCTCGATCGAGCACATCCGCTCGTCGAGGCGGCGGGCGACGTCGTGAAGCCCTTCGAGCAGCTTCTCGTCCTCGCCGGTCAAAGTCGCCGCCTTCTTCCACTGGGTGATGTAGTGGAAGATCAGCCACGGCAGGCCAAGGAACAGCATCCCGACGATCGAGACGCCCATCAGGACCTTGGGAAGGTCTTCCATCGTCTCACCCTTCCTTCGTGTCGGCGGCGGGGCCGGCGAGCCGGGCCTTCAGGGCTTCGAGCTCGGCATCGACCTTCTCGGCGTTGCGAAGCTCGGCGATCTCCTCCTCCAGGCTCTTGGGCGGCGCGCCCAGGGCCAGGGCGTCGGCGCGGCCCTCGGCATAATCCGCCCGCCGCTCGAGCACGTCGAAGCGGCTGAACGCCTCGTCGACCTTGGGGCCGGCATAGACCTCGCGCATCCGGGCGCGCTGGTTGGCGCTCTCAAGCCGCGACTGGATCGTGTTCTGGCGGGTGCGCGCCTCGCGAAGCTTGCCCTGGAGCTTGGCGATGTCCTGCTCGGACGCGCGAAGGGCGTCGTCCAGCACCTCGATCTCGGCCTTCAGGCCGTCGGCGAGGTCGGCCGCCTTCTGCTTCTCCACCAAAGCCGCCTTGGCAAGGTCCTCGCGGCCCTTCGACAAAGCCAGCTCGGCCTTCTCAACCCAGCTCTCCTGAAGCTTCTCGAGCCTCGAAATCTGCCGGCGCATCTCCTTCTGGTCCGCGATCGTGCGCGCCGCCGAAGCCCGGACCTCGACCAACGTCTCCTCCATCTCGAGGATGATCATCCGGATCATCTTCGCCGGATCCTCCGCCTTGTCCAAAAGATCGGCGAAATTGGCCGCGACGATGTCGCGAGTCCGTGAGAAAATGCCCATCGGGATCAGCTCCAGGAAGGGGAATTGCGGCCGGGCTCGGCGCGGCGCCGGCTCGGCCCGGCGGCGGGGCCCGCCCGGCCGGGGCGGGATCGGCGCGAGCTTGACCAGCTCGCCCGACGTGACGTGGATCGCCTCGCTCATCGCCCGCTCTTTCCGGCTCAGACGATGGAAGCGGTGGCCGGAGCGGTCTCGATCGCCCGGGCCGGGCCGACCGCGGCGCCGACGGCGGTGGCGGTGAGGACGATGGCGGCGACGGCGGCGACGACGCCCTGCTTGAAGTTGGTGTTGGACATGGTCTTGCTCCTGTAATCCGTGGCACCGCCCCGCGGCGGGTTGCCGGGTAGATTACAAGGGTCGTGCCAAGTGACCGAAACCGCGGAAAACCGCCAAATTCCGGCGATGGATCAACCGACTGAGCCAGAGGCCTTGGCGGAGAATTGGCGAAATTCGCCAAGGGTTGGGATCAGGCGAGCCGAGCCCTCGCGACCACCCGGCGGACGCTCGCCGCGCGGTGCCGGGCCGCTCCCGTCGAATCGAGGATCTTGGCGCCGGCCAGGAAGACCACCCCGGTGCAGGCGACGAAGAGAAGGCGCCCGCCGAAGCCGGGATATTGAAGCATGTAGAGCTCGCCCCGGGTGCAGGCGCCGAGCGCGATCGCGTAGATCACCGCCCAGGCTTCGAAGCGGGTCTTGATCAGGAAGGGCCTTAAGAATGTCTTCACCATGGCCGGTAATGAGCAAATAGCGGGCCAATCGCGGAAATCCGCCATTTCCGCACCCCTCGCCGGGCGGAAGTGTAAACGGCGGCGACAATTTCGCCGCCCCGGCGGAGGCCGGGGCCTCTCTTCGCGGGTACGCCGGGCCCCCTTCTCCACGACATCCCGGCCTTCGCCGGAATGACGGTCACTCGATCAGTCCAGCGCGATCCAGGTCGGCGCGTGATCGCTCGCCCCTTCGCGTCCGCGTGCGGCCTTGTCGACGCCGGCGCCCTTCAGCCTGCCCGCCGCGGCGGGGTTGAGCAGCAGATGGTCGATGCGCAGCCCCGCGTCGCGGGCGAAGGCGTTGCGCCAATAATCCCAGAAGGTGAAGATACGCTCGTCCGGATGGAGGCTTCGAAGCGAGTCCACCCAGCCCTGCCCGAGAAGCCGGACATATTGCGCGCGCGGCTCCGGCTGGAACAATGCGTCGTCCACCCACCGCTCGGGCTTGTAGGCGTCGGCATCGGTCGGGATGATGTTATAGTCGCCGGCGAGCACGACCGGCTCCTGCAGGGCGTTGAGCCGCTTGGCATGGGCGATCAGCCGCTCGTTCCAGGCAAGCTTGTAGTCGAATTTCGGCCCCGGCCGAGGGTTGCCGTTGGGCGCGTAGAGGCAGCCGACCAGGGTGCCGCGGACGGCGGCCTCGATATAGCGCGCCTGCTCGTCGGACGGGTCGCCGGGAAGTCCGCGATGGGTCTCCACCGGATCGCAGCCGCGGGCGAGAAGAGCTACCCCGTTCCATCGCGCCTGTCCCGCCCAGATCGCGCCATAGCCCGCCTTCTCGATCGCCGCGGCCGGGAACTTCTCCTGCGGCGCCTTCAATTCCTGAAGGCAGACGACGTCGGGCTTGAACGCTTCCAGCCACTCGAGGAGGAGCGGCAGCCGGCCGTTGACTCCGTTGACGTTGAAGGTCGCGATCTTCATCCCGCCTCTCAATGAACGAAAGCCGGTTCGCGATCCGTCGCGATCACCGGACGTCAGTGATTGTAGGCGCGCTCGCCGTGGTCGCTAAGATCAAGCCCCTCCCGCTCGGCCTCCTCGCCGACCCGCAGTCCAACCGTCCGGCTGACGATGAAGAAGGCGAGCGCGGAGCCGAAGGCGGACCACAGGATCGCGATCAGAACCGCCGCCGACTGCACTCCCAGTTGGTGGGCGACGGAATAATCGCCCGCGACATGCCCTCCGAGCGCCGGCGCGCTGACGACCGCCGTGCCGAGCGAGCCGACGATCCCGCCGAGGCCGTGGATCCCGAACACGTCGAGCGTGTCGTCCAGCCGAAGGCGATGCTTCGTCGTCGCGACGAAGGCGTAGCAGGCGAGCGACGCGCAGGCGGCGAGGAGGATGGCGCCGAGCGGCCCCGCGGTCCCCGCCGCCGGAGTGACCGCGACCAGTCCGGCGATCGCTCCGGAGGCGCCGCCGAGCAGGGACGGCTTGCCGGACGCGATCCGCTCCACCGCCATCCAGGCGAGGATCCCGGCGGCGGGCGCGACGAAGCTGTTGATCATCGCGACCGCCGCCGCTCCGTTGGCCTCGAGCGCGGATCCGGCGTTGAACCCGAACCAGCCGACCCAGAGCAGTCCCGCCCCGACCAGAGTGAAGGCGAGCGAATGGGGTGGAGTCGCCTCGCGAAGGAAGCCGATCCGACTGCCGGCGAAGAACACGCCGACGAGGCCGGCGACCCCGGCATTGATGTGGACCACCGTCCCTCCGGCGAAATCGAGCGCCCCCATCGCGAAGATCAGCCCGCCGGGCGCCCACACCATATGCGCGAGCGGCGCGTAGACGAGGGTCAGCCAGATGACCGCGAAAAGCATCATCGCGGCGAACTTCACCCGCTCCGCCAAGGCCCCGACGATCAGCGCAGCGGTGATCGCGGCGAAGGTCATCTGGAAGGCGACGTAGGCAAGCTCGGGGATTCCCACTCCGGCGGTGAGGGTCCCCGCGACCGATCCTCCGTCGACCCCTTTCAGGAAAGCCTTCGAAACTCCCCCGACGAACGGGCCGCCCGGCGTGAAAGCGAGCGAATAGCCCCAGGCGATCCACACCAGGATCGCCGCCGCGGTGATCCCCAGCACCTGGCTTAGGATCGAGAGCATGTTCTTGGCGCGCACCAGGCCGCCGTAGAAGAGGGCGAGGCCCGGCAGGATCATCATCAGGACGAGGATCGTCGAGACGAGCATCCACGCGGTGTCGCCCTTGTCCACGGACAGCATTCGCATCCTCCCGATCGCCCGGAGGCGAGAGTGGCGGCTTTCATCGCGCCTTCGCAAGCGCAGCAATTCCCGTGTGAACAATTCACGTGGGCAAGGCCGCTAGGCCGGCAGGACCCTCGCCTCCCCGCCCTCGAAGGACAGCCTTGCCGTCAGCAGCGCCCGGAAGACGTTGTAGCCGCCGGTGCCCGGATGGAAGGCGTGGAAGAAAAGATGCGGCGCGCCGTCCGGCCCGGGCGCCACCGACGCGTGGCCGGGGGCCGTCCATTGCCGAGTCGAGCGGAGAAGCGGCTCGGGCTGCTTCACGTAGGGCCCGAGCGGGTGGTCCGCCACGGCGACCCCGATCCCGTAGGCCGGGGTCGAGAAGTCGTTGCCGGCGTAGAACAGCCAGTAGCGCCCGTCCTGCAGGGTCACCCACGGGCCTTCGATCAGATGGCCTTCCCACAGCTGGTCGTTGGAAAGAACGACGGTCGGCTCGCCGACGAGCGACTCCCCGTCGTCCGCCAGGCGCTGGGCATAGATCGGAGTCCGCATCGCCTCGAGGATCATCCCCGCGAGCCCGCACGCCTCGAGCGCCTCGCGCACCGGAACCCAATTGGCGAGCGCGGCCTCGATCAGCGGCTGCATCAGGAAGAAGCGCTCCATCGGCCGGCGCCCGTTCGCCCAGGGCTGGACGGCGGCGGCGAAGGCGGCGGTGCGGCGGTCCTCCTCGCGCTCGAAGAGCCGCTCGATCAATTCGGGATGGGAGCGAAGCAGACCGGCGAGCGGGCGCGGCCAGATGCCGTTCGTGTCGCCCTTCCAGAACAGGTAGCGCTCGCCGCCCGGATCGATGAAGATGTGGGCGTCGATCAGCCCGCCGCTTAGCAGCTTCTTGCCGGACCCGCCGTCCGGGCCGGTCGTGTCGACCGCGTGGCCGGTGAGAAGCGGCCGTCCGAGGTCGGTCCACGGACCGATCGGGCTCGGCCCCTTGGCGAGGCCGATGGCGAGCGCGTTGTCTTTCTGCCGCGCGGTGTAGCAGACCCAATATTCGTCGCCGACCCGGGCCATTTCGGGCGCCCAGAAATCCGCCACCCTGCGGCCCTTCGCCGTCCATTCGGGCTGCCGCCCTTCCGGGAAGACGAAGCCGACATGCTCCCAATGGTCGAGGTCGTTCGAGCGCAGGATCGGGAAGGCGTCGGGCGCGTCGTTGGAGGTCGCGACCAGGATCCAGCCCTCGTCGGTCTTGAGCACCGCCGGGTCGCCGTAGCCGGCGAGAATCCGCGGCGAGAGGTTGTCGGTGAGAAGCGGACGCCAGGCGATCCCGCTCTCCGGCGCCTGCGCCGGATCGGCGAAGGCATGAGGCACCCGGGTCCCGAAGTCGGCCGCGAGCCGGTTGAAGAAGGCGGCATAATGCTCCTGCTCGCCGCCTTCGACCCGATAGGCGCGCGGCTCGCCCTCGCCCAGGGCGACCTCGAACCGGCTCCCCTCCCCCTCCTCGCGCGCCTCCACCCGAAACGCCAAAGCTGCATCTTTCGTCATCGGCGCGCCGTTACCCGCCTCGCAATCATCATACAAATGGATTAATTTGGCGCGGCATCAGCGGGATGGGTGGGCAGGCATGGCGACGGCGGCGAAGCTCGAAGACGCAGGTTACGATGTCGGCGAGATCATGGGCGGCCTCTACGGCGACGGGATCGTCGCTCTGCCAGGCGCCTTTTCGCGCGAATGGGCGGCTCGGATGCGCGAGGACATCGAGACTCTGTTCGCCGAGGCTCGGGAGGTGCCCGGCGGCGCGCTCCCGCGCGGGCCGCGGCGCTGGTATGTCGAGGTCCATCCGGAGCGGGTGCGCGGCTTCGCCGACATCGCCGCTCACCCCTGGTTCGTCGCGGTCTGCGAGGCGGTGCTGGGGGCCGATTACCGGATCGTCGAGATCGGCTTCGACATCCCCTTCCCCGGAGCGGCCGACCAGCCCTGGCACCGCGATTTCCTGGTGCCCGAGGCCACCACGAAAGGCCGCCGGCTCAACTCGCTGGCGTTCAACCTCACCGCCGTCGACACCCGGCCCGAGCACGGCCCGTTCGAAATCGCTCCGGGCACTCAGTGGGACCTATTCGAAGGCTGCCCGCGCGGCATGTTCCCGCCGCGCGACCTATGGCCGCGCTACATCGCCCGCGCCGTCCGGAAGATGCCGCAAATGGGCGACATGTCGGCGCGCTCGGCGCTCACCATCCATCGCGGCACCGCCAACCGTTCCGACGAAGCGCGGCCGGTGCTGGTCGTCGGCGTGGACGCGCCCGACGCGAACAACGCGGCGCACCACGACCTGCAGGTGACCAGGCCTTATTTCCATTCGCTTCCGCCGCGCGTTCGCGACCACCTCACCTGCCGGGTCGTCGAGCGGCTGGAGACGATCGTCCAGCACCATGTGATCGAGGGCCTGCTGGCCCCGGCTTACTGAACCGGCTCGACCCTTAGCCGCATCGTCAGCGACATGCGCTCACCGGGCTGAAGAACGCGCAGGCCGAGCTCCGCCCACGCCTCCTCCGGCGCGTTGAGCGCGGCGTTGGCGTGAGTCACCGGCTCGGCCACGTAAAGGCCTCCCGACGCCGGCGAATAGATTTGGAAGAAGTCCGCGTCAGGCGACGACATCTCGATCCGGAACGGAACTTCGGGGCTCGTCATTCGCGCGTGCCCGCTCCAGCCGCCGAATCCGTTGTCGAGCCCCTGGCCGCATATCCGACGCTCGCGAAGGTCGAAGCGCCCTTCGGCCGCTACCCGGTCGACCGGCAGAACCTTCTCGTCGACCGTCCACGCGCAGGTCACCCCGGTGTCGAGCACGGTGCCTTCGCCGCACGGAAAATAGGGATGGAAACCGAGGCCGCAGGGCATCGGCTCATCCGAAGCATTCGTGCAGGTGAGCGAGGCGGTCAGCCCGAGATCGTCGAGCAGAAAATGCTGCGCGGAATCGTAGGTCCAGGGCCACTCGCCGGCCTCGTGCCGGAACGACAGCGAAGCTTCGTTTCCGAGCAAAGAATCGACCGTCCACCGGCCCAGCCAGCCCTGCCCGTGGAGCGGGCTGGCATCGCCCGCCATGTTCGGCGCGAGGACGATTTCGCGGCCGCGGAAGGCGAAGCGCCCGCCGCGGATCCGGTTGACGTAGGGCACGAGCGGAAAGCATCCCAGGTCGAGGACCGAGGTCGTTTCCGAAGGGTCTATGTTGCGCAGCACCGGAATCGCCGAACCGTCGGCGGCGAGATAATCGAAGCGCGCGATTCCTCCACCCAGCGACGGGGCGAGCGTCATCGACAGGGCGCCTTGGGAGAGAATGGGGAAAGCCGAATCGGTCATGGGATTAACGCTGCCATAATGCGGCGTTCAGCAGAACTAAACTCATCTGTGGATAAGTATGACAAATAGGCTTGCGAGCCGATTCCGCGGCACGCTAGCCTCCACCTCGGGGATTACCGGGAGGGGTGTGTTACATGAGTGGGTTCGTAAAAGACTTTATCGAGATCAAGGATTGCAGTTCGCTCGACGCGCTGATCGAGCGGCTGAGCGAGGTTCGCGACAGCCTCCCGCGGGAGGCCCAGCCCCAGATCAAGATGCGCGGCGACGATATTTTCGGACGTCACATCTGCGTCAGCTACTTCCGCCCGCAGACCGCCGACGAGGCCGAGTGCGACGCGCGCTACGCCGACGCCTATCGCGCTTCGCGGGAGCGGGAACTGACCCGCTTGCAGGAGGAGCTCGGCTTCTGCGCCATTCCGGAGCAGCGCCGCCGACTCCGAATCGTCGCGTAAGCTGTAACACTCCTCCCTGAGCTTGCTCGGGGAGGATTTCCTCAAATCACCATTCGGCGAAGCTGCCGTCGTGCTGGCGCCAGACGGGATTGCGCCAGCGGTGGCGGTCCTTGTGCGACTCCCGGACCGCCTCCTCGTCGATTTCGATGCCGAGCCCGTTCCCCGTCGGGATGGGCAGGTAACCGTCGACGGCGGTGATCGGGCCATTGTCCTTGCAATAGGAATAGAGGTCGGCGCCGACATTATAGTGGATGCCGAGCGACATCTCCTGGATGGCGACGTTCGGAGCGGTCGCGGCGAGCTGAAGGCAGGCCGCCAGAGCCAGCGGGCCGAGCGGGCAATGCGGCGCGACGGCGACGTCATAGGCTTCCGCCATCGCCGCGATCTTGCGGCATTCGGTGATCCCGCCCGCGTGGCTCAGGTCCGGCTGGATGATGTCGACCGCGCCGGATTCGAAGAACGGCTTGAAATCCCAGCGTGAGAACAGCCGCTCGCCGAGCGCGATGGGCGTGGAGACGAGGTGGGCGATCTGGGTCAGCCCCTCGTGATTTTCGGAAAGCAAAGGCTCCTCGATGAACAGCAGGCCGAGCGGCTCCAGAACCTTGGCGAGCTGCTTCGCCATCGGTCGGTGGACCCGGCCGTGAAAGTCCAGGCCGACGTCCATCCCCGCGCCCTGCGCCGCCTGCACCCGCGCCACCACCTCGTCGAACAATTTGGGCGTTCCGATCCAGTCGAGCTCCGCGGTGGCGTTCATCTTCACCGCCGAGAAGCCCTGCGCGCGCCGAGCCCGGGCGGCGTCGGCGATCTCGTGCGGGCGGTCGCCGCCGATCCAGGCATAGGCCCGAATCCGGTCGCGCACCTTCCCGCCCATGAGCTGCCAGGCGGGCTGGCCGAGCGCCTTGCCCTTCAGGTCCCACAAAGCCTGGTCGAGCCCGGCGATCGCCGACATCAGCACCGGGCCGCCGCGGTAGAAGCCGCCGCGATAGGCGACCTGCCAGATGTCCTCGATGGCGAAGGGATCGTGGCCGAGGAAGCGGTCGCGAAGCGCCTCGAACGTTCCGTCCACCGCCTCGGCCCAGCCTTCCAGGCTCGCTTCGCCCCAACCGACCGCGCCCTCGTCCGCTTCGACCCGGACGAACAGCCAGCGCGGCGCGACATAGAAGGTCTCGATTCGCGCTATCTTCATCTCGCGTCCTCCCGGCGTTCGAAGGTCATTCCGCCGTCTCCGGATTGGCCGGCTCGGTGACCGCCTCGCGCATCCGCCGCGCCGCGTCGTCCTGCTGCTCCTTCACGAAACCGCGGTCGGCATTGTTCGGCGCGACGATCGGCACCGTCAGGCAAAGGCTCGAGGCGGGGAGGACGTCGCCCCAGTCCTGGATCAGCTTCTTGTAGGCGGTTCCGACGTTGCGGATGTTGCGGTCGAGATCGTAGAGGCCGAGCGGATTGACCGTGCCGTTGTCCTGGCGCAGCGCGGTGTCCCAGTCGACCTGGTCGGTAAGCGAATACCAGGTGAAGCCGACGGTGGGGATCCCGACGTTGCGAAGGCGGAGCACGTTCGCCCATTCCTTCCAAAGCCACTGGACCGCTTCCTGGCCGGTCGGCCCTTCCTTCATGTTGGTTTCGGTGTGCATCACCGGAAGCCGGTAGCGGTTGTAATATTGGCGCGTGATCTCGCTATAGCCGAACACCTCGCCGGATCCCTCCGTCCGCCCGTCGGCGAACACCCGGTGCTCGTTGGTCATGTAATAGTCGTTGCCCAGGATGCAGTGCTGCTTGAGCCGGTGCTTCAGGAAGAAGTGGTACTCCTCCCGGGTCATCCCGTTGTCGAGCAGATACTCGTACATCTCGGTGTCGATCCGCCGGCCGTAATTGAGGTCGAGCGGGAGGAAACGGGTCGAGTTGAGCACTTCGGCGCGGCCGATCGCGGCCGGGCTGTCGGCGTGGAAATATTCCGAGCTTTCCGACTGGATGAAGATCGCGTCCGGCCGCCGCTTCAATATCTCGATCATCGCCAGGACGTTGGCCTTGACGATGTTCTTGAGCGCGGTGACGAAGCTCCGGTCGTCGGTCGCCTGTTCGTTCCACCAGCCATATTTGGCCGAGAAGACCGCGCAGATGAACATCTCGTTGACCGGCGTGTAGAGCTGCACCCAGGGAAAGCGGTCGGCGAAGGCGCCGCAATAGGTGGCGAAGAGCTGGGGGAAGTCGGGATTCTGGAAGTTGCCGATCCAGTCCGGCACTCCGAAATGGCAGAGGTCGACGATCGGGGTGATGTTGCGCCGCTTCAGGTCGGCGAAGGTGATGTCGGCGAATTCCCAGTCGTAGGTGCGCGGCGCGAGGAAGCTTCGGTGCAGCGGCGGCCCGTAGCGCAGGAAATGGATCCCGAGCTCCTGGACGCAGTCGAAATCGGTTCGCCAGTGGCGGTAATGGCCGCATTTCTCCATCTCGTCGACGCGCGTGCGGCCGTGGTTGATCGTCGGGATGCTGTTCTCGATCCCGGTGGCGAACATGAAGTTGGCGATGACGACCTCCTGAAGGCGCTATTTCCTTCGCGGCGTCCGAGCTAGCCGCCGACGGGCGTCGGGGCCAGTCCCCTCTCCCTTCAGCCGGGAAAAAGCCGCGGCGGACCGAAGGTTGCATCGCGAGCCGGGAGCCAATAGCGCCCCCTGTCGGTTCGGGCCTCCGTCCGGGCGACCGTTCGGGCTTGCAATGGCGAGGACAGGCATGCGCTGGGCTGAAGGCTTCATCGCCGTGGATTGGGGGACGACCAACCGCCGTGCCTATCTGGTCGGCGCCGACGGCGCCGTCGCCGACCGGCTCGAGGACGATCAGGGCGTGCTCTCGGTCGCGGCCGGCGGATTCCCCGCGGCGGTGGAGGCGATCCGCGCCCGGCTCGGCGATCGCCCCTTGCTCATGGCCGGAATGGTCGGCTCCAACCGCGGATGGATCGAGGCGCCCTACGTCCCCTGCCCCGCCGGACTGCCGGAGCTCGCCGCCAATCTGAAATGGGCCGAGCCGGGACGCGTCGCCATCGTCCCCGGACTCTCGTTCAGCGACGGCGAGAGCGCCGACGTGATGCGCGGCGAGGAGGTGCAGATACTCGGCGCCTTCGCCGGGGGGCTGATCCCGCCCGATGCCGTCGTCTGCCATCCCGGAACCCACAACAAGTGGGTCCGGATCGCGGACGGCCGGATCGTCGCCTTCCGGACGGTCATGACCGGCGAGCTGTTCAACCTGCTTCGCGAACATTCCATCCTAAGCGATCTGCTCGAGGGAGAGGCCGCCCCCGGCCCCGCCTTCGAGGCGGGAGTCCGCCGCGGCCTCGAGGGCGCGGCTCTGACCGCCGACCTCTTCTCGGTCCGCGCCCGGGTGCTGCTCGGCAAGGCCCGGCGCGAGGACTCCGCTTCCTATGCGAGCGGCCTTCTGATCGGCGCCGACGTTCGAACCAGCCTCGCCACGATGGGAGCGGCCGAGTTGGTCGTGATGGGACGGCCGGACCTTACCAACCTGTTCTCGGCCGCCTTGGCCGTCGCGGGCCGCGAGGCTCGGGAGCTGGACGGCGACGACGCCTTTCTCTCCGGCGCCCGCCATTTATCGGAGCTGATCCAATGAACCCATCCGAAGAGCTCGCCCGCCGGCTGACGCAATGCCCGCTGGTGGCGATCATCCGCGGCGTGACCCCCGGCGAGGTCGAAGCGATCGGCGAAGCACTCCATGCCGCCGGAATCCGCATCGTCGAGGTTCCGCTCAACTCCCCCGATCCGTTCGAGAGCATCCGGCGCCTGGCGGCCCGCCTTGGGGACCGCGCGCTGGTCGGCGCCGGAACCGTACTCGACCCCGCCGACGTCGCCCGGGTCGGGGAAGCGGGCGGACGGATCGTCGTCTCGCCCAACACCTACGCGCCGGTGATCGAGGCGAGCGTCGCGGCGGGCCTCGTCTCCAGTCCCGGCTTCTTCACCCCGTCCGAAGCCTTCGAGGCGCTCCGCTCCGGTGCCCACGCCCTGAAGCTCTTCCCGGCGGAGAATGCCTCGCCGGCGACGGTAAAGGCGCAAAAGGCGGTGCTGCCGAAGGACGTGCCGCTGCTCGTCGTCGGCGGAGTGAAGCCGGACGGGCTTAAGCCCTGGCTCGAGGCGGGGGCGGCGGGCTTCGGCCTCGGCTCCGGCGTCTACAAGCCCGGCCAGTCGGCCGAGGAGACGGAACGGCGCGCCCGCGCCTATGTGGAAGGGCTCGCGGCATGAGCACGCCCCTGCGGATCGGGATCGTCGGCTACGGCAAGATCGCCCAGGACCAGCACGTCCCCTCGATCGAGGGCAATCCCCGCTTCACGCTCGCCGCGACCGTGAGCCGAAGCGGCAACGGCCATGCCGGAGTGCCCTGCTTCACCAGCCACACCGAGATGCTTTCGGGCGCCGAGATCGACGCCGTGTCGATCTGCACCCCGCCGGCGGTCCGCTACGACATCGCCCGCGAGTGCCTGCTCGCCGGAAAGCATTCGCTGCTCGAAAAGCCGCCGGGAATCTCGCTCGGCGAGGTCGAGGACCTCGGCCGACTCGCCGCCGACAAGGGCGTCACCCTGTTCACCACCTGGCACGCCCAGCACAATCCCGGCGTCCCCGCCGCCGCCGAGCGGCTGAAGGGCCAGACGATCGCCTCGATGAAGATCGTCTGGCGCGAGGATGTGCGCAAATGGCATCCCGGCCAGCAATGGATTTGGGAGCCGGGCGGCTTCGGCATCTTCGATCCCGGGATCAACGCTTTGTCGATCGCCAGCCGGATCTTCCCCGGCACCCTCTTCGTCCGCGAGGCGGAGCTCTCCTTCCCGGAGAACCGCCAGGCGCCGATCGCCGCCCGCCTGACCCTGGCGAGCCCAGCCGCGACCGGGCCGCTGACAGCGGAGTTCGACTGGCGCCACAGCGGCGGCGAAGCCTGGAACGTCGAGATCGTCACCGCCTCCGGCGAGACCCTGCTGCTAAGCGAAGGCGGCGGAAAGCTCAGCGTCGGCGGAGAGTCCGTCGCGACCTCGGGCGAGGGCGAATATCCGTCGATCTACAAGGATTTCGCCGCCCTCATCGACTCCGGCCGAAGCGAGGTCGACCTGGCCCCGCTCCGCCTCGCCGCCGAAGCCTTCCTGCTCGGCAAGCGGACGATCGTGGAGAAGTTCGAGGACTGAAGCAGGGTCCCCCCTCCCTGCACGCAAGGGGGCCGGTGGGTGGGTGCGTTTTCGGAGGAGGCACCGCCCGTCATTGACGTACCCACTCCCAGCCCCTCCCTGCGTGCAGGGAGGGGGGTCAAGCGCCAGCCAGCGCCGCCTCCGCCTTTCGCCACGCCGCCTCGTCGTCGACGTCCAGCCACCAGCGTCCGCCGATATCGCTGACAAAGGCCGTTCCGCGATCGGCCAGGCGCTGAACGCCCTCCGAAAGCGATCCCGCCGCCCCCTCGCCGACGCTCGCCCGGATCGCCTCGAACAGGGCTGGGGTGGCGACGAAGATGCCGGTGTCGATCGCGTTATAGCCGCTAAGCGTCTTTCCGATCCGGCGGATCCGGCCGTCGTCCCCCGCGTCGACCTTGGTCGCGTCGTCCAGATCGAGTTCGGGATTGCCGACGTTGCGGTCGATCGCGAGCACCAACTCCGCACCGGCCGGCCGGCCGTCGATCGCCTCGCTCAAAATTGCCGGGTCGAACAGATGGTCGGACATCAGCAGCGCGAATTCTCCGTCCAGGCGCTCGGCCGCGGCGAGCACGGAGAGGCCGTTGGGCCGGTGCCAATCCGGGTTGCGGACCGCCTCCACCGGCAGCCCGACCCGCTCGCCGAGCGTGGGCAGGAAAGCCTCGACCCTCTCGGCCTCGTAGCCGGTGACGACGACCAGTCCCGTCGCCCCGCCGGCCCGCGCAGACCGCGCGACATGCTCGATCAGCGGCGCCCCCGCCAGCTCGGCGAGCGGTTTCGAAGGCGCGAGCGGGCGAAGCCGCGTGCCTTGCCCGGCGGCGATGATCAGCGCCTTCACGTGAGGGCCGACCCGCTCAAATTTCCGCTTTCCATCGCGGCGCATTAGAACGAGAGAGGCGGCGAAACGAGCGGAAATGTCAGGGGAAAGAGGCGACATGGCGACCTGCCGGCCGGACGAGAGGCTGGACGACGACCCGGCCCCGAGGGCGCGGCCGAGCCCGCCTCCGCGCAGGCCGGAGATGGACGACTGGCTGAACGCCCACGTCTACCACCCGCTGGCGCGCCGCCTAGCCGCCCTTTTCGCCCGCACGCCGATCAGCCCAAATGCCGTGTCGATCGCCGGCGGGACGATGATCGTCGTCGCCGGGATCCTCTACGTCGGCCTCTCCTGGCCGCTCTCCGCCGCCTTGGGCTTCCTCGCCCATGCCTCCTGGCACGTGCTCGACGGCGCCGACGGCGATCTCGCCCGGCTCACGGGCAAGGCGTCGCCGCTCGGCGAGATGGTCGACGGCGTGTGCGACTATGCCGGCCACTTCATCCTCTATTTCATCCTCGCCGTTTCGGTTCAGCATTGGCCGGGCTGGGTATGGGCGCTTGGGACCGCCGCAGGCCTGTCGCGCGCCGTGCAGGCCAATCACTCCGAAAGCGGCCGGCGCACCTATTTGTGGCGGGTCTACGGCGTTCCCTGGCTCAAGCAGGTCTATCAGGCGGACGACGACCATCTTCGCCGCGGCGCCTTCGCGCGCCTTTTCGGTCCGTTCGCCCGCTTCTACGTCCGACTGGCCTCGGCCGGCAGCCCGCTCGCCGCGCGCGTCGATGCGCTGATGGAGGCGGCGACTCAGAGCCCGGCGGGCGCCGAGCGGGCGCGGCGGGTGTGCCGGGAGGAAAGCCGTATTCCGCTTCGCCTGCAGACGATCCTCGGCGCGAACGGCCGCACCGTCGCGCTCGGCCTCAGCATGGCCGCCGGCTCGCCCCTGTGGTTCTTCGGGCTGGAGGCGACGGCCCTCAACCTGCTCCTCCTCGTCTCGATCTTCCTGCAGAGGCGTTGCGACCGTCGGATCGTCCGGCGCCTCGAAGCCAATGCCGCGATCTTGGGAGGGTGAAGTTGGAGGGTAAGGCCGCCTCGTGACCGAGATCGTCGCCGTCGACATCGGGGGCACCCACGCCCGCTTCGCGATCGCGCGGATCCATTCCGGTCGGGTGCTCGCGCTCGGCGACGAATGCACGTTGAGGACCGTCGACCATGCCAGCCTGCAGACGGCGTGGGAGGCGTTCGGAGCGACTCTCGGGCGGCCCCTCCCCCGAGCCGCCGGAATCGCCGTCGCCGGGCCCGTGCAGGGCGAGGTCCTGAAGCTCACCAACAACCCCTGGGTGATCCGCCCCGCCTGGATCCCGAAGAAGCTCGGCGCCGAGCGCTATACCCTGGTCAACGATTTCGGAGCGGTCGCCCACGCGGTGGCGCAGCTCGACGAAAGCTATTTCAGGCACTTGTGCGGGCCCGAGCGGGGGCTGCCCGGGACGGGCATGGTGAGCATCGTCGGGCCGGGAACCGGGCTCGGCGTGGCCCAGCTCCTGCGCCGCGGCGGCCACTACCACGTCATCGAGACCGAGGGCGGCCATATCGACTTCGCGCCGCTCGACCCGCTCGAGGACCGGATCCTCGCCGAGCTGCGCAAGCGCTACCGCCGGGTGTCGGTCGAGCGGATCGCGTCCGGACAGGGCCTCGCCAACCTCTACGAGGCGCTCGCCCATATCGAGGGACGGCCGACCCGCTTCCACGACGAGAAGGCGCTTTGGCAGGCGGCGATGAGCGGCGAGGACAGCCTCGCCGGCGCCGCCTTCGACCGCTTCTGCCTGAGCCTGGGCGCCGTCGCCGGCGACATCGCGCTCGCCCAGGGGGCGGAGGCGGTGGTGATCGGCGGCGGGCTCGGCCTCCGCCTCGCCGACCATCTCCCGCGCTCGGGCTTCCGCGACCGCTTCATCGCCAAGGGCCGGTTCGAGCGGCGGATGGACGAGATGCCGGTCAAGATCGTCACCCACCCCCAGCCCGGCCTGTTCGGCGCCGCCGCCGCCTTCGCCGCCGAGCACGGCGACTGACATGCTCGTCGCCCCAGCGAAGGCTGGGGCCCGAGGGGGTGAAGACCGCCGAGCTTTCACCCGCTGGGGTCCCACCCTTCGCTGGGACGATGAGAGCCCCTTCACCTTTTCTTGAGACCCCCTCGCCATAAGCGGGCCCGGAAGGCCCGTGATGAAGCTCGCTCGCACAGACGTGGAGAAGCCCTGGGGGCGAGAGGCGCTGCCCGGCGGCTTCTGCCGCCCGCGCCACCGCCCGGTCGGAGAGATCTGGTTCGGCGCGCCCGGCGGCGCGGCTCTTCCCCTCCTCGTCAAATATATCTTCACCGCCGAGCCGCTCTCGGTCCAGGTCCATCCCGGCGACCGCGAAGCGCGCGCGCGCGGCCTCCCCCACGGCAAGAGCGAATGCTGGTACATCGTCGACGCCGAGCCCGGCGCCCGGGTCGCGCTCGGCCTCACCGAGCCGACCGATCGCGACTCGCTTCGCTCCGCCGCGCTCGACGGCTCGATCGCCGCGCGGCTCGCCTGGCGCCCGGTTCGCTCCGGCGACTTCTTCTACATTCCGGCGGGCACGATCCACGCCATCGGCGGCGGCATTTCGCTGGTCGAGGTGCAGCAGCCGAGCGACGTCACCTACCGACTGTTCGACTATGGCCGGCCGCGCCCGCTCCACCTCGAGGAAGCGCTCGCCGTCGCCGACCTCCAGCCCTATCCCGCCCAACTCGCCGCCCGAGCCGCCGGCCGGATCCGGACCCTCGTCTCCTCGCCGCATTTCACCTTGGTCCATGTCCCGGCCGGAGCCGTGCCCTCGCCCTTCGTGGCGGCGCGCGAGCGCTGGCTGATCCCGCTCTCCGGCACGCTCGCCGGCGGAGGCGAGACGGCGGCGCCGGGCGAATGCCTGCTCGTCGCGCCGCACGAGCGGGTCGACGCCGCGCCCGACTGCGCCTATCTGATCGCCACCGCCGGAAGCGTCGGCGCCGGAAGCCTGCCGCCTCCCGAACTTAGCGCCGTCGCCTGACCAACCCGGGTTGTTGCATAACTATGCAGTAATCTGCATAGGCGCTGCATGATTCGCGTCGCGATCCTTGGTGCCTCCGGCTTCGTCGGCGCGGAGCTTCTCCGGCTTTGCGCGGCTCATCCGGAGCTCGAGCCGGTGGCTCTGTTCGGCGACAGCCAGGCCGGAGCCGCCCTCCAGGCCGTCCACCCGCACCTCGCCCTCGCTTATCCCGATCTCGCCGTCGAGCGTTATTCGGCGGACCGGCTTGCCGGCATCGACTTCGTCTTTTCCGCCCTGCCGCACGGCAAGTCGCAGGACATTGCCGGCGAAATCCTCGCTTCGGAAGCCCGCTGGGTGGATCTTGGCGCCGATTTCCGCCTTTCGAGCAGCGACGATTATGCGCGCTGGTACGGCGAGGAGCACCGCGCCCCGGATCTGCTCTCCCGCTTCGTCTACGGAATCCCCGAGCTTCACCGCGCCGAGATCGCGCGAAGCCGGGCCGTCGCCGCCGCCGGCTGCTACCCGACCTCGGCGATCCTGGCCCTCCGGCCGCTGATCGACTGCCTCGAGCCGGGAAGCCTCGTCGTCGACGCCGCCTCGGGAGTGACCGGCGCCGGCAAGGGCCTCAAGGACGAGACCCATTTCAACACGGTGGACGAGAATTTCACCGCCTACGGCCTCCTCGCCCACCGCCATACGGCGGAGATGGAGATGGCGCTCGGCCGGCCGGTGCTGTTCACGCCGCACCTCGCTCCGATGAACCGGGGCATCCTCGCCACCTGCCACGGCGTCGCCAAAGGTCCCTGCAACCCGCTGGAAATGCTTCGAGACGCCTATGCCGGCGAACCGTTCGTCCACGTTTCGGAACGGCCGCCCTCGACCAAGTGGACGCTCGGGTCGAACGCGGTCCACCTCACCGCCCGCTTCGACTCGCGCACCGGACGAGTGCTCGCGATCGCGGCGCTCGACAACCTCGTCAAAGGAGCCGCCGGCCAGATGATCCAATGCGCCAACCTCATGCTCGGCCTCGAGGAGACGGCCGGCCTGCCCCGCGTCGGAGTCTGGCCGTGAGCGTCACGGCGGCCGAAGGTTTCGTCGCGGCGGGCTGCCACGCCGGTGTGAAGCGCCGGCGCTACGACATGGCGCTGGTCGCGACCGCCGACCGCCAGGCGGTGACCGCCGTGGCGGTGTTCACCCAGAACAAGTTCGCCGCCCCGCCGGTGACCCTCGACCGCGCCCTGCTCGCTTCGAGCGGCGGGCGCGCCGCGGCCATCGTCGTCAATTCCGGCAACGCCAATGCCGGCACCGGCGCCGCCGGTCTCGCCGACGCCGAGGCGATGGGCGCGGCCGCGGCGAAGGCCCTCGGAGTCGCTCCGGAGCACGTCCTGGTCTGCTCGACCGGGATCATCGGAACGCCGCTGCCGATGGACAAGATCCTCGCCGCCACGCCCAAGATCGCCAAGAAGCTGTCGGTCGAGGGTGGGGAGGATGCCGCGCGCGGGATCCTCACCACCGATCACAAGCCGAAGGAAGCCGTGATCCGCGGCTCCACCTTCACGCTGGGCGGGATGGCCAAGGGCTGCGGGATGATCGCACCCAACATGGCGACCATGCTCGCCTTCCTCACCACCGACGCTCAAGTCGATCGCGACGAGCTCCAGGCGATCCTTCGCGACTCCGCCGACCGGACGTTCAACACGCTCAACGTCGACGGCGCGACCTCGACCAACGACACGGTCATCCTCCTCGCCAACGGCCGCCGCGGACGGCCCGACATGAAGGAGTTCGCCGACGCCGTTCACCGGCTGTGCGAGGACCTCACCTACCAGATGGCGCGCGACGCCGAGGGCATGACCAAGATGGTCCGGCTCCGGATCACCGGCGCGGCGAGCGACTCCGAAGCCCGGACGGCGGCCAAGAACATCGCCGAGAACAACCTCGTCAAATGCTCCTGGTACGGCGGCGATCCTTATTGGGGCCGGCTGCTCGGCGCCGCGGGCTCGGCCGGAATCGCCTTCGAGACCGAGAAGACTTCCGTCTCCTACGGCGGGATCCTCGTCTCGCGCGGAGGCACCAACGCCGAACATGACGGCGAGGCGGTCGCCGCGCACATGAAGCAGGAGACGATCGACATCGAGGTCTCCCTCGGGCTTGGCGCCGGGGAGGCGCAGGTGATCGGGATCGACCTCGGGCCCGGCTACATCAAAGAGAATTCGAGGACGTCGTGAGAGCTTCAATCGTCGCCCCAGGGGGTGAAGACCTCCGCGCATTTCACCCCCCGGCGTCCCAGCCTTCGCCGGGACGACGGAATTCACGATGATCGACGCCGCCAACACGGCGCGGGTCCTCATCCAGGCCCTGCCCTACATCCGGCGATTCGCCGGCCGCTCGGTGGTGGTGAAGCTCGGCGGCGCCGCGCTCGACGCCGAGCTCGACCAGGCGCTGGCGCAGGACGTCCTTCTGCTTCGAAGCGTCGGAGTCCGGGTGGTCCTGGTCCATGGCGGCGGTCCGCAGGTCGACGAGATGATGGGCCGGCTCGGGATGAAGCCGGAATTTCGCGACGGACTTAGGGTCACCACCGCCGAGACTCTCGAGGTCGTCCGGATGGTGCTGGTCGGGAAGATCAACCGCGACCTCGTCGGGACGATCAACCGCGAGGCGCTCGATGATCCGGTCGCCGTCGGCGTTTCCGGCGAGGATGGCGGGCTGCTCACCGTCACCCCCCGCGAATCCGCGCTCGGCTATGTCGGCGACGTCAGCCACGTCCGAGCCTCGGTGCTCGAGCGGCTGCTCGACGAAGGTCTCGCCCCGGTCGTGTCGACGATCGGCGCCGATGCCGCCGGCCAGCCCTACAACATCAACGCCGACGAGGCGGCGCGGGCGATCGCGGTGGCGATGGGCGCCGAGAAGATCGTCTACCTCACCGCCGCTCCGGGCCTTCTCGAGGACGTCGACGACGAGGATAGCCTGGTCCCCCGGCTGACCTCCGCCGAGCTCTACGAGCGGATCGAGGGCGAAGGGGTGACCCGCGGAATGATCCCCAAGCTCCGCGCCTGCGCCGAGGCGGTCGACGCCGGGGTGGGCTCGGCGCACATCATCGACGGCCGCGTGCCGCACGCCTTGCTCATCGAGATCCTCACCGACGAGGGCATCGGAACCATGGTTCGGCGGGAGAAGAGCTGGTGACGCGGGAAAAAATGGGGGCGGTAGCTATTTCCCCTCGTGAAGCTTCGAGCCTCGCCAGCCGGTGGGGGGAAATAATCACTGTCCCCGTTTCGCGGCGGAGGCGGCCGTGAACCACCTCCTCGACATCGCCGGCCTCGGCCGCGACGGCCTCGAGACGATCCTGGCGCTCTCCGAAGCCCGCGATCTCGGCCGGCCGCTGGCGGGCAAGGGAGTCGCCCTGGTCTTCCAGAAGCCTTCGGCGCGGACGCGCAACTCGATGGAGATGGCCGCGGTCCAGCTCGGCGGCCATCCGGTCTACATCCAGAAGGACGAGGTCGGCCTCGGCCTGCGCGAGACCGCGGAGGACGTCGTCCGAACCCTGGCCTGCTACCATGACGTCATCGCCGCCCGGGTGATGGACCATCGCGACCTCGAGGCGATGGCCGCCGTGTCGCCCAGGCCCGTGCTCAACATGCTCTCCGACCGGTCGCACCCGCTCCAGGCGCTCGCCGACCTCCTCACCGTCCGGCAGCTGCTCGGCCGGATCGAGGGGATCCGGATCGCCTATGTCGGCGACGGCGACAACAACGTCTGCCGCTCGCTGGCCGAAGCCGCCTCGCTGCTCGGCGCCGAGATGCGCATCGCCAGCCCGGCCGGCTACGGCCTCGCCCAGGCGCCGGAGGGAGTCGTCCAGACCGAGGACCCGCGCGAGGCCGTCGAGGGCGCTCAGATCGTCTATACGGACGTCTGGGTGTCGATGGGCCAGGACGACGAGGCCGAGGCGCGGCTGAAGGCCTTCGCGCCCTACCAGGTCGGCGGCCCGCTAATGTCCGGCTGCCCCGACGCCTACTTCCTCCACTGCCTTCCGGCGCGGCGCGGCGAGGAGGTGACGGACGAGGTCATGGAAGGCCCCAGGAGCGCCGTCTGGCGCCAGGCCGAGAACCGCATGCACACCGCGCGCGGAGCCCTCGCCTGGCTGATGGGGGCTCGGCGATGAGGTTATCCTCCCCGGGACGGGGAGGGGGACCGCGCGAAGCGCGGTGGACGGGGCTCGGTGCCGCCCACAGCCCCCCCTCCACCATGCTCCGAATGGTCCCCCTCCCCGTGCCGGGGAGGACAAAATGACCGAAGCCCGCACCCGGCGGCAGAGGGCGATCGCCGAGCTTCTTCGCCAGGCGCCGATCGGAAGCCAGGAAGAGGTGACCGAGCGCCTGTCCGAGGCCGGCTTCGCCGTCACCCAGGCGACCGTGTCGCGCGACCTCGACCAGCTCGGCGCGGTCAAGGTCAAGCGCGGCGGAAGCCTTCGCTACATGCTCCCCGAGGAGGTCGGCGACACCGATTGGGCGGCCGCCCGGCTCGGCCGGATCCTCGCCGAATGGGTGCAGTCGATCGAGCCGACCGGCAACCTCCTCGTCATGCGAACGCCGCCCGGCTCGGCCCACCTCGTCGGCCTCGCCCTCGACCAGGCGAAGCTTCCCGACATCGCCGGGACGATCTGCGGCGACGACACCCTGTTCGTCGCGGTTCGCGATCCCCGCGACACCGCCGCCGTCGCCCAGCAGCTGCGCAAGCTGTCCAAGGACCAGTCGTGAGCGCCCCACTTTCTCCCCTCCCTGCGCGCAGGGAGGGGTCGGGGGTGGGTGCATTCCCGCGAATGGCGCGGCCCTCCATCGACCCACCCACCCCCCAGCCCCTCCCTGCATTCAGGGAGGGGGGAGAATCGAAATGACTCAAGCGCCTCCGAAGAAAGTCGTCCTCGCTTATTCGGGCGGGCTCGACACCTCGATCATCCTCAAATGGCTTCAGACCGAATATCGCGCCGAGGTCGTCACCTTCACCGCCGATCTCGGCCAGGGCGAGGAGGTCGAGCCGGCGCGGCGCAAGGCGGAGCTGCTCGGAATCCGGCCTGAGAACATCTTCATCGAGGACGTTCGCGAGGAGTTCGTGCGCGATTACGTCTTCCCGATGTTCCGCGCCAACACGGTCTACGAAGGCCAGTATCTGCTCGGCACCTCGATCGCCCGGCCGCTGATCGCCAAGCGCCAGATCGAGATCGCCCGCCAGGTCGGCGCCGACGCGGTCTGCCACGGCGCCACCGGCAAGGGCAACGACCAGGTCCGCTTCGAGCTCGGCTATTACGCGCTGGAGCCCGACATCCGGGTCGTCGCGCCGTGGCGGGAATGGGAGTTCGCAAGCCGGGAGCAGCTGATCGCCTTCGCCGAGGCCCACCAGATCCCGATTTCCAAGGACAAGCGCGGCGAGGCGCCCTTCTCGATCGACGCCAACCTCCTCCACTCCTCGTCCGAGGGGAAGGTGCTCGAGGACCCATCGCTGGAAGCGCCGGAATATGTTCACCAGCGCACCCTTTCCCCCGAGGACGCGCCGGATAAGGCGACGGTGATCGAGATCGGCTTCGAGCGCGGCGACGCCGTCTCGATCGACGGCGAGGCCCTTTCGCCGGCGGCGCTTTTGACCCGGCTCAACCAGCTTGGCCATGACAACGGCATCGGCCGGCTCGACCTGGTCGAGAACCGCTTCGTCGGGATGAAGTCGCGCGGGGTCTACGAGACTCCGGGCGGAACGATCCTTCTCGCCGCCCATCGCGGAATCGAATCGATCACGCTCGATCGCGGCGCCATGCACCTCAAGGACGAGCTGATGCCGCGCTATGCCGAGCTGATCTACAACGGCTTCTGGTTCTCGCCCGAGCGCGAGATGCTCCAGGCGGCGATCGACCACAGCCAGTCGAACGTCACCGGCACCGTCCGGGTCAAGCTCTACAAGGGCAACACGACCGTGATCGGCCGCGAGAGCCCGGTCGCCCTCTACGACCAGGACCTGGTCACCTTCGAGGAGGGATCGAGCAGCTACGACCAGCGCGACGCGGCCGGCTTCATCAAATTGAACGCTCTTCGCCTCCAGATCGCGGCGCGGCGGGCGCGGCGCTGATACGCCCCCCTCCCTGCGTGCAGGAAGGGAAGCTTAGCCCAAAGCCTTCTTCGCGCGCTTCACCTGCTCGCGCACGCGAGCCGGCGCGGTGCCGCCGTAGCTCGTCCGGCTCGCGACCGAGGCGTCGACCGTCAGCACGTCATAAACCCGCGCGTCGATGCGCTCGTCGATCCCGCGAAGCGCCTCGATGTCCAACTCGGCGAGCGCGCAGCCATTCTCCTCGGCGAGCGCGACGGCGCGGCCGGTGACATGGTGCGCCTCGCGGAACGGCAGCCCCGCCTCGCGCACCAGCCAGTCGGCGAGGTCGGTCGCGGTCGAGTAGCCGGCCTCTGCGGCGGAGCGCATCCGGGCGGCCTCGAAGCGCGTCGATTCGACCATTCCGGCAAGCGCCTGGAGCGAGAGCATGAGCAGATCGTGCGCCTCGAAGACCGGCGGCTTGTCGTCCTGCATGTCCTTCGAATAGGCCAGCGGCAGGCCCTTCATCGTCATCGTCAGCGAGACCAACGCGCCAGCGATCCGCCCGCAATGGCCCCTGACCAGCTCGGCCGCGTCCGGATTGCGCTTCTGCGGCATGATCGAGGAGCCGGTCGAGAAAGCGTCGGGAAGCCGGACGAAGCCGAAGGGCTGGCTCGCCCAGACGATCAGCTCCTCGGCTAGCCGCGAGAGATGGAGCGCGCAGAGCGACGCGGCGGCGAGATAATCGAGCGCGAAGTCCCGGTCCGACACGGCGTCCAGCGAATTGGCCATCGGCGCGTCGAAGCCCAAAGCCGCGGCGGTCGCCTCGCGGTCGATCGGAAAGCCGGTGCCGGCAAGGGCGGCGGCGCCGAGCGGGCTCTCGTTCAGCCGCGCCCGTGCGGCGGCGAAGCGGGACCGGTCGCGGCGGAGCATCTCGTAATAGGCCATCAGATGGTGGCCGAGGGTGACCGGCTGGGCGGCCTGGAGGTGGGTGAAGCCCGGCATCACGATATCCGCATGCTCCTCGGCGCGGGCGACGAGCACGCTCTGGAAGGCCGCCGCAGCGCGGTCCGCCTCGTCGAGCGCGTTCCTCACCCACAGGCGGAAGTCGGTGGCGACCTGGTCGTTGCGCGAGCGGGCGGTATGAAGCCGGCCGGCGGCGGGGCCGATCAGCTCGGCCAGCCGCGCCTCGACGTGCATGTGGATGTCCTCGAGCGCCGGATCCTCCGGGACGCCCTTGAGGTTATACTCGTCCTCGATCCGCTCCAGCCCCTCGGCGATGGCGGAGGCGTCCTCCTCCGAGACGATGCCCTGCGCCTCGAGCATCACGACATGGGCGAGGCTCGCCTTTATGTCCTCCCGCCAAAGCCTTTTGTCGAAGCCGATCGAGGCGTTGATCTCGCGCATCAACGCCGACGGCCCGCCCTTGAAGCGCCCGCCCCACATCAGGTTCGACTTCGGGTCTTCGGCGATGACGGATCTCCTTTTCATGCGGGATTAGGAGGTGGTCGCGAGGCACGCAACAGGGCACCCCCCCTTCCTGCACGCAGGGAGGGGGGTAGCACGTTGACAAGACGCGGACGCCCGGCGACCTGTCGCTGATGGGCGGGGACTTCGACGTATTGATCGTGGGCGCCGGACTTTCCGGCATCGGCATGGCGTGCCACCTCGCGATGAAGCTTCCCAGCAAGACCTACGCGATTCTCGAGGCGCGCAATGCCATCGGGGGGACGTGGGACCTGTTCCGCTATCCCGGAATCCGTTCCGACAGCGACATGTACACCCTGAGCTACGTGTTCCGGCCGTGGACCGACGCGAAGGCGATCGCCGACGGGCCGTCGATCCGCGCCTATGTCGAGCGGACGGCCGAGGACTTCGGAGTCACCCCGCACATCCGCTTCGGCCACAAGGTCGTCCGCGCCGACTGGTCCTCCACCGAGGCGCGCTGGACCCTCCAGGCGGAGCATGAAGGCGCGATCGTCCGCTTCACCGCCCGCTTCCTCGTGATGGGCAGCGGCTATTACGATTATTCCGAGGGGCACCGCCCGCGTTTCGAGGGCGAGGAGGATTTCGCCGGCCGGATCGTCCACCCGCAATTCTGGCCGGAGGATCTCGACTGGGCCGGGAAGAAGGTGGTGGTGATCGGAAGCGGCGCGACGGCGGTGACCCTGGTTCCCGAGATGGCGAAGCGGGCGGCGCACGTCGCCATGCTCCAGCGCTCGCCGAGCTACGTCGTCTCCCGGCCCTCGGTCGACGGGATCGCCGAGCGGCTGAAGCGCGCTCTCCCCGCCACCCTCGCCTACCGCCTGACCCGGCTCAAGAACGTCGCCCTTCAGATGCTCTTCTTCCGCCTGGCGCGGAGCCGTCCGGCCAAGGTCAAGGCGAAGATGATCGAGCTGGTGAGCGACGAGCTCGGCGCCGGCTTCGACGTCGGCACCCATTTCACGCCGCGCTACGATCCCTGGGACCAGAGGGTCTGCCTGGTGCCCGACGGAGACCTGTTCGCGGCGATCCGCGACGGCCGCGCGTCGGTGGAGACGGGCAAGATCGACCGGTTCACGCCCTGCGGCATACGCCTCGAGGGCGGCCGGGAGCTGGCGGCGGACCTGATCGTCGCCGCGACCGGCCTGAAGATCAGCCTGATGGGCGGCGCCGAGATCGCCGTCGACGGACGGGTCCAGGACCTTTCGAAGACCCTCGCCTACAAGGCGATCATGTTCGGCGGGATTCCGAACATGGCCTTCATCTTCGGCTACACCAACGCGTCATGGACCCTGAAGGCGGACCTCGCGGCCGACTATGTCTGCCGGCTGATCCGGCACATGGACTCGAAGGGCTACCGCTCGGCGACTCCGGTGGCGGGGCCGGAGGTAAAGCCCGCGCCCTTCCTCGACTTCACCTCGGGCTACGTCCAGCGCGCGCTGGCCACGCTGCCGAGCCAGGGCGACCGGCGGCCCTGGCGGCTCCGCCAGAATTACGCGTTCGACGCGATGAGCCTGAAGTTCAGCCGGATCGAGGACGGAGCGCTTCGGTTCGGCTAGAGCGCCTGTTCCGGTGGAGGCCCTGTTCGCCCTGTTCCCCGGCGAAGGCCGGGGCCAAGCGACACCAGCGGCAGAGCTGGGTCCCGGCCTTCGCCGGGAAACGGTCCAGAAAGTTCAGTCGCCCCTCAAGGGGAAGACGGGCTTGTCGAAGCTGGCCGTATCGATCAGCGAATCCCCGCCGAGCGTCCGGTAGAGCGAGGCGAGGTTGGTCGCCCGTTCCAGCCGGGTGCGCACCAGCGACTGCTGCGCGGAATAGAGCGTCCGCTGGGCGTCCAGGGTCGCGAGGAAATTCTCGATTCCCTCGCGGTAGCGCGCCTGGGTCAGGTTGTAATTGTCCTGGGCGTCGGCGACGAGCCGGGTCTGGGCGGCGAACTGGGCGCCGATCGTGCCGCGCCGCGCGAGCGCGTCGGACACCTCGCGAAAGGCGGTCTGGATCGCCTGCTCGTAGCGGGCGAGGAACAGCTCGCGCTGAGCCCGGGCATATTGCAGGTTGCCGCGATTGGCGCCGGCGTCGAAGATCGGCACGGAGGCCGAGGCGCCGGCGTTGAAGTTGAACGCTCCGGTCGAGAAAAGGCCGGTGAGCCCGGTCGAGGCGAGGCCGAGCAGTCCGGTGAGGCTGATCGTCGGGAAGAAGGCGGCTCGGGCGGCACCGATCCGGGCGTTGGCCGCGCGAAGCTGGAACTCGGCCTCGACCACGTCCGGCCGGCGAAGCAGGATCCGCGAATCCAGCCCGGCGGGAAGCTCGCTGACCAGCGTATCGACCGTCTCGATCGACGGCGGCAGATCGGCGTCGGAGATCGGCGCGCCCACCAGCAGCTGGAGGGCGTTGCGGTCCCGCGCCACGTCGCTGGTCCCGCTCGCGACGTCGCTTCGCGCCTGCTCGAGGACCGTCTGCGACTGGCGGAGATCGATGCGCGAGGCGATGCCGCCCTGCAGCCGCGCTCCGGTGAGTTGAGCCGAGCGGGCGGCGTTCGCCTCGGTGGCTCGGGCGATGGCGAGCAGGCTGCGGTCCGCCGCGAGGGTGAAGTAGGCGGTTGCGATTTCGCCGGTCAGCGACAGCCGGGTCGCGCGCGCCGCCGCCTCGGTGGCGAAATATTGGTTCAGCGCCGAACGGCTCAGGCTTCGAACCCGGCCGAACAGGTCGAGCTCGAAGCGGCTGACCCCGACGTCGACCGAGTAGCGGTCGCTCACCCCCTGGCCGTTGCCGCCGCCGCTTACGCTGGCGTCCCCGCCCGCGGCGATCTGCGGAAGCCGCTCGGAGCGCTGCACACGATATTGCGCGCGCGCCGATTCGATGTTGGCCGCGGCGATCCGAAGGTCGCGGTTGTTGACCAGCGCCTGGCCGATCAGGCGCTGAAGCCTAGGGTCGCGGAAGATGTCGCGATAGGTGACGCTGGGCAGCGCCGCCTCCGACTGGCGAAGATAGGAGTCGCCGATCGGCCAGGAGGCCGGCACCGGCGGCTCGGGCTGGACATATTTGGGCTCGAGCGTGGTGCAGCCGACAAGGCTGGAGGCGAGCAGGAGCGAAACGAGGCGGCGGGTCATTCGGCGGGCGCCTCTCGATCATTGGGGGTGGCGGCGACCTTCGTCTTGCTCCCGCGGCTGAACAGCTTGCGCACCAGGACGAAGAAGAGGGGCACGAAGAAGATGGCGAGAAGCGTCGCGGTGATCATCCCGCCCATCACTGCGGTCCCTATCGCGACCCGGCTGCGCGCCCCCGCTCCGGTCGAGACGGCGAGCGGAAGCACTCCGAAGATGAAGGCTAGGCTGGTCATCAGGATCGGGCGAAGGCGAAGTCGAGCCGCCTCCAGCGCCGCCTCGAGCGCCGTCTTGCCGCGTTTCTCGGCGAGCTCGGCGAATTCGACGATCAGGATCGCGTTCTTGGCGGACAGCCCCATCGTGGTGAGCAGTCCGACCTGGAAATAGACATCGTTCGAAAGCCCGCGAAGGGCGACCGCCAAAGCGGCTCCGAGAAGCCCGAGCGGGATGACGAGCAGGACCGAGATCGGGATCGACCAGCTCTCGTACAAAGCGGCGAGGCACAGGAAGACGACGAGCAGCGACAAGGCGTAGAGATAGGGCGCCTGCCCTCCCGACAGGCGTTCCTGGTAGGACAGCCCGGCCCAGTCGACCGAGACTCCCCGCTCCGCCCCGGCGAGCGCCGCGATCCGGTCCATCGCCTCGCCCGAGCTGTGCCCTTCGGCCGCCTGGCCCTGGAATTCGTAGGAGGGGACGCCGTTGAACCGCGCCAGGGTCGAGGGCGCCTGCCCCCAGCTCGTCGTCGCGAAGGCGGAGAACGGCGCCATTCCGCCGGTGCCGGTGCGCACGTACCAGCTTGCGAGATCCTCCGGCCGGCTTCGATACGGGGCGTCGCCCTGGACGTAGACGCGCTTCACCCGGCCGCGGTCGATGAAGTCGTTGACGTAATTGCCGCCCCACGCCGCCGCGAGGGTGGAGTCGACGTCCGCCTGGTTCAGGCCGAGGGCGCCGATCTTGTTCTGGTCCTCGTGCACTTCGAGGGTTGGATTGTCCTCGAGCGTTCCGAGGCGCACTCCGGACAAAGCCGGGTCGTCCGACGCGGCGGCCAGGATCCGGTCGCGCGCGGCCTTGAACTGCTCGCGGGTGAGGCCGCTCGTGTTGAGAAGCTCCATGGTGAAGCCGGCCGACTGGCCGAGCCCGCGCACCGGCGGCGGGTTCAAGGCGTTGAACTGGACGTCGCGAAGCGAGGACAGGCGCTGGGTCGCCCGCCGGGTGATCGACTGGGCGTTGTTCTCGCTCCCCTTGCGCTCATCCCACGGCGCGAGCGAAAGGAAGCCCCGTCCGGCATTCTGCCCCGACCCCGCCTGGTTGCCGCCCACGACGGTGAAGATGGCGCCGATGTTCTTCTTCTCCGGCCCAAGAAAATATTTCTCCACCGCCTTTGCGGCCTCGAGGGTCCGGGCCTGGGTGGCTCCGGGCGGAAGGGTGATCTGGAGCTGGGCGAAGCCCTGGTCCTCGCTCGGAAGGAAGCTGGTCGGGAGCCGGAAGAAGACGAAGGCGAGCAGGGCCGCCATCGCCAGATAGGCCAGCATCATCGGCCGGGGCCGCGCGATCGTCCGCTCGACGCCGTTTCGGTAGCGGTCGCGGGTGCGCTCGAACCAGCGGTTGAACCGGTCGCCCAGCTTGTTGGCGTAGCCGCCGAACGTCCCTTCCTGCGCCGCTCTCTCCTCCGCCCGCTTGGGCGGCTTGAGCAGGGTGGCGGTGATCGCGGGGGAGAGCACCAGGGCGACGATCACCGAGAGCACCATCGAGGCGACGATGGTGATCGAGAATTGGCGGTAGATGACTCCGACCGAGCCGCCGAAAAAGGCCATCGGAAGGAAGACGGCGGAGAGGACCAGCGCGATCGCGATCAGCGCCATGTTGATCTCGCCCATCGACTTCACCGTCGCGTCGTGCGGCGACAGCCCCTCCTCCTCCATCACCCGCTCGACATTCTCGACCACGACGATGGCGTCGTCGACGAGCAGTCCGATGGAAAGGACGAGGCCGAACAGGGTCAGCGTGTTGATCGAGAAGCCGAACAGGGCCAGCACCCCGAACGTGCCGAGCAGGACCACCGGAACCGCGATCGCCGGGACCAGGGTCGCCCGCCAGCTTTGAAGGAACACGAACATGACGAGGACGACGAGGATGATCGCCTCGACGAGGGTCTTGATGACCTCGTGGACCGAGAGCTTGATGAACAGCGTGCTGTCGTTGGGATAGGCGAAGCGGAAGCCGGCCGGGAAGGCCTCGGAACGGCGTTCCACTTCCTGGCGCACCAGCTTGGCCGTCTCCAGCGCGTCGGCGCCCGGAGCGAGCTGGATGGCGATGCCGGCGCCCGGATGGCCGTTCAGCCGCGTCATCGAGCCGTAATTCTCGCTTCCCAGCTCGATCCGGGCGACGTCGCTTAGCAGCACGTTGGAGCCGTTCGGCTGGGTCTTGAGGATGATCGCCCTGAACTGCTCGGGCGTCGACAGGCGCGAGCGCGCCGTCACCGTCGCGTTCAGCATCTGCTCGGCCGGCGAAGGCTGGCCGCCGATCTGACCCGCGGCGACCTGGGTGTTCTGCGCCTGGATGGCGGAGATGACGTCGCGCGGGATCAGCGAGAAGCTGGCGAGCTTGTAGGGGTCCAGCCAGATCCGCATCGCATATTGCGAGCCGAAGACGTTGACGTCGCCCACGCCCTGAACCCGGCCGAGCGGATCCTGGAGGTTCGAGACAAGATAGTCGGAGACGTCGGCGCCGGTGACGCTGTCGGTCTCGTCATAGACCGAGACGACCATCAGGAAGTCCTGGTTGGACTTGGTGACGGTGAGGCCCTGCTGCTGGACCTGCTGCGGAAGCCTGGCAAGCGCCTGCTGGACCTTGTTCTGGACCTGGACCTGGGCGATGTCGGGATCGACGCTCTTGTCGAAGGTCGCGCTGATATTCACTCCGCCCGACGCATTGGAGGTGGCGGTGAAGTAGAGAAGTCCGCTGATCCCGGTGAGCTGCTGCTCGATCACCTGGGTGACGCTGGTCTCCACCGTCTCCGCCGAGGCGCCGGGATAATTGGCCCGGATGTTCACCGACGGGGGTGCGATGTCGGGATATTGCTCGACCGGAAGCGACATTATCCCGCCGATGCCGCCGAGCATGATCACGATCGCGATCACCCAGGCGAAGATCGGACGATCGATGAAGATGCGCGAGATCATCGCCCGCTCAGCCGCCCTTCGCGGCGCCGGCGCCCCCGGGGGCCCCCGCCCCACCGCCGGAACCGCCGGCGCCTCCGCCGCCCGGGCGCCGGCGCGGCGGAGAGCCGGCCGGAACCGGCACGACCGTCTGGTTCGGCCTGATCTTGCCGAGGCCCTCGACGATGATCCGGTCGCCGGCCTTCAGCCCCTCGGTCACCACCCACTTGTCACCGACGGTGCGGTCCGCCCTGACGGTCCGCCGGACCGCCTTGTTTCCGGGGCCGACCACCATCACCGTCGCCTCGCCGCGCGGATCGCGCGACACTCCGGCCTGCGGAACCAGGAAGGCGTTGGAGACGGTCTGCTGGACCAGCTTGGCGCGCACGTACATGCCCGGCAGGAGAAGGCCCTGCGGGTTGGGAAAACTCGCCCGCAAGGTCACCGTGCCGGTCGCCGGATCGACCATCGCCTCGGCGAACTGGAGAGTCCCGGTATAGCCGTAGTCGGAGCCGTCCTCGAGGGTCAGCCGGACCTGCGCCTGGGTCGGAACCGAGCCGCTATTGGCGATCGAACGGCGGAGCGCGAGGAGCGCCGCGCTCGACTGCTGGATGTCGACGAACATCGGATCGAGGCGCTGGATGGTGGTCAGCGGATCGGGCTGGTTGGCGGTGACCAGGGCTCCGGTGGTGAAGGCGGATCGGCCGATCCGACCGGTGATCGGCGCCGGGACCCGGGTGAAGCGAAGGTTGATGTTGGCGGTCTGGAGCGCCGCCTGGTTCTGGGCGACCGATGCCGCCGCCTGCTGCGCCTGGGCGCGCGCGTCGGTATATTCCTGCTGGCTGACCGCCTGCATCCGGGCCAAGGGCGCGTAGCGATTGGCCCGCACCTGCGCCGCGCTCCGGCTCGCCTGCGCCGCGGCGAGATTGGCGCGGGCCTGGGCCGCGCTCGCTTCGTAGAGCGAAGGATCGATCTGGTAGAGCGTCTGCCCCGCCTTGACGATCGAGCCTTCGGTGAAGAGCCGGCGGCGGATGACCCCCGATACCTGCGGCCGCACTTCCGACACCTCGAAGGCGCTGGTCCGGCCGGCAAGCTCCGCGACGACCGGGACGGCGGTCGGCTGGACGACGACGAACCCCGCCTCGGGAGTCCCGCCGCCGCCGCGGCCGCCGCGGCCGCCGGCCTTGGTGTCGTCCGCCCCGCCCCCGCCGCAGGCGGAAAGCAGCAGCGTCGCGAGCAGGATCGCAAGTCGGGCGGAGCTGGGGGGAATGGTTTTCGGCAGAGGACGATCCGGTGAAACAGGATGTAGTTGCAGGCGCGTCTACCCCCTTGCGGCGCCAATGCAATGCCGCACATGTACGGTAGCCGACGAAACCGCTCGGCGCATCCAAGCGGTCGGCTCGGGCGTTTGTTCCTGGAAGGAGAGTGGAAGATGCGGATGCTGGCCCTGTTGCTGCTCGTCGGCGCCTGCGCCGCGCCCGAGGCGGGCGGACCGACCCGGGAGGCCGAAGCGCTCGAGCGCGACCTCGCCGGACGGACCGCCGGGCCGCCGCAAAGCTGCATTCCCGCTCTGAACAGCGCCCAGAGCCTTCGGATCGTCGACGCCCACACGATCGTCTACGATTCGGGGCGTGCCTTGTGGGTCAGCCGCCTCGACGGGGATTGCCCCGGAATGCGTCCGATGGACACTCTCATCGTCGACGTGCACGGAAGCCAATATTGCCGCGGCGACCGCTTCCGCCCGGTCTCGACCGGAAACACGATCCCCGGCCCGGTCTGCGTGCTTGGAGACTTCACGCCCTATCGCAAGGCCGGCTAGAACTCGACCTGGGCCCGCACCGCCACGCTGTCGACGCCGAACGTCCGCCGGTCCAGCGGAACGGACGAGGCCGGAGCGACCGTTCCGGCGAGCGGTCCGCCCGCGAAGGCCGCCCGCGCATATTGCGCCTGCACCCGGATATAATCGATCGGGTTCCAGATCAGGCTCAGCTGGTAGCCGAGCTGGCGGCCGCCGTTGACGAAGCCGGGGGCGCCCGCCCCGGAACCGCCGGGCAGCCGGTCGCGAAGGTCGAGCCAGTCCAGCCTCGCATTGACCTGAAGGGCGCCCCAGCCGCCGCGGTCGAACGGGTGGAGCACGCGGGTCCGGTCCCATCGGCCGCCTCTGTAGCCGCGGGTCTCGCCGGTCAGGTAATAGCCCGCCTCCGCATAGGCCGAGCGGAAGCTCGAGTCGCCGGAGTAGAAGAGACCGGCGCCGACGCCGTCGTTCGGCGCGAACCGGCGGCCGGAACGATAGCCGCGCACCCAGGCCCGTTGAGCCTCGGCGATGGCGTGGAACGGCCCCGCGACCGCTCCGAGCTCGAGGCCGGCAATGTCGTCGCCGTCCGCGGCGATCGCGCCGGTATCGACGAAGCGCTGATCGGTGACCTGGGTGAAGGGACGCGAGCGATACTGGACGCTCCGCGCGTCGCGCTGGGCGACGCGGTGCTGGAAATTGGCGCCCATGTGCAGTCGAGCGGCCCCGAGCGTTGGCGAAAACGTGCCTCGGACCGACGCCTGCCAGCCGGTGCGGTTGAAGCTGGCGCCGTTTATCTCCTGCCCGAAAAGTCCGGCGGCGAGGGTGTAGCGGTCCGACTTCGGATCGGTCAGCGCCAGAGCGGCGCCGAGCCTCCGGTTGTAGTTGAAGGCGTCGGTGAAGGCGGCGCGCTCGAGGAAGCTGGTAACCCGCGAAGAGGTCATGGTATCGAGGCTGGAGAGCGGGAAGAAATTGCCGACGCGCAGCTGCAGTCCGCTTCCCGCCGGCTCGTAGGTGAGGACGATGTCCTCATAATCGACGGCCCCTTGCGCGAAGTTGAACTCGACATTGTAGCCGAACCCGCCGGGCAAGCTTCCCTCGACACCGATCACCAGCCGCCGGGCGCGAGCGTTCCAGCCGAGATGGCCGTAGTTCAACCCATCGACGGTGCCGGAGCGCGCCGGGCCCGGCCGGCTCACATAGCCGACGTCGAACTGCTCGAACCCCTTCGGCTTGAAGCTGAAGCCGCTTGCGGAATCGCGAAGCCGCGGTGCGCCGTTCCAGGCGGGCGGGGGCGATGGCGGCTCGGGCTCGGCCGCGGCGGCGCCCCGCTCGGCCTTGAGCGCGTCGATCTCCCGGCGAAGGCTTTCGACCTCCGCGCGAAGCGCGGCGACCTCGGACGCCGAGGCGGCGCCCTCCTGGGCCGCCCGGGCGGGCGCCGCGCTCAGCACCGCTCCCGCAACCAGCAGGGACAAGGAAATCGTCCGGGTCATCCCGCCTTGTGAAGCGCGCGGCGGATCATGACAATTATATTACGTTTTTGCGACAATCCCCCCGGGTCGCGGGCTCGGCCCGCAGCTGCTATGGCGCCCGCGATGCACGACAGACGCACCGCCTTGAAGGGCCTGGGAACGGTCGCCGCCGCGCTAGCCTTCCCCGCCATGGCCGCCGTCCGACCGGGGTCCGGCAAGCCGCCGCGCCTTCGGCCGGGCGACACGGTCGGGCTGATCGAGCCGGCCGGCTTCACCGACGATTCGTTCGACCTCCAGCTCGTCATGGAGACGGTTTCGGCGATGGGCCTGGTGCCCAAGCCCGCGCCCCACCTCCTCGCCCGCTACGGCTATCTCGCCGGCAGGGACGAAGCCCGGGCCGCCGACGTCAACGCCATGTTCGCCGACCGCGGCGTCCGCGCCATCTTCGCCGTGCGCGGCGGCTGGGGCTGCGCGCGAATCCTTCCCCATCTCGACTTCGGACTCATCGCCAGGAACCCCAAGCTGCTCGTCGGCTTCAGCGACATCACCGCGCTTCATCTCGCGCTCGCGGCGAAATGCGGCTTCACCACGATCCACGGCCCAAACGCCTCGTCGGCCTGGGGAGAGCTTTCCCTGGCCTCCTTCCGAAGCCTGGCCTTCGAGGCGGGCACTCCGACCTACGCAACGCCGTTGGGGACCGAGGACCGGCTGGTGCAGCGGAGCGGCCGCACCCGCGCATTCCGGGCCGGAAGGGCGTCCGGGCCTCTGCTCGGCGGCAACCTCACCGTCCTCTCCGCGCTGATGGGAACGCCCTATCTGCCGGCTTTCGACGGCGCGATCCTGTTCCTCGAGGACACCAACGAGGCGGAATATAGGATCGACCGGATGCTGACCCAGCTCGCGCTCGGCGGAATCCTGCGGCGGGTGGCGGGCGTGGTGTTCGGCCAGTGCACCGATTGCCGCGCCGACGGCCCCTCCTTCGGCGGCTTCACCCTGTCCGAAGTGCTCGCCCAGCATCTCGCGCCGCTCGGCGTCCCCGCCTTCCAGGGCGCCCTGTTCGGCCACATCCCCAACCAGTTCAGCCTCCCGGTCGGAACCCGCGCCGAGATTGATGCGGCGGCGGGCACGATCCGGATCCTCGAACCGGCGGTGGCCTGAAATGGCGGAAGATGCCGCCGCGATCGCCGGGCGTTTCGTCGCCGCCCGCCGCTCGGCCGGCGGTCTCGCTGCTTATCCCGGCGTCCTGCCCGACTCGCTCGAAGCCGCTTATGCGGTTCAGGACGCCGCGATCGCCGCCTGGGGGAGGCCGGTGATCGGCTGGAAGATCGGCCGGGTCGGCCCGCCCCTCTCCGGGCGCTTCGGAGTCGACCGCCTGGCCGGCCCGATCTTCGTCTCGGCCCCCGCCGCCGACGATTCGGCCATGCCGGTCTTCGCGCGGGGCTTCGCCGCCGGCGAAGCGGAATTCCTGCTCCGCATCGGCCGCCGTCCGGCTCCGGGCCAGACCCGCTTCACCCTCGACGAGGCGGCCGATCTGATCGATTCCGTCCATGTCGGGATCGAGATCGCCAGCTCGCCGCTCGCCACGATCAACGCGCTCGGCGCGATCGCGGTGATCTCGGACTTCGGCAACAATAACGGCCTTCTCGTCGGCCCCGCCGTCCCCGGCTGGCGGAGCGGCGGCTTCGAGGATTGGACGGTGACCAGCTCGATCGACGGGGCCGAGGTCGGTACCGGCCGGGCCTCGTCCTTTCCCGGCGGCGCGATCGGCGCGGCGCGCTTCCTGTTCGAGCTGATGGCCCGGCGCGCGATCGCGCTCGAGCCGGGCCAGTGGATCTCCTCGGGCGCCGTCGCCGGAGTCCACCGGGCCGCGGCCGGCCAGACGGTGGAGGCCCGCTTCGGAGACCTTTGCGTCCTGCGCTGCCGGCTCACCCCGGCCCTTCCCACCGACTCCGGCTGACGGGCCTCCGCCGTCCCAGCGAAGCTCTAGAGCAGGAAGTCGCTGGCGATGAGGGCGTGGCCGGCGACGGTGTCGACCTGGATGACGAGATCCGCCGCTCCGTCGCCGTCGACGTCGCCCTCGACGAACCAGCTCGCTCCGGACTGGTAGGCGCGAAGCTCCCCGGCGGTGTTGCTGAACGCGCCAGAGCCGATGAAGGAGAAGGCCTGGTCCCCCGCGAGATTGGCGTTGGCGTCAACGTTGGTCAGGACGATGTGGTCGGAGACATATTCGAAGTCGACGATATGGTCGGTCTTCGCCGCCGTCGATTCCGCCGCCGACTGGTAGACGAAGACGTCGTTGCCGGGACCGCCGCGCATCGTGTCGGCGCCGAGGCCGCCCTCGAGCCAGTCCATCCCGCCCAGCCCGTACATCGTGTCGTCGCCGGCGCCGCCGACGAAGGCGTCGTTGGCGGGGCCGCCGGCGAAGGTGTCGTTGCCGGCGCCGCCGTAGACGCTGAGCGCTCCGTCCGTCTCGGCATAGCCGTTGAAGAACAGGCTCTCGTCGGCCAGCAGCCCGCCCGCATAGACGGTGAGCCGTCCTCCAGCGGGCACGTTCGCGTCCACGGTGGTGATCGAATAGCTGACGTGCTCCGTCCCGCCGGCGGCGGTGCCGCTGAGCAGGTTGAAGTTCTCCACGCCGGAGAGCGTTCCGGCGCCGAGCGTGAGGTTGTAGTTGCCGAGCAGGCCGACCGTGTCGGTGCCCGCACCGCCGACGATGACGTCGTCGGCGGTGAAGGCGGCGCCGAAGTAGATGTAATCGTTGCCGCCACCACCGTTGGCGGTGTCGATTCCGCCCGAGCTTAGGTCGAGCACGTCGTTGCCCAAGCCCATGGTCAGGACGTTGTCGAGCGCATTGCCCGCGACCGTCTGCCCCGTGTCGGAGGTGCCGACGAGGTTCTCGACATTCGCCGCGAGCGCGTAGATCGCCGCCTGGGTTCCGAGGCCGGTGCGAATCGTGTCCGTCCCCTCCCCGGAATTCTCGACGACCTGATCGCCCGCGTCGTCGACCACGTACGTGTCGTCGCCCCGCCCGCCGCGAAGCGTGTCCTTGCCGGCTCCGCCGTCGAGCCAGTCGTTGCCGCCCCCGGCCGTGGCGGAATCCGCTCCGGCGCCGAGGCTGAGCACGTCGTCTCCGTCCCCGGTGACGACCTGGTCCGCCGAGCTGCCGCTGTGGATGACGAATCTCTCGATCGAGGTGAACGTCGCGGCGGTGAAGCCCCCCGCCGTGTAGGTCCCCTGATAGCCGCCGCCGGCGTCCGAATAGGGCGACGATGCGCCGTCGAAATTCGCTAGTTCAACGAACACGAGCTGGACGCTTCCGAGCGCGTCTCCCCATTCCAGGACCAGAGTGTCGTCGCCCGAGCCGCCGTCGACCCTGTCCTGGCCCTTGTAGAGGGTCACGCTGTCGTCTCCGCCGCCGGCGCTGATCCAGTCCATGCGGGCGTTCGAAAGGGTGACGAAGCTGTCGTCGAAGGCGCTGCCGACGATCCTCTCCAGCACCTCGATGCCGGCGATCGAGCCGAATGCGCCCACGTTAACCGCGAGTCGCAGATCGAGAGCGACGGCGGAGCCGAGGGCGCCGAAGTCGGCGCGCAGGGCATCCTCGCCGCCGGCGCCGTCGACCGTCACCCCGCCGGCGGCCCCTATGTCGATATAATCATCGCCCGACCCGCCGTTGATGAAAACGGTTCCCACCCCCGCACCGGTGACGATCGAATCCCCCGCGGCCGAGCCGAGGACGTTCTCTATCCCGCCGATCGTGCCGGTATTTCCATAGCCGTCCCTAAGGGTTCCGGCGACGAGGTCGACCGACCAGCCCAGGCCCGTCGCCGCGGCGATTTCCGCGATCCCGTCGCCATTGGAATCGGGCGTGTAGAAACCGCCCACCGTGGAGACGGCGATCAGGTCCTGGCCCGCCCCTCCGTCCAGAATTCCCGCGCCCAGCACCCGGAACGTGTCGTTGCCGCCGAATCCGTAGAGACCGTCTCCGGTCGCTCCGTAAAGCACGTTGCGCTGGTCGTTGCCGTAGAAGGTGTCGGCGAACGCGGTGCCGCCGCCCAGCGACTCGATCCCGGTCATCGTCTCGGCATTGCCGAAGCCGTCATTGGCGATCAGTCCCGTGCGCAGGTCCGCGACCGCGCCTTGAGTGGCGTTCGCCTCCTCGAAGCTGATGCTGTCGCCGAATCCGCCGGCCGCGCCGTCGAGTCCGGTGTCGGACCCGCCGTCGAAGCTGTCGACTCCCGCTCCGCCGCGCAGGACGTCGTCGCCGTCGCCGCCGTAGAGCGTGTCGTTGCCGTCGCCGCCGTAGAGCGTGTCGTCGCCGGCTCCGCCGACGAGGACATCGTTGCCCGCCTCGCCGTGGATCATGTCGGAATGGGGCGTCCCGGCGAGATCGTCGGCGGCCGAAGTGCCGTGAAGCCCGAGCACCGCGCGCTGCGCGAAGACGTCGGCGCGGTTCGAGTCCTCGGCGAACGTCTTGTTCCAGGTCATCAGGATCTGCGCGTCGGCGTTCGCCGCGACGTGGCCGACGACTTCCGCCGGGAAGGGCTGCGATTCGAAGCCGACCGCGTTCCCGGCCGAGTCGTAGGTCCTAAGGCTGGTGTTGCCCGAGACGTTCCAAGCGAGGAGCATCTGGTTGTCCGGCAGGGCGGCGGCGGTGACTCCGTAATAGGAGGTGATTTCCGCGCCGGACCTGTTGCCGGCGGAGTCGAACAATTGCGCTCGGCCGGCGAACTGCTGCTCGTCGTTCCAGGTAATCGCGAAGCCACCGCCGGACAGGGCGACGGCGTGCGGCGAAGCCTGGTCGCCGCCGGCCGTCGTATCGACCAGGAAGGGACTCCCGATCCTGGCGCCGGCCGAGTCGTACAACTGCCCCAGGATCGCCTTGCCGCTCGAGTCCGCGTCGAAAGCATGGCTCTTGTCGGTCCAGGCGACGACAAAGCCGCCGTTCGCCAGGCCCGCGACGCTGGGCCTGTCATTGAAGGCAAGCTCGTTGGTGAAGCCGGTGCTCGCGGAATTGACCGTCGACACGGCGCCCCGCGCCGACCCGTCCGCGTTGAACAGCTGCAGCTTCACCTGGAAGTCCGAACTCGAGTTCTGGGCGGAATATGCGTAGCCCCGCCAGGTAAGGGCGAAGCCGCCGTCCAAGAGAGCGGCGACTTCCGGCCAGGACTGCGAGTTCAAGGAATTCTGCTCGACGATCGCGGCCCCTATCTTGCCGCCGGAGGAGTCGAACAGCTGGGCGCCGACGGTCAGCGGAACATCGACATTGTGCCAGGCGACGACGAAGCCGCCGCCGGACAAAGCGGTGACCGCCGGCGCCTGCTGGTTTCCGGCGGTCACCGTATTGACGAGGATCTCGGGGCCGATCGGCTGGCCGTCGCGCCCGACGATCCGCGCCATGACGTCCTGGCTGAAGGCGTTGGGATCGCCGCCCTCGTTCTGGGTCCACACGACGATGAAGTTGCCGGACGCCAGCGCGGCCACGGTCGGCAATTGCTGCCTCCCGGTCACCGTCGCGTTCACCATGAAGTTGCCACCCACGCCGTCGGCGCGCGGTTGTACCTGCGTCATCTTCGAGATTCCCCCTGTTACCCGCAGCTTAGCCGAGGCGCTGGACGGTAACCAGAGCTTTTCCGGCCCGGCGCGACGTTCGTCAGCCGGCGGCGGCGGGTATTCCGAGCTGGGCGGCGGCGCTCCTCAACCGGCCTTGGGTGGCCGAGTCGCCGGCGAAGGCGGCGAGACCGGACTGGAACGCCTGCCGCGCGCCCGCCGGATCCCGGAGCACCGTCCGCGAGCGCATCAGGCGGATCCAGCCGTCGGCGTCGCGCGGATCGGCGGCGAGGCGTGCGGCGAGCTTGGCCACCATCGCTCGCGCCATCTCATCCTGTTCTCCGGGCGGAATGGAGCCGGCGGCGGCGAGCTGGTCCGAAGTCGGGCCGGGTATCGCCGCCGTCGCGACCGGAGCCGACGGGGGAGCGCCCGCGGTATCCGGAACGGCGAGCTTGTTGCGGCTCGCGCCCTGCGCGATCGTCCGCTCCAGGTCGGCCCGCCACGGCGCTCCGGGCGGCGTGTCGCGAAGCAGCGCGGCCCAATCTTCCAGGGCGCCGCGATGATCGCCGCGCAAATCCTTCTGGACCGCCAGGAAATAGCGGGCGCGCGGATCGCTGGGATCGAGCGCGAGCGCCTTGTCGAGCGCGGCCGAGGCCTCGGGAACGACGCTGGTGCTCGCGGTCTGCAGCGCCTCGGCGAGGGAGGACCAATTCTCGGCATTGCCGGGCTCGATCGCGGCGGCCTTGCGGTAGGCGGCGGCGGAAGCCTCGGCCTCGCCTTTCTCGGCATAGGCCCAGCCGACCACCCGCCAGTCGGCCGCCGCCGGGGTCGCGCCTTCCGCCGAAGCCGGACCGCTCCGCCACAGCGCCGCGGCGACCGACGCCGCCGCCACCAGGGCGGCGACGGCGAGCAGGACGGCGGGGAGGATCGGGCGCCGCTTGGGCGTGTCGGAGGCTTCGGCCATGGGCTTGCGATGATCCCGCTAATTTGGTCAACGTCAAGGCTGGCGGGGTGGAGCCCAGGGGAATGGCGGCGTCTTACCGAATCGCGATCGTCGGATCGGGTCCCGCCGGACTTAGCGCGGCGGCGCGCGCCGCCCGCCTCGGCCTTTCCCACATCCTTCTCGAAAAAGCCGACGATCTCGCGGACACGATCCGCAAATACCAGAAGGGCAAGCACGTCATGGCGACGCCCGCTCAGCTGGTGCTTCGCTCCGACGTCGACTTCAAGGCCGGAAGCCGCGAGGACATCCTCGCCGGCTGGGCGCGCAATGCCCAGGAACACGGCATCAACGTCAGGCCGAGGGCCGACGTTCGCTCGATCTCGGGGAGCCTGGGAGCCTTCCGGATCGCGCTTTCCGACGGAGAGGCGATCGACTCCGAGACGGTGATCCTCGCCATCGGGACGCAGGGCAATCCGAACCGGCTTCGCTGCTCCGGCGCCGACCTTCCGCACATCCAGTACCAGCTCGACGATCCCGGCGAATATATCGACGAGCATATCGTCGTCGTCGGCTCCGGCGACGCGGGAATCGAGAGCGCGCTGGGACTCGCCGCCGACCCGGAGCAGGGCAATGTCGTCACCATCTTGAACCGCGGCGAGACCTTCGCGCGGGCCAAGAGCGCCAATGTCAGCCTGCTCGAAGAAGCCCGGGAGGCCGGGCGGATCGCGGTGCTGACCGAGACGAGCCCGGCGGGAGTCGAGCCCGGCTGGATGCTCCTCGACACGCGCGACGGCCCGCAGAAGATCCGCTGCGACCGGGTCGTCGCGCGCACCGGCTCGGTTCCGCCCCGCGCCTTCGTCGAGAGCTGCGGAGTCGCGTTCTCGAGCCCCGACCCCGAATCCTTTCCGAGCCTGTCGCCGAGCTTCGAGACGAGCGTGCCCGGGCTCTACGTCATCGGCGCGCTCGCCGGCTATCCGCTGATCAAGCATTGCATGAACCAGGGCCACGACGTCGTCGAGCTGATCAACGGCAACGCCGACCTCAAGCCCGCCGACGAGCCGATCCTCGAGGCTCGCTTCGCCGGCCTTCCCGGCCGGCGGACGGTCGCCGAATGGCTCGACTTCCTGCGCTCGAAGGTGGCGATCCTCGAGCCCCTGTCGGCGCTCCAGATGCGCGAGTTCATGCTCGACAGCGAGGTCGGTCACTACCGCGCCGGAACGGCCGTCTTCCGGCGCAGCGATCCCGGCGACTCGCTTTTCGCCATCGCCTCCGGCTCGGTCGTCGTCGAAGTCGGCGGAGCCGACCGGTCGCGCGACGTGACGATCGGGTCCGGCTCGATCTTCGGCGAGGTCGGCCTCATCTCCGGACGCCGCCGAGGCGCGACGATCCGAACCGCCGAGGATTCGATCCTGGTCGAGATTCCGCGGATGGCCGCACTCAAGCTGATGGCGGCGGTCCCGGCGGCGCGTCGGGCGATCGAGCGGATCTCGACCGAGCGGCAGATCCTCCAGGTCTTCGGCTCCGGCCTCACCTCGGCCGACGTCGCCGAGATCGTCGAGGGCGCCAGGGTCGAAAGCGTCAAGGCCGGTGAGGCGTTCCTGACCGAGGGGGAGGAGGGCCGCGACGTCTTCATCGTCAACCGCGGATCGGCGGTGGTGGAGAAAGCGATCGGCGGCCGCCCGGTCTTCCTCTCCTACCTTCCGGCCGGCTCCTATGCCGGAGAGATGGCGCTGATCGACGGCGGTCCGCGAACCGCCACGGTCCGGGCCGCTATCAAGTCGGAAGTGATCCGTCTCGACGGCGACGCCTTCGCGCGACTGCTCGAGCGCAAGCCGGAGCTGCTCGCCCGGGCGAGGACGGACATGGCCGCGCGGCGGCAGGTCAACGCCTTCGTCGAAGCGAGCAAGGACCGGTTCGAGGGGGCGGTCGACCTCTATTCCTCGGTCGCGAGCTTCCTGGTCGAGAACGGGATCGGCGAAGCGACCGACGTCCTCCTCATCGACGAGAAATTGTGCGTCGGCTGCGACAATTGCGAGAAGGCCTGCGCCGACAGCCACGAGGGCCTGTCGAGGCTCGACCGCGAAGCCGGCAGGACCTACGCCCATCTCCACGTGCCGACCTCGTGCCGGCATTGCGAGCATCCCCATTGCATGGCCGATTGCCCGCCCGACGCCATCCATCGCGGCGCCGACGGCGAAGTGTTCATCGACGATACCTGCATCGGCTGCGGCAATTGCCAGCGCAACTGCCCCTATGGCGTCATCCGGATGGAGAAGATCCCGCCGAAGAAGCCGCCTCTGCTCGCCTGGCTGCTCACCGGGATCGGCCCGGGCCCGGGCGAGCCGCCCAAGAAGTGGACCGAGAAGCGGGTCGCGCCGGAGACTCCCAAGCGCGCGGTGAAATGCGACATGTGCGCCGGAATATCGGGCGGCCCGGCCTGCGTCCGAGCCTGCCCCACCGGAGCGGCGATCCGGGTCGCCCCGGAAGATATGCTGACCGTGGCGAGGCTCGGGCGGTGACGCCGAGTCGGGACGCATGAACCGCACCCTCATCCCGGCGAAGGCCGGGATCCCAGCGGGCGAAAGCCACCCGCGCCCTTCACCCCCCAAGGCCCCGGCCTTCGCGGGGGCGGCGGCTTGATGCCCGCCCGCGGGATCGCGCGCACCGCGCTCGGCGAGGACGCTCGGCACGAAGGCTTCCTGCGCCACGCCGGGTTCCGCTGGCTCAAGGTCTCGGTTCTGCTCTGCCTACTGGCCGTCCTGATCTACGCGCTGGCCGACATCGGCCCACGGCCCGGCGGCGGGACCTGGTACGGCTACACGCTCGGCACCCTGGCCACCCTCCTGATCCTCTGGCTGACGATGCTCGGGGTGCGAAAGCGCGCGATGACCGGCGGCCGCTGGTCATTGAAGGGCTGGACCAGCGCCCACGTCTATCTCGGCCTTTCGCTCGTCGTCGTCGCGACGCTCCACACCGCTTTCGACTTCGGCTGGAACGTCCACACGCTGGCCTACGTCCTGATGATGGCGGTGATCCTCTCCGGACTTTGCGGAGTCGCCGCCTACGCGCTCCTTCCCGCGAGGCTTAGCGACAGCCGCGCCGAGCTGACCCGGCCGCAGATGATCGACGGGCTCGCCAAGATCGATGCGCAGCTCCGCGCCGCCGCTCAGCCGCTCCCGAACGGCGAGGCGGCGATCGTCGCCCGGGCCCTTGGCGACGATCCGTTCCGGGCCGGGCTTCTCCGCCGCCTCGCGCGCCCGAGCGGCGGAAGCCGGACCTCGGCGGCGCATTCGAGCCTGGAGCGGCGCCGAGGCCCCGATGCGCCGGCGATCGAAGCGGTCCTCCCGATCCTCGAGCGCAGGCGGGCGCTGCTCGCGCGGATCGGCCGACACCTGCGGATCCGGGCGCTTCTCGAGCTGTGGCTCTACGTCCACGTCCCGCTCACCTTCGCTCTGATCGCGGCGCTCGGCGCCCATATCCTCAGCGTCTTCTTCTACTGGTAGCCGCCGGTGCCGTTCCTGCTCCGCACCGTCTCGACCAGCGCCGGAGGGCGCGAGATCGTCCGAACCGCGAGGGTCGAAGGCGACAGCCTCACCATCGGCCGAAGCCCCGAATGCGACGTCCGCCTCACCGACCTCGCCGTCGCCCTCCGCCACGCGGTGGTGAAGCGGGACGGAGAGCGGCTCCGGATCGACGTGGAACCGGGCCTGGCGGTGGCGCTGAACGGCCGCTCCCGCGCCTCGGGCGAGATCGAGGCGGCGAGCGGCGGCGACATCCGGATCGCCGCCCACCTGCTGCGCTTCATGCCCGCCGAAGCCGGCTCGGACGAGATCGCCGTCGCCGTCGAACGGATCACGGAAGGAGAAGCGAAGCCCGACCGGAGCGCCGACCGGCTGTTCTCGCTCGCCCCCGTCCTTCCGGGCAAGCGCCTCATGGCCTGGCTCCTGGCCCTCGCGGTGCTGATCCTCTGCGTCGCCTGGCCGGTCAGGACCTTCTACGACCGCCAGCAGCGGGCCGAACGCTTCGCCCGTTTCCAGGCGGACGAAATCTGGTCGAGCGGCCACCTTTCCAAGGCGCACGCCGATCTCCAGCACGATTGCAGCGCCTGCCACGTCAAGCCGTTCGAGTCGGTCCGCGATTCCGCCTGCCTCGCCTGCCACGCGCGGATCCACGGCCACGCCGACCCGTTCCGGCTTGCCCGGGCGAAGCCGGAGGTCGGGGGCTGGGGCGCCTTCCAGCTGCGCGTCAAGCAGGCGCTCAACCTCCCGCCCGGCCGCTGCATCGATTGCCACACCGAGCATCAGGGGCCTCGGGAGATGGCGCCGGCCCCGCAGCGTTTCTGCGCCGACTGCCACGGCGACCTGTCGCGGCGCCTGCCCGACACGAAGATCGGCGACGCGTCCGACTTCGGTCGCGCCCATCCCCAATTCCGGCCTGCGCTGATCACCGGATGGAAGGGCGAGCGGCCGGTGCTCCGGCGCCTTTCGCTGTCCGTCGGCCCGAGGGAGGATAGCGGCCTCAACTTTCCCCACGCGCTGCATCTGTCCCCCCTCGGCGGACCGGCGCAGATGGGCCGGCGGCTCGGCATGGGCGCGGCGCTGGAATGCGCCGACTGCCACCGCTCCGAGCCGCGAGGCGCCAGCTTCCGTCCGGTCGAGATGGAGCGGGATTGCGCGATGTGCCACAGCCTCGCCTTCCGCCGCGTCGGCGGGGAGGTGCGGATGCTTCGCCACGGCGACGTCGGCCAGGTCATGATCCAGCTTCGCGGTTTCTACGCAAGCCGGAGGCCGCCTTTACCGCCGAGCCTAGCGCCTCTCGCCCGTCGGCTTCCGGGCACCGCGCCCCAGGCGGAGGCGCGGGTCCAGTTCGCGCGCGGAGCGGACCAGCCCGGCCCCGACGCCGCGGTCAGGGCCGTCTTCTCGCCCGGAGGGGCCTGCTACGACTGCCACCGGGTCGAGACTCCGGCGAGCGGCGCGTCGGGCTATCGGATCCATCCCGTCGCTTTCCCAACGCGCTACGTTCGCAACGGCTGGTTCGACCACCGGGCCCATTCCGGCCAGGATTGCTCGGATTGCCACGCCGCGCGAACCTCGCGAAGCGCCTCCGACCTGCTGCTGCCCGATATCGCCACCTGCCGCACCTGCCATGGCGGCGAGCGGACCGCGAAGCCGGTGGCCTCCTCCTGCGCCATGTGCCACGATTACCATGCGCGGGCGGGCGCTCCGCCGATGATCGTCCGGCGGCGCCTTCCGCCTCCGGCCCCGGCCGGCGGCGCGGCCGGCGGGAGGGAGGCTCGACGCTGATGCTGATCGCCCAGATCACCGACCTCCACCTCGGCTTCGCTCGGGACGATCCCGACGAGCCCAATCGCCGCCGTCTCGACGAGACCCTCCGCGCCCTCGTCGCGATGGCGCCCCGCCCGGACCTGCTGCTGATGACCGGCGACCTCGTCGAGCATGGCGACGACGACGAGGCCTATGCCCGGCTTAGCCAGGCGATCGACGCCCTCCCCTTCCCAGCTTACCCGCTGCCCGGAAACCACGACGGCCGAGCCGCCTTCCGGAGGGCTTTCCCGGACACCCCGTCAAACGGCGGGTTCGTCCAATATGCGATCGAGGACGGGCCCGTCCGGATCCTCATGCTCGACACCCTGCGGGAGGGGCGGCACGGCGGCGGCTTCTGCGAATCGAGGGCGGCCTGGCTCGCGGCGCGGCTGGCCGAGCAGCCGGAGCGGCCGACGCTGATCGCGCTCCACCACCCGCCCACGGAAACCGGCCTTAGCTGGATGAGCGAGGATCCGGATGCCGCCTGGGTCAAGCGCCTCGAGCACGTCGTCTCCGCCGCGCCGAACGTGGCGGCGCTGGTCGCCGGCCACCTCCACCGCCCGCTCGTCACCCGCTTCGCCGGCACCCTCCTCGCCGTCTGCCCCGCCACCGCCCCTCAGCTCGCCCTCGATCTCGGAACGATCGATCCGGAGCGGCCCGACGACCGCCCGATGGTGGTCGCCGACCCGCCCGCTTTCGCCCTTCATTTGTGGACCGGCCGCCGCCTCGTCACCCACTTCGCCACCGCCGGCGACCACGACGTCATCGCCCGCTTCGGCCCGAACCTCCAGCCGCTGGTGCGCGCGCTGGCGGCCGAGCGGGAGCGCTAGCGCGGTTTCGATCACGCGGAATCGGCCGTTCCCGCGAAGGCCGGGGCGCAGCGGCGCCATCTGGACGACTTGATCCCGGCCTGCGCCGGGAAGCGTTTTCTCGGTGCGATCAGCTTTCTAGCGCACCCACTCCGCCATCGAGCCCGAATCGCTGACCTTGAAAGGATTGCCGCGCGCGTTGAGGTAGAGGCGGTTCATCTGCTCGCGGGTGAGCGGGCCGGAGCCGATCCGGCCGAAGACGGCGATCTGCCCGCCCGTCTCGTCCACCGCTCGATCTCGGTCGAGGCCCTTGGCCATCGCCAGCGCCGGGTTCGGGGTCGTCGCCCAGGCGATCAGCTCGGGCATCGGCGCCGGCGAGAAGCCGTAGAAATTGGGCTGGCTCTCGGGCGAGGTGAGCTGGAGCACCTTCATCCCGTTCCGCCCGTCGGCGACATAGGCGAAAAGCGAGGCGTTGGTCGAGGCGACGACCACGTCCCGAACGTCGTTCATCCGTCCTCCGAACGTCTCCTTGCGGTAGACGACCGGCCGCTCGGGTTTGGCGACGTTGACGATGACCAGGCCGTCCGCCCCCGCGGCGATATAGGCGAAGGTGCGGGCGACGTAGAGCTTCCTCGCGTCGGCGAGCGCGACGGTGGCCGCTGGCACGAGCCGGGGCGAGTCGAGCCGGGTGACGTCGAACAGCTCCAGCCCCGCCGCGTCGGTCACCCAGAGGTAGCGGAACTGGAGCGCGGAGGCGCGCGCGTCGCGGAGCGGGAGGCTGGCCGCGAGGCGCGGGTGGAGCGGGTCGGAAAGGTCGACGACGACGAGCCCGGAAGCGGCGGCGACGTAGGCGTAATTGCCCGCCAGCGTGACATGCCGGGCGCCCGCCAGCGCTCCGCCGGGGTTCCAGGTCACCGCGCGCTTGACGAAATTGTTGGTCGGATCGCCGTCGCTGAACGTGTCGACGTCCACCAGGATCAGACCCTCTTCGGAATCGGTGATCACCGCATAATGGTAGATCGGCGCGAACGCCTGCTCCCGGTTCGCCGCTCGAAGCGCCGGCGTGTTGCGCGGCGGCGCGATCGGCTGGTCGGTCGGAAGCGCCATGCAGGTGGCGTTGCGGGTCGCGACATGGCCCTGCTGGCCGAGCGGCGAAAAGGGCGCGGTGACGATCCGCTCCGACACGCCCTTATTGCCGATGCTGGCGATGTCGTAGACCCTGAAGCCCCCCTTCCCCTCCGCCGCGAACAAATATTCGCCGCGATTCTGAAGGCAGCCTACCGGTCCGCCGGCTTGCTGTACGACGTTCGAGAACATCTCGCGCGAGCCCTTGCCGGTGCGGGTCCAGTCGATCAGCCGGCGCTTGTTGCGCTCGACGTGGAGCCGGTAATAATCGGGATAGGCGAAGCGCTGCAGATAGGAGCCGATCACCGCCTGCGGCTCGTCCCACTCGGTGACCCGGGTCGCCTGGAGCCCGCCCTCCAGCCCGGTCCAGGCATTGAGCCCGACGAAATTGACGAAGTTGGTCCCCTGCAGAAGCAGCTGCGCCATCACCGCATTATTGTCGTCCTTTTCCGAAAGGTGGCAGTCGCTGCAGGTCTTGGTCTCGCGGGTGCGCACCGTGTGCGGGAAATGCGGCGCGAAGGCCTGCGAGGAGAAGCCGCCGGCGCTGATCGGCGGCTGCTGGACGTAGATCCGCTCCCGGTTGATGTTGGTCGAGCTTAGCACCAGCGCCGAGCTCGATCGCACCGGGGCGATGATGTTCCCCTTGGTGGTCATGTGCCGGCCGAGCTGGAACATGTCGTCGCGCGCGACCTGCGGGTTGTAGGTCGCGAAGTTGCGAGTCTCCCGCCCCTCGTAGCGGTGCATCGCCGTCTTCCAGTTCGCCTCGATCGGAAGGTGGCAGCCGCCGCAGGACGTGGTCCAGCTCAAGTGGCAGGTGTAGCAGGCCATCTCGTCCGGCTTGTGGGCGAGGTCGGCCTCGGCGACTCCCTTGCCGAACACGTAGCGGCCGGTCTCGGCGCCCTGCTTCGACATTAGCTTGGCGCGCGCCGCCTTGGCGTTGAACCGCGGGCTGTCGGGATCGACGCTCTCCCTGACCAGCGACACCCGCCAGTAGAGCTTGGGATCGACCACCGAGCGCTGCACCAGCACCGGGCGGTTCTGGTCGTCCTCCATCCACTCGAAGCGGCGCTGCCCGTCCTCGTTTCGAAGCAGGGCCAGGTTGGTGCCCTTGGGCGGGGCGGCAGGACCGGAGGTGAGCAGATTGGGATAGTCCCGGGTCGTTCCGTGGCAGTCCTTGCAGGCGATCTCGATCGCGTCCGGCACCTCGCCCATGACGAAGCCGTTGCCGTGGCTGTCCTGCGCGAAATGGCAGTCGGCGCATTGCATGCCCTTCTCGGCATGGATGTCCATCAGGTGGACCGCCTTGCCGGCCTGCCCGCCGGGCTCGGCGAATTGCGGCTCCCCGGCCCTGCGGAATTTCTCGGGGTCGCCGGGCGGGACGATCTTCCCGTCGGAGTCGAGCAGATTGCCGTCGCGGTCGCGCTTGTAGACGGCTCGGAAGTTCCAGCCGTGGCCGTGATAGTCGGCGAACTGGGTGTGCCGCGCCCGCGGGTTCACGTCGTCCGCCACCCGCCGAAGGAAGTCGACGTCTCCCCACAGCCCGCGCGGCGCCGCGCCCTCGGGATTGCGGTCGAGCACTTCCAGCTGCTCGGCCGGACTGGGATAATGCTGGCTCCGGTAGGCCGCCTCCTTGCCCGGCGGCGGCTTCAGCCGGTTCTCCGGCCCCGGCCACATCAGGTCGGCGTCCGCCTCATAATCCCACATCGTGTAGCCGAGGAACGAGTTCAGGAAGATGTTGGGCTGGTGCATGTGGCAGCCCATGCACTGCGAGGTCGGGATCGCCCGGGTGAAGGCGTGGCGGATCGGATGGCCGCTCTCCCTCGCTCCCGTTCCCCGGCGAAGGCCGGGGCCTAGCTCGGTGCCGGAAAGGGACTGGGCCCCGGCCTTCGCCGGGGAACGGGAAGGTTGCGGCCCTTCCATTTTGCCCGCGATCGTCGGATCGAGGGTCGCCGTCTGCCCGTCGCGGCCGAATTGCGCGTAGGTCAGGCTGTGGCGCGGCTCGCGATCGTTGGCGTAGACGACGTGGCAGCCCGAGCAGCCCGAATGGCGATAGTCGCCCGGCTGGTCGTTGGTGCCCATGAACCACATGAACGGGTCGTTCAAACGCGTCTTGTGGATGTTGAGGATCGGGATCGAGACCCGAAGCCCGGTTCCGGGGCCGCGGTTCGACTGGCGGATGTCCGGCCGCCCCGCTTCCTCGAGCCGCTGGATCGAGCCCGACGGCGAGGGCAGCCCGATCTCCGGGAACTGGGTGCCGATCGTTCGACCGCCGCGCTCGAACACCCGGAAGATGTCGCCGGGCGGCACCACCTGCCAGGTCGGCAGCGGATAAAGTTCGGCGAGCGCACCCTTCGCCTTTTGCCCCGGGGTCAAAGTGCCGTCCGACGTGGTGAAGGGCGAGACGATCTTCGCCGGCTCGCCGATCCGCGTATAGGCCTCGCCGAAGAGCGGCGTCTTGAACGGCACGATCCCGTTATTGTAGGCGGCCGCGCCCCAGAACATCGCGCCGGTCGCCATCAGCGAGCGCTCGGCGGCCTCAACCGTCTCGATATGGCAGGCCCCGCAGCTTTCCCGCGCCACCCGGTAGTCCGACGGATTGACGAAGCGGACGAACTCCGGGCTTTCCCGGTTGAGCAAAGTGTAGCTGCGCTTCGGATTGGCCGAGGAGGGCCAGCCCCACGCCTTGGGGTAGAGCGGAAGCACGTGCGCCTTGTCGCGCGCGGCGGCATAGCGAGGGTCCGTCTGGGCCAGCGAAGCGTCGCCCACCACCGCCGAGTTGCCGCCATGGCAGTCGGTGCAGCCGAGCACCACCGCCTGGCCCGGATGCATCGTTTTCTCGTCGCTCTCGGTGTGGCACGACACGCACCCCGCGCTCTTCGCCTCCGCCGCCTCCAGATCCTGCGACTGCGGCGCGGCGGGCGCTCGGACGAGGGCATAGTCGCGCGCGACGGGCTTCTCGGCTTCCGAGGCCAGAAGCGGCGGGGCGAGAAGGAGCAGCAGGAGAAGCACCGCCACCCCGGCGAAGCCCGGCATCCAAAAGCGGCCCCGGCACAAGGACGAGACGAGGTCCCGGCCTTCGCCGAGACGACGGATCAGGTCCAGCACCCCCTTCGCCATTCAGCCCCCTTCCCGCCCTTTATTGCAGAGGCGGCGCGCCGCTCAAAGGGGTCCTGACAGGCCCGTCATCCCGGCGAAGGCCGGGATCTCGCCGGGTGAAAGGCGCGGCGCGTCTCCTCGACGAGACCCCGGCCTTCGCCGGGGTGACGGGAGCTGCGAAACGGCGCTAAGGGTAGGACATGGGGGACCTCGACAAGCCGCATTCCGGAATCTCCCGGGCGTCTCTCGTGATCGCCGCCCTGTCGACCGTGGTCGAGTGGTACGATTTCACCCTCTACCTCTATTTCGCCACCGTCCTGTCGCGGGTCTTCTTCGGCCCCGGCGAGGCTTCGCTCCTCTTCACCCTGGGCACGTTCGCGCTCGCTTACCTGATGCGCCCGCTCGGAGCGGTCTTCTTCGGCCATGTCGGCGACCGGCACGGGCGGCGCTTCATGATGCTGCTGACCATGGCGCTGATGAGCGCCGCGATGCTCGCCACCGCTCTGCTCCCCATCCGGGCGTCGGCGGGGCCGGTCGCCGGAGCGCTCCTCCTGCTGCTGCGCTGCGTGATGGGCTTCTCGGTCGGCGGCGAATATACCGGCGTGGTCGCCTATCTCCTCGAAGGCGCCCGGCCGGAGCGGCGCGGGCTCGTCACCTCGCTCGCCGCGGCGGCGAGCGAGGTCGGCGCGCTCCTCGCCGTCGCCGTCTCGGCCCTGACGGTGAGCGCCATGCCCGCCGCCTCGCTCGAGGCGTGGGGCTGGCGAATCCCCTTCCTCGTCGGAGCGGCGCTGGCCGGAAGCGTGTGGATCGCCCGCTCGGCCATGGCGGAGTCGCCCGATTTCGAGCGGCAGCGCGCCGAGGGGACGGTGCCCGAGCGGCCCCTGGTCCATGTCCTCGCCCGCCAGCGGATCGGGATCGCGCGTTCGTTCGCCATCTCCGCCCTCGGCTCGATCACTTATTATGTCGGGATCACCTACGTTCCCGCTTTCCTCGTCACGGCCGGACGGCGCGGGGAGAACGAGGCCTTGTGGCTTTCGACCGCCGCGGCCGTCGCCGTCATCGCCGTGACTCCCCTCGTCGGAACGCTCTCCGACCGGATCGGGCGGAGGCCCGTCCTCCTCGCCTTGCTGGCCTGCAGCGCGGTCCTGCCCATCTCGCTCTTCGCGCTGATGGCAGGGGCGTCGTCGGCGGGGGCGCTCGCCGGCGCCGTGCTTCTCGCCGCCGTCGCGGGCGGGGTGAGCGCGGTTGGAGCGGTCGCCACCGCCGAGCAATTCACCGGCGAGGGACGGTTGAGCGGACTCGCCCTCGGCGCGACCACGGCGACGGCCGTGTTCGGCGGAGTGACTCCGTGGCTGGCGCAGCTCCTCGTCGGCCGAACCGGCTGGACCGCCGCTCCGGGCGCCATGATCGCCGCGGTGGCGCTGTGCGTGCTTCCCGTGCTTCTGACGATGCCGGAGACCAGGCCGTATCGAGGTTCAGCGCGGCGAGCGCCTCCTCCGGAGTCGACAGCACGTCGTCGGTGATCGTCACCGTGGCTCCGAGCGCGGTCACGTCGAACAGCTTCCTAGCAAAGGCGAGCGGGAGCCGAACGCAGCCGTGCGAGGCCGGCTCGGCGCCAACCTTTCCGGCGTGGAGCGCCACGCCGTCCCAGGTGAGCCGCTGCATGAACGGCATCGGCGCGTCCTCGTAGAGATTGGATTCATGGTCCTTGTCCTTCTCGAGGATGGTGAAGGTGCCGGTGGGGGTCTCGTGGCCGGGCGCCCCGCTCGACACGGTCGATACGCCGATCAAGGTCGTTCCCCGCCAGACGAAGGCGCGCTGGGCGCCGAGGCTGACGAGGATGGTGACGGGGCCTTCGGAAGCTTCGTCGCCGATCCAGAGGTGACGTCCCGGAGTCAGCGCCGCCGCGGCGGCGGCGGGGTCCGACGGGCCTCCGGCCAAAGCGGGAGCGGCGGGCGCGGCAAGGGCCGCGGCGAGGATCAGGGCCTTGAATGACGTGGAACGGCGCGCGCGCCCGGAAAGCAATGTTTTACGCATGTTACACCCGCGTCTTGAGGAACGCCGGCGCCGGAATGCGCCGCGCCCCCGCCGGGTTGCGGCGGCGCGACGGAACGAGGCTTTGAGCGGCCGAAGCGAGTCCTCGCCCTCCCCCTCTCCCCTATGGGGAGAGGGGGACTTGGATCAGAGCGTCGCCGCGTCGATGACGAAGCGGTATTTGACGTCGCTCCTCTGCATCCGGTCATAGGCTTCGTCGATCTGCTCCGCGCGGATCGTCTCGATGTCGGCGACGATCCCGCGCTCGGCGCAGAAGTCGAGCATCTCCTGGGTCTCGGCGATTCCGCCGATCAGCGAGCCGGCGATCGAGCGGCGGCCGAAGATCAGCACTCCGACGCTGGGCGAGGGGTGCGGATGCTCGGGCACTCCGACGAGGCAGAGCGTTCCGTCCAGCTTCAGGAGCTGGGTGAAGGAGTCGAGGTCGTGGCTCGCCGCGACGGTGTTCAGGATGAAGTCGAAGCTTCGCCCATGGGCCGCCATCTCCTCCGGGTTGCGCGAGACGACGACCTCGTCGGCGCCGAGGTCGAGCGCGTCCTGCCGCTTGCTCTCCGACGTGGTGAAGGCGACGACATGGGCGCCCATCGCATGGGCGAGCTTCACCCCCATGTGGCCGAGCCCGCCGATCCCGACGACCCCGACCTTCTTGCCCGGGCCGGCATTCCAGTGGCGAAGCGGCGAATAAGTGGTGATCCCGGCGCACAGCAAAGGCGCGACGGCGGCGAGCTGGTCTTCGCTATGGTTGATCTTGAGGACGAACTTCTCGTCGACGACGATGCTCTGCGAATAGCCGCCGAGCGTGTGGCCCGGCGGGTCCTGGGTCGGGCCGTTATAGGTGCCGACCAGGCCGACCTCGCAATATTGCTCGAGGCCCGCGTCGCAGGACGGGCAATGCTGGCAGCTTCCCACCATGCAGCCGACGCCCACCGTCTCGCCCACCGCGAAGCCTTTCACCTCGCCGCCGACCGCGCTGACGTGGCCGACGATCTCGTGGCCCGGCACGCAGGGATAGAGGGTGCCGCCCCATTCGGAGCGGACGGTGTGGAGGTCGGAATGGCACACCCCGCACCAGGCGATGTCGATCTGGACGTCGGTGGGTCCGGGCTCGCGGCGTTCGATGGCGAGCGGCTCGAGCGGCTTGTCGGCGGACTGTGCGCCATAGGCTTTGACGGTCATGAAGGCTCCTTTCGGGGACACTAGGTGACAGTTACGTAGCTGTCACCGGGAGGGAGGTCAGGCGAGCGCCTTTTCGGGGGCGTCGCGGCCGACCATGGCGAGCTGGGCCGGCGCGTAGCGCTCGCCGGCGGGCTGGATCGCCGAGGCGGCCTCGTCGATCTCGCGCAGCTCCTCGGGCGTGAACGACAGTTCCGCCGCGCCCAGATTCTCCTCGAGCCGGGAGAGCTTCGTCGTCCCGGGGATCGGGACGACGTACGGGCGCTGCGCCAGCAGCCAGGCCAGGGCGGCTTGCGCGGGCGTCGCGCCCTTCCCGTCCGCGACCCGGCCGAGAAGATCGACGAACGCCTGGTTCTTCTCCATCGCCTCGGGCGAGAAGCGCGGGATGTTGTTCCTGAAGTCGTTCTCGGCGAGCTTGGTGTCCTTGCCCAGGGCCCCCGTCAGGAAGCCTCTGCCCAGGGGGCTGTAGGGGACGAAGCCAATCCCGAGCTGGTCGCACGCCTCGAGGATCCCATTGGTCTCGGGCTCCCGCCACCACAGGGAATATTCACTCTGGACCGCGGCGACGGGCTGCGCCTCGTGCGCCCGGCGAAGCGTCAGGACCCCGGGCTCGGACAGGCCGAAGGCCTTGACCTTCCCCTCGCCGATGAGGTCGCGGACCGTCCCGGCGACGTCCTCGATCGGCACCTCCGGATCGACCCGGTGCTGGTAGAGGAGATCGACCGTCTCGATCCCGAGCCGCCGAAGCGAGCCCTCGACCGCCGAGCGGATCCGCTCCGGACGGCTCGTCACCCCGCGATTCTGCCCGGTGGCGGGATCGATGTCGAAACCGAACTTGGTGGCGATCGTCACCCGGTCGCGGACCGGCCGGAGCGCCTCGCCGACCACTTCCTCATTGTCGTACGGGCCGTAAACCTCGGCCGTGTCGAAGAAGGTCACTCCCCGCTCGACCGCGTCTCGGACCAGCTTCACGCCGTCCCCGCGGGAGAGCTGGGTGGCGTAGCTGAAGCTGATGCCCATGCAGCCGAGCCCGAGGGCGGAGACTTGAAGGCCGCTTCGGCCGAGTTCACGAGTCTGCATGAAGGGTCCTTTGGATTGGTGCTTCCGCATGACGGTCATGTAGGGCCTCCGCCCGGAATCGATTAGGTCGTACAATCGGCATGCGGCTGTGAGCGGTGTTCAGCAATCATCACCTACGGCAGCGCCGAGCCGGTAATCTCGGCGAGACGCCCGAGCAGCTTGTCCTGAAACTCCGGGTCCGCCGCCTCGGGCGCGGGCGCCTCCCGCCGAAGGTCGTGCCAATAGCCTCCGCCGGTCCGCGCGGCCGGATCGTCGCTCGCAGCGAGCCAGCTCTGGGTCCGCTGGCCGGTGGCGAGGTCGACCGGCGCCGAGGCGCCGCCCATGCGGGTGCGCACCCAGCCGGGATCGACCGCGTTGCTGTGCACCTCCGGCCAGCGCCGAGCCACCGCCAGGGCGAGCGCGACGACCTGCAGCTTGCTCTCGGCATAGGCCCGGCTCCCGTCCCAGCGCCGCCGGGTCCAGTCGAGATCGTCGAGCGACCCCGCCCCGCCGCGGTGGAGGCCGCTGCTCAAATAGACCAGCCGGTCCGGCCGCTCGATCAGCGCGGTGAGAAGATAGGGCGCGAGCGTGTTGACGGCGAAGGTCGTGGAATGGCCCTCGGGCGTCTCTCCGCGCGCCGGCAGGTTGTAGACTCCGGCATTGTGGATGACGGCGTTCATCCGGCCGAGGGCGTTGACCTGCTCGGCGACGGCCCGAGTCTCGGCGGCGCCGGCAAGGTCGCCGACCACGATTCCGCCCGCCTTCGGGGCGAGATCCGCGAGCGCGGACGCCCGCTCGCGGCTCCGCGCGTGCAGGACCACCTCATGTCCGCCCTCGAGGAGACTTAGCGCCGCCGCTCGGCCGAGGCCTTCGGTGCTTCCGGTGATGAAGATACGTGCCATCGTCTCGCCCTTTTCCAGATCGTCGCGCCGCCGAGCCGGACTAGGGCGGCGCGACGTAGCGGAGCCGCAGCAGCCCGCGTGCTGGCGGCGATTTAGGCGCTTCGTATCCTTCCGTTTAGACGCTAGATCGCGCACGAACCTGTGAGGGTGGCTCAGCAATGCCGCGCGAAAGCCTGAACGATCTCGCCGCCTTTCTCGCCGTCGCGCGCGAACGCAGCTTCACGCGCGCCGCGGCCAAGCTTGGAGTCTCGCCCTCCGCGCTAAGCCACGCCATGCGCGGTCTCGAGGAGCAGCTCGGAGTCCGCCTCCTCACCCGCACCACGCGAAGCGTCGCTCCGACCGAGGCGGGCGAGCGGCTGCTCGATCGCACCGGGCCGCTCTTCGAGGGCATCCAGACGGAGCTTGCCGCCCTTGGCGAGCTTCGGACCAAGCCCGCCGGAACCGTCCGGATCACCGCGCTCGACCACGCGGCGGAGTCGATCCTGTGGCCGGCGGTCGAGCGGCTGCTCTCCGATTATCCAGACATCGTCGTCGAGATCAGCGTCGACAACGCTTTGACCGACATCGTTTCCGCCCGCTTCGACGCCGGGATCCGGCTCGGCGAGCAGGTGGCGCGCGACATGATCGCGGTGCCGATCGGCCCGCCGCTGCGCATGGCGTGCGTCGGAGCGCCCGCCTATTTCGCCTCCGCCGCGGCGCCGCCGCCCGCCGATCCGCACGACCTTGCCCGCCACGCCTGTATCAACCTGCGCTTCGCCACCTCCGGCGGCCTCTACGCCTGGGAGTTCGAGCGCGACGGGCGGGAGCTCAAGGTCCGCGTCGAAGGGCCGCTGATCCTTAACGATCCCAGGATGATCCGCCGCGTCGCCTTGTCCGGCTTCGGCCTCGCCTTCCTCCCCGAGGACCATGTCGCCGCCGACATCGCCTCCGGCGCGCTGGTGCGGGTGCTGGAAGACTGGACTCCCCCCTTCCCCGGCTACCACCTCTATTACCCCAGCCGCCGCCAGCATTCCCCCGCCTTCGCGCTACTGCTGGAGGCGCTGCGGTACCGCGCCTAATCCGTCGTCCCGGCGAAGGCCGGGACCTCGGCTCGCGAAGGCGCTGCGTTTTTCACGCTTGGAGGCCCCGGCCTTCGCCGGGGCGACGGAAGGTCAGAAGGTCAGGATCGCGTTGAGGAGGATCGACACGTAGCGCTTGTCACGGTCGGAATTGGCGAACAGGTCGCGGAAGCCGGCGCCGGGCTGGAGCATCGCCGCCGACGCTCTGAACACCAGGTTCTGGCTGAACTTCGGCCGGTAGATGGCCGCCACCGAAGCGTCCCAGCCGATGTCGCGCGGGATCGAGCCTTCGTTGCGCAGCGCCTGGAGCACGGCCGTGTCGGCGAACCAGAGGTGGTTGAGATTGGCGGAGAGCCGCCATTGCGGCGTGAGGTCGAAATCCGCTCCCGCGCCGAGCAGGACCGTCCCGGGATTGTTGAAGTTCGACTGGCCTTGCTCCTTCGAGGAGCGGAGCGAATTGAGGATTCCGTTGCGTCCGTTGATCGCCACCGCCCGACCACCGCCGGCGAAGGGAATGGACTGCCGGATCCAGTAGCTGGTGTCGGCGCCGGCGAAGATCGGATTCTCGAAGATCGCGTCGAAGCCGCCCTCCCGGTCGTCATACGGGTCGCCGTCGCCGCTGGCGTAGAGGAGCGAGCCGCGAACCCGGATCCAGTTCAGATCGTAGCTCGGCTCGGCGGCGAGGAAGTAGCTTGCGATATGGCCCTTGCGGCCGGTGAAGATCGAATCGCGGTCGCTGCCCAGCGCGCCGTAGGCCGAGGCGGAAAGGTTCAGCCGGCCGATATGCCCGTCGGCATTGTAGCCCAGATAGACGACGTCGTAGTTCCGGGCGCGCAGGTTGCCGATCAGCGCCGGCCGCACCGGGAAGCCGTTCCTGTCCACCTCGACGTCCCCGCGCTCGCGATTGGCGTTCCAGGTGAGGCTCGCCTGGCTGGTCAGTCCGACGAAGGGGAAATCCTGGCGATAGAGGTTGGCGTGGAGGATCCAGTCCTCGCGCGGGCTCTGGGTGATGTCGTTCAGGCCGCTGTTGGTGTCCTTCTCGAGCCGCCAGATCGCCATCAGATTATACTGGAAGCGGTTTCCGTCGCGATTGCCGAACAGGCGAAGGCCGAGCTGCTGGTCGTTGAACAGGAAGCCTCGGAAATCGAGCTGGAAGGGCTGGATACCGGCGCGAACGCTGTCGAAATCGTATCGGGCCGAAACGTCGCGCAGATGATAGTCGACGAACGCCTCCTGCACCCCCACCCAGCCGTCGAGGCGCGACGTGCCCTTGGACGGCCGGACGTCGAGGATCCGGCGTTCGGACACGTCCGCATAATTGACGTTGAACGCCAGGGTCAGCCGGTACTCGACATGCGGGGGCATGAAGGCGGTCGAGCCTTTGATCAGCGAGGCGCCGAGGATGAAGGTCTGCGACAGCGCCAGGCTGTCGTTCTTGCCGAAAACATCGTTGCTTCCCGGCCGAGCGGTCGTCTGCACGCCGACGGGGATGGGAAAGGTGCGCGGCTCGACGACGGTGTCGGAGACCGCGTTCACCGAAACGAACCAGTCGTTCTCGTCGAGGCCGAGGAAGCGCGGGGTGCGGCAGCGGGGAAGGCCGGCGGAGCGGCGGCGCGCCTGTTCGGCATCCGTGGAAAGGCAGAGCGGCCGGTCGCCCTTGTAGGTGTTCTGGTTATAGGGATCGAACCAGCGCTCGCGCACCAGCCCGAGGCTCTCGATCAGCCGCCAGCGGTTCGGCACCGGTATCTGGTCGGTCGGAAAGGCCTCGGGCGGCGGAGCCCTAAGCGCGCCCGGATTATCCTGGCTGACCGAAGGCTCGAGCGCCTGCTGCGGGATTCCCGGGCGGCGGCGGCCCGGCAGCGGCTCCGGCTGGGGCGGCTGGTCCTGCGCCTCCTGAGGAGTGGACGCCCCCTCTTGAAGGGCGAGCACTCCCTCTTCGTCATCCCGGCGAAGGGCCCCCATCAAAATACTACTTTGATGGGACCCAAGGCCGGGATCCCAGGGGGTGAAGACCTCGGCGCCCGTCACCCCCTGGGGCCCCAGCCTTCGCTGGGGCGACGGAAGAGGGCCGCTTACCCCCAGCAGCAAGGCGGCCGCGAGCCCCGTCATTTCCCCACCTCCCCGTCATCCCGGCGAAGGCCGGGATCCCAGGGGGTGAAAAGCGACGAGGTCTTCACCCCTTGAGGCCCCGGCATGCGCCGGGGCGACGGAAGAGGTCCCGCCGCCGTCATTTTCCCTGGCAGACATTCTGCTGGGTCGAGCCGACGAACGGCGCGAACGGGCAATTGACGTAGCGCAGCCGAACCGCGCGGTCGCCGACCTGCACATTGACCTGGTCCGCCCGCCGCGCCGGGTCGGCGTTTCCGGCGGTGCCGGTCCGGACGAACAATCGGTCGGCGCCGAGGAAGGCGGTCATGTCGTCCTGGTCGATCCCGTCCCCCGACACGCCGATCGCCCCGACCAGCTGGCCTCCGCGATAGATCGGGATTCCGCCGGGAAAGATCTGAAGGCCATTGGCGAGTCGGCTCACCCCGGCCGCTCCGCCGCATTGAGCCGGGACGTCGCCGCCGGCGCCGAGGACGAAGCCGACATGGGCCTTCACCTCCGCCTGGATCAGCGCCGACTGAAGGCCCGTCGAGAAGGGATTGAAGGCGGCGATCGACCGGGAGAAGGGCCCCGGCGGCCGGCCGAGCTCGCCGTCCGGGAAATAGGGGCGCGACAAATTGCCGAGCGCCCGGGTCGAATAGGCATGGGCGTCGAACAGCGCCTGCGCCGCCGCCGCATAGGCGCGCACCTCCGCGTCCGGGCTCGCTCCGAGCTGCCCGGCCGAGGACGGGCTCGACGCGAAGACCGCGCTCCGCGCCTTCTGAAGCGAGACGTCGATTCCGAACACCGGGGCGTCGGGCGCCCTCACCAGTCCGAGCGCCACGCCGTTGGTGTCGACCACCGAGAGGCTGACCTGGGCGCGGCTGTCCAGCGGGTGGCGGATTTGGCCGCGCGCCGCGCTCATCACCGTGAAAGCCTCCTCGAGAAGCGCGGTCACCTCCGCCGCGGTGAGGCCGCCGTCGGTGCCGGGGCGGATCGGGAACCGGTTGAGGCCGGCCCCGTCGGTGAGCACGAAGGCATCGGGGTTCGAGAACTCGCCGGCCGACGCCGGCCGGACTCCCGAGGCTTCGCTTCCATAGGCGCGCCCCGCCAATATCCCGCCGGCGGAATCGTAATAGCCGCGCACGCTCGCCAGGGCTCCGGCGCCGCCGAGCGGAACGGAGGCGCCGTTCCCCGCCAGGTCGGAAGGCGTGGCGTCCGAATAGCGAAGCAGCGTTCCGTCGATGGAGATGCGGTCGGCGCGTATGTCCTCGGGCGGAGCGAAGCCGGCGCCCGCCGCGAGCGCGATCGCCTCCTCGCCGTCCTTGTCGACGTCCCGCACCTCCGGGTCGAAGCCGTAGACGCCGTCCGCCATCACCCCGACCCCGCCGACGAGGACTCCGTTCTTGTAGAGCGGGAACCCGCCCGGATCGGCGGCGAGTCCGAGCGGCGAGCGCTTCGGCCCGATGAAGGCGTCGGCGCCGACATTGCCGTTGTAGCGCGCGGCGAGGTCGGAGCAGGGCAGCTGGCTGAACTGCACTCCGAACAGGGGTCCGCTCTCCAGCCCCAGGGCCGCCTTCGACGGCGGGAAATGCTGCTGGACGATCATGCTCGCCGTCCGGGTCGAGAAGGCGTTTCCGCCGGACGAGAGATAGGCGCCGGTCATCGCCTTGGCGATCGCTCCGGCGGCGGCGGCGGGAACGTCGACGCCCTGCAGGTCGAAGCGGCTTCCGTCCGGCCCCGGCGGAACCGAAAGGCGCGGATTCGCTCCGTTCATCGCGAAGACCGCCAGCACGTTGCCGACCCGGTCGACGACCGCGAGGGTCGCCGGAAGGCCGCGCGCCTGGGCCTCGGCGATGCCGCGCGCCAGAACCGACTGGACGTCCGCCGGGGTCAGCGCCTCCAGAGCCGGCGCCGAGTAGAGCCGGGCGGGCGGCGGCGGGGACGGGACGGGCGTCGGAGTGACTATCGGCGGCGGAAGCGGATCGCCTCCGCCCGATCCGCCGCCTCCGCCCCCGCCCCCGCCGCACGCGCCGAGGACGAGCGCCGCCATCGCGACGAAGCCGGTCGGTCGCCTCACCTAAGCCTCCGTATCGCCGCCGCGGCGCGTCCCAGGCCGGCCCGGAAGTCGGCCGGGCTGTAGGCGTTGGGATCGCGAACCGCGCGGTAGGCGACCTCGATGTCCGGGCGAATCGCCTTCGCCGCGGCCGGCGCCACCTGGCCGGCCTTGACCAAAGCCGACAGCAAGGTGTCGACCGCCATCACCGCCTGGACGCTGCCCTGATAGTCGGTGAAGCGCGCCGCCACCGCATTGCCGGCGATCGAATCGAGGATCGCGAACGTCTCGTCGCGGCTCACGCCGCCCGAAAGCGCCTGTCCGACCGCGCTCGCGCTGGCCTGAAGCCGGGCGGCGGCGGCGACGGCGGAGGATCGGTCCTTGGCGAAGGCGGCGTGGAAGGCGCGGCTGTCTCGGTCGAAGCGCGCCGCCACCTCCGGCGCCGCCACCCGCGCCGCGGCCGACAGCATGATCATGTTCTCGTCATTGTAGGCGGGCATTCCGCCCGGAATCGGCCGGCCGGGATTGGCCGGAGCGTTCGGCTCGAAGCGCGGATCGTCCGAGATCGCGCGGTGGCAGGTGTGGCAGTCGAAGAAGTAGAATTCCGGGAACGCCCCGCTTGTCCCCTTCGCGCTCGCGAACAGGGACAGCGACCGCTCGAGCGCCATCGCCTGCCCGACCGCCCAGACCTGCACCGGCGAGGTTCGTCCCTTGCGCCCCCAATAGTCCGGATCCTCGTTGTGATGCTGCTGGAGGGTGGTGAAGAGGTCGAGCTCGAAGCTGATCCTCGGATGGCCCGCGGCCATGGTCCGATGGTCGACGAACTGGCCGGCGGCGGCGCTTCCGAAATGGCAGTCGAGGCAGCGGGCGGCGCGGGCCCGGGGATCGTCGAGCGGCGCCATGCCGCGCGCGACGTTGGCGGCGTGGCTTCCGCCGACCGCATAATGGCTTGCGAGCCAGTCCGACGCGGCGCCGTGGCAGGCCTCGCACCCCACCCCGTCGGAGCGCTGGAAGCGCGGCGCGACGGCGGCGCCCCCGGTCGGCGTGGCGTGGCAGCCGAGGCACATCGGAGCGCTCGCCGCCTCGCCGATTCCGAGCCGGGCGGCGATCGCCCGCGCGCGCGGCTCGGCGAGCACCCGATAGGCCCGGCTGTGGGCGCCGGCGAGGCTCGCCGGATCCTGCCACAGCTTCAATTCGTCCTGGCGGACGATCTTGCCGTTCGCTTCCGAGCGGCCGTGGCAGGTCGATCCGGCGCAGCTCGCGACTCCGACGAAGCCGTGGACGGCCGGGGCGGCCGCGTCCGCTCTCGGCACGGCGGCGAGGAACAGGACGAGCAGCATCAGCGCGAGGAACGCCGCCGATGCGCCGATCGCCACTCCGCGGCTCATTGCTCCCCCACCCCCATGCGGCCCGGCATGCTCCGCGAAGTATGACGCAAGCCGGGCGAGGCTGGCAAGGCGCCATCCCCTCCCTTCGCGCGGAGAAGCTGCCCAGCTCCCCCCTCCCTGCACGCAGGGAGGGGCTGGGGGTGGGTGCGTATCCGGAGAAGGCGCGGCCCTTCATCGACCCACCCACCCCCGAGCCCCTCCCAAAGTGCAGGGAGGGGGGAAGGCGTTACGGCTTTTGCTGCTGGTCGGGATTGTTGGGGAGCTTGGGCTTCTTCTTCTTGCCCTTGAGGAGGCCGGAGCCGAGCACGCCCGCGGCGATGATCCCGGCGCCGATCAGGGCGGCGTCGCGCGCCGCGTGCGAGCCGCCGCCGCCGCCGCGCGCGGGCGGCCGAAGCAGCGCCTGGAGGGCGGCGAGGCCCGCCGGGGACAAGCGGAACGGGCCGATCAGGGGCGCCCCGGAACGCGGCGCGTAGACGGCATATTCCGGGGCATCGAGGGTGACGGTCCGGCCTCCGCCGGTGACGTCGATCGCTCCGGGGACGGTGTCTCCCTGGGTCCCCGGGCCGGGCCCGCGAAGGACGATCAGCGACGCCTCGTCCTCCTTCGACTTGACCTTGCCGCCGACCGCCGGCTCCCCCTTCGCGATCCGAACGGCATCCTCGCCGACCACGCCTTCGAAGATCGTGCCTCGGATTCCGATCGAGGCGACCGGCGTCCGAACCGTCACCGGGCCGGCCGGCTTGCCGAGCGCGCGCCCCGACATGAAGCGGAATGCGCCGCGGGCGACGCTGGCCCCGATCGAGCGCGACCGGGCGGCGGGATCGTAGACGAAGCGGTCGACCGCGACCCGGGCGCTCGCCCCGACCGTGAAGGTCGAGCGGTCGAGAAGGAGGATCTGGAGCTGGCTCGCCGCCCCGGTCCGGACCTCGTCGTTCAGCATCACCCGCTCGCGAAGCACGGCGGGGCGCACCCGGTTCGTCCCGGCGCCGCGAATCTCCACCTTGTTGCGGATCGCCGCGTTGATCCCGACCGGGCTCGGCTGAGCCCCCGCCGGAGCGGCGGCGAGGGCGACGCTCGCCAGCGCCGCGACGAGCCCGCGCCCCCTCATCTCTTCTTCCCCGAGCGCGGCCGGGCGATCGATCCGCAGGCGGCGGTCACCTCCGCCCAGGCCGGGTCGCCGATCGGCTGCCCGGCGAGTTGCGCTAGCTCGACCTCGGCGCCCTGCCGGTCGTCGAGACGGCAGAGCAGCGACGCGTAGAGAAGCCTCGGCGCAAGCGCGTCGGGATGGGCGAACTGCACCCGCTCGAGCGTTCCGAGAGCGCCGAGCAGGTCGGTGTCGGCGATCTGCCGCCGCGCCAGGGCAAGCCCCGACTCCGTCTCCAAGGCGGGCGTCACGAGCGCGCCGAGATCGTCCGGAACAGGTTGCGCGCCGAGTCCGGAAGACAAGATCGTTCCGGCGAAAATCAACACTATCGCAACGAGATAGATGCGTTTCGACCGGATCATGGCTTCGTCCCCTGCAAGGACCTTGGCGGACTGTCCGAAGCTGGCGTGCGATTGACGCAAGGCTATCATTCGCGCACCGTCGCGGCAACTTCATTCGCCTGCCGCCGGCGGACCCGGGCGGCGCGCGGAGGCGGGCGCGGGAGGGAGGGCGGACCGTGAGCAGCAAGCGCCCGACCACCACCCGCCGGTCGACCATCCTCCTCGCCGGAATGATCCCGGTCCTTCTGGTCGCCCTGCTCAAGCTCGCCGACGTTCCGGCGCTCGCCCAGGTGAGCGGCCTGATCTTCGATTCCTATCAGCGCCTCTCCCCGCGCGCTTATCGCGACTCGGGCGTCCGGGTCGTCGATATCGACGACGAGAGCATCCGCCGGCTCGGCCAGTGGCCGTGGCCGCGAACGGACGTGGCGGCGCTGACGAAGGCGATCGCGGACTCCGGCGCCGCGGCGGTCGCCTTCGACATCGTCTTCTCGGAGCCCGACCGGACCTCGCCGGCGCGCCTCGCCGAGTCGGCCGGCCGGCTTGGCGCCACCCCCGCCCAGCTCGCCGCTCTGAAGGCGCTTCCCGATCACGATTCCCGGCTCGCCGAAACCCTCGCGGCGACGCCCTCGGTGCTCGGCTTCTTCCTGACCAACGACCCGCCCCGCCGCGCGGTCGAGCCGAAGGCCGGTTTCGCCATCGCGGGGTCGACCCCGGGGGAGAGCATCACCGGCTATGCGGGCGCGATCCTCCCCCTGCCCGCGCTCCAATCGGCCGCGACGGGCCTCGGCTTCGTCTCGCTTCGCGGCGACGCGGACGGGATCGTCCGGCGGGTGCCGCTGATCGCCCGGGTGAACGGAGCGCTCGTCCCCGCCCTGTCGGCCGAGACGCTTCGCGTCGCCCAGGGCGCGGGCGGGATGATCGTCAGGAGCAGCGACTCGAGCGGCGAAGTGGCGGGGGGGCGGGCGGAGACGGTCGGGCTGAAGATCGGCGAGGCGGAGGTTCCCGTCACCGAGCGCGGCGAGCTTTGGATGCACTATACCCGCCCGACGGCGGAGCGAAGCGTGCCCGCCTGGCGGGTGCTTTCGGGCAAGCTCGCGCCGGCCGAGATGCAGCGGCTCTTCTCCGGCCGTATCGTCTTTGTCGGAGCGGGGGCGAGCGGCCTTCGCGACCTCGTCGCCACTCCGCTCGCGGAGCGTGAGCTGGGAGTCGTCGTCCATGCCCAGGCGGTCGAGCAGATGGTGCTCGGCGACTATCTGCGCCGCCCCGACTGGGCGGCCGGACTGGAAACGGCCGTGCTTCTCGTGCTCGGCCTCGGCCTCGCCGCCCTGCTTCCGAGGATGGGCGCGCTCGGCGGAGCGGTCGCCGCGGCCGGGATGATGGCCGCGGCCGGCGGCGGCAGCTGGTACGCCTTCCGGGCCCGCGACCTGCTGGTCGATCCGACCGCGCCGATGCTCGCACTGCTCGCCTGCTACGTCGTCGCCACCCTCTTCACCTATGTTCGCGAGGAGCGGCAGCGCCGCTACATCCATGCCGCCTTCGACCGCTATCTCTCGCCCGATCTGGTCAAGCGGATCGCCGAGGATCCCGGCCGGCTCGAGCTCGGCGGGGAGGAGCGGCGGATGACCGTGCTGTTCTGCGACGTGCGCGGCTTCTCCCGCCTTTCGGAGCGGCTCACCCCGCAGGAGGTGATCCGCTTCATGATCGCCTTTCTGACTCCGATGACCGAGATCCTGATCGAGCACCGGGCGACGATCGACAAATATATCGGCGATGCGGTCCTCGCCTTCTGGAACGCCCCGCTCGACGACCCGGACCAGTATCGCAACGCCGCCCGCGCGGCGCTGGCGATGAGCGCCCGGCTCGACCGGCTCAACGCGGAGATGGCGGGGCAAGGCGAGGTGCCCTGGCCCGGTCCGGTGGAGATCGGCATCGGCCTCAATTCCGGCCCCTGCTGCGTCGGCAACATGGGCTCGCAGCGCCGGCTCTCCTACTCGCTGATCGGAGACACGGTGAACCTCGCCTCCCGGATCGAGGGGCTGACCAAGGCCTACGGCCTGCGGATCCTGATCGGCGATGAGCTTGCGGGTGAACTGGCGGGCTTCGCGCGGGTCGAGGTCGATCGGGTGCGCGTCGTCGGCCGCGACCGGCCGGCGACGGTTCACGCCCTCGTCGGCGACGAGACGCTCGCCGGCTCCCCCGCCTTCGCCGCCTTCGAGATCGGGCACGGCGAAATGCTCGCCGATTATCGCGGCCGCCGCTGGGACGAAGCGGAGACGCGGATCGAGGAGCAAGCGGAAGCCGCCGGCCGCTACGGCCTGGCGAAGCTCTACACGCATTATGCGCAAGCCGTTTCGGCCTATCGTGAGAACCCGCCGCCGGAGGACTGGGACGGGGTCGCGACGGCGCGGGAGAAATAGCTCGTAATGGACGGCCGGTGACGGACCAGGACCCGCAGCCGAGCGACGAGCGCCTCGCCGAAGCCGCGGCGGGCGGCGACCGCGCGGCTTTCGACACTCTGCTCCGCCGCCATTACGACCGCATCCATGCGCTCGCCTGGCGGCTCACCGGGGCGCGCGCCGATGCCGAGGACGTCGCCCAGGACGTCTGCTGCGCCCTTGCCGTCAGGATCGGCGGCTTTCGCGGCGAGGCCCGCTTCACCACCTGGCTGTGCGGGATCGTCTACAATGCCTGCCGCGACCTGCGCCGCCGCCGCCGTTCGTTCAACGGCCTGACCGAGCGGTTGGCGGTGCTCGCCGGCCTCGCCGCGCCGCCCGACGGGCGAGACCTCTACGATTCGATCTGGACCCGCGGCGCCATCGCCCGGCTCAAGCCCGCCTATCGCGACACGGCGGTGCTGGTCGCCGGCGAGCAGCTTAGCCACGCCGAGGCCGCGGAGGTGCTCGGAGTGGCCGAGTCGACTGTCTCGTGGCGGATGCACGAGGTCCGAAGGCTCCTCGCGGCGCCCGTTGAAGCCAAGGGCGATTGAACTGTTCGCCATGCCGGACTTGGTTCGGCAGCCACCTTCCTTACTTCCGGCGGAATTCAAGGGAGGTGGACCCCGGATCGGGTCCGGGGTGACGACACGCAGTGACGCCCCGGCTCCGGACCCGAAAAAAATCTGATCGCGCGCCCAAGGATTTCCCGCCGGGCGGCGTCCCAGTGACATGCGGACCGATCCGAGCCGCAGCCACTCGGGAGAAAACTTGATGTCACGCCTTCACCCCGCCCTCGCCGCCGGCTTCGCCGCCGCCGCCCTTGCCGGCTGCGCCCGGTCCGGAGTCGAGACCGTTCCCGCCCAGAACCAGGTCGAGGCCGCCGCGGCGCCCGACGTCTTCGACTCCGCCTCCCCCGCGCCTCCCCCGCCCGCCGAGGCTCCCGTCGTCTCCGCCGAAGCCTCGGCCGACGAGATCGCCGCTCCGGCGCTTCGGGCGCCGGTGACGGTCGCTGGAACCCGGATCGCTCGGCCGGGCGCTTATTATCGCGAGCCCGTTTATGCCCCGCCTCCGCCGATGGGCCGCGACCGCTTCGCCAGCCTCCCCCGGAACGGCTTCAAGACCGTCGCGGAGGAGCCGGTCTCGACCTTCTCGCTCGACGTCGACACCGCCTCCTATTCCTTCGTTCGGGCCTCGCTGAACCGAAACGTGCTTCCCCAGCCGGCGGCGGTGAGGAGCGAGGAGATGATCAATTATTTCCCCTACGATTATGCCGCCCCGCGAAGCGCCGATCAGCCGTTCAGCGGCAATCTCGCGGTCTTCCCGAGCCCCTGGTCGCCGGGCCGGAAGCTCGTCCGGATCGGAGTGAAAGGCTATGAGATCCGCCGCGCCGCCCGGCCTTGCGCCAACCTGGTCTTCCTGATCGACACGTCGGGATCGATGAACGAGCCGAACAAGCTTCCCCTCGTCCAGCAGTCGCTCGCCATGCTGCTCGACCAGCTCGGGCCCGGCGACAGCGTCGCCATCGTCACCTATGCCGGCAATGCCGGAACGGCGCTCGAGCCGACCCCGGCGAGCCGCAAGGGCCGAATCCGGGCGGTGATCGACTCGCTCGGCGCGGGCGGAAGCACCGCCGGCGCCGAAGGCATCCGCCAGGCCTATGCTCTGGCCGAGCGCAATTTCGACCCCCGCGCGGTCAACCGGGTGATCCTCGCCACCGACGGCGATTTCAACGTCGGCATCACCAACCGCAACGAATTGAAGGGCTTCGTCGAGCGGGAGCGCGGCAAGGGCGTGTTCCTCTCGGTGCTGGGCTTTGGAATGGGCAATTACAACGACGCCCTGATGCAGGTTCTGGCCCAGAACGGAAACGGCGCGGCCGCCTATATCGACACCGTCGCCGAGGCCCGCAAGACGCTGGTCGAGGAGGCGACCTCGACCCTGTTCCCGATCGCCAAGGACGTGAAGATCCAGGTCGAGTTCAATCCCGCCACCGTCGCCGAATACCGCCTGATCGGCTATGAGAGCCGGATGCTCGCCCGCGAGGATTTCGACAATGACCGGGTCGACGCCGGCGACGTCGGATCGGGCCAGACGGTGACCGCCCTGTACGAGATCGTTCCGGTCGGCGGGCCGCGCGCGATCGGCGACCGCCGCTACGCCGCGCCGACGGCGCCGGTCCGCGCCGCTCCCGGACGGGAAGGCGAATACGGCTTCCTCAAGATCCGCTACAAGCTGCCCCGGTCCGACTCCAGCCGGCTGATCTCGGCGCCGATCGACCGCCGGTCAGAAGTCGCCCGCTTCGCCGACGCTCCGGCCGACGCGCGCTTCGCCGCCGGGGTCGCGGCCTTCGCCGAGCTTCTGCGCGGCGGCCGCTATGGCGGCCGGATGGGCTACGACTGGGTGCTTGGGATCGTCTCGGGCGCGCGCGGCGCCGACCCGTTCGGCTACCGCTCCGAGCTGATCCAGCTGGTCCGAGCCGCGCGGACGGCGCGGTCGATGGAGGGCTAAGGGGGCTGCCGGGCCCGCCCGCCCGGGCGGCCCGGCGATCCGCCCTTCGACGGCGCGGCGCATTGGTATAAGGTCAGCCGCCATGAGGCTCGCTCCGCCCCGCCGCCGCCGCTTCCGCTCGATCCTTCCCGTGCCCGGGGAGCGGTGAATGGCGGCCGACGACGACATCGCGGCGGCCCTGCCCCAGGCCCCGCCGCCGCGCCCGGCGCGCCGCGATTCGGCGATCGAGGCCGCCCTTCGCCGCTTCGACGGCGAGGGCGCGGCGCCGCTTTCGCCCTCCCGTGACCGGCCGGACCGTGCCGGGTGGATCCGGATCGGGCGTCCCCAGGCGGGGGCCCTGGTGGCGGCGGGGCTGGTCGCCATCCTCGCCCTGCCGTTCGCCTGGACCTCGTTTCAGCCGGGCGGCGGCGGGTCCGCCGGCCCCGCCGCTCCGCCCGTCCCCGAAGCCGGGGCCGGGAATTTCGCCGTCGCGGACTCGGCCGCCGACGAAGCCGAGGGCGCGGTCTCCGCCCCCGTCACCGCGTCTCCGCGGCCGGCCGGAGCGCCTCCTCCTCCTCCGGCGGCGGCCGCGGACTCCGCCGCCGCCGAGCCTCTCGAAGCTCCGGCGCGCGCACCGGTCCGGAGCGCCGCTCGGGAACCGGGCCGCGGGACCGGGTCGGACGCGGCGGCCGCGGCCCCGGCGGCGAGAGAGCCGGACTCCCCGGTGACCGTCACCGGCGCGCGCCTTTCCGCTCCGCCGGCCGAAGCGGTCCCGGCGCCCCGCTTGGCCGCCGCCAGGGCCGCCTCCGCTCCGCCGCCCCGGGCCCGCGGCGACTGGAACGCCTGCACCGTCGAGGATCCGGCGCGAAGCCTCGCCGCCTGCCGCGGACTCGTCGACGCCGGGGCGAAGGGCGGCGCGAGCCGGTCGGCGGCTCATCTCGCCGACGGCCTCGCCCGCGCCTGGAGCGGGGATTATGACGGCGCCATCGCCGTCCTCGACCGGGCGATCGCCGCCGAGCCGCGCTCCGCCTCGGCCTGGCTCAACCGGGGCCTCGTCCGCCGTCGGAAGGGGGAGAGCGAGGCGGCGCTCGCCGATCTCGACCGCGCGGTGCGCCTCGCCCCCGCCTCGGCGCGCGCTCATTATCATCGCGCCCAGGTCCTGCGCCAGCGCGGCGACCTGCCCCGCGCCCGCGCCGACGAAGCCCGAGCCGCGGCCCTCGACCCCCGCTACGCCGCGCTGCGCGGCCCGGAAGAATGAGGTTCCCGTCGTCCCGGGTGAAGGGCGCGGCCGGCCGAGCGCGGTCGGACTCGGCCCCTCAAGGGCCGCCGTGTTCTTCACCCCACGAGGCCCCGGCCTTCGCCGGGGTGACGCGCTTTAGAGCAGGAAGTCGCTGGCGATGATGGCGT
>Ga0070661_100000046_pt1 | contig 92262 bp, 81 predicted proteins | sample KBSC43metaG_FD_64663 | JGI IMG/M metagenome (GOLD analysis project Ga0070661, IMG submission 64663) | Corn rhizosphere microbial communities from Kellogg Biological Station, Michigan, USA - KBS C4-3 metaG | ecosystem: Host-associated > Plants > Roots > Rhizosphere > Soil ... | reverse complement strand
CAGCAATTGCTTGCGCGCGGTCAGGAGGGCACGGACATCCTGCGAAGGCTGCGACTTGCAATGCACCGGCCGGTATCAACCCATGCGCAGCAACTGTGCGATGCCGCGTGCGTCGTTGCGTCCTCTTCCGATGCTTGGGGCCACATCGCTGGACCCCGTTGAAACATCATCGGAGACAGCCACCTTCCTCGCCATCGCTCGGTCAGGCCCATCACCGCATCTGGGCGGGTAGAGTAACGAGGTCCAAAATTACCTCTCTTCTGGGCAGTGGAGCGATCCGCCGCCTTTTTGTTTCGCCTCCCTGTAAGATTCTTGCCGCAGGACGGTCGCCCCGCATCTGCACGCTTAATTATCTGCTTCCACATCTTGTCCGCGGCCTCGTTTGGGCCGTCAACTTGTCTCGGTTGTCTCCATAGATGTGGCGCCGTGGCGTGAGGCCCGGCGGGTGAGGGATGGTCGAGACACCGGAAAGCAATCGCGAAAGCGCGGAGGCACGCAATCAGGGTGCAGGGATGAGTGCGCCTGAGGCGAAGCTTTGGTTTGTCCGCGAGGTTCTGCCGCTGGAGGCGGCGCTGATGCAATATCTGCGGCACAATTGGCGCAACGAAAGCGATCTCGTGGACATCCGCCAGGACGTCTATGCCCGTGTTTTCGCCGCCGCGTTGCAGGAAATCCCGCACGCCACCAAGGCGTTCGTCTTCGCCACTGCCCGGAATACCCTTATCAATCGCGTCAAGCACGAACGCATCGTGCCAATCGAAGCGGCGTCGGATCTAGAGCTCGGCACCGCTCCTTCCGAGGATCCCGGCCCCGAGCGCCAGCTAATCGCGCGAGACGAATTGCGCCGCCTTCACGATGCCGTTCAGCGACTGCCCGCGCGCTGCGGAGAAGCCTTCACACTGCAACAGGTCGAAGGTCTGTCGCGCCGGGAAATCGCCGTGCACATGGGCATTGCCGAGAAGACGGTGAAGCGTCATCTGGAAGATGCGGTTCGTGCGCTCGCCGACATCGTCTATGGCGAACCCGCCAACGCCAGGAAGCGGCCATGAGCGCGAGCGAGCCCGAAACCGCCCTGCGCATCGAAGAACGCGCCGCCGAATGGCTTGTGTCGCGTCAGGATACCCGCAATTGGTGTGAAACCGATCAGGTCGAACTCGATGCCTGGCTCGCTCAGTCTGTGGCGCGCCAGGTTGCATTCTATCGGCTTGAAGCCACGTTGGATCGGGCTGAGCGGTTGCGCGCGCTGGGATCTTCGCCGCGGTTTCCCGCGGGAATCTGGCCCTTGGTGCTTAAGGCGGCCGCCGCACTTTCCGCCGTCGTGGTCATCGGCTTTGCCGCTACGGGCTATTTTCTCGCGCCGGAAGGAACGGTTTATCAAACGTCCATCGGCAACCGCGAAATCCTTTCGCTCAACGATGGTTCGCAGATCGAGCTGAACACCGATTCCGCATTGCGCATCGCGCAGGACGGCGCACAACGCAAAGCCTGGCTCGAAAAAGGCGAGGCCTTCTTCCAGATCAAGCATGATCCGCGCCGACCCTTCGTCGTGGAAACGGGCAACGCCACAGTCCTCGACCTGGGCACAAAATTCTCATTGCGTGAATTTGCGGACCGGCTGGAAGTGACGCTTGTGGAAGGTAGCGCCCGCATTGAAACGAAAGACGGTGCACATAGCGCGACCCTGAAACCGGGCGATTTCGCGGTCGCACGCGCGAACACAATCCGCATCACGCGGAGGTCCGACCAACAACTAGCCGATGAGTTGGGCTGGCGACGCGGCGTGCTGACCTTCCGCTACACCACGCTGGCGGAAGCAGCCGCTGAATTCAACCGTTACAACCGCACTCAAATCATCATTGCCGATCCAAAAGTAGCGCAGCTCACGATCTATGGTGCCTTCGCGGCCAATGACGTGGCGTCCTTCGCCGACGCCGCACAGGCTTATTTCAAACTGCACGTCAATAACCGCGATGGACAGGTCGTCCTGTCGCGCTGAACAAATCGCCGCAACGAGCGGCCACATGGAGGAGGGGACATGAAAAGGCTCGCAAGATTGAAAACAGCACTCGCCTTGAGCGGCTGCGTCGCCGTCATGGGAACAGCTGCACAGGCAGAGAACTTCAACATTCCGGCGGGCGATCTTTCCGCAGCCCTCGACCGCTATACCGAGCAAACCGGCGTGTCGCTCATCATATCCGGCGAAGCCGTCCGCGGCGTCCACACGCGTGGCGTGCGCGGCGACCTCAACCCGGAGTCTGCACTTTCGCGAATTCTAACGGGCACCGGATTCGACGTTGAACGACGCCCATCGGGCGCGCTGATGATTGTGCCCGGAAGGCCCTCCTCCTCATCTAACGCAGCCGAGATATCGCCCCTGCAACTTGCCCAAGCCGCGCCCGCCCGCGCCGCGGTGGAAACGGTAACAGTCACCTCGTCCAAACTGGGCGGAGCCGACGTGCAAAGCATTCCGATTGCCATCACGGCCCTCAGCCAGGAGCAGCTAACCTCGACGCAAACCGCCGGCGGTCCGGACCTTGTGAAGCAGGTGCCAAACCTGACCTTCACCAAAACAAACTTCACCGGTTACAGTATCCAAATTCGCGGCATTGGTACGCAGGCGATTTCGGTCACCACCGATCCGGCTGTGGCTGTTGCATTGAACGATATTCCCTTTATCAGAAACCACTTCTTTGAACAGGAATTCTTCGATCTCAGCCAGGCCGAAGTCTTGCGCGGCCCCCAAGGCACGCTCTACGGCCGCAATGCTACCGCTGGCGTTGTCAACCTCATCACGGCCAAGCCGACCGATCAGTTTGAAGCGATGGCGAGCGGGGATGTCGGCAATTACAAGAACCGTCGCTTTGAGGGGATGATCAACCTACCGCTGGTGGATGATCGACTCGATTTGCGCGTGGCCGGCGAATGGACCAAACGCGATGGATACAGTGTCAACGCGCTTTCCGGCCAGGCGATTGATGGAAGAAACCTGTGGTCAGGGCGTGTGTCCATCGGCTTCAAACCGTTCGAGAATTTGCAAACAAATCTTGTTTGGGAGCACTTCCAGGAAGCGGACGACCGCATGCGCAGCGCAAAGCAGTTGTGCAAGACGGCGCCAATTCCGACCGAAGTCGGAGGGGTACCTGTCCCACCAATTACTTCGAATGGAAATGGCGCCATACACGAACCTGGCGCGTATTTGAGCCAGGGATGCCTGCCCACTTCGTTGTATTCGGCTGACGCGTTCCAGGTGCCAAACGGATACGCGTTGCCCTTTGTCATCGCATTGTCAGACTCGAGACAAATTGATCCGTTCGTGAACCCCTATGCGAGTTCGGCACAATCGTCCGATCTTCGTGTAATCGAGTCGGCTTACGAACCAAAGTACAGGGCTCGAAGCGACATCGTTGAGGTCAACACGGAGTATCAGATCGACTCGTCACTGGCGCTGACATCGCAAACCGGCTACGGGAGCGATTTTCTCTACTCTGTGGAAGACTTTAATCGATTCAATACATCTCCAGGAATTTTCATCAGTGGTCCGGATACCGGAACAAACCAATGGCGTCCGGGTGCCGTTTCCCCCGATGGAACCTTTTGTGATCCGCAAATTGGGTGTAGCAATCGATTGGGCGGCAATGACCTGTCTGAGGAACATGCCTGGCAACTGAGCCAGGAACTTCGACTGGCATCAAACCTAAATGGTCCCATTAATTTCAGCGTGGGTGGCAATTACCTCCATTATGAGACGGAGGAAAACTACTACGTTTTCTTAAACGCGATTACGCTTACTGCACTGGTCCCCCTGAGCTGCAATCACATATGTGGCTCACCATGGGTGCCGAATATTTCTGACAACCATGAGTGCTTGAATGGTACCGAGCAGCCCGATCCCAATGCGCTTTATCAAAGAACACTTCCTTGTAGTTACATTGATCCCAATCCTCTCGAAGACATAAATGGTGAGGGGCACAACTATTTTCGCAGTTACAATCCCTATACGCTAAATTCTTATGCGGGGTTTGGCGAACTCTATTACAACATTGCATCGGATTTGAAACTCACTGGTGGCATACGGTGGACGGCGGACCGAAAGCATTTTGTCCGTTATCCAAGCGAAGTACTTACATTTGGCCGTGGCTATCCTTCAACTGGCTCACTTGATCAGGAATGGAATGAAGCCACTGGCCGCGCCGCCGCAAACTGGACGCCAAAGCTCGATTTCACCGATCAGACGCTGATATATGCTTCCTTTGCACACGGCTACAAGGCCGGCGGCGCCAATCCGCCCGGTGCTGTGCTCATGCAACGCATTGTGGGCGATTTGGGTAACCCGATTCACCCGCTGACATTTGCGCCAGAATTTATCAACGCCTGGGAACTGGGATCCAAAAACACACTTCTGAACGGCGCGCTAACGCTCAATGCTGCGGCGTTTTTCTACGACTACAAAGGCTATCAGATTTCTCGCATCGTGGATCGCACCGCGATCAATGATAATTTTGACGCCACCGTAAAGGGGGCCGAATTGGAGGCATCTTGGGAACCGACGCCGGGGCTCAAGTTCAACTTTGCGGGAGGATATGAAAACACCCGCCTTGCCAATGGATCCAAATCGGTCGATTTGATCGATAGAGCCGATAGCGCCAATCATCCGGATTGGGTGGTGGTGAAGCCGTTTGCGACACAGGCCTCGAATTGCATTGTTCCCAGCTATGTCGCCGCAGCAGCGTTGAAATTTGGCGCCGACCAGGCACCCCGGGTCTCGGTTCTTTGTGGTGCTTCGTATGCAGAGCATTTGGATCCGATAACTCTGTTACCCTATGTACCCAATCCGCAAGGAGTAGATTTCCTTGGAGGATATGCGGGTTACGATCCAACCACCGCGCTAAATAATGGTCAGGGATTTGACAAGGATCTCAGCGGCAACGAGCTCCCAAATGCGCCGCCGTTCACTGTGTCGGCCTCGATGGATTTCTCGAGACCTCTCACGTCGGATTGGGCCGGCACCTTTCATCTCGACTACTACTGGCAGGATTACTCTTGGGCGCGGGTATTTAATGACAACCCGTATGACAGGCTACGGGGTTACACCAATGTCAACCTCGCACTGATTTTCACAAGTCAAGACGGCTGGCAGGTGATGGGATATCTCAAGAATGTCTTCGATACGACAGCGATTACTGGCGCCTTCTTGAACAGCGATGACACTGCACTGACGACAAACGTGTTCCTAACGGATCCACGCTTGTTCGGCGTGCGCGTGACAAAGAACTTTTGAGGGGGAACACCATGAGCGAATTGATACATAAAAGTTCCGGGCGTTTTTGCCGGTCGCACTTCCTGACAACGGCTTCGGTTTCGGCCATTATTGGTTTGGGTTGCTTCGGGGTGGCAAACGCCAGCGATGCGGCAGCAGACCGTCCCTCCGTGTGGATTGAAGTCGGGGGTCAACTCGATCATCTTGGTGCGCAGTCTGAGCCCTATGTTCCTCCATTTGCGGACGTAGCCTCTCAACACGGGCTGATTTCGCCATTGGCGGTTCAAAAGGCCTCGAACTATGCGTTTGGCGAAGAAGGCAAGATTACCATTCAACCCGAAGGGGCTTCATGGACGTTTTCTGCGTCGGTCAGATACGGACGATCGAGCACCAAAAAGCATCAACACCAGGAAATAGCAATCCCATCGGTTTACATCGGGCCTTATACCAACATCGAGGTAGCTGGCCCGGCAGGTCAAGCAATTCCCAGAACCGCCGACTACGGCGCGAGGACAGGTGAAAGTCACCTCATCCTGGATTTCCGTGCTGGGAAGGATGTGGGACTGGGAGCGCTTACGCACCATAGCTCAAGCCATTTGGATTTCGGCGTACGATTTGCCCAATTCACATCCAAATCCCATTTGGATTTGCTGGCTGATCCCGATCCTCACCTCGCATCCAAATATTTCCCACCATTTCAGCGCTCTCTACCAATTATAATGTATTATCAATTTTACAAGGCGCACCCAGACACAACTCGCAGCTTCCATGGGCTGGGGCCATCATTGGCCTGGTCGGGATCAGTTCCGCTGTTCGATCGTACAGACAGCGACGCCGAAGTAACATTGGACCTTGGCGCAAATCTCTCTGTGTTGGTGGGTCGTCAAAAAACGCGCATACAACATCATACGGCTGCTGACAGGATAAAACATAATCCATTCGGAAATCCCAAATATGTCCATGACACATATTCCGACTATCGTGTTACTAGCCGTTCGCGGTCCGTCGTTGTGCCGAATGTGGGCGGCTTGGCCGGTATTTCGTTGAAATTTCCGAATGCGAAAGTCAGCATGGGCTACCGAGCCGATTTCTTCTTCGGCGCGATGGACGGTGGGATAGACATCCGCAGAACCTACGACCGCGATTTCTATGGTCCCTTCGCCACGATCTCCATCGGCTTAGGCGGGTAGGTTCGGTCGTACATGTTCTCTCTCCGGCGGCGGAACGATCCGCCGCCTTTCTTTTGCGCACAGTGCCACACAATTTCGTTACGCGACGAAATGCCGTTCTCCCCCGCGATTAAGCGGTATTCTGCCTTGGCGCCGCCTCCGCCGGTTGAGCTCCGCGCAACCGTATCAAGCGGAGCACAGTTTGAGTCAGACTGTCTGCCGCGCCATTTTCTTTCAATGAGTTGGCAAATTGCCGAATTTCTTAGGCTCTTCATAGGCTCTCATCGCGGCCGCCGAAATAAATTTCGGATTGCGGCGCGGACAGCGCAGCGCACAACGAAGTGTTCGCTTGCGTCGCTCGGTGTAACCGAACGAACGATCCTTCATCACTATCAAAGAAAAATGCCGTTAAGTGGTGGGCGCCAAGCACAATGGTGCTTGCGAGAAAATCGCCATCGAGTTGATGTCCGCTTTTGACCCAAATGTATGGACCGGCTGCCATTCCCAAGTGAGGGCGCGCTGACGAACGTCTCTGATATGTATCCGGCCTGTTGATCGGCTCGAGGGCCGTGGCCTTGATGGGAGTGCGCACGCACTTTTGATCTCGTTAGCGGACAGGCTGCCAAGCAACCATTTGGGTCACCAGATTCAAGGTGCGTCCATCAATTCGTTCCGTGCAGTTCCTCAATCGCGAACTCTAGCCGAGGCGACGGGTCAGATCGCCGCTGCCTCGAGGTGGGTGTCAAAAGCTCTTTCGTTTCGTAGGACGCTCCAAGCAATACGCGCGAGCTTGTTGGCCAGGGCAATGGCGAGTTTGTTTCTGTGCAGCCGCTCTGCCGCGGTCTTGAGCCGAAGCTGTAACGAGACCAGTTTTGCGGCCGCATTAGCAGAACCTTCGCCGCCCGGGATGAAGAGCGTTCTGAAGTACTTGCTACCCCGCGTGGAGATACGCCCCAGGATCGGTCGGAGAACGCCGTCTTGCCGTCTGTATCCAAACCGACGACTTGGAAGATCTCCTTCTCAATATCGATTCCTACTGATGCCAGGGGTATGGTGATTGGATCTACTTTTGTTGCCATGGCTGCTCTCCTGTTCTGGGCGGATCAGACCATTAAAGACCAACCCGCTGGGGGAAGCAGCCGGTCCATTCCATTAGCGGACATAGCAGCACCTACGAGCCGATGTCCGCTTAGCCATTGGAACACGTGGGAGGCATTCTGACAGGTGGGGAGAATGCGCCAAAATGATCTCGCAACTTTACAGACAGTGGACTGAATCTAATCCCTGACAGGCTGCACTATTCGACAAGCCCTCTGATCAAAGTCTTTGATCCAACTGAGTACCAAGGCGGCACCGCAACGCTAAGCGGACCCGAAGCCGCCTTACACCCGCCGCATCACGAGCGATTTTCGCGCTTTATCAGTCATTCCATCAGCTCTGGCGGCTCCCCCAAAAGCAGACATTGCTGGCGCCACTGACACCCTTACTGCCGCTCGTCTCGTTCATTTGCTCGGGAAGCATGGGCCTGTCAGCAGCGCCCCTATAGAAGTTTCAAGCGTTGACGATCTACGTCTCAGGCGAAGGTCCGGTGACACAACCGGCCGCAGGCGGCATTGCTTGGTAAGCCCAAGCCGGGTTGCAAACGAACGGCAGATCAACAAGAGACCAGCAGATTTTCGATGAGCGCAGCGCGCACTAAATTGGCGGTCCCGAGTCTTTTCGCCATCGCAATCGTTGCTGGGGCCATTTGATTGCTCAGAGATTGGGTAGAGTTAATTTTTGAAGCCACCGGATCGCGTTAGTATGGCTCGCTCGTCCGAATAAGTGCTGTGTTACCGCGATTTCCGGAATTTGCCCGTGATCGGCGCACCGCGGCTAGGTCTTCCCCGTTCACTTATTGCCTTTGTTTGGCTGCACTTATGCAAGAGCCGATCGACATCGTCTATTTGTGGGTCGATGGAAGCCTCCCGGGGTTTCGTGAAGAGCGCGATAGCTATGCAACCAGGTTTCGGGATCGTGATCCGGCGCGCTATCGCGACAATCTCGATCTGCTGAAATATAGCCTTCGAGGCATTGCAACATATCTTCCCTGGGTTCGAAACATCTATATTGTCACCAGCCGTCCACAACGACCTGCATGGCTCGCCGACAACAACAGGATTCACGTCGTCCATCATGACCAGTTCATTGAACGAAGCGCGCTGCCCCTATACAATTCCAATGCGATTTTTTGCTTTCTGCACCGACTCCCCGGACTTTCCCGACGCTTCATCTATTGCGAAGACGATATACTTTGGACGGCCCCTACCGATCTCTCCTATTTTCTGGACGAAGAAGGTCGTCTGCGCGTTCACCAGCGATTTGGCCATACCCCTGATGCTGACTCACAGTTCAATGTCAATGCGCTTCCCGTGAACCCAACGTGGGCTTACAACAACAAGCTGATCGATGAGGCCTTTGGAAGAAGAAGGCGGCCGACGCATACTCACGCGCCGCTCTTGGTAGATCTTGAACTGTGGAGAGAGCTCGTTCAGAAATGGCCAAACGAAATTGCCAACACAAAGTTAAATCGATTTCGTTCAGAAAGTGACGTTGTGCCCGTCTATCTCTATCGCCATTTCTTATTGAACACAGATCGAGCCCGGCCCATATCTCGGTTTAAAACGTATGGCGAAGCGCATTATCATGGCCTCGAAAACTTTAGACCCTGGGCGTGGATTGGGTTGAATTTGATCAACGTTCTGAAGCCGAATACGACCTGTTTGAATGACAATTGGGGAGAAGTGCCGCCGGTTGGCGTGACCGCAATGATCCGTCGATTCCTCGAACGCACGTTTCCTGACCAATCACCTTTCGAAGCCGATGGAGTTGAAACGTCGTACAGGGGCGTTGCAACTCCAACGCAAGTATCGGCCACATGAGCATTATCAAACCAATGGCCCGCCAAGTGGCAAAGCTGGTGCCCCCCATCTTTATCCGGGCGCTCGCGCGCCCTGCAGTGGTTTATTTTCACGGCGTAGAAGCGGGAGGATCCGATGAAGAACTCGAACGGATTCACCACAAGGCAGACATTTTTGAAAAAATCATCACAGCGCTAAACAAGTCCTATGCCATCTTGCCTATGCGAATGCTCGCGGATGTTTTGAAACAACCTGACCGATATCGGAATTGCCTGTTCATCACCTTCGATGATGGCTATGCGAACAATATGCTTGCGGCAGAAATACTTGAATCGATGGCAATTCCTTGGACACTGTTCGTGAGTACTGAGCATGTAGAAAAGGGAGAGCCCGATCCCGTTTTTTTGGCGCGGTTGTTTTTCATGTATGCAGGTGCTGGCACATACAGCCTTCCATACTTCAATTTCCATATCACACTAGGGTCACCTCGTCAGCGCAAACGAACGATGGAGCGCGGTGTTGCAGAATTGAAAAGCCTGGATGCTGCGCGGGCGGACGAATGCGTGGCCGCTATGAAGGCGCGGTTGGGTATTGAAGAGTTGGCGCGACACGTTGCTGAAGTTCGTTCCAAACGATTCTTGTCCTGGGATCAGGTCCGGCAGCTGCAAAACCGCGGTGCAGAGATTGGGAGCCATGCGAGCGTGCATTGGCCGATGCATGCCGACCAATCTGAGACGTATCTGCGAGAACAATCGGAGCGCTCCAAAGCTCAAATTGAAGCCGAAGTGGGGACGTGCAGCTATTTTGCTTATCCCTTCGGCCGAAGGTCGGATTGCTCGACTCGAGCCTGGCAAGCAGTTCGTAATGCAGGGTATAGCCACGCGTTCACTGCGATACCCGGTACGCTGAACGCAAGCCGCAATTCCTGGCTTTTACCTAGATACGGCATAGGAATACACGAAACGGCCGCCGGAACGATGGTTCCTATGCTCAGGGCCAATAATTGGCGATTCCGCCGGTGGCAAGATATCGCTGAGTCTTAAACTGCCGGGCCCATCGGTCGTCGTGTGCGAGTTGCCGTCGCGCCGTCGGTTTCGTTCGCAATTGCTCCACCGTGGCAGCTCAGTTCGTATGAGATCCTTTCTTGTCGTTGTCCGCCCGCGGGCTCACGTCTTAAGGTGTGCGTCCGAAGGCTCGTAGCATGTCAGACCGCCCCCAAGGGGCCGACAGGGGCTGGAACATTTGTAGTGTCAAAGGCTTAGACGTATAAAGGGGTGCTTGCCGTGCCGCGCCTCGAACGCCAATCCTCTGGCTCTGCGACTATACAAATTGTCAATTATTGACCTAGGGCAATTCTAGCGCGCAGCACCACAGCCTATCCTGCTTGCCGATGGACTCGATCGACAGTCGGAATGCGGACTTGGGAGAAGCAACGTTCGTCGCGAGCGCTCGCCCGATGAATATCCTTTTGGTCGAGGATGAACCTGAACTCAGTACCTATATCGTTCGCCGTCTGACGGACAGCGGCCACCGCGTCGACTATGCAGCGCGTGGCGACACGGGCCTACGTCTTATTAGCGAGGGTAACTACGATTTGCTGATCGTAGACCGAATGCTGCCGGGCATTGATGGCCTATCCCTGGTAAAAAGCCTGCGCAAAAGGCAGCCAACTCTGCCGGTTCTGTTTCTCAGCAATCTTGGCGGGCTTGATGACCGGGTTGAGGGGTTGAACTCGGGCGGCGATGATTATCTCGCCAAGCCCTTTGCGTTTGCCGAATTGCTGGCGCGGGTCAACGCATTGCTGCGCCGCCCGCAACACACCGGTCAGCAAACATCCATACGAGCGGGAGATCTTGAGATCGACCTGATCAGGCGACGTGTGACGCGTGCCGGCAAGGACATTGATCTGCAGCCGCGTGAGTTTGAACTGCTCGAATATCTGATGCGGCGGACCGACCAGATTGTGACCCGGACCATGTTGCTGGAAGGGGTCTGGCACTATCACTTTGATCCCAAGACCAATATAGTCGAAACGCACATCAGCCGTCTGCGCTCCAAGATTGGCAGCGACATGATCCAGACGGTTAGAGGCTCTGGATATTTGATCCGTGCAGATCGGGCAGCTTCTTAAATCGGCGAGTTTCAGGCTGACAACGGCCTATGTGGTGCTGTTCAGCATTTCCGCCGGTATCCTGGCCAGCCTGATCTATCTCTCCACGACCGCGGAATTGCAGTACCAGATACGCACCCGCATCCAGGTGGATTCGGCAGCGCTTGCCACCGAATATGACCGCGGCGGAACCGGCCAATTGATACAGGCGATGGCCGACCGGCAGCGCGGGCATCTGGTGGGTGGGCTCGATTACACACTGTATGGCGGAAAGGACAATTTGCTGTTCGGCAAATTGCCCTCGGTGCCCTGCAAAGCCGGTTGGTCAACCATTACCGGACCTCCCGATGGCGACGAACCGCCGGGGGAGATGGAAAAACTCGCGGTACTGATCACACCGCTTGCGCGTGGCGAATGCCTCCTCGTCGGCGATGATATCGGAAAGGTGAGGAAATTCGGCTCTATCATTCTGGGAAGCTTCGGCTGGGTCTTTTTGCTGACGGTGACGATGGCAGTGGCAGGAGGTATCTTTCTCAGTTCCAGATTTTTGCACCGCATCGAGGTGATCAATCGCACAGCCGAAGCGATCATTGAAGGCGACATAAATCGCCGCATTCCCCGCCGCGGCGCACCGGACGATCTGGACAAACTTGCCTCCACGCTGAACCGGATGCTGGACCGAACGACCACGTTGATGGACAGCCTTCGTCACGTTTCAAACGACGTCGCCCACGATCTGCGGACGCCGCTGGGGAGGCTGCGCAATACGCTGGAAACGGCCAGGGAGACGAGTTCGTCCCCGGAAGAATATCGCGCGGTTCTGGACCGCGCTGTTTTCGAAGTGGACGGGATTCTTGAAACCTTCGGCGCTATATTGCGCATCGCGCAGATCGAAAGCGGCAGCCGGCGCGGTGGTTTTCAAAAACTCTCGCTGAGCGAGCTGGTCGCCGAGGTTTGCGAGACCTTCGTTCCCCCGATGGAGGATTCCGGAAAAATATTCCGCACGGACATTCAGCCGGGCTTGTTTGTGCAGGGGGACCGCGAACTGCTTGTGCAATCGCTGGTCAATATTCTGGAAAACGCGATCACGCATACGCCCCCACGCGTTTGCGTTAGCGTTTCGCTGAGACGCGCGAGGCAGGGTGTCGAACTGTCGGTTTCCGACAATGGCGAGGGCGTTCCCGATACCGAGCGGGAGAACATCTTCAAGCGGTTTTACAGACTCGAACAAAGCAGGACTGCCGCCGGAAATGGGCTTGGCCTCAGCATTGTTGCAGCCGTGGCAGAGCTTCACGACGCGAAGATATTTTCAAGCAGCAACAATCCCGGCCTCAAAATCACGATGCTCATTTCCGACGCACAGGATGTCGCGGCCTAATTCCATACCAAAAAGGCAGACTCCGGCAATGCCCGTCTAGCACTCGTACTGTATTGGTAAATCTCCCGAAGAAGCCGCGGCCTGGGAGAAATTTTCAAAGCATGAATCTGCCCGCTCGGATCGTTTTAATCGCATTTACGCTGCTGATTTTTGCCGGGCCTGCGTCAGGCCCCGCATTTGCAGCAGGACTCGATCTCAACGCCTATCGCGGCAAGGTCGTCTATCTCGATTTCTGGGCCTCCTGGTGCACGCCGTGCAGATTGTCGTTCCCCTGGATGAATGAAGTGCAGGAGGCCAGATCGCGCAATGGGCTGGTGATCATCGCGGTCAATGTCGATCACGATCGGGCGGCAGCACAGGATTTCCTGCAGGCGACAAATCCAGAATTCAAAATCGTCTACGACCCCGACGGCTCGATCGCCAGCCAATACAATTTCAAGGACATGCCGACATCTGTATTGATCGGGCGCGACGGCAGGGTGCGCTACACCCACGCAGGATTCATGCGCAATCGCGAACGATCCTATCTCGCCGATATCGACGTGCTGCTCGGTGAAAAGGCGCACTGAGATGCAAAGGCCAAGTTCTCAGCCGATGGTCCGATGCGGGATTTCGCTCGCGGTATTTTTTTTCGCCCTGGCCATGTGCAGTGGGTGCGTCGCCATCGGTCCCAAACCATGGGAAAAGGATTTGATGGCCCGCCACGAAATGCAGCCAGATTCCTATCCCCTGCAGACCGCCGCCGACGAACACATCTATTTCAGCAAGGAAGCCTCAAGCGGTGGCCGCGGATTCGCCGGCGGGGGTTGCGGTTGCAATTGAGAATCAAGAAGCGGCGCGCGGGGCAAATCCGCGAAAGCATCGCCTCGCTGTCGGCCGGGCTATTGGCGGCAACCATCACGCCGATTGCCGGCAGCGCGGTAGCCCAGAGCTATAGTAATTCGGATAGCAACCATAATCGCGACACCTTCGGGCCAGGCATCGCCTATTCCGAACTCGACAGCGCGCTGCTCGTCTACAAGGAGGGCGATGGCCGTGTGCAGGCGATCGAACCATCGACGGACCTTACGGTTCATGGTCCGGCAGGGCAGGAAATTTCACTCGGTTTCGTTTTCGACGCGGTCTCGGGTGCGACACCAAACGGAGCCGTGCCATCCGATCTGCCGCAAACCTTTGTGACCCCCGTCAAGGCGCAAGGATCCACCGCAACGGTAACGAGCGCGTCTGGCGGCAGCACCATTATCCACCTGCCGCCGTCGCCGGGCGATCTCGCTGCAGCGGCGCTCGGGCGGCAATATGTCGTTCCCGCAAATGCATTGCCGATGGATCGCGGTTTTCACGATCACCGCTGGGCAATCAATTTCGGCTGGTCGCAGCCAATGGGCGGGCTATCGGAAGTCGGTATGGGAGGTGGATATTCGATCGAACAGGACTACCGCGCCATCACCGTGAACACGCGAGTGGCGCAGAATTTCAACAGCAACAACACAACAGTCAGCCTTGCGTTGAACATGGAACTGGATTCGTCTTTTCCCTATGGAGGGGTGCCTACGCCGCTTACAGCGATGAACCCGCAATGGAAATCACCCAGTTCGCGCGGCAAGACACAAACGGGATTCGTGCTCAGCCTCACCCAGATAGTGACCCGGCATTGGTTGATGCAGCTAAACTATTCCTTCGACTGGCAGAGCGGCTATCAGAACGACCCTTATCGAATTCTTTCCGTCGTCGATCCCTCAAGTGGCGAACCGCTCAGTTACTTGTACGAGAACCGGCCGCGCGAGCGGCAGACCCAAAGCGTGTTCTGGGAGAACAAATTCGATTTCGGCCCGACCGTGACCGACATTTCCTTGCGTTATTTCAAGGATGATTGGGGCATCACCTCGAAAACCGCGGAACTCGCAGAGCGGATCGACCTTTCGCATTCCATCTATGTTGAACCCAGCGCTCGTTGGTATCAGCAATCGGCTGCCAATTTTTTCGATTATTATCTCGTGCAGGGTCAATCGCTTCCTGCTTACGCCACATCCGACACGCGATTGGGGAAATTCACGTCTCTGACCTATGGCGTGAAGATCGGCTTTAAACCCACGGGTAGAACCGAATTCTATGTTCGGGGAGATTACTATAGGCAGACCGGCGATGGTCACCCGGCCAATGCAATCGGCCAGCTTCAGCAGCAAAACCTTTTTGCGGGCAGCAAAGCGGCCTATGTTCTCATCGGATACACTTGGGACTTTCACTAGTTGAAGGCAGTCGTCGAGACGCAACCGCCGGCCACCGGCTTGGCGTCGGAGCTTAAGCGCGCTGGCGGCGATTTTCTTTTCGCCTTCCGCGCCATGGCCACCCCATGCGAAGTCAGGCTTGAATCGCAGGATGCCGAACTCGCGGGCGCGGTCGGGCGCGCCGTCGAAGCGGAGGCGCGCCGCATCGAGTGCAAATACAGCCGATATCGGGAGGACAGTATTGTCAGCCAGATCAACAACAGTGGCGGCGATGAAATCATCGTCGATCCGGAGACGTCCGACCTCCTGCAATTCGCCGCGAATTGTTTCAAGATCAGCGGCGGATTGTTCGACATAACGTCTGGCGTTCTGCGACGGGTGTGGAAATTCGATGGCTCCGACAATGTTCCGGATGCCACGCAGATCAAACCGCTGCTCGCATCGATCGGTTGGGAAAAAGTCTCGTGGTCGCCACCCGTGATTTCGTTGCCGGCTGGGATGGAGATCGATATGGGAGGGCTGGCAAAGGAATACGCCGTAGATCGGGCGCTGGGCGCCGTTCGCGAGATCACCTCGCAACCCGCGCTGGTGAATTTCGGCGGCGATCTTTGCGTTTCCGGGCCTCGATCGTCAGGTGCCCGATGGAAGGTCGCCATCGAGTCGGTCGAAGAGGATGGCAGGGTTGCAGGATTGCTTGAACTTGCAGATGGCGCGCTCGCCACAAGCGGCGACGCCCGCCGTTTCCTGCTGAAAAACGGCATTCGCTATGGCCACATTCTCGATCCGCGCAACGGCAGGCCGGTCAAGAACACACCGCGCTCTGTCACCGTGGCGGCAAGAACGTGCGTCGAGGCGGGGCTGACGGCCACACTTGCGATGCTGCACGGCAAGCACGCCGAAACTTTCCTCAAGCGCGAGGGCGTTCGCGCCTGGTGCGTGCGGTGAGCCGCTAACCTCCCGAGGCCAGGCCAACGGGTTTCGGTGACACAGACGTCTCCGCTTCCATGTTCAGGCCACACTTCAGAAGCACGGCCCGAAGATCCAGAAGGGGCGGGAACACTTCATTGTTCCAGTCCGCCCCTTGCGCGTCGTATGCGGCTTGCTCCTGCTCCACAATATCCTTGTCTTCGCGGAAGATACCCTCGGTGAACAGTGTGATGAACGGCCATGCCGCGAAGAGAACACCTGAGAGGGCAGGCTTTTTCACCGATAGATAGCCGAAGGTGCGATTGCGCCTTTGCTCCTTGTCGAGCGGCGTATAGCAGAGCCATACATCGAGCACGGGATCTCCATCGTCGACCCAGAAGCGGAGATTTTGATAGGGATAATCCGTCCTGATCTTCATCAGATCGCGGCGCTTGGGCTTATTCTTCTCCAGAACGTTGAGAATGGCGGCTTCGCCCACGGATTGGCGGCCCGACAGGCGGGTAGCTTACTTCGCACCAACCGGTGCCCGCACTGCGTCCCAGACACGTCGCCTTGATCATTCCCATCTTCCGGCGATGCAGGAACTGATGATTCATGTCGAACAGGTTTTCGTGCATGAACGAATAGTGGCAGGCGACATCGCGAGCAAGCCTCCGCGTGACGTATCGCCTGTCGCTTTTTGAACCGATGGAAGCGGGTTTGCGCGGTTCCGCAAGTGTGATGTCTTCGCCGGGGAAAATGAAAATCATCCCGTCCACTTCGGTCACAGGGTAGGACCTCACGCCGTTAGGCAACCGCTCGCGCCCCAAATAGGGAACATCAACGCAGGCGCCCGCGCAATTGTAGGTCCAGCCGTGATAGCCGCAGCGCAATGCGTCGCCTCCCACCACGCCAAGATGAAGCGGCACTTGCCGGTGGGCGCAGCGATCTTCGAGCGCAAACATACGGCCACTTGTACCGCGATAAAGAACGATGGGATCGCTTGCGAAGCACTTGCCGATGGCTTTACCGATTTTGACCTCCTTGGACCACGCAATCGGATGCCAATGGTCCGGATGGGTGCCGATACGGCGAATATCCGGGCCGCTCATCGTAACGACTCCTGCATGCGCGTGAATTCCTGGATGATTGCTTCGATCGCGCCATAATTTACGGCCGGGCACGCAATTGCATTGGCCGAATACGCCAATTGGGAATTTGTATAGAGCTAGGCCACCGTCGTTTCCTATTTGGAAAGGATGGATTTGGCTCAAGTCAGCGAGATTGGGGCCGATTGGCGGAACTATACTTATTCGTAAGGCACGCCCGCTTTCAAAATTTCCTTTAACCCGCCGCGTTAGGTTTGTTGCGCGTCCCAACCAGAATGGAGAACAGGATGCAGATCGCAAGCGTAAGCCCTGCGATGCAAGCCGCCAGCATGGCCAAGGCACCGGAAGCCGTCGAAGGTCCGGGCCCAGATCATGATGGCGATTCCGACGATGGTGGTTCGAGCGCAAAATCGCTCACAGCCCCCGGCGTTGGCGGGCAGATCGATATCTCTGCCTGAGTGCCAAGCAAGGCAGCATGCCTGCCGTTCGGTGGACGGCAGGCATGTTCTTGCGGAACGATTGCCCGATGTTGCATACAGGGTCGTTCTGATTCGCATTTCGCGACAAGGTTGTCTGGCGATTTTACCGATGAAATGGACGGCTTTTCTGCTGCTCGGCAGTGCCCTGCTAGTTCCGGCGACCGCCAACGCGGGCAACACCGAAGTGGTAGATGCTGGCAAGGCCGTTGCGATTGCGCTTCCGATCGTGGCAGGCGGGATATCCATCTTCAAAAGCGACTGGAATGGATTGGCTGATAATGTCCTGGTAACCGGCGCTACAGGCGCCACGACATTCGGTCTTAATCACTTGATCAAGGAAAGCAGGCCAGATGGCAGCGATGACCATTCCTTTCCTTCTGATCAGGCCGGAATTGCTTTCGCACCGGCATTTTTTCTTTGGCACCGATATGGATGGGAATATGGCGTGCCGGCCATCGCTGCGGCATCCTTTGTCGGCTTTGCGCGTGTCGATGCGCGTAAACACCATTGGTACGATGTGATGACCAGCGCCGCCATCGGTTTTACCTACGATCAGATCGTCACGCGGCGCTATCACGATCCAGGGCTCTACACACAAGCTTATGCCTCGGGTGAAGGCGCCTTTGTTTCGTTGGATTACCGATTTTAGTAGTTGTTTTGTAAAAGCCTGACCTTATGCTTGCTCGAGACAGTGGCCTATATGAAAAACCTGTTCAACACGGCAGCGATCACGGGCGCCTTTTTGAACGTTGATCACGTCTCCGACGACGAAGGCATTCGTCGCTGATCCCAGACTCTGTGGCGTACGTTTGCCCATGAACTAGTAAATTGTTCTCCCGAGACTGCCGGCGGCGGAGCAACGAGCGGTCCTTAAATGAGCGGACTTCTTCTTCAACGCGATGGACGGCGGCCATGATAGCGCCAAGCAAAGAGCGGAAGGGTAGGCTGTGCGCACCCCTAAGGCTTTTGCCACGGTAAACCTGCCCATTGAGGGCAGAGCTTTCTCCGAGCGACGGTTTAAAGTAGAGCAAAGTTTGAAGGACTGGCCGCCGCGCGCTTCACTTCGTCGGCAACGTGGATGTACCTGAGCGTTGTTTCATAGTCGGAATGGTGTGCAGGCGATTGAGCAGCAACGCCGCCGCTCGTAATCGCGACATGCGTGATAATTGTTGCGCGAATATCGTACCACCCCCTAGTTGTGGCGGACGTGAGTTGACGCTCGCCGGTTTGGAACCTTAACGTGAGTTATTGAGCCATTCACGTCAAAGGAAACGTCATGAAATTCTACAATTCTCTGGGCCCCAATCCACGAGTCGTGCGCATGTTCATGGCCGAGAAGGGGATCAAAATCCCGTTCGAGGAAATCGATATCATGAAGGGCGATAATCGCCGGGAGCCTTATCTTTCCAAGAACAGTACCGGCCAGATGCCAGCACTGGAACTGGATAGCGGTCACTGCGTGACCGAGATAACGGCGATCTGCGAATATCTGGAAGATATTCACCCAAACCCGCCGATGATCGGGGACACGCCTGAGAAGAAGGCGGAGTGCCGCAAATGGGTACGCCGCATCGACCTGAACATCTGCGAGCCGCTGGCTTATGGCTTTCGTTTCAGCGAAGGCCTTCCGCTGTTCAAGGATCGCATCCTGACCGTTCCAGAAGCAGCCGACGGCTTGAAGCGTATGGCGCAGGACAAGCTGAAATGGCTGAATGGCGAGATGGCAGGCAAAGAATTCGTCTGCGGTAAGCGGTTCACGCTCGCCGATATCCTGCTTTACTGTTTCCTGGATTTCGGTGGTCAGGTAGGCCAGCCGATCAACACCGATTTCGTCAACATCGTTGGCTGGTTCAAGCGCGTTGGTGAGCGGCCTTCAGCGAAAGCCTAGAGCAAACAACGGTTAGCCTTGGCGGCCAATGTGGCGAAAGGATTGGCAATTCGCCGAGGCCGCTAAGTGCCGATATTCTGCACGATCAGCGCGTTCACTTCCGATGCCGCTTCGAGCTGCGGCATGTGTCCGGCTGAATCGATCCAGTGAATCTTGAAACCATCCGCGAGGTCGGTGGACGGCGCGCCCACGATCTGGTCGTTGTGGGAAGCGATGACTGTCGCCCTCGGTATTTTCTTCAGTGCGGCCGCCAGTGAACTCCGGTCTTCTTCACCCAGCAGGCGGTCGCGGATTTTCATCAACGCATCTTCGACGCCATCCAAGCGTTTGTATTTTACCATCTCGTCGATCATGTCTTTGCTGACCAAAGATGGATCGGCGAACAGCATTTCGAGGTACGGCTTCAGATCGCGCGCACGCTGCGATTCCATGATGCCCGTCAGAAACTCCTCTGAGACTTGGGTGCCCGGAAGCGAGGCTGGAGCTATCAGCGTGAGGGATGCAGTCCGTTCCGGATGATCGGCGGCCAATCGCGCGGCAACGGCGCCGCCAAGCGAATGGCCGACGAGATTTGCGCGTTGAACGCCCAATGCATCGAGCGTTTTCGTTACGCTGTCTGCTAGGAAGGCAAGAGATCCGTCGCCCACATCCTTTGAGGATTCGCCGTGACCGGGAAGATCGATCGCGATAACGGGAGCCTCTGCAGCAAGCGCCTCGACATTGAAAAGCCAGTTGTTGAGATCGCCGGAATAGCCGTGGATGAGAACGATTGGGGCCTTCTCACCGGCACCCGCGCGCCCTACCCTGATGCTTCGTCCATCCACGGTGACGGTGGAAAGCGAAAGCGCGCCCGTACCCTCCGCCTCTTCCTCACCGGGGACGAAACTCGCCTGAAATTCGGCAATGAACGCATCTATCTCGGAATCCGAGATGGTTTTTTCGGCTATGACGCCGAGTAAGGCGCCGACCGGAAGCGTTTCACCGGTTTGCGCCGTGATCCGGCGCAAGGTCCCGGATTGCGGGCTTTCGAACACGTTGGTGATCTTGGGCGTTTCAATATCGACAAGTTCTTCGCCTTCGGCGATTTGCGAGCCGATCTCTTTCCACCAATGCACGACCGTGCCTTCCTGCATGGCGAGGCCCCATTTGGGCATGCGTATGGGCGAAATGTCTGTCATCGTCTTGCTCCAGATTTACCGAATGCCGGAACTCCGCAAGCGGAGCTCATTTTCTATTTACGGGAATCTCTAGTTCGCCTTCGCGCAGCATGAGAATTGTTCTCGAAACGAATTGCCGCAGCAAAACGCGACGGGTCTTGTCATCCCAAATATCGCGGTTCATCAACAGGCCTTCCATGCAGGCGATGCAATAATCCATTGCGAGTTCGTAAGCTTCCAGTCTGCTCGACCATTCCGGGAACACGCGCAGGATTTCCGCACGTTCCACTCGATCATATTGCCGGGCCTTGGGCAAAAAGATTTCGCGAAGTTCCGGATCGGTGCGCGACGCGAGCGAAAGCTCCACATAGGCTGTGAACTCGCGCGTCAAGAGGCTTTGCCAGTAAAGTTCGATGCCTGCGTGCTGGCGCACACGTGCATCTTCCGAAAGGGCCTGAATGCGTTTGATGAAAAGCTGCATGCGCTTGTACATCACATAGTCGATTAGTGAAGCAACAAGTTCCTGTTTAGTGGCGTAGTGATGCAACATCGCGCCGCGCGAAATATCGGCCCGCTTGGCGATCAACTGCGTCGTCATGCGGGAATAGCCATACGTTTCCAGGCACTCGACCGAAGCTTCCAGAATCGCGATGCGCGTCTGCGCGCTTTTGCGCTGCTGCCAGCCGCCGTCGAGCGCCACACCGCCCGGCTCGAAATCGGCCAGCAACCGCCCGCTCCATTCGGACATATCGATCCCGGTTTCCGGCGAATCGTGCATGACGCTTGCTACCAACCTTCAAACTCGATGTGCAGTTCCAACACGCCCCGCAATAGGATGTTGGGATTGTAGCGCAGATTCGCCTCATCGACCGCCAGCCGAAGCTTTTTCAGTCGCCGCAATAGGATGGGAAAGGCGGTGATCATCTCTTTACGGGCCAGTTGGGCACCAAGGCAGGTGTGGATGCCCGAACCGAATGCCAGATGGCTTTTGGCGTTTTCGCGACCGATATCGAAGCGGTCGGGCTCGGGAAAGTGCGTCGAGTCGCGATTTCCCGAACCATAGCGCAGAAGGACCAGGTCGTTCTTTTTCAAAGCAACCCCGGCCAGTTCTGTGTCCTGGGTCACCACCCGCCACATATTGTTGGTCGGCGTCAGATAGCGAAGTGTTTCTTCGACGAAGTTGGGAACGGCAGATGCGTCGTCGCGAACGCGTGCCAACTGTTCCGGGCTGCGGATCAAATAGTAGAGCCCGGCTGTCAAGGAATGCGCCGTCGTTTCGTTGCCAGCCACGAGAAGCTGCTGAAGGATGGAGAGCAGCTCCGAATAGTCCATCTTGCGGGGATCGCCTTCTTCCGAAAGATCGGCGTGGACGAGGGCTGAAATCACGTCGTCGGCCGGGTTTGCGCGCTTTTCTTCGATCTTGTCGATGAAATAGCGTTGGAATTCGACGATCTTGCTTGCGGCATCAAGGCGAGCCGCCTTGTCCGATACCCCGCCCAGCTGAACGACGAAAGCGTCCGACCAAAGCCGGAAACGATCCATATCGGAACGCGGCACGCCCAGCGCATCCGCAATGATCGTCATCGGAAGAAGGTTTGCGAAGGCGGTTTTGAATTCGCAATGGCCATCCTTCGCGAAGGTATCGATGAGATTGTTCGTGACCTGCGCCACATAGTCTCCCATCCCCTCCACCCGTTTATAGGTAAAGGCTTTCATCGCGAGCTTGCGATAGCGCGTATGCGCCGGGGGATCGGCTGTGAGCATGGTGTTTTTGACGATCACGCCCTGGCTCAGGATCGCCAGTTCGTCCGGATCCATCGCGGTTGCGCTGCCGGAACGCAATTGCTCGCTGAAATCGTTGGAGAAGATCCGCGGCTGCGTATTCACCTTCTGGATCAAATCATAGGTCGATACGGAAACGATATTGGTCTTTGGATCGCGAAAGACAGGCGCTTCGGCTCGCAAGCGGCCGAAATACGGATATGGATCTTGCAACAGTTCCGGGTCGAAGGCGTTGATCTGTGCCAACGGGCATTTCGCGACGTCCTGGGATGGTTGTGTCATTTTTCAATCCTAAGCCAGATATCCGCCATCAACTGGCAGGTCTGCGCCTGTAATGAAGCTAGCCTCGTCCGAGGCGAGAAACGCGATCGCACTAGCAGGCTCATGCGGGCGGCCAAGACGTTTCATCGGGTGAACGCCGGCGAAACCCTCGATCACGGCTTCACGTGTCGCACCTTGGGCAATTCCTGCAGTGATATATCCCTCCACCATTTCGGTGTGGATCGCGCCGGGAAGGATAGCGTTCACGCGAATGTCATAGCCCTGTTCGGCGCAGTGAAGGGCGACGGATCTGGTCAACAGGCGCACACCGCCCTTGGATGCTGAGTAGGATGTAAATATCGCGCCCGCCTTGGCTCCCAGCGTGGAGGCCACATTCACGATTGCAGCGCTTTTTATCGATTTCAGCGCGGCCACCCCGAATTTGCAGCCCAGAAACGTGCCCTCGAGATTGATGGCAAGCGTGCGGCGAAAGCCTTCCAAAGTTTCCGCTTCGATATTCGCGGGAACGGAAATGCCCGCGGAATTGATGACGGTTGTAAGCGGCCCGAGCTTTCGCTGTGCTGTTTCAAAAGCTTCTTTCCAGGAAGGTTCGGATGTCACGTCGAGCAAAATAAAGGCGGCGTTCGCGCCAATTTCGCGCGCCAACGCCATGCCCTTGCCTTCCTGAACGTCGCAAATCGCCACCTTGGCGCCTTCGGCGACAAATTTTCTTGCTGCCGCAGCGCCAATGCCGCTGGCCCCGCCTGAAATCAGGGCAACTTTTCCGTCCAGCTTCATCCTTGCGGTCCCAGCCGTGTGATTTCGTTTCCACATAGATAAACAGAAAGGATGGCTTGGAACAATCACGCTTGACTTTTTTTTGGTTCCAATAAGACTGCCTACCAATGCGCTCCTGAATCTGGGCCAGGGGACGGACAACTGCCCTGCAGAGTGCGCGACGGAGGAAACAATGGAAAATTCCAAGCGGGCGACGCTTGCGCGCGCCTTGCTGGCCTCAGCCGGCCTTTGCTCGATCATCTCGTTGACCAATCAGGCAGCTGCCGAAGAGCAGCAGCAAACCGCGCAACCACAACAGGTTGCCCAAGCCGATCAGGCGAAAACCGCTCCACAGGAAGTCGAAACCGTTACGGTCACAGCGACCAGAACGGCCCAGGATGTCGAGAAGGTCGCCGTGGCGGTGACGGCCATCACGGCTAAACAACTCGAAGAGCAGGCGCCGACCACCCTGCAGGATCTGAACGGGTCGATACCCAACGTCTTTATCGGCATGAACACAGCTGGCCCCGGCGCCAGCGCGATCTTCATTCGCGGTTTGGGTTATGCCGACATCGAAAAAACGCAGACGCCATCGGTTGGTGTCGTGCTTGACGGCGTTGTGTTCGGAACCTCAACCGGCCAATTGCTCGATACGTTCGATCTCAATCAGGTTGAAGTCGAACGCGGCCCGCAAGGCATCTTCTTCGGCCAGAACACGACCGCAGGCGTGATCAACGCCACCCGCACCGACCCCACGCGGGAGTTCGGTTTCAAGGGATCGGCGTCTTACGGGTCATACGGCTCGACTGTCTTGCGCGGAATCTTTAACGCGCCTTTGGGCGAAGATGGCGGCATCAAGCTCGGCGGGACGTGGCGTTATAACTACGGCGATTACTACAACGTCTTCGATAACACCCATGCCGGCGGCGACCGCTACATGGCATTGAATGCTGTTGTCGATTACGATCTCACCGATTGGTTGAATGCCAAGTTCAGCCTCGACCGCATTCACGAAAAAGGCGGCGGTTCGCCGGTCGAATTCGGCGATCCATTGACGGCCAATGTCATCGGCGGCGGCCATCCGGAATTGGTGTGGCCGAACTACAACCCCGAAACCGGCAGTCCTGACGGATTGGGTATTCGGCAGATCGAAAACAACTTCAAGGATTCCGATACCTACGACAACAGCATCTACAGCCTCATCCTGAATGCGCAAACACCGATAGGCACTCTCGTCTCTCAAACTGCTTACATGGACGAGTCCGACCTTGTGGATCAGGACTTTGACGGCACTTGCGTGACTTCGCCCGGGGTTAATCCTCCAGGCTGCAATAGTGCGGGTAATCCGCTTTTGGGTGGCGGGCCCCTGCATACGATCCGCGATCAGTCATACAAGCAATTCACTCAGGAAGTCCGGCTGAACGGCGGTTTGTGGGATAACGCCCTTCAATATCTGGGCGGCTTTTTCTTCTATCACCACGATATCGGGCTGCACCAGAACTCGAATACCGTTGTCGATCAGTTCTCAAGTGAATCTAATACGTCATGGTCGTTTTTCGGTAACCTCGACTGGAATGTAACCGACGATATTAAACTTTCGGGCGGCTTTCGTACGATTGAAGAAAACAAGCACTTTCGCACCGCGTATTTTGTATTTGGCGGCGTGTTGATCCCGACCATCAATGATCGTAACAGCTGGAACCATGTGTTGACGCGCTTTGCGGCGCAATGGCAGGCGCTCCCCAGCACGATGCTTTACGCATCTCGTTCGGAAGGTTTCCGTTCGGGTGGATTTTCCATTCGCGGCACACTGTCCGAGCAGCAGCCCGCTTCGACGAATTGCGCTGTCATCGCGGGTTGCCCAGACAACAATTTCCTCTCCTACAACCCGGAAACAAACGTCCAATATGAAATCGGCGCGAAGAATTCGTTCAATAACGGATCGATTGTCTTCAACGTCGCGGCCTTCATCATCGACGATAAAGGATTCCAGTTCAGCAACGTCGTTACCACGGGTGCTTATGGTCCCGGCACCAACACATACATCTCGAACCTGCCGAAAGTTGAAAGCAAAGGTCTGGAATTCGAACTCAATGTTCAGCCTGAACAATGGGTGCCCGATCTCGTGGGTCTGACGCTCTCCGCTTCTGCAGGCATCCAGAAGGCGAAGATCATCGATGGCGTGATCGACGGACGTCTGGCGGCGAATCCGCTTGATCCGAGCGCTCAAGCCGGGCCACCGGGCTCTCTGGCAGACTTTACCGGCCAGACGCTGCAACGTGTTCCGGACTACAACTATACTTTCCGTGGCAGCTATGCGCGCCAGATCTGGGAAGGCGTGATGAGTCTCAACGTCGGGTGGAGCTATCAGGCCTCGTTCGTTCTCGGAAATTTCGGACCTCTAGAGGACGTTCAGCCCGGATACGGTCTGCTTGATGGCCAGATCGGCTATGCTTGGGACAATTTCCGGGTGAGTCTGAGCGGAAAGAATCTGACGGACACAGTCTATCGCGACAACTCGCTTCCGACCGTGTTCTTCGAAGGTTACGGTCCCGGACGTACGTGGATGCTGCAATTCGACGTCAATCTCTGATCGATTGCGCAACAAATGTGGGGCGGCGCATCCTGCGCCGCCCGCACTTTTTTTAAGGATCGCGCAACATGCCGATCATCCGCTATGGCGAACGTCTGAACGTCCTTGTGGCAGCGAAGGGCCATCCCTATCTGCGCGATCCGTTCATGGCGATGTTCGACGAGATGGAAGATGTGGCCTGCACGCTCGTCGAACAGCCCGCAGCCGCGTGTATGATGAGTATTGAAAGCCTCAAAGGGTTCGACGCGCTTGTTCTCTACGATATGCCGGGGGTGAATTTCCGCGCGCCGTCGCCTCCGGCGTTTATCGAGCCGGATACGGCGTCCAAAGAGAACCTCCTGCGACTGCTGGATAGCGGCATCGGCGTGGTCGCCCTGCATCATGCGATAGCCGGATGGCCGGCGTGGGAGGAGTATGCCGAACTCCTGGGTGGACGGTTTCTCTACAAGCCCGGGAAATTGCGCGGAAAGCCCTGCCAGGATTCCGGATACCGTCACGACGTCGAGCACGAAGTGATCGCTGCAAATCCCGGCCATCCGGTGCTGGAGGGGATCGAGTTTCCGCTCAAGCTGACGGATGAACTCTATCTATCCGAAGTCTTCGAAGACTCCGTCGAGCCCCTGTTGCGGTCACGGCATTCGTTCACGCGCGATGGCTTCTATTCGGCGGCATTGGCCGTTTCCGGCAAGATGTTTTCGAACGAGGGCTGGGCGCACCCAGACGGCTCGAATCTGGTTGGCTGGGTGAAAAAGGCCCGCAAGAGCCCGCTTGTTTATCTTCAGCCGGGGGACGGGCCCGGCACCTATCAAAATCCCGGCTATCGCAGGCTTGTTTCCAATGCCGTCCGCTGGGTGTCCTCTGCCGAGGCCAGGCGTTGGGCACGGGAGTAGCTGCCGGCTGCGGCGCTATATCCTTGAAACTTTCAGAAAAAAACTGTCATGACGGTATAAAACACAGGTGACTTTTTCCTGCACCTGACTACCATGTCGGCAATGGAGGGCCGGGCGAAACTGCGACATCCGGCCGTGGAGGAAGTCATGAACAAGCCGGTCACGCCGTTTCGGACCGATCGTCACCCGTCCGAATTGTACGGCGACATCCTGGAGCGCGACACGCGCCCGGTGCCGGACCACCTGCGCGAGAAAGAGGTGCGCGAAATCGGTACCGATCCGGTTCCCGTTTCCCGCTATTACGACCGCGCCTATTTCCAGAAAGAGATCGATTGCGTCTGGAGCCGCATCTGGCAGCTTGCCTGCCGTGAAGAGGAGATCCCGAACGTCGGCGACTATCAGATCTATGAGATCGTCGGAAAATCGCTGATCGTCACGCGTACGTCGCCCACTGAGATCAAAGCGTTCTATAATTCGTGTCTGCATCGCGGACGCAAACTCGTCACCTTGAACGGCTGCAAGTCTGAATTCCGTTGCCCGTATCATGGGATTGCCTGGAACGTGGACGGGTCATTCAAGGACAATCCCATCGCGTGGGACTTCCCACAGTGGAAGGGCCGCGACATGAGCCTGCCGGAAGCCAAGGTGGAAACCTGGGGCGGGTTCGTCTTCGTCAATTTCGATCACGAAGCGCTGCCGCTTCAGCACTTCATCGGCCCGCTGGCGCGCGATTTCGAGCGCTACGACTATGCCAATCGTTACAAGGCGGTCCACGTCGCGAAGGTCATAAAGGCGAATTGGAAGGCGGTGGCGGAAGCTTTCATGGAAAGCCACCACTCCGTCACCACCCATCCGCAAATCCTGACATTCCTTGCGGATGTGAACAGCCAGTACGATTTCCTCTCCGACTACGTGACGCGGCAGTTCTCCGCGACAGGTGTGTCGAGCCCGTTGGTAGCCGACAAGAATTACAGCGATACGGACATCATCCGCGCCATGGCAGGGCAGGGCGGCGGCACGCGCAGGCGCGTCGGTGAAGATGGAAACGTCGAAGTGCCCTCGGGAATTACGGCGCGCGCTTTTGCCGCCGAACAGGCACGCAAGGCGCTCTCTGCGGAAGACGGCTGGGATTATTCCGAAGCCTCCGATGCGGAGATGATCGATGCGCTTCTCTACAACGTCTGGCCGCATATGAGCCTGTGGGCGGGCTATGCGCCCAATCTCATCTATCGCTGGCGGCCGAACGGGCTCGATCCTGATAGCGCGATCATGGATGTGATGATCCTGAAGCGCGTGCCGAAGAATGGGCCGCGCCCGGCACCGGTCCCCGTTCATTTCCTGAGCGAGAACGAACGCTGGAGCGATGCCGCCGAACTCGGCGGACTGGCGGGTGTGTTCGAACAGGATATGGGCAACCTCCCTTATGTGCAGGAAGGCTTGCGTTCATCCGGGATCGGTGTGGTGCATTTCGCGCGTTATTCGGAAATGCGCATCCGCCAGCTTCACAAGCTGCTCGATCGCTATATGGGAATGAGCTGAGGCGGCAGGCGCCGCCTCACTCTCAATTACTGCGCAGCCATCGCCTTTGCGATGGAGGCGTTGATTTCATCGCGCGTCGGATTGCGGCGCAGCGTCAGGCCGCCATTCACCTGAAGATTCTGGCCGGTCATGAAGCACTCGTCGCTGCTGAGCCATACGGCGGCCGCGGCGATGTCATCCGATGTGCCGATGCGCCCTAACGGATAGGCTGAAACGAAAGCTTCGAACACACCGGGCGTTTGTTTGGCGCCCGCCGTCATCGGCGTGTCGGTCAGCCCAGGCGAGATCGAATTCGCCTTGATACCCTTGGAGCCGAATTCGTTGGCGATGCAACGGATGACGTGATCGATGCCCGCCTTGGTGCCCATATAGGCCGCGTGGTCGTTGAGCATTATCGTCGCGGTGGCCGAACTGATCTGGATCAGCGAGCCGCCGCGGTCCATTGCGCCGACGACAGCCTGGAAGAACTGGAACGGTCCCTTGAATTGCAGATTTAGCATCTTCACCAGATCTTCCTCGGTGTTTTCGAGGAAGGGGGCGAGATAGCCCCAGCCGGTGGCGTTCAGCGCGATGTCGATATGGCCGAAACCATTCCTGGTGAAGGCCACCAGCTTGTCGATATCGGCTTTGCTGGTGATGTCGCAGGCGCAGGCCGCGCCATCGATCGTTTTGGCGAAGCGTTCCAGTTCGTCCAGATGGCGGCCCGAAACGACAACCTTGGCGCCTTCCTTGGCGAAGCGCGCAGCGATGTGCTGGCCCATATTGTCCCGGCTGGCCGCACCCAGAACGATCGCCACCTTGTCTTTGAGTTGCGGCATGGTTCCTCCCTACATTCTTGTTTCCGCCTGCGAATACAAGCAGAGCGGACGAAAAAAATCCAATTATCCTTTTTTCTAAAGTCCGAGTGCGACCCTTGCCAGAATGTTGTGCTGCACCTCGCTGGAACCGCCATAGACCGTGGCCGCGCGCGTGTTCAGGTAACGCGCCGTCACCGTGAGCCCATAGTTCGGCCCGATCGCCGGCTGATTGCTACCGCGAGTCAAGGCGGGGCGCTGATCGGGGCGGGAATAGGCGCCAAGTGCTTCGAGCGCCAGTTCGGTCACCTGTTGCATGACCTGGCTTCCGCGAAGTTTCAACAAAGACGCCGTTGAATCGCCCACCGGCCCGCCCGCCGAAATCTGCGAAATCACCCGGCGCTCGGAAAAGTCGATGGCGCTGATGGCGATTTCCGCTTCCGCCAGCTTGCGCGCAAAGCTTTCGTCCTCGATGAGGGGATGGCCGAACCCGTCCTGCTCGGTTTGCGCAATTTTCTTCACCTTGCGCAGCATGCCCCGGATGCGCGCGGCATAGACACCGCCGCGTTCAAACTCGAGCAGATATTTGGCAACCGTCCAGCCCTGATTTTCTTCGCCCACCCGGTTGGCCACCGGAATGCGGACGTCATCGAAGAAGCACTGATTGACCTCATGCTCGCCCGACATGGTGATGATGGGTTTGATGGTGAGCCCCGGCGTCTTCATGTCCAGCAGCAGAAAGCTGATGCCCGCCTGGGGCTTTGCGGCTGTATCGGTGCGCACCAGCAGGAACATCCAGTTCGCGAAATGGGCATGCGTCGTCCAGATCTTGCTGCCGTTGACGACATAGTGGTCACCGTCCCTGACCGCGCGGGTTTGCAGGCTCGCAAGATCCGATCCCGATTGCGGTTCGGAATAGCCCTGGCACCAGTAATGTTCGCCGGAAAGGATGCGCGGCAGGTAATAGGCTTTCTGTTCCGCCGTCCCATAACCCATAAGGCAGGGGCCACACATCTGAAGCCCCATGGCGGGCAGCGACGGCGTGCCGGCATCGGCACATTCATTGTCAAAAATGTATTTCTGCACGGCCGACCAGCCCGTGCCGCCATATTCTTTCGGCCAGGAAGGCGCGATCCAGCCTTTTTCGAAAAGGATGCGGTGCCAGCGGCGGTTCAATTCGGCGTCTGCGAACACCCCCGATTGACGGCCCGCCTCTTCGCACAGTTCGCCTGTGAATTTCTCGTCCAGAAATCTGCGGACGTCGTCCCGAAACGCGAGGTCCTGCTGCGAAAGTGAAATATCCAACATGTCGTTTGTCTCCTCGTCGTCCCGGCCGATTTCTTCCCGCCAAATGCGATCACCCCAGTGTGACGGGGTGGACTGGCCCAAGAAAACTTCTATTATCGGTCTGAAAAAAACAATCCATCCTGTATATTCAGGTCAAAGGGAGGCGATCTTGGATCTTGGACTGAAGGGCCTAAAGGCCGTTTTGGCGGGCGCGAGCAAGGGTATCGGACGGGCAACGGCGGAGGTTTTGGCGGCAGAAGGATGTGACGTCGCCATCTGCGCCCGCGGCAAGGAAGGGGTTGATCAGGCTCTCAAATCCCTGAAAGCGAAGAATTCCAGATGCATCGGTGAGGCGGTGAACGTCGCCGATTCGCACGCCTATACGGGATGGATCAAGCGCGCGGCCGAAGACCTGGGCGGTTGCGACATCTTTATATCCTTCGTTTCCGCCGGTGGCGGTCCCGCCAGCGAAGAGACCTGGAAAGCGGTGTTCGAAAGCGACCTGCTCGGCACTTTCCGCGGCATCCAGGCGGCACTCCCATTCCTTGAGAAGTCGAAAGCCGGTTCGATTGTCGCGATCTCAACGACCGCGGCGCTTGAAGAATTCCTGGGCCCACAAGCCTACAACGCGATCAAGGCAGCGGTGATCAACCACGCCCATGCCATGTCGCAGGCGCTTGCGCCGAAGGGAATCCGCGTCAACACGGTGTCGCCCGGTCCCATCTATATCGAAGGCGGTGCCTGGAACATGGTCAAGGATCACATGACCGCGATCTACGACATGACGCTCAAGGGCATCCCGATGGGTCGCATGGGAAGCGCGGACGAAGTTGCGCGTGCGATTGCGTTTGTCGCTTCGCCGGCCTGCCGGTTCATGACCGGCACCAACGTCGTCATCGATGGCGGGTTCACAAAACGCGTTCAATATTGAGAGGTCCGTCATGGCGGCGGATACGATGAAGAAGATCAAAGTCGCGCTCGTCGCGGCCGGGAAGTACCACGACATCGACTTCGCGCGGCTGGAGATTCTCAAGCTGTTGGCAGAAGACGAGCGCGTGCGCGTGCGGGTGTTCGAGGACTATTCGAACATCCCGGCTATCCGCGAATCCGACTTTCTAATCACCTATACCTGTGACGTGATTCCAGGCCTCGAAGAGCAGGAGGCGTTGCGGAAATATCTTGATGATGGTGGACGCTGGTATGCGTTGCACGGCACCAATTCGATCCTGCGTTTTCTTGCGAGCGGAAAGGTGGATTCGCCGCGCTGGGCCCCGCATTTCATGGAAACGCTGGGGTCGCAATTCGTCGCCCATCCGCCGATCCGGCCCTACCAGGTTCAGATCACGCAGCCCAACCATCCGCTGGTGAAGGGCATTTCTCCGTTCGACACCACCGATGAAGAATATCTAGTGGAAACCTACGGCGAACTCGACGTGATGCTGCACACCGATTTCGAAGGTGAGGCGACGGGCTTTGTCGAAGACAAATGGGAAAAACGCCGCCATCCCATCTTCTATCAAAAGACCTTCGGCAAAGGCGCGGTTCTTTATCTGACGCTGGGTCATTGCCGCGGCCACTACGACATGCAGCCGTTGATGGAGTTTTATCCAGCGATTGAACGGTGCGCCTGGGATTTGCCTGTGTTTTACGATCTTTTGCGCCGTGGCATCGCGTGGGCAAAAGAGCCCGCCCTGAAGGACTGACAGGAAACGGCGATGGCGAGCGGATCAACGCGCGAACTTTCCGGCAAGGTGGCGATTGTCACCGGCGCAGCGCACGGCTTGGGGCGTGCGATGGCGGAAGTGTTCGCGCAATCCGGCGCGAGTGTGATGCTGACGGACACCGACGCCGAGGAAGGCGAAAACGTCCGCAAGGCCATGGAGAAATCCGGCAGCAAGGCGGACTTCATGACCGCGGATCACGGCTCTGAACCGGATTGGATTGTCGTCGTCGATAGAACACTTTCCAAATTCGGCCGCGTCGACATCTGTGTGCCGAATGCGGGCGTGCATTCCGCAATCCCCACGGTAGACATGCCGCTGGAAGAATTCCGCCGCATCAACCGGATCAACCTCAAAGGCCCGTTTCTTGGGTTGAAACATGGCGTTGCAGCAATGCGCAAGCATGGCGAAGGCGGTTCGGTGATTTTGATCTCGTCCGTCGCCGGCAAGGTAGGGTTGCCCGCGCATGTGCACTATTGCTCATCCAAAGGCGGTGTGCGGCTGATGGCGAAAGCGGCCGCGCTGGAACTCGGGCCGGAAAACATTCGCGTCAATTCCATTCATCCCGGCGCTATCAAGACACGCATGACAGCTTTTGCGGACGAGGAGGCGACCGCCAAGGGAATTCCGCTCGGCCGCATGGGCGAACCGATGGATATTGCGCAGGCGGCGCTTTTCCTCGCCTCGCCGCGCGGCCGTTTCATCACCGGCGCCGAGCTCGTGGTGGACGGAGGATGGATCGTGCCATGAGTGGTTCTCTTGACGGACGCACAGTGATCGTGACCGGCGGAACGAAAGGCATCGGTCGGGCCGCGGCGCTTACGCTCGCACGCGAAGGGGCACATGTTGTGGTGACGGGACGCGATGCCAAAGGGGGTGGGGAAACCGCTCGCCTGGTCAAGGAAGCAGGCTTCGATAGCATCTACCTTTCGCACGACGTCGCCAGCGAAGACGATTGGGAACGTGTCGTCGGCGAAGCGGAAGCGAAGTTTGGTGAGTTGCGGGCCCTGGTGAACAATGCCGGCGTGTTTTTCGTCAAACCGCTGGCCGAAACGACGGAAGAGGATTTCGATTTCGCCTATTCCGTCAATGTAGAAGGCACTTTCCTCGGCATGAAGCACGCGTTGCGTGCCTTTGCCCGCGGCAAATCTCCCGGCTCAATCGTCAATGTATCGTCGCTGATGGGGCAGGTGGGATTTCCGAATGCGGTTGCCTATTGCGCGTCCAAAGGCGCGATCACAAGTATGACGAAAGCCGCAGCGCTGGAGGGTGCGGCGATGACACCGAAGGTGCGCGTTAATTCCCTTCATCCCGGCGTTATCTGGACGTCCATGATCACCGATACGTTCGGTGACAATCAGGAACTGTCCGATGCGTTTGCCGCCGATACGCCGCTGCGGATCATCGGGCGGCCGGAATATATCGCAGACGCGATCCATTACCTCGTCAGCGATGAATCGAGTTACGTGACAGGCGCAGAACTGACAGTCGATGGCGGTCGCGGCGCCGATTGAATTTGTGGGAGATGCATGACGATGCAGATGAGTCGTGAAGAACTGATCCGCGCCTACCGGCGGATGTTCACCATTCGCGCGTTCGAGGAACGCGTGGAGAAGGAATTCTCGGGCGGTAATATTCCGGGCTTTGCCCATGTCTATCTGGGACAGGAAGCATCGGGTGTGGGCGTTTGCCACGACCTGACGGATGAGGACTACATCGGCTCAACCCATCGCGGCCATGGCCATTGCATCGCCAAGGGTTGCGACGTCAAAGGCATGATGATCGAGATCTTCGGCAAGGCCGGCGGACTTTGCGGCGGTAAGGGCGGCTCCATGCACATAGCCGATTTTTCCAAAGGCATGCTGGGCGCAAACGCCATCGTCGGCGGATCGCCGCCGATCGCGGTGGGGGCGGCGCTGACGCAGAAATACAGGAAAACCGGCAAGGTGGCGGTCGCCTTCTCCGGCGACGGCGCCTCCAACCAGGGCACGACGTTCGAAGCGTTGAACATGGCAGTCGTGCTGGGGGCGCCGGCCATCTTCGCTTTCGAAAACAATGGTTATGGCGAACACACCGCCGCCACCTATTCCGTGGGTGGCGGTTCCATCGCCGAACGCGCCCATGCGTTCGGCATGCCGGCGGAAGTGGTGGACGGATCGGACTTCTTTGCCGTGCGCGATGCGATGGGCCGCGCGCTCGAACGCGGACGTTCCGGCGAAGGCCCTTATGCGCTCGAAATCCGCTGTTCGCGCTTCCTCGGTCACTTCATTGGCGATCCGCAAGCCTACCGCACGCCGGAAGAACTTGCGCAGGCGCGCGCCAACGATCCACTGCCGCGTTTCCGCAAAGGCGTGACCGAGGCGGGCCTTATGGATCACGCGGCACTCGACGCCATCGAAAAAGATGTGTTGCGCGAGATTGAAGAAGCCGTCGATGCCGCGCATGCGGCACCATTGCCCGATATCAAGTCGCTCGAACGCGATGTCTATGTCCGTTATTGAGAATTGAGGCGCGATCCATGCCAAAGAAATCCTATCGTCAGGCCATTAACGAAGCGCTCCGTCAGGAGATGCGCCGCGATCCGAATATCATTGTGCTGGGCGAAGATGTCGCCGGCGGGCAAGGTGGATCGGGCGAGGTCGGCGGCGTCGGCGGCGTCTTCGGCGTCACCGGCGGACTCTACAAGGAGTTCGGCCCCACCCGCGTGCTCGACACGCCCATCTCCGAAAGCGCCATTGTCGGCGCCGCGTCCGGCGCGGCGATAACGGGCTTGCGTCCCGTGGCCGAAATCATGTTCGTGGATTTCGTCGGCGTCTGTTTCGACCAGATCTACAATCAGGCCGCCAAGTTCCGTTACATGTTCGGCGGCAAGGCGCGCACGCCAATGGTCATCCGCACGATGATCGGTGCGGGCTTCCGCGGCGGCGCACAGCACAGCCAGACCTTGCATCCGCTTTTCACAATGGTGCCGGGCCTGAAAGTCGTGATGCCGTCCAACGCTTATGACGCCAAGGGTCTGTTGATCGAAGCGATCCGCGACGACGATCCGGTCATCTTCATGGAATCGAAGACGCTCTACGATACGGAAGCCGAAGTGCCCGATGAGGCTTATCGCATCCCCTTCGCCGAAGCCAACGTGCTGCGCGAAGGCAAGGACCTCACGCTCGTTGCATTTGGGCCGATGGTTCCGCGCACCCTGGCGCTGGCCGAAACGCTGGCCAAAGACGGCATCAACGCCGAGGTGATCGATCCCAGAACGACCTCTCCGCTCGACGAAGACACGATCATCGAGAGTGTGGAAAAGACGGGCAGGCTGGTGCTGGTCGACGAAAGCCCGCCCCGCTGCTCGCTGGCGGCGGATGTGGCAGCCATCATCGCCGACAAGGCGTTCGATGCGCTCAAGGCGCCGATCAAAACGGTCACCTGCCCGCACACGCCGGTGCCGTTCGCGCCCAATCTGGAAGACGAATACATGCCGAACCCGCGCCGCATCGAAGCCGCCGTTCGCGCTGTGATGAAGTGGGATTGAAGTAAGGAGGCACGCCATGAGCAGCCTGGACGCACGTCGCGACGAAGTGCGGCTGAACCTTGCCCGGCGATTGGCGCAGCATGTGAAGAACAACACGTCCGATCTCGCTGACGGACCGATGCGCAACGATATTTCGGTCTACACTGACCCCGCGCGTCATGCTGCCGAAAGGCAACGGCTGTTCCGGGAGACGCCGATCGTGGCGTGCCTCTCGGGCGATCTGCCGCGGCCGGGAAGTTTTCGTCTGTTCGATGAAACGGGCGTGCCGATTGTCGTAGTGCGCGGGACCGATGGCGTCGTCCGCGGCTTTTTGAACATCTGTGCCCATCGCGGCGCGCGTCTCGTGCGCGAACGCGAAGGAACTGCCAAGCTGATGACCTGCTGGTTCCACGGCTGGTCGTTCGACGTGCAGGGCAAGCTTGTCGGCGTGCCGGAGCGGGAGCGATTCTGCGATGCGCTCGAAGAACGCAATCATCTTCTTCCCGTGCCAGTCGCAGAACGGTTCGGCCTTGTCTTCGTCAAGGCGACGCCCAATTCGTCGATGGATATCGACGCGCATCTGGGCGAGTTCGCGCCGCAACTCGAATTGCTCGAACTCCAGAACGCCCAACCGGTGAAGAGCGGTGTATTGCCGGTCGCCGCCAACTGGAAATACGCGCTTGATACCTATGGCGAGGGCTACCATTTCGCAGCGCTACACAAGGCGACGCTGGCGCCCTATTTCCGCAACGACGTCACGGTCTACGACAAATTCGGCCCACACCATCGGGTGGAATTTGCCAGCCGCGATATCGAAACCTGGGCCCACCTGCCGGAAGCCGAATGGCCGATGCGGGAATTCGGCGGCGTGCATTATCTCTTTCCCAACACCATCATCTTCATCGGCGCGGTGCGTCCCGGCCGGGCCTATTGCACCTTGTTCCGTCATTTCCCGGGCGAAGAGGTGGGCCAGACGGCGACCCACAAATCCATCTATGCGCCGGCCGGGATCAATTCCGAAGAATATCGAAAAGAAGTGGCCGATGCGTTCGATGTAACGGCGCATGTCGTCGAAACCGAGGATTACAAGGTCGCCGCGGAAGGTTGGCGCAATTTACTTTTCATGCCCAAGGGCAGCAGCGTCGTCTATGGCCGTCAGGAATTGGCGCTGCAATATCAGCACCAGACCATCGCGAATGCGATCGGAATGCCTTTGCCGAATGCCAAACTTGCGGAGGCCGTAGAATGAAATCGCGTGGTGCGATTGCCGAATTGGGCGAGGTCATGCAGCTCGCGTATGTGCCGGCGGATTTCGATGGCGCGCTCAAATTTTGGATAGAGACGATGGGCGCGGGCCCCTTTTTCGCGCTCGATCACGTAAAGCTCGAAGATCTCAAATATCTGGGAAAGCCCGCCGACATCGATTTCTCCATGGTGCTTGGCTACTGGAAGGACATGCAGATCGAATTGATCCGCCAGCACAATGACACGCCGTCGATCTACAAACGCTGGCGCGAGGAAGGGCGGGAAGGTTTGCACCACGTCTGCATCCTGGTGGACGACATGGCGAACGCCCGAAAAGCTTGTGCCGAATCCGGTGCAACCGTGGCGCAGGAAGGAAAGCTCACCGGCGGCGGCGAAGTCATCTATGTCGATACGCATGGCGGGCCCGGCACCATGGTTGAGATTCTCAAGCCCGGCCCCGGCAGTCGCGAATTCTTCGGCATGATGCGCGACGCCGCGCGCAACTGGGACGGCTCCAATCCGGTCAGAAAGCTAGGCTGATGTCGGGGCGGCTTGAAGGAAAAGTCGCCGTCGTAACCGGTGGCGCGTCGGGTATTGGCGCCGCCATCGTGCGCCGGTTTGTGAACGAAGGCGCGCGTGTCGTCCTGACCGATATCCAGTCCGATCCCGGCGAAAAAATTGCCCGGGAAACCGGCGGGCTCTTTGTCGAGCACGATGTGGGAAGTGCCGCAGGCTGGCAATCGGTGATCGAAGCGGTGGAAGCGCGCCACCGCCGCCTCGATATCCTGGTCAACAACGCCGGCATCGTTTCGTCGAAATCCATCGAGGACGGCGACTTCGAGGCGTGGCAGCGCATCCTCTCCGTCAACCTAACGGGCACGATGCTGGGTTGCCATTTTGGAATCGCGGCAATGAAGAAGAATCCTGAAGACTCCGGTGGCTCGCTGATCAATATCGCGTCCACCTCGGCTTTCACCGCGATTCCCAGCGACGTTGGCTATTCGGCCACCAAATTCGGCGTACGCGGCATCACGCGTTCGGTTGCCGTCCATTGCGCACGCGCAGGGTTGAACATCCGCTGCAATGCCATCGTTCCGGGCGCCACGGAAACGCCGATACTGGGCCCTGCACTGCAGACCGTTCCCGGCTTTCGCGACGCGGTGAACAAGATGTCGCCCATGGGCCGCATCGGCCAGCCGGAAGAAGTGGCCGCAATGGCTGCGTTTCTCGCATCCGACGACGCCGGTTACTGCACCGGCGCCGACTACTTCGTCGATGGCGGAATGCTCGCCGGCCATCCGGGTATGTAACTTCTATCTTTTTATCATTGAGGAAATCGTCATGACGAAAATGAACCGCCAATGGTTGATCGCCGATCGTCCCACGGGACGTCCGCTCAAGGATACCGATTTCGAATGGGTGGAGAGGCCCGCGCGCGATCCTGGCCCCGGCGAGGTGCAATTGCGCACGCTCTATCTCGGCTTCGATCCGGCGCTTAAAGGCTGGATGGAAAATGTCGGCGGATATGTGGCGCCAACCGAGATCGGCGAAACGATGCGCGGTTCGGGGATTGGGGAGGTGATCGCCTCGAATGATCCCAATCTCAAACCGGGTGATCGTGTGATGGGACAGATCGGTTGGCAGGAATATCCCACGCTGCCGGGCAAGGATCTTTTGAAGATCGAAAACAGCGATCATCTCACGGCGAGCCTGGGCGTGCTGGGCACCACGGGCCTGACCGCGTTCTTCGGATTGCAGAAGATCGGCAAGCCGTTCCCGGGTGATACGGTCGTCGTCACGGGTGCGGCGGGCGCCACCGGCTCCGTTGTGGGACAGATTGCAAAAATCGGCGGCTGCAAGGTCATCGGTATTGCGGGCGGTGCAGACAAATGTGCCTGGCTCGTGAAAGAACTCGGGTTTGATGCCGCGGTCGACTACAAGGGTGAAAATGTCCGCGCGCGCGTGAAGGAACTGGCGCCGGGTGGAATCAACGTCTTGTGGGACAATGTTGGTGGAAAGATATTGAACAGTCTTTTGGGCGAAATTGCCATGCATGCGCGCGTGGTGATCTGCGGCGGTATCTCGCGCTATGAAACCGGGCAGATGCCGGCGGGACCGGAGAACTATTTCAATCTCGTGTTCAAGCGCGCCACCATGTCGGGCTTCATTCTCACCGATTGGGCAAGCGAATTCCCTTGGGCGCGGCATCGCCTTTCGCAATGGATCCGCGAAGGAAAGCTGCACTACAAGGAAGACATTCAGCAAGGCCTGGAAAATGCGCCGCACACGCTGATGCGGCTTTTCTCCGGCGCGAATTTCGGCAAGCAGTTGCTGAAAGTCGGCTGACGAAGCGAGCGCCGGTCAGTTCACCCGGCGCTCTTTTCCTTCCCAATATTTCTCGCGCAATTCGCGGCGCAAAATCTTGCCGGATGGGTTGCGCGGCAACGCCTCGATGAAATCCACCGATTTCGGCGCCTTGTAGGCGGCGATGCGTTGGCGCGCGAAGCCGATGATTTCATCGGGCGAAGGTTCGCGGCCCGGCTTTCTCACCACGATGGCCTTCACGGCTTCGCCCCATTTCGCATCGGGCACGCCGATCACGGCGACGTCGGCCACATCGGGGTGACCGAAGATCGCGTTCTCGACCTCCGCAGGATAGATGTTCTCGCCGCCCGAGATGATCATGTCTTTGACGCGGTCGTGGATATAGACGTAGCCGTCTTCATCCAGGTAGCCGGCATCGCCCGTTCTCAACCAGCCTTCGTTGTCGATGGTCTTCGACGTGGCTTCCGGCAAATTCCAGTATCCCGCCATGTTGGCCATAGAGCGCGTCGCGATTTCGCCGACCTGTCGCGGCGGCAAGCGGTTTCCCGCTTCGTCGATGATGACCACTTCCACGCCCGGAAGCGGCTTGCCCGCCGACCGCATGCGCGGGTTTCCCTTCGGATCGTGATCTTCCGGCGGCAGCGCCACGATCGTTCCCGTGGTTTCGGTCATGCCGTACATCTGCACAAAACCGCAGCCGAACACTTCCATGCATTCACGCAAGAGATCGAGTGGGATCGGCGATGCACCATATAAGATGTATTTGATCCGAGAATAGTCCACTTGCCTCGCTCGGGGATGCCGCACGACGATCTGCATCGCGGCAGGCACCATGAAGAACTTCGAAATCCGGTCCTGTTCGATGAAATCGAGAACCTTGTTGGGGTCGAACTCGCGCGCGATCACACCTTTGGCGCCGTTCACTAGTGTGGTGATCCCAAAGCCGGTGCCGCCGATGTGGAAGACCGGCATGGCGACAAGGCCCACATCGTCGACCGTCCATTTGTTCCATTCCGGTGTCTGATCGGCGAAGAACTGCCGTGGACCGAGAATCCCGGAATGTTTGAGCATCGCGCCCTTGGGGCGGCCAGTGGTTCCGGACGTATAGAGCTGAAGGGCGACCTCATCGCGTCCGACAGGCAGCTTTGGATCGCTTGCCGGGAATGCATCGCGCCATGCCTCGTAACTTTTCCATTCCGGCACCTGACCTTCCATGGCGATGAATTGTTTCACGCTCGACAGTTCACCGGCGATGCCGCGCACGAGGTCGGTGAATTCTCCGCCGACAAAAAGAAATTCCGCTTTGCAGTCGTTGACGATGTAGACGATTTCGGGCGGCGCCAGACGCCAGTTCACCGGCGTCATCACCACGCCCGCCTTTGCCGCGCCGATCAGAGTTTCGAAATAGTGATCGCTGTTTTTGCCCAGATAGGCGATGCGCGTGCCGGGCTTCAATTCGGCGGCGATCAGTCCCTTTGCGATCCGGTTCGTGTGCCGGTCGAAATCGGCGAAGGTCGTTGCGCGCCCTTCGAAGGTGTAGGCGATGTCGCCGCCGCGCTGCTGCGCTTGCAGCCGTGCAACGTCTCCCAGTGTCTGGGGTGGATTGGGCGTCATGTCGGGCATTTCACGTCTTCCCTGAGATTGTTGTTTTGTTGAGATAGTTGCGCGTCGCCTGCGCAACGGCGCGGGCGCGATCGGTGGCGTCCGGATAAGTATCTCGCAGAGCTTTGGATCGCAGTTCTATGCTGAGCGGCGTTTTTGCGGGCAGGCTCTCGAGAAAGTCATCCAAAGGCAATGAACCTTCGCCCGGCAATAACCGCAGATCGATGGCTTCGTGAATGATGGACTTCACGTCGCTCAGATCCGGCAGCGTCGGCGGGGCATCACAAAATTGCGCGTACGCGATGAATCTGCTCGGCAACTTGGCCACATCCTTTGGCGATCCGCCGGAACGCGACAGGTGTATGGGGTCCACCAACAACGCCACATTGTCGTGGTCAATCTGAGACACGATGGCGTGAGCATCCGAAATCGTCTTCACGTCGGTGAAGAGGCCGAATTCCAGCGCTACGCGCATTTCGGCTGAGCGGACGTGTTCGCATAATTGGGCGAGTTTGGCCGCAGTCGCTCCGAAATCCGGATCGGAACTGACGACCAGTGTGTTGCGGGCGCCGATCTCCGCACCGATATCGAGAATGCGAAAGTGGTCCGGATTGGCCGGTCCCGGCTTGATCCAGATGACCTCTACATCCAGCACCGGAAGACCCGATAGCGCTTGCCGGACCTGCCGGGTTGTCTTGGCGGTCCAGTTGGCCGGTTCCACCCAGATTCCGGCCGCGTCGAACCCGGCAGCCAGGGCGGCCGCAGCCTGAACGGGCGGCGGAAATTCGGGCACTACCCCGGACGCCAGGGAAATCGGGTTGTTTCTCATGTTCACAGACAGACTTCTGCTTGCCGCTTGATCGAAATCGAAACAAGCTTATCATCCTGAATAAGACAGATATGTTTTTTTTGCTGCCCCATGGCAAGCCGCCGTGGTCGGCAAGCACCTCAGGGAGGGACGCATGTCATCAGCGGCTCAAGCCGCCGCAGCGAAAGAGGCCGATGCACCGCCGATGGCGGCCAACCTGTTCGAGATCGCGGCCGACGGGCCGCATCTGATCGGGGGCCGGCGCAAGTCCGACGGGCGGGTGGTCTTCCCGATGCCGAGCGGGGCCGAAGGCCAGAAATACGACGCCGTGAAGCTGGCGGCGGAAGGAAAGCTCTGGTCCTACACGATCCAGCGCTTCCGTCCGAAGTCGCCGCCTTACATGGGCGCGGACGACGAGAAGACCTTCCAGCCCTTTGCGCTCGGCTACATCGAACTTCCCGGTCAGGCGATCGTGGAATCCCGCATCGAGGTCGACACTTTTGCGCGCCTGAAGATCGGCATGCCTATGCGCCTTGCCATTGTGCCGTTCGCACGCGCCGACGGAAAAGCCGTTTCCAGCTACGTATTCCGCCCCGTCCAATAGCCCAGACAGGAGATAAGCAAGATGAGCGAAGTTCATATCGTGGGCGCGGGCATTCACCCGTTTGGGCGCACGGACGGCCGGTCCGGGTTGGATCAGGGCATCTATGCGGTGCGCGAAGCGCTCGCCGATGTGGGTCTGGAATGGAAGGACATGCAGTTCGCCTTCGGCGGTTCGTCCGCTGCCGGCAGCGCCGATGCGATGCTGCCCCATCTGGGGCTCACCGGTGTTCAGTTCATCAATGTCGCAAACGGCTGCGCCACGGGCGGCTCTTCGTTGCTCTCGGGCTATTGGGCCATCAAATCCGGTGAGTTCGATATCGGCATCGTCACAGGCTTCGACAAGCATCCGCGCGGCGCCTTCAATCCCGACCCGGAAGCCTCCGGCCTGCCGCGCTGGTATGGCGATGTCGGCATGATGCTGACGACGCAGTTCTTTGCGCTGAAGATCCAGCGTTACATGTCGCTCTACGGCATCACACCGATGACGCTTGCGCGCGTGGCCGAGAAAGCGTTCGAAAACGGCTCCAAGACGCCGCATGCCTGGCGCCGCGAGCCGGTGGATGCCAAGACGATCCTGCAGGCACAGATGCTTTCCGATCCGCTGACCAAATACATGTTCTGCTCGCCGGCGGAAGGTGGCGCAGCACTCATCCTGGCTTCGGACAAGAAGATGCGCGAGCTGGGATTCAAAGGCCCGCGCGTGTTAGGGGCAGCGGTGCGCACACGCGTGAACGGATCGTTCGAAGTGTTCTCGCCATCGCTCGATATCGAACGCGGCCCGTCGCCCACCGAGATCGCGTCGAAAGCAGCCTATGAAATGGCGGGCGTCGCCCCAACCGATATCGACGTCGCCCAAATCCAGGACACCGAAAGCGGCGCAGAAGTGATGCACATGGCCGAAAACGGCCTCTGCCAGAACGGCGAACAGGAAAAGCTCATCACTGACGGCGAAACCCGTCTCGGCGGCAAGCTGCCGATCAACACCGATGGCGGTTGCCTGGCGTGCGGCGAGCCCATCGGCGCCTCGGGCCTGCGCCAGGTTTACGAAAACGTACAGCAGCTGCGCGGCCGCGCCGAAGGCCGTCAGGTCGAAAATGCCAATATCGGATACAGCCAGGTTTACGGAGCGCCCGGGCTCTCAGCAGTGGCTATCCTCGCCGCTTGAGGGGCACTCTTTCGGGAGCAGGCTATGAACATAAGGACAAAAGAACCGTCGCCCGGCGAAAGCCGCTGTCCCGGGCCGAGCACCAAAGACATCATCCTTTCGGATGGCTGGCCTGTGCCGGATGCGCTGGTTGCGGAATCTTACAAATATCTCGGCAGTGAAGATATCGACTACGCGCGCTACACGTCGCCCGAAATGTTCAAGCTGGAGATGGAAAAGCTCTGGCCGAAAGTCTGGCAATGGGTGTGCCGCGAAGAACATATCCCCCAGCCCGGCGACTACATCACCTATGACATCGGCCCTTACTCGTTCCTCATTGCGCGAACCGAAACGGGCGAGATAAAGGCCTACTACAATTCCTGCCTTCATCGCGGCACGCAGCTTCGTGAATCCGAAACGCAAGGCTCGGCGAGCGAATTCAAATGCCCGTTCCATGGCTGGACGTGGACGTTGGGCGGCGAATTGAAACACATTCCCTGCCGCTGGGATTTTCCGCACGTCACAGACGACAAGTACCGGCTGCCCGAGGTGAAGGTCGCTCTGTGGGGCGGGTTTGTCTTCATCAACATGGACCCGAATGCCGCGCCGCTGACGGATTTTCTTGGCGTATTGCCCGAACATTTTCGCGATGGCTGGGATTTGAGCCAGCGCTACACAGTGCTTCATCTCCAAAAGGAACTGCCGACGAACTGGAAAGCCGCGATGGAAGCTTTCCTTGAAGCCTATCATGTGGTGGAAACGCACGCCCAAGGTCTTCCCACTGCGGGTGACGCGAACGCGCAATACGATACGTTCGGCGAGCACGTTACACGCTTCGTCCACACGATCGGCTACCCCAGTCCGCACTACACCGTGCCGCAAACGCAGACGGAGATTCTTGAAAAGATGCGCTCCGCGCCGGCCGGAACGACGGTGCCGGAAGGAAGCACGGCGCGAGCCGTCGCCGCCGCGCATTTGCGCAAGACGTTGGGTGCGGAATGGGGCGTCGATCTGTCGAAATATTCCGACAGCGAGATGCTCGATTCCATCGAATACCAGCTTTTTCCCAACATGTGTCTGTTCCCGGGGGTATCGCTGCCCATGATCTATCGCTTCCGCCCCATCGGAAATGATCCAGGCCGCACGATGTTCGATCTGTTGTTCCTGCGTCCTTTGGCGCCGGGCATGAAGCGTCCGGATGCGCCGGAGCCGTTCAAGATCGGCGTCAACGATTCCTATGCCAGCGCGCCGGGCATGGACCCCGGACTTGGCGCGGTTTACGACCAGGATACGAACAACCTCGCCATGCAATATCGCGGCTTTCGGGCATCGAAGAAGCGCGGGCAGACGTTGGGGAATTATCAGGAGATCCGCCTGCGCAAATTCCACCAGACGATCGACAAATATCTCGGTCTGTAAGCCATGCTCAGCGCCGAAGAAGAAACCAAGGTCCGCGATCTCATTTCACGCGAAGAAATCTATCACCTGCTGTGCGACTACATGCATGCGCAGGACCGTCTCGATCCAGTGTTGCACCGCTCGGTCTTTCACGACGACGCGACGACGGATTACGGCGCCTATGTCGGCGGGCCGGATGGGTTCGTTGTCTTTGCCCAAGGCATATTGAACGAGCATCTGGCAAATCATCACATGATCGGTCAGGCCAAGATAGACGTCGAAGGCGACGTCGCTTTCGGCGAGGTCTATTTCCAGGCGCATCATCGCCTCGTGGAGGAGGGCGAAGAGAAGGATCTGTTCGTCAGCGGCCGCTATGTGGATCGCTACGAACGCCGTTCCGGCAAGTGGAAGATCGCCCATCGCAGCGAACGCATCGACTGGGTGCGATCCGAACCGCGCGCCGACGATTGGCTGAAGAACGCGCCGAACATGCCGTGGGGCGCAAGAGGTGCTGCCGATCTCAGCAATCAACGCGAGAAATTGCGCAAGTTATGATTTGCCGGTGGGAGATACAGCCATGAGCGGTCCCAACACGCTGGACGAGATTTCCGCCAAGATCAGCATCGGCGAGGCGCTCGCCCGATATGCCCGCGGAATCGACCGCTGCGACATGGCCGCGCTCAAATCCGCCTTCTGGTCGGACGGCGTGACGAATTATGGCGATGCCGACAGCAATGCCTGGGCGTGGTGCGAAGCGGTCATTCCCGCCCTCAAGTCGATGGACCGGACACAACATGCGCTCAGCAACATCATCATCGATCTCAAGGGCGATGTTGCCGACGTCGAAACCTATTGCCGCGCCTATCACGAAGTCACCACGCCGGACGGTAAGCAGGAGATGATGGTCGGCGGGCGTTATTTAGACCGTTTCGAGCGCCGCAATGGCGAGTGGCGCATCGCGTTCCGCCAATATGTGATGGATTTCAATCAGAACGGGCCGTCCACCGCCGAATGGGAAAAAGGGCTTTATGCCGGACTCAAGGTGACCGGCCGCCGCCAGCCCGATGATCCGCTCTACGCCACGAAGCGTATCTGATGTCCACGATAACAAAGCTCGCGGTAGCGAAGCTGACAGACATTCCGGAAGGCGGCAGCGCGGTGTTCGATGTCGAAGGGATATCGGTCCTGGTTTGCCGCACGGCAGGGACGGTGTTTACCGTCGAAAACCGATGCTCCCACAACGGCTCGCCGCTGGCTGGCGGGCGCATTCGGGGACACACCCTTTCCTGCCCTGTACATGGCGCGAAATTCGACCTACGCGATGGCTCGACTGCCGGCGCGTTGACCAAGTCACCCATCCGGACGTTTCCGGTAGAAGTAGCGAATGGCACTGTATTTATTCTCATGGAAGCTGTCGGATAGCGGCAGGAAGCAGGGGATTACCGGTGATTCGCGACATTATTGGCGTGGCATCGCTTAAGCCTCCACGCTACAGGTTTTTGGGGTCTTTCGACTCGGCTTGGCGGGGAACCTATTGATGACGAAGAAAAGCGCCAGTCTGTTGGACGAACTGGAGCCGGAGGGCTTGGGCCCGCACGGCCCCAAATGGCAACAGCGCAAAAGCTCCCAGACCCGCGTGGCCATTCTCGAGGCGGCCATCGATTGCCTGGAACGCCACGGTTACGCCCAAACCACGATGCAACTCATCGCCGAGGTAGCGAAAATCTCGCGCGGAGCGATGACTCATCACTACGCGTCGAAGCAGGAGCTTATCTCGGCCGTCATCGACTATCTGTTCTATCGCCGGATGGCGATCTTTGCCGAACGCATTGGAAAGCTGTCCGAGAAAGAGCGCGTGCAGGAAAACCTAGGCATCGAACAGGCGTGGGAAGGTTATTTCACCCGCGAGTACAAGGCCTATCTGGAACTAAGCGTTGCCGCGCGCACCGACGTTGAATTGCAGCAGATCTTTCTGCCCAAGGCACAGCGTTACGACCGCATGTGGCGGTCGGAATCGATGCGCGTGTTTCCGGAATGGAAGGGCAAGCCGGATCTCCTGGAATACGCCACCGACTTTGTGGAAGCGACGCTCGAAGGCCTCGTCCTCAACCGGCCGATCTGGAACAACCCCGGCCGTGAAGCGATGCTGCGCGCGATCTTGGCTATCGTGATGAAGCAGCTGCGCGACGGCGAACTCAAACCGCCGTCGAAGACGGAAGTAGACAAGTTCCGCGGCCCCAAGTCCAAGAAGAAATAGTCAGCGCGCCAGCCAGCGTTCGATGTTGTCGTGGAAGAAGCGCACACGGCGCTCCTGCCAAGCAAGATAGTCCCGGCGATATCCGCGCGAATGAAGCCCGCGTTGCTGCATCTCCCAGATCGAAACGTCCTGATCGATGCCCGGCCCCATCGAGACTTCGCCCCATTTGCCTTGCTGGTGCGGGGCCGGCGTTTCGACACTCACCCATTCCGCCATGCTCTGGGAATAATATTTGGTTTGGCCCTTGGGGAAGAGCGTCAGATACCACATGTCGAAATAGCACTTCTCCGGATCGGATTCGTGTGGCCGCGCGCGCAGCCAGATGTTTCCGTCGGGCTTCAGGCTGAACGACAGGTTGGGGAAGATCGTGTAGTGCCAGTGGTCGGTCAGCTGATCGTCGTCATAGGCGGAGAAATCATAACCTTTGGATGCGCCGAGCTTGCGCTTCTGCTGCTGGATGGCTTTGCGGATTTCGCGCGTCTTGCCGCCGCGGAACTGGTTGGGGTCTAGCTCCCAAAACGCCATATCCTGCTCCATGTAGCGCAGCGTTTCTTCTTCGCCGCCTTGCAGATGCACGGTCGGAATCGAACCGGGCAGGAACATGCGGCAATGACCGGTGGGATAGAGATCGAACTGGCACTGCTGGTGCGCATATTCCATCACATATTTCGTCTGCGGATGCACGAACGGCACATGATAGGATTCGTTGAAATTGTCCTGCACCAGTTTCCAGTTGAAGTTGCCTTCCAGCGTCACCCAATGGGTGCGGATCATGTCGGCCATGGGGTAGCAATCGACCTGATCGACGATGGGCGCCAGCGATTCCCTCAGCGACTTGCATTTGGGGTCCATGTTGAACCAGACGAAGCCAGCCCAGACCTCGCAGGGGATTTCGACGAGATTGAGCTTTCCGCATGGGCTGCCTTGCGGATAATCGGGTTCTTCCGGCACCACGCGCAGCGTGCCTTTCAGATCATAGGCCCAGCCGTGATAGGGGCAGACGAGGCGGCGGGAATGGCCCTGCTCGCCCGTCATCAAAAGCATGCCGCGGTGCTGGCACACATTGTAGAAAGCGCGAACTTTCTGGTCCTCGCCCATCACGCAGAGGATGGTTTCCGGCCCAAGCGGCATGGTGATGTAATCGCCGGTCTTTTTGAGTTGCTGCACGACACCCGCGATCTGCCAGGTCTTGGTCCAGATTTTTTCCCATTCGGCAGCCGCGAATTCTTTGGAGAAATAGCGATCTGGCGAGATCGGTTTGTCGCTCAGCTTCGGTTCGGGGGCCTTCTTCTTATCGACGCGGCGCGTTTGCAGAGCGGATTCATCCAGCATGACCATGGCGATCTCCCTTTGCGGCGCAATCGGCGAGCCGCCACCGGCGGCCGTCGGGCCTTCGCCCCGCCTTTACTCGAGCTTCCTGCCAATCTAGAAAAAGATCAATAGTGCTTAATACCGGTTACGGTGTTTTTAAGTTAGGCGCTCTGCGGAGAAGCCTCAAAATAGCGATAAAATCGACTCTGACGGAAAAAATCTATTGCGTTTCTTTTTCGGCATGAGAGCATCCGCCCATCCCGGCGCCAGATCGGGCCAGCTCGGAGGATCGCCATGGCGGACATGCAGGACGCGCGGCTGCGCGAATTTCTGGACAAGCAGACCTGCACGGAACTGATCTACAAGCTCGCACGCGCCATCGACCGCTGCGACGAGAAACTGTTGCGATCCCTCTTTCATCCCGATGCGACCGACGATCACGGCGTATTCCACGGAACCGCCGCCGATTTTGCGACCTGGGTCATGCCGGTTCTGGGCTCGATGCGGCGCACGCAGCATTGCATCTGCAACGTCTTGATCGAGGTAAAGGGCGACAAGGCCTTCAGCGAAAGTTATTTCGTTGCGCATCACACACTGCCGCAGGAAAGCGGCAGCGATCAGTTTATGATTGCGGCGGGGCGTTATCTCGACAGGTTCGAACGGCGCAACGGCGAATGGAAATTCGCCCATCGTCAGGCCTGCTACGATTGGAATTCTAGCGTTCCCTCGACCGATTCCTGGAACCGGATTGACCCCGGGCAATGGACGTTCGGCACGCGCGGCGACACCGACATGTCCTACGCGAACTTTGCAGGAAAGCTCTAACCGATCGGAGCCTCGCGTGGCTTCACAACAGGCAATCGCGGGCGACACCTCGCCCGCACGTTACGGCGCCATCACGTTTTTGATGGGGCTATCTCAGCTTATACTGACGACCGATTTTTCGATTATCAGTGTCGCGCTGCCGTCTATCGGTCACGACCTTAAGGTTCCGCCGCCGCTCCTGGCGTGGGTCATTTCGGCGACGGCTCTCACCTTCGCCGGGTTTCTCGTGCTGGGCGGCCGGTTGACAGATCTTTTGGGGCACCGCCGTTGTCTGTTCGCGGGATTGCTGCTGTTCGCATCCGGATCGCTGGCATCGGCCTTTGCTCCGTCGATATGGCTCTTGCTCCCGGCGCGCGCGCTGCAGGGGCTTGGCGCGGCATTTCTTTCGCCGGCAAGCTTTTCGCTCATCAATACGCATATTCCTGAGGGACCTTCGCGGCACCGCGCCCTGGGGGTGTTTGGTGTCATGCAGGGGCTGTCGGTCGTTATCGGATTGGTCATAGGCGGCTTTCTGACGACGACGTTCGGATGGCGCGCGGTGTTTTTACTCAATCTGCCGTTCGTCCTACTTGCATTGGGGATGACCTGGTATGTGGTGCCACGTGCGCAATCGCAGGCAGCACACGCCCTTCAAAATCTGCCAAGCGTCGCACTTGTGACGCTTGCGACCGCCGTTCTGCTTTGGGCGATTTCACAAATCGGACAAGCCGAGGTCAGGGCGGGCGCGACCGCATTGGTCCTGGCTTTGGTCGGCTATGGATCTTTTTATGCATTGGAATCGCGCATCGCTGCGCCGCTTATCCCGCGCGCGATATTCACGCCCATGTTGATAATGGGATGCGTTGCGGGGCTCGGTCTTCTGGCAGGAGTCGGCGGAATTTTCCTTCTAGCCAATCTCTATATGCAAACCGTCCTGAAATTTTCCGCGGCAGCATCGGGCTTGGGTATGCTGCCATACGCCACCGCTGTCATCGTGGCAGGGCAGGCCGTTCCGCTTGTGCTCGCCCGCCTGCCTCTTAAGACAACGGTCATCGCAGGCTTTCTCGCGAACATTACCGGATTGGTCATCTTCGCCTTCTGCGCGCGGCTGCAAAGCTATGTTCCTGCACTTTTGCTTGGTTCAATCATCGCACCCGTTGGAAGCCTTACCGGTTATATGGCGCTGATCGGTCTTGCCACGGCGGGCATACCGCCCTCGCAACAGGGTCTTGCTTCCGCAGTACTTTTCACCTGTCAGCAGATTGGCGTCGCATTGGGTGGCACGGTCTGCCTTTCCGTGGCGGCGGCGTCATCTTCGACTGCGGGCCTCGATGTGAGCTCTTTTCAAAACGGCTATCTGGCGGCGGCGGCGCTTGCGGCTTTGGGACTTTCTGCGTTGCTTGTTCCTGTGGCGAAGGCAGGGCGCGGCGCGGTGGCATGAAGAGCGCCGCGTGGCACAAACGCCACCCCGCAGAATGTTTCCGTTGGTCGTGCCTGAAAAAAGTAGATCGGTCTGTTTTTTTATGTTAGCCATTCCACTGGAATGATCGTGCTGCATTTGCGCAATGACGCTGCAACGCAACACGCAACAGACGGGCCGCAAAGGTTCGCGAACGTCCAAGGCCTCGGCCACGTTGAGGCTGCGGAATTAGCAGGGATGAAGCGCATATATCAGAAGAGGGGCATCGATGAAGACGTTTTCACGTCCGTCCGCACAGCGCGACAAACTTTACATCACCGCCGCTAACGCAGCTTTACTAGCTCTGGCGACCTCTGCATTTCTAGCAATCGATATTTCGGCCGCCACCGCGCAAATCGAAACAGTGGTCGTGACCGCCCGTAAGCGCGAAGAAAACGTTCAGAACATTCCCGTCGCAGTGACAGCGCTGAGCGGCGAAAAGCTCGACAAATACAACATCACGAGCCTTGAGAACGTTGCCGCGCAGACGCCGCAACTGATTGTCCAGCGCGGCGGAAGTGGTAGCGGTGCAGACATCAGCCTTCGCGGCATCGGCTCGTCGTTCGAAAACATCGGCATCGAGCAATCGGTGGCGGTGAACGTCGATGGCGTTTATTTCGGTCAGGGCCGAGTGATCAACGACGGCTTTTTCGACATGAAGCAGATCGAAATCCTGAAAGGGCCCCAGGCGCTTTACTTCGGCAAGAACGCAACAGCCGGCGTGATCTCGCTGGAATCGAACGATCCCGGTGATACGTTCGAAGCCTTCACCCGCGTTACCTACGAATTCGAGGCCAAGGAACCTTCGATCGAAGCCGTGGTGTCTGGCCCGGTCACCGATACGCTGGGCCTGCGCCTCGCGGTGCGCGGCAGCGACATGTTCGGCGGCTATTTCACAAATACCGCACCCGGCGGTTCGTCATATGCGACGCGTGACGCGGTCACCGGCGATATCGCGCTGCATCCCACCGATACACCCGAACGCGATTCGCCCCGGGAAAAGAACGGCGTCATCCGCCTGACGGCGAAATGGCAGCCGACGGAAGAACTGACCTTCAACGTCAAGGCCACCGGCGACATCTACAAGACGAACAACAACAGCTACAACGTCGTGCCGTTCTATTGTCCGCTGGGGTCTCCGCAACTGGATCCGACAGAAACCTGCGGCAAGAAATTCTCTTATGGAATGAACGACATTCCGGCCGACATCGCAGCGACAAGTCCCTTGCTCGACAAGGAGAACGGCCGGGCTTTCGAGGACTATCAGTCCTACACGATCATCGCCAACGGACAGTATGTGACGCCGAAATACACGCTGTCGTCGGTGAGCGGTTTCCAGCACCTTTACAACGATTGGGCAGGCGATCAGGACTTCACGGGAACGCCTCTCGTGATGGCCGGCGAACACTTCACCTGGCGCGCCTTCTCGACAGAAGCGCGTGTTCTGACGACGCTGGATTTCCCGGTGAATTTCAGCGGCGGTCTTTACTATCAATCAACGCAGCTGAACTTCCTGCAGGACGTCGTGTTCTTCGGAAGCGACAATTCCGCCGTGACCGATCCGAGCACGCAATACACATCCTATCGCAAGGTTTCCGCAACGGCGGGCACGACCTATGCCGCCTTCGGTCAGTTCATCTGGGACATCCTGCCCAACCTACAGGCGACGGCAGGTGCGCGCTACACGCATGAAATCAAGAGCTCGTATTTCACGCAGCCTTATGTGAATCCGGGCGTCAACACAGCACCCGCAGGTCCCGGCTCGCCGCCGCCCTATACGCTGGCGGTGCCGTACCCGTTCCTGTTCGTGCAAACCGATCCGAGCGATCCGTCGACGCAGGTGTCCGGGCACCAGGACTTTTCCGCCTTCTCGCCCGAGGCGATGCTCACCTGGCATCCGATGGAAAACGTGACCGTCTATGGCGGCTGGAAGCAGGGCTTCAAGTCCGGCGGCTTCTCGGCGAGTGCTATTCTGAGCACACTCGGCAGCCCGAGCGACTTCTTCTTCCGTCCGGAAAAGGCACAAGGCATGGAGGGCGGCGTCAAGTCTACCTGGTTTGACGATCAGCTGCAAGTTAATGTCGACGTGTTCAACTATCTCTATACGAACCTGCAGGTCGACTTCTTCAACACACCGACCTTCAACTACATCACGCTCAACGCGGCGTCGGCGCGTACAAAGGGTATCGAAATCGAAACCCAATATGCGCCAAAAGACGTGCCGGGTCTGTTGCTACACGGCACCGTGGCCTATGACGACGCGCATTACGGCCACTTCATCGCGCCGTGCTCGCCCGCCGGTATCTCCTTCGAGGAAGGCTGCAGCTATCACCGTGATACCGTCACAGGGAACATCATTCCTGCAGGCCAGCTCGATCCTGTAACGAGCTCGTTCTGCGACGGCACGCTGGCGCATCCGTGCGATTTCATGGATGTGAGCGGGCGTCCGACGGCTCTGGCGCCGAAGTGGACGGCTTCTATGGAAGCCGACTACAACACGCCGGTTAGTGACGGTTTGATCCTCGGTCTGTCCGGCAATCTGCGCTTCAGCGGAAGCTATATCGCCAACGGCTTCCCAAGCGATGTCGCCATGCAGATCGACAAGCAAAACGCCTATGTGATGTTCGACGCCTCAGTCCGGATCGGAGATGAGGACAATCGCTGGGAAATCGCGCTCATCGGCAAGAACCTGAACAACGAGTTCGTCATCGCCGGCGCGCAGGGCTTGCCGCTGTCCGGCGGAACCACGGGTCTGCACACCACCACCCCGGCACAATTGATCTCCGATCAGGGCGGTGTGGTGCTCGATCCGCGGACGATTGCAATCCAGGGAACCTATCACTTCTGACCTAGAGAAAGCGGGCTGACGCGATGGCAGTATATTTCCAGGCAACGATCGAACTTCGCGCGGAAGGTGTGGCCAAGTTCATTCAGACAATGGAAGTGGTACTGCCGATCGCGCAGTCCGCCGGCTGGAAACTGGTTGGCGCCTATATGCAGCGCACGGGCCGCCTGCACACCGTCATCGATATCTGGGAACTCGAAGACTACAACCACTATGACCGTGGTCTTCAGGCCATCGCGAAAAGTCCCAACTTCCCGCAGATCGCATCCGCGCTTGCCGAAACGGTCGAGCGCGAAACGACGGTCTTCATGGACCGTGCGCCCTATATGAGATGACGAACGGCAAGTGGTGGTGATTTTATGGCTTTTGTAACGGTTTTCGGCGCCAGTGGCCGGCAGGGCCAGGCGCAAGTGCGTCAGCTTCTTGCGGCAGGACATAAAGTCCGCGCGCTCTCCCGCAGAGAAGATCCCTTCAACGGCGGGAAGTTCGATAATGTCGAAATCGTGCCCGCCGACATCATGGACGAAGCGTCCATCCGGCGTGCGTTCGAAGGCGTCGATGCGGTTTTCTATACCCATCCGCTGAGAGGTCCCACGCCCGGCGAAGCGCGCGACCGTTCGGATCGTTCGGCATCGCTTGATCGTTTGGGACGCCTTGCAAAGGCTGCAGGCGTCAAACGCTTTGTGTGGAACACCAGCAGCTGGATTCCGGACCGCCCCGGCGATCCCGGCGCCTATGCGATGAATACCGAAGGTGTGAACGCGCTCTGGCGCAGCGGCGTGCCGGCGACGGTGTTCGGCTCCGTGCTGTTCATGGACAATCTTCTGACGAATTGGTCGTTCCCCTACATCGTGCGGGAAGGCAAGTTCACCTATGCGCACCGTCCCGATCTGGAGGCGAACTGGATCAGCCTCGACGACGTGGCGAAATTCATGATCGCTTCGCTGGACCGCCCGGACATGGAAGGCGCCTGGATGAACATCGGCGGGCCGCAGCGGTTGAAGCCCACCGATATTGCCGCCGCCCTTTCCGATGTGATCGGCCGCAAGGTGATCTACGATCCTGTCTCGCCCAAGCGTTTCGGAGAATTGCTGACGGATGCGTTCGGCGACGAAATGGGCCCGGGAGAACGCGATCAGACGCGCGCTTATATCGACGCATTCTATCAATACAACAACACGGCCCCGACGCGGCCCTTCCAGGTCGATGTCGACTCGATGCTCGACCGCATGCCGATCAAGCTCGAAACCATCCACGACTGGGCGAAACGCCAGGATTGGACGTTGTCGAACAAGCCGCGCCCGCCTGCGGGCTGAGGCGCCGTCAAGCCATAAGAGGAACGTCATGGAAGCCGTGGAAATCTCCAACCTTCGACGCCTGATGGCCTACGAAGGTGCGCGCAATGCGCCACCGCCGGATTTTCCCAAGTTTCCCGATCTTCCGGCGGGCCGCTACAATGACCAGCGGTTCTTCGAACTCGAAAAGCAGCACATATGGCGCAAGTCATGGCTGCTCGCAGGGCACATCGACGAAATTCCGGAACCCGGCTGCTACAAGCTTTGGGAAACGGCGGGCCAGCCTGTCGTGCTCATCCACAGCCGTTCGGGCGCGGTCAACGCGTTCTACAACACCTGCAGCCACCGCGGCGCGCCGGTCGTTCAGGAAGCGGCGGGAAAACGCTCGCGCCTCGTCTGCAAATATCACGGCTGGACCTATGACGATGAAGGCAAGCTCGTCTCGGTCAGGGACCCGCGCGATTTTGTCGATCTCGATTTCTCCTGCCGTTCGCTGCGCAAAGTGAAATGCGAGAGGTTGGGCAACCTCCTCTTCGTGAATTTCGACCCGAACGCGCCGTTGTTGAAGGAATGGCTCGGACCGGTCGCGAAGGAGTGGGAGGAGTTCCAGTTCGACAAGCTGCGGCTGGTCGATCGCTATGTCTGGGATCTGGAGTCCAACTGGAAGATCGCGATGGAAGCGAACATGGAAGTCTACCATGTGAAAAGCATCCATCCCTCCAGCGTCGATCTCCTGCTCGACAGTTCGAAAAACGTGAACACGCTTTATCCCTACGGTCATGGCCGCATGGTTGCGCCCGCACGCGAACAGGAAGGCCCGAAATCCACGCTCAGCGGTTTGCCGGATGTCGACATTCCGACCGTCGGCGAAATCGCCCGGACCTGTACGCTGTCCTACGGAATGTTCCCCAATTGGGTTTCGCCGCTGGGTTCCTATGGCTTTCCCGTGCTGTTGTTTTGGCCAAACGGTTTGAACCGCTGCAGGATGGAAGTGTGGTGGTTTGGCGCCGATTGGGGCACGGGCAAGCGCTCGGCCAATTGGGATGGATATATCGCCGCTTTCAACGACGTGCTAAAGGAAGACACCGAATTCGGCAGATGGATTCAGAAGTCCGTCGAATCCTATGGCTTCAAGGGCGTGCCGCTCAGCTATCAGGAAGCGCGCATCTATTACTGGCACCAATCGGCAGACCGCATGATCGGCCGCGAAAACGTGCCGCCGGAGCTGCGCGTGGAGCCGGTGATCGGCGAGGAATGGGTCTATCCCAACGAGCCGCGGCTGGCGCTGTCTCCTCTTGCGGCCGAATGAACGTCAGCCCGCCGCGAACATCCGGTTGAGTTCTTGATCGTCCGCCGCGATCACCTTGTCGACCCATTGGTGGAACCGCTGCGCGCCGCCTTCGTTGCGGCCGAACATCACATAGTCGAGCCCGCCCGCCTTTAGCGCGCGCTGCTGGCGAAGACCGGTGAAATAATCTTCATTGGCCACCACGTTTTCGAGGAAAGCGAATTGCTCGTGCGCGAGTTTTTCCAGCTCGTCCGACGGCTTCTTCTCCATCAGGTAGATTTGCGTGGTGTAGGATTCGCCCACATTGTCGCCCGGCAATAGCTGGGAAACCATCACACCGCGCCCGCCGCCGTCGAAACTGGCGATCGAAATGTGCGGGAAGATGGTCCACACGCCGGTCATCAGTGTGCGGTCATCCCAATTCTTCTCCGATGCTTTCTCCAGTTCCGCGAAATCGCGCGCGGGCATCTGTACACGCTGGTGCGGGCCCCAGGCGGTATAGATCGCCTGGTTGCACATGTCCTCGCCGAACGTGTTCTTGTGCAGCACCGGCAGGTGATAGAAATCGAGATAACCGTCATAGGCCACCTTCCAATTCGGCCCTTTCAGGGTGCGGTGCGAGAAGCAATACCAGTTCTTGAACCCGAAATGGTCGAGATAGCGGTCATAGCCGGAAAGGAACGAGTCGATGTCCAGCCCCGAATGCGGGTTGACGACCACCCAGATGAGCCCCGCGCGTTCCGCCGCCGGAAGCTGCTTCAGCTTGTGGCACGATTTGTCGAACTCGCCGAAATCGCTTTGCGCCGCCACGCCCACGAGGTCGCCTTTGTGGCTATAGGTCCAGCCATGGTATGGGCACATGAAGAGCCGCGTGTTGCCGCGTTCCGCGGTGGCAACGTTGGCGCCGCGATGAACACAGGAATTGATGAAGGCGCGCACCTCGCCGTCTTGTCCGCGCACGATGAGAACCGGAACGCCCACCGCCTCGATCGTCTTGTAGTCGCCGGGCTTCGGCAATTCGGCGCTGGCCGCCAGCATCAGCGGCAGCCGCTTGAAGATCTGGTTCACCTCGGCGTTGAACCTATCGGGATCGAAATAGTTCGACGCCGGCACTTTCAGGATCTCCGGCATCTGCGGGATGGTTCGCGCCTTTCCGTACTCGATGGTCTTCTGGACCATTGCTTGAAGTTCGGACTTGTCGACGAGCTTTGTCATGTCTTCCTTCCCTATGTCGTTTGATGCCGTTCGTTGTGCTGTGTGGGCCTCAATATTTCGCGATATATTTGTCCAGCGTCCGGTGGAACTGCCGGATGCGGATTTCCTGATAGTCGCCCAGATTGATCTGGTTGGTCTTGGAAACTTTCAGACCCTCCTGAACGTAAGGCAGGTTCGCCATATCTTGATCGAACACATTGCCCAGCACGCCAAGCTCGGTCGCCGACGACCAGGTTTCATCGTCCGACAGCATATGCATCGCGACGGAGCGTGAAATCTTCTGGCCCGGCGGAACGCGCATCAGAATGCGCACTTCCATCAACGTCTTGTCCTGATCCGGCCATGGGCGGAAGCGGTAGACGATGTTCGGCATGAAGCCGCCCCACGGCGCGAAATTCGGAAACACGTTGTAGACCAGCGCGTCCAGAAGTTCGGCATCCGTCGCGTGGCTGTGATCGTGTCCGGTCATTTCCGCAAATCGCGCGCGGTTGACTTCGCCCATCGCGCGGCGGGCGGAAACGCCTTCCGGCACTTTGACGTCAATCCCGGAATCGCCCGCGCGGCCGTTGTATTTCAGGAATTCGTCGATGATCCATTGCTCGGAGCGCCCCGTCATGTCGAGGTGCGGAGAGGGCACGGCGAACAAGGTGAGCGCCGCGTTCACATTGTCGCCCCACACATTGTAGCAAGTGTTGGCGTCGCCGGTGAACGGTAGTATCTGCGGATGCGTGACAAGCGAATGCCACGCTTCCATGAAGGCTTCAGCAACCGCTTTCCAGTTCGCATGCACGACCTTGCCGACCCAGATGGCCGTCGTGCATTCCTCATGGCGCCAGCGTTTGAAATGCTCCGGCAACGGGGCAAGGAAGTCCTCAAGCGAAACGCCCGTGTCGTTTTCCCGGACGAAGATATATCCGCCCCAGCGGCCCACCTGCGCTTCCGGCAGCTTCATTTCTTCGTCGTGCAGGTGGTTGAAGTCCCAGCGGCAGGGAATTTCCTTCAACGAGCCGTTGCGGTTCCAGGTGAAGCCGTGGAAGGGACATTTGAAGTCTTTGGAGTAGCCCGATTCCAGCCTGAGCTTGCGTCCGCGATGCAGGCACACGTTGTGAAACGCGCGCACCGAACCATCGTCTTGCCGTGTTACCAGATAGGAACGGCCAGCGTTCTCATACACCACGACGTCGCCGGGCTCCGGCATGTCTTCTTCGCGCGCGGCGAACTGCCAGACATTCGGCCACATCTTCTCGACTTCCTTGCGGAAGAAGCTGGGGCTCGTATAGCGGTCGGCCGCGATGGGGTCTGATCCCATGTACTCATATGTCTCGGTCTTCAGGAATTCAGGAACGGGCTTGGAATCGGCCGCCAGATAGTCCTGCCAGCCCGGGCCCGGCTGCCGGGCAGAGCCGGCCGGGGGCGGTTCGCGATCGGGCATGGTTCCTCCATTGAGACTTTTTTTCTTGGCGTTAGCGTACCCGCGCCCTATAAAAAAAGCAAATTGGTTTGTTTTTTGAATAGCGCCAAAGTGGCCAGCCAAAGGGAGGATTTCATGCCAGAAAACGCCGCCGGAGAGCCGATCTTGCTGGTCGAAAAGCTGGATGAGCACATCTGCCGCATCACGCTGAACCGGCCGGAAAAGCGCAACGCGCTGTCCAATCAGTTGCGGGGCGAGCTGTTCTCGGCGCTGGACCAATCCGATCGCGATCCCGAGATCCGCGTAACAATCATTCGTGGAGCGGGCCCTTGTTTTTCCGCTGGCTATGACCTCTCGCGGGAATCCGGGCGTCACACACAGGGCCTGCCGTTTTATACCTCGGGCGGAGCGGGGGAATGGGCCCGCCACGTGGTGGAAGGTTGCTTCCGCATCTGGGATCTCGCCAAACCCGTCATCGCACAGGTTCACGGCTGGTGTCTCGCCGGCGGATCGGAATTGGCGACGGCCTGCGATCTCGTTTACGTCGCAGAAGATGCGCAGATCGGCTATCCGCCCGTGCGCACCATGAGCCCGCCCGACAATCAGTTCCACGCATGGCTCTGCGGCTTGCGCCCTGCGATGGAAATGATGCTGACGGGCGATGCGATCAGCGGGGTCCAGGCTGTCGAGTATGGTTTTGCCAATCGCGCCTTCCCGGTTGCAGAGCTTGAAGACCAGGTGCTCGCGATTGCACGCCGCGTCGCCAAGGTGCCGACGGATGTGCAGCAGATGAACAAGCGCTCCGTCCACCGCGCGATGGAGATCATGGGATTGCGCGCCGCGATCCGCGCGGGTACGGAGATTCAGGCGCTCGCGCTCGCCACCGAAACATCGCGGGAATCCTTCGCCAAGTTTCGCGAAGGCGTCACCAAAGGCCTGAACGCGCGCGACGGCGCGTTCAACGATTATCGCACCGCGGGAAAATCCGACTAGCGCGTATCGCGTCAGATTGGTTGTGGCAAAATCGATCGACCAGTGTTAGGCGAACTTCGCGCTGGGCACGCCTTGCGCGTTGTAGACAGGCTCGGCCTTCGCGACGAGATATTTCTCGCTCCAGGCGTTGAGAAGCCCGCGCGAGCCGATGTGATCGCGCATCTTCAAATAGGGCTCGCTCTGAAAATGCGCATGCAGGCACGCCTCGTCATCCCATTCCTCGATGACGTGAACGCGCCCCGGTAAGTTCAGATCGGCGGTCCAGGCATATTCGCGGCATCCCTTCTCCGCGAGAGCACCTTCGATCAGCGGCACGGCTTCCTTCAGCAACGCCTCGCGTGCTTCGGGCGGAACGTCAATTCGAGCGCGTATCAAAATCATTGTTGAGGTCTCCTAAACATCACGCGCGGCGCAGAATGGTGTACCGCCGCGATTTGAATCGCCAACGGCCTGCTTCCTTCACAAGGCGGTCGTCATATTGGCCGTGGATACGGATTTCCTGACCGTTCTTGTCGATCAGAAATTCCTGTGTGTAAACGCGTACGTCCGCCGACGCTCCATAAACGTTGATCATTCCGGGAGAAGCCGCGAAGGACACGAAAGAGAAATTGTCCATCGCCTGCGTCCAGGCGCCCACGACGTTGGCTTTGCCCGAAACGTCGTCGCCGCCCAGATTCCAGACGGCATCGTCCATCCACGTATCGGCCCATTGCACGGCATTCCGCTGATGAACGGCATCCGTATAGGAATCGATCAGGTCGCGTATCGCCGCGCGGTCTTCGACCGGTCCGGTGAACATCCATCCTCCCACATCCAAACTGGCTCTTTCAGCGGCCAGGGCAGGAACTGTAGCGCCCCTGATCAAAAAAACAATCCATCCTGTTCGTATTTTGGCCGCGAAAAAGAACTCACTGGGCCAGATATCCGCCATCCACAACGATGGTGGTGCCCGTGATGTAACGCGAGGCATCCGAAGCCAGGAAAACCGCCGCGCCGACTATGTCGTCCACATTTGCCAGCCGGCCCAATGCGGTTTGCGCGATGAAGTTCTTGATCACGGGCACTTCGGCCGCGATCAGATGGTCGCTGAATGCGGTGGCCACAATGCCCGGCGAGATGGAGTTCACCCGGATTCCCGCGCGGCCATAGTCCATTGCCGCCGATTTGGTCAGCCCTTCGACCCCGTGTTTCGCTGCCACGTAGTGGCCAGAGGAATATTGCGCCGGCGCACCCATTACCGCGTGACCCAGTATGGAGCCCATATTCACGATCACGCCTTCCGACTTCTGCGCCAGGAACTGACGAATCTCATGCTTCATCGCAAGCCATACACCCCGCAGATTAGTGGAGATCATCTGGTCGAAGTCCGCTTCCTCGATTTCGGCCAGTTTCGTATCGGGGCAACTGATGCCGGCGCAGTTGACGGCAATGTCGAGCTTGCCGAAGCGCTTCGCGGTGTTCGCGACAAACTTTTCCAATTGTGCACCATCCGATACGTCGCATTGTTCGAAGAAAGTTTCAGCCCCGTCGCCGGAAAGCGATTTGGCGATATTCTCGCCTTCCTCCCGTCTGCGGCCGCAAAACGCGACCTTGGCGCCCGCCGCGGACATTCCGCGCGCGATGGCCTCGCCGATGCCGCTTGTGCCTCCCGTGATCAATGCGATTTTTCCGTTCAATGCCGTGCCATCCATTCGGCCCTCCGCCGTTATGTCGATGGAAAGACTATAGCGATCTCACGTGGGCGATCGTCAATTCCAATTTCGTTTGGGATTTGTCTGGGAGAATGCTGACCGATCCATCCCACTCCTGCTCGATAACGAAACTCCGGCATCAGTGAGTTCAGAGACGTAAGGACCGCTCGGCCTACTACGAATCTGGGGTCAGAGGGTCGAATCCTTTCGGGCGCGCCATTCAATTAGTTAAGTCGGACACTGGGAACGGCACCCGAAATTCGAAAAGGGGCGGCGTGTGGGATTCTGCGCGGGAGTTTTCGCGGAACTCATCCTGTTCGTCTGCCTCGCAACTGCAGACGCCGTGTCTTTCGCCGGCTTTGCGGACTGCCGTACAGATGAAAGGCTGGTCCCCAATTGCAGTTTGCGCGATGAAAATACTGAATCGTTCCGCGCGCTTATCAGCGGCACTGATATCGGAATTTCGAGGCTAGATTTGGCCGGACGTCCGCGCTGCACCTGATGGCAAACAATGATTTGCGCGCCGGCCGTCGAGCCTCGCCCTGGCGGCCGCCAGATCCCGAATCCAGCAACCGCGAGAGAGCACAATTCTTTAAAGTTGGCGCGCGGATTGGATTCGACTTCTGCAACGAACAATTTACGGTTATTGCAGTTGTAGAAAAGGCCTTGCGGCTGGCGCCCAAACTGTCCGGCGCAATGGTGGACCGGCTCTCGTATTCTCGGGACAGGTGATGAGCACGGGGGCAAGACATGGATGGCGTGAAAGTTAAGGGCAAAATGAAACCGGGGTTCGAGCGAATCCTGACGTCCGAGGCGCTGGGCTTCGTTGCTGGCCTCGAAAGAGAATTCGGCTTACGGCGCCGTCAATTGCTCGAAGCGCGCGTCGAGCGGCAGAAGGCTTTCGATTCGGGAAAGCTGCCGGACTTCCTGACCGAAACGCGAAACATTCGCGAAGGCGATTGGAAAGCGGGATCGATCCCCACCGATCTGTTGGACCGCCGGGTGGAAATCACCGGCCCGTCCGACAGCCGGAAAATGGTCGTCAACGCGCTCAATTCCGGCGCGCAATCCTACATGACCGACTTCGAGGATTCGGCCGCGCCCACATGGGACAGCATGATCGGCGGACAGATCAACCTGATGGACTATTGGGCGGGCCAGCTCGGGTTCGTCGACAACGCGACCGGCAAAACCTATGACGTCGTTGGAAAACCGGCGACATTGATCGCGCGTCCCCGCGGCTGGCATCTCGAAGAAGCGCATATCGAAGTCGATGGCCGTCCGCTTTCCGGGGCGCTTGCGGATTTCGGCTTTTATTTCTTTCATAACCATGCGCGGCAAAAGACGCTCGGCACCGGGCCCTATTTCTATTTGGCCAAAATGGAAAGCCATCTCGAAGCCCGGCTGTGGAACGATGTTTTCCTCTGGGCGCAAAAAGCGGTTGGCGTGCCGCTTGGCACCATCAAGTCGACCGCGCTTATCGAAACCTTGCCCGCCGCGTTCGAGATGCACGAAATCCTTTTCGAGCTGCGCGAACATATCGTCGGACTGAATTGCGGCCGCTGGGATTACATTTTCAGTTACATCAAGAAACTCGGCAAAGACCCGCGTTTCCTTTTGCCGGATCGCGCGCAGATCGTGATGGGAAAATCGTTCCTCAACGCCTATTCGCTGCTGCTGATAAAAACGTGTCACGAGCGCGGGGCGTTCGCGATGGGTGGGATGGCCGCGCAGATTCCCGTCAAGGGCGATGGCGAATTGAACGCTGCGGCGTTCGAGCGGGTGCGCGCCGACAAGCAGCGCGAAGTTAACAATGGTCACGACGGCACGTGGGTGGCACATCCCGATCTCGTTCCTGTCGCGATGGAAGTGTTTGGAAAGCTCGAAGGCGTCAACCAGCTCGCCCGCCTCCGGCAGGACGTGCACATGACGCAGGCCGACCTCCTGGAACCCCACCAGGGCACGCGAACCGAGGAAGGCTTGCGCGAATGCTGCCGCGTGGCCGTTCAATATATAGAAGCCTGGCTTGGCGGGCGGGGCGCGGTGCCGCTCTACAACCTGATGGAAGATGCGGCCACTGCCGAAATCAGCCGGGCGCTGGTCTGGCAATGGGTTCGCCATGAGGTTGTACTCAGCAATGGCAAAACCGTGACGCCCGCGATGTTTCGCGAAACGCTGGACGACGAGATGCGGATTCTCCGCCAGACGCTGGGCGGGGCGCGGTGGGATGACGGCCATTTTGAGCGGGCGATAAAGCTTTTTGCCGAAATGGTTATCGCGCCCGAATTCAGGGATTTTCTGACATTGCCGGCTTATGAATTCCTGGTCGACCAGGGCGGCTGAGGCTCGCCGCTTGTGGGAACCGGCGGACGTGATAGCGTAACGCGGGTGCAGTGTGGCAAGGGAGGCCACGATGCAGCAATCCGCAACGCCGGGTTCGCCTCGGTTCAGTACCACGAATGTCGAGGCGTGCCGCGACTACATCAATGCTGCGACCGGCACCCATGAGTTCGACATCACCCGTGCATCGACCTTTCGCGATTTCGCGCATCACGAATGTGCGATCGGCCGCGTCTCGCTGCATCGGGTGAATCTGGATTGCACCGACGGTTTCCGGATCACCAAAGCCGACGTAGCACCTTATTATTCCTTCCAGTTCCTGCTCGATGGCGAATGCCGTGTGGACGGCCCGTTTGGAACCGTTCTGGCCAGACCTGGCGATGTCTTCGTTCTCGATCCGGATCAGGTCACGCGCGAATTCTGGTCGCGCAACTGTCTGCAATTCCTCCTGCGCGTGGACCGCGATTATGTCGAGCAGACCATCATGGCCGAGTTGGGACGAACGCTTTCAGGTCATCTGACGTTCGATCCGCGCATGCCCGATCCGGGAATCGGATCGTGGCTCGACCGAATTGTCGATGGATTCAAACAGGGTTCGGGTTCAGCGATCCTCAGCGACCGGCGCGTGGTGAAGGGTTTCGAACAGACGCTGGTGACCATGCTGCTCGCAGGCCTGCGTCACAGCGAGTCGGAAGAATATGCGCGCCCCGTCACGGTTGCAGCGCCCTACTATGTCAAACGTGCGGAGAATTTCATTCGCGCACACCTGAATGACGATCTGACGGTCGATAGTATCGCGGCTGCGGCAGGCGTCAGTGCTCGTTCGATGTTTTACGGGTTCAAGCGTTGGCGCGATACCACGCCCATGGCATTTGTCCGCAACGCGAGGCTCGATGTGGCGCGCAGGGAACTGGAAGCCGCGCGCCATACCGGCGCAACGGTCAGCCAGGCGGCCATCAATGCGGGCTTCTCAAATTTCAGCCAGTTCTCGAAGATCTACAAAGCCAGATTCGGCGAAACGCCGTCCGCAACGCTGATTGGCAAGTAAGCCGCGCCCGTCCTTGTTCAGGCATGCAAGACCTTGTTCTGGGCTGCATCTATGTGCGGTTGCAGCACGCCTCGGCGCGACAGCGGATTTCCGACCTGCCCGCGGCTTTGCTAGCCTCTCGCTGGCGCCGGAAACCGGCGGCAGATGCTTGGAGGTCGATCATGAACGTTCAGACAAGGATGCCCTTGCTCGCGCCCTATCCCGAGCTCGGTGAGGCGCCGATCCCGGTCGAGCCCTATCTGTCGCAAGAATATTACGAAGCCGAACTGAACAAGATTTTCCGGCAGGACTGGCTTGTGGTCGGCCGCGAGGAAGAGATCGCCAATCCCGGCGATTACAAGGTCAAGAAACTGGATTTCGCGCGCACCTCTGTGATCCTGATACGCGGCAAGGACGGCAAGATCGGTGCGTTCCACAATGTTTGCCGTCATCGTGGCAACAAGGTGATCTCCGAAACCGGCGGTGAGGAGACGTTCGGCAACAACAAGGCCGCCGTCGTCACCTGCCGGTTTCATGGCTGGGTCTACAACGCCAAGGGCGAACTCGTCGACGTGCCCATGCAGGAGAAATTCCCTTCTTGCTTCAACCGGGCGGAGAACGGCTTGGTGCCTATCCATGTCGGCAGTTGGGCAGGTTTCGTCTTCGTCAATCTCGCGAAGACGCCGTCAAAGACGCTCGATGAATTCCTTGGCGGCGTGAAGGAGCATTTCGAAGGCTATCCCTTCAACGAGATCACACATTGCCACACCTACTACGCGCACATCAATTGCAACTGGAAAGTCGGGATGGACGCCTTCTGCGAGGGCTATCACGTTCCTACCATCCATGCCGGTTCTTTCCCGGGGCTGACCGATTATTGGCAGGACGATGTGGCATTCCACGGCGATCATCGCAGCATCGCGTTTTATTCCAGCGACATGAATCCGCCCACGCCTGTGGGCACGGCCGCGAACGAACTCTTCGGTGCATCCATTGCGCTCAAGCGCGACGAGCCGTTTCCGCTCCCCAAGATGGTCAATCCCAAGCGCCACAAGAATTGGGGCTTCGAACAGACGACCGTCTTTCCCAATTTCCTGATTCATGTCGGCGCGGGCTTGTGGTTCACACATCAGTTCTGGCCCGTGACCCAGGACAAATGCCTGTGGGAAGGCAAATATTATCTGAAGCCGCCGGCCACCAATTCCCAATTCTGGGCGCAGCGTTATGCCGTACTGCTGCAGCGCAACGCTTGGCTGGAAGATACCGCGACCATGGAAGACACCCAGCAGGCGCTGCTTTCCGGCGTGCTTGACAAGATCAACCTGCAGGACGACGAAATCATGCTGCGCCACCAATTTCATATCATCAACGGCAGGGTGACCGGGAAATAAATGGCTGCTTTCGATGAGTGATGTGGGGGAGGATAGCAAGATAGCGTCGTCGCAATGGGTTGCCCTCTGTTCGGCAACCGACGTTCCCGATATCGGCGGCCTTCGCATCGAACTGGAAGGCCGCGAGGCGATCGCCGTCTTTCGTTCCGGCGACGAATATTTCGTGACCGACGATCAATGCACGCACGGCAACGCTTCGCTGTGCGACGGCGACGTGATCGAAGGTGAAATCGAGTGCCCTTTTCACCGGGGCATGTTCGACCTCCGGACGGGGCAACCCACCGGCTCGCCTTGCACCGTCCCGCTTAGGACATACCCCGCCGAACTGCGGGACGGCCTGATCTACGCCGATATTTCCCAGGAAAAATAGCGCGAGCCCGCACCCAATTCCTTGCAGCGACGGGATAGGGGATGCGGTTGCCATCTAGAGGGCTGAAGGCCCCTGTCGGCATGCTTCGGGCAGGTATTTTTCGAGGCGGAAATGGCCATCTCAAACCTTGCCTATGTCGGCCTCGGTGTTTCCGATGTTCCGGGCTGGACTGCGTTCGCCAAGGATATTCTGGGTTTCGCAACCGCCGGTACAAACCGCGGCGGCGAAGAGATCTTGCGGTTCGATGCCAAGCCGTGGCGACTCGCCCTTTCCCATAGCTTCGACAACGACGTCTCCTATATGGGCTTCGAAGCGGCCGATGCCGCTGCCGTCGCGTTATTGTCGGATCGTTTTGGCTCCGAAGGCATCGCTACGCGGCCCATGAGCCCGGCTGAAGCCGATGGAAGGAATGTCGCTGGTGGCATTGTGTTCTCCGATCCGGATGGGCTCACGGTCGAAGTGGTGCACGGCTTCACCGATTGTTCCACCGCGTTTCATTCCCCTGTCGGTGCGGAATTCGTGACGGGCAATCAAGGGCTCGGCCATATCGTCGTCTCCGCGCCGGATATCGAGCGCAGCCTGAAGTTCTACGGACTCTTGGGTTTCGAAGTTACCGACTATATCGAAACAAGTCTGGGTCCGGGTGTCTTCGTCCGCTTGGTGTTCCTGCATTGCAATGCGCGTCATCACACGCTTGCTTTGTTGCCGTTGCCAACGCCCAGGCGGCTCAACCATCTGATGTTTGAAACCAAATCCGTCGACTCGGTTCTGCAAGCCTATTACCGCGCGAAAAGTGCCGGCCTTCCCATCGTGCGGCATATCGGGCGGCACACAAATGATCGCATGCTGTCGTTTTATGCGAGAACGCCGGCAGGATTCGATGTGGAATATGGTTGCGACGGTGTTCAGGTCGGCAGCAACTGGCCCGTGAAAACCTACGATGCCATCAGCCTGTGGGGGCACGAGCCATAAACCGGCTTACATCAATCCGGGATATTGCCCGCCATCGAGAAGGATGTTCTGGCCGGTGATGTAGCCCGCATGCGCGCTACACAGAAAAGCGCCCGCCGCGCCGAATTCCGCGGGCGTCCCAAAGCGTTTCGCTGGAACCTGTTCGCGCGCTTCATCCTGGAATTGTTTCAGCGGGACATTGCGGGCCGCAGCGAATTTCTGGTGGTTCGATTGCAGCCGGTCGGTATCGAACTGGCCTGGCAGCATATTGTTGATCGTCACATTGTAGCGGGCGACATCGCGGGCGAGCCCGCCGGAAAAGCCGGTGAGCCCGGCTCTGGCGCCGTTCGACAATCCCAATATTCCGATGGGCTGTTTCACCATATGGCTGGTGATGTTCACGATACGGCCGAACCGGCGCTCGATCATGCTGTCGATGGTGGCTTTGATCAGCATGATGGCCGAGAGCATGTTGGCGTCTATCGCCTTGATCCATTCGTCTCTCGACCAGTTGCGGAAATCTCCCGGCGGCGGTCCGCCCGCATTGTTGACGAGAATGTCCGGTTGCGGGCAAGCCGCGAGCACGGTGGCGCGACCATCCTCCGTCGTCACGTCGGCGACCACGGCCTTGATCGTTCCGCCGGTGTCCCGCGCGATGTCCTTTGCGGCGGCGTTGAGCCGCTCTTCGCCGCGCGCGGCGGCAAACACGTTCACGCCTTCGCGCGCCAAGGCGGTGGCGATGCCTCGCCCCAATCCCGCGCTTGCACCGCAAACGATCGCACTGCGTCCGGCAATTCCGAGGTCCATGTTCGTGTCCTAAAGTTTTGGCAGCTGACGCTTGCCGATCGCCCTCTCGACCAGCTTTCCGACCGCGAGCAACAGATTGTCCCGGCCGAGAGCGGTGTAGAGCGTGATGCCGAACGGCACACCCGACCCATCCAATCCAACGGGAATCGCAAGCGTGGGAACGCCCGCCTTGCCCGTGCATTTGGCCGCCGCGCCCATGGGCGCAATAAGCACGTCGGCATTTCCCGCATAGAGTGCGGCGTCAATTCCTCCCGTGCGGCTGAGCGCAATGTCCCGCGCGCGGTCGGCCAGATATTGCGGATCGGCGAGACCCTTCGTTTCCTGCGCTGCGATCAGCAACGACTGACCATAAGGAATGTGCTGGGGATGCGCCTCGTTCCAGCGGATAAGCGCTTCCAGCGAAGCGATGCCGCAAGGCGCGTTGTAATCTTCGAGAAACGCGTTAAGCGCGGCCTTGAATTCGGTACGGAAAACGCAGGAGCGTACATCCTGCACCTGTTCGGCGCTCGGCAGATCGCACGGATCGACGATCTGCGCGCCCGAGCGCGACAGCGAAGACAATGCTTCCTCGAACTGGGGCATGACGCTGGCGAATTGCTCGCGATCGGCCATCGCGATGCGGGGCACGCCGATGCGGACATGGGCGAGGCTTTCAAGACCCCTGCCTCTGCCGTTATCGCATTGCATTTGCATCTGGATCGAAACGGCATCGCGCGGATCGGCCCCGCCGATGGCCGCGAAAACAATGGCTGCATCTTCTACCGTGCGTGCGATGGGTCCCGGCGCGTCCTGGCTCGGCACCAGCGGCATAATGCCGACGCGGCTGATCATGCCGACGCTTGCCTTGAAGCCGACGACGGACGAATAGCTCGATGGAGTCTGGATTGAATTCTGCGTCTCGCCGCCAATGGCGAGCGGTGCGAATCCCGCAGCCACGGCTGCCGCCGATCCCACGCTCGAACCCTGGCCGCGTCCATATGAAATGCCATGCGGATTGCGCACCACGCCGCCTGCGCCGCTGAACTCCGCGGGCATCACGTCAGAAACATAATCGGCGAATTCCGTGAGCTTTGTTTTGCCCAGAATGATCGCGCCCGCATCGCTCAAGCGTCGGACCAGGGTGGCTGTCCTCGTCGGAACGAAGTCCTTCAGAGCGGTGACTCCCGCCGTGGTCGTATATTCGTTCGCGATGAAGATATTGTCCTTGATGAGGATCGGAATGCCGTGCAGCGGTCCTCTATCGCGGCCTGCGGCCAGCTCCTCGTCCAGCGCACGGGCGTCTTCCAGTGCGTGAGAAGAAACATCTTTCACCGCATTCAGCGCCGGCCCCTTCTGGTTGAAGGTGTCGATGCGTGAAAGAAACCAACTCACGCTTTCCCGTATGGAAAGTTCGCGCTTGCGATATGCCCCGCCGATGGCGCGAACGGTGCCCTCCAGCAATGTTCGCTCGACATCCGGCGTTGTCATGGTAGACGGCTCCCTGGCGCCGGGGCATGATGCCATTTCCGTGTCGGCCCACATCCACTGGATTCGCTATCGGCCGCGTCCTGAAAGCGTTTTTTGCAGGACGATGCTAGAGGCTGCAGTCGTTCGGCCACGGCTGGCGCGCGCGCCCTCCCGACTGCCTGTAGGATGAGGTCAGCGCATGCGAGAGGCGGGATCACCATGAGCGGACAGAAGGTTGCAGTCGTCACCGGCGCCAGCAGAGGCATAGGCGCTGCCATCGCACGAGAGCTGGGCGCGCAGGGCATAAACGTCGTGGTCAACTATGCCCGCAAGGCCGATGAAGCTGCCGGCGTCGTCGATTTCATCGAGAAGAAAAGCGGCAAGGCGATTGCCATCCGGGCAAGCGTGGATTCCGCAGGCGATCTCGACCGCCTGTTCGAACAGACGCTTTCGAAATTCGGCCGTCTCGATATCCTGGTGAACAATGCGGGCATCGGCGCAACCGCGCCGCTCGATAACGTGAACGGCGAGTTGATCGACGCCGCCTTCGCCACCAATGTGAAGGGCATGTTGCTGGCAAGCCAGCGCGCCGCGAAAGCTTTCGGGGCCGATGGCGGCACCATCATCAATATCAGTTCGGCCTTGGCGCTTCAGCCGACACCAGCCCAGGCCGTCTATGCAGCCAGCAAGGCCGCCATCGAGGCGGCGACGCGCATTCTTGCGCAAGAACTGGGCCCCCGGAAAATCCGGGTCAATGCTGTGGCGCCCGGTCCGGTCGAAACCGATCTTTTGCCGCTCGACGATGGCTTGCGCGCCTTCATCAACAGCAAGACCGCGCTCGGCCGCGTCGCCCAGCCGGCGGATATCGCCAAGGTGGTGGCGTTTTTGGCAAGCGATGCGGCCGGCTGGATCACCGGTGAAGTCATCGGCGCCAATGGAGGCCTTCGCATCTGACGCGCGACGTTGCGCATGGGACGGGATAGGTTGGACGTGCAATTTCAACGATCCATGCAGACATGATCGTAGATGGTCTTCCGTCCCGACGCGCCGCCATTCGGCTTTCCATCGCGGGTACGCTGGCTGGCGGTCTGACATTCGGCTGCGACAAACCCAGTCTACAGGCAGGGCAAGTTTTCACCGCCGACGAACGCGAAACATTGGGAGCGGTGGCTGACACACTCGTTCCGGGTTCTGCTGCTGCCGGCGTGACCGATTTCGTGGCAGCGATGTTGGCGGAGCCAGATCCGCGTCTTTGCTATCGCTTCGTCAGCTTTCCCATGCCACCCAAGGCCTTCTACAAGCTGGCGCTGGCGTCGTTCGACGATCTTTCACATGCCATGATGGGCAGGCCGCTCAATGCGCTCGCACCATCCCAACGGTTGGGCGTGGTGGAAAAGCTCGCCCAACCGAATGTCAACGGCTGGAAGGGGCCGCCAACGGCATTGGTTTATTTCGTCCTGCGAAGCGATGCCATCGACGCGCTTTATGGTGTGCAGGAAGCCTACACACGTCTCGATATTCCCTACATGGCGCATATCGAACCGCCGCGACCATGGTGATGACTGAGATGGCCGAAGCAGATGTCGTCATCGTGGGAAGCGGGGCTACCGGCAGTTTACTTGCCGCGCGTCTTGGTACCGCCGGCCGCAAGGTCGTGGTGCTGGAAGGTGGGCCGCCACGAAAGCTCGACCAGATGTATAGCTCCACCATCTGGTCGCGCGATCTGAAATGGGCTGGCCCGCCCGCCCGCGTCGCGGGCGCAAATCCGGTAACATTTCCGTTTGAGGCAGGCTGGGGGCAGGGCGGTTCGGCGTTGCATCACTACGCCTGTTGGTTTCGCTTGCACGAGGAAGATTTCAAGTTCGCAACGGTGCACGGCACCGGTTTCGACTGGCCCATCGAATACCGCGATCTACAGCCTTATTACGATGCGCTGCAAAAGGAAGTGGGGCTTTCCGGCGACAAGGATCAGGAAATCTGGCGACCGCCAGGTGAGCCATATCCGATGCCGCCGCAACCGGTTTTCCGCCAGGCGCAGCTTTTGGCCGAAGGCTTTGCCAGGCAGGGATTGAAAACCGCGCCATTGCCGATGGCGATCAATTCCGTACCCTACAAGGGACGGCCCGCCTGTCTGCAGGATGGATGGTGCGATGCGGGTTGCCCGACGGGTGCCCTGGCCAATCCCATCGTGATATTCGGCGAAACGATGAAGAAGGCGGGCGTCGAGACGCGCTACAACGCGTTCGTTTCGCGCATACTGACAATGTCGTCAGGACGCCGCGCGAAAAGCGTGGAATATTTCGAAGCCGATGGCACGAAAAAAACGATCGACGCAAAGCTTGTCATTCTTGCAGCGTTTGCGGTCCAGACGCCGCGGATATTGCTCAATTCCGCAAACGATCGTCATCCCAGAGGACTTGCCAATTCCAGCGGGCGAGTCGGGCGGTATTTCACGCCCCATGCCGCCGTCAATCTCTATGGCATGTTCGCCGAAGAGACCGAGAACCATATGGGCCGAACCGGCGGCCAGCTCATGTGCCAGGACGATTACTCGCCCGGTCCCGAGCAAGGGTTTGTGGGCGGATACACGTGGCGGATCGGCGCTGCGCTGAAACTCGCCGACTTGGGCGGATTGGCAAATGCGCGTGTTGATCTCTTTGGCGAGCGCCTCAAGACTTTCATGGAAAAAGCTTCCAAACATCTCGCGACGATGAGTGCGTTGATAACCAATCAGCCCTCTTTCGAAAACGCTATCACGCTGACATCCGAAAAGGATGACAACGGCATCCCCTTGGCCCGGTTGACGAATACGCTTGGCGCGGATGCAAAAAAAGCGGCGCAAGGCGCCATAAAACAGGGACTCACAATCTTCAAGACAGCGGGCGCGAACGAGGCCTGGGCCGCGCCGCTTCGCACCGAACATATGATGGGCGGCACGATGATGGGTGAAGACCCCGCACAATCCGTCACGGATGGCTATGGCCGGACTCACGATGTCGAGAACCTGTTCATCTCCGGGCCGGGGCTTATGCCCACGGTGGGTGCGGTGAATCCCACCTTCACCGCAAGTGCGCTGGCGGCGCGCACCGCTGACCATATTGTCGATAATTGGGCGGCTTTTGCTGCGAACTGAACGGGGCGTTCGCGCCTGTCGCCCGGCTGCCTGATCTTTGCGGTCTCCAACAAGTTCGTGCGCAACTGGTACAGCGGCGGGATTCGAAAGAGGGGATTATAGTCGCGCGGAGTCCCGGGGGCGGCCTGCTCCGCAGTTAATCCTGCCCGCAAAGGCAGACAAAAAATGAAAAGGGGGCACTGATATATGCAGGTCAGTCCAGCTACACGCGCGAGCCGCGTTTTGGCCCTTGTTCTGGGCACAAGCGCTTTGTGCGGCATCTCTCAAGCCCAGGCCGAGGATGCCAGTCCGATCGAGGAAGTTGTCGTAACGGCGCAAAAGATCGAGCAGCCGCTTTCCAAAGTACCGGTGACCATCTCCGCGCTGAGCGGCGAACAGCTTGCCGACCACAATTACTCCGATCTGGAAGATTTCAAAGGGCTCGTTCCCGGCCTTCAGGTCAACAATTATGCCGGCCAGGCGCGCACGAACATCCGCGGCATCGGCATGAACAGCCTGAGCTTCGGCGTGGACTCCCAGGTCGCATTCAACTTCGACGGCGTTTATGTCTCCAGCGCCCGCATGGCCGATCAGGCATTACTTGATATCGACCGCATCGAGGTCGTGCGCGGACCGCAAGGCACGCTTTATGGGCGAAATGCCACCGGTGGCGCGATCAACGTCATCTCCAAAAAGCCGACGGATGAATTCGAAGGTTCGGCCCAATTGAGAATCGGCAATTACGACGAGATCGGCTCGCAGGTCGTGGTGAGCGGACCCATTGCCGACACCGGCGTTCTCGGCCGTTTCGCTTTCAGCAGCGAAGATCACGCGGGCTATTCGCTCAATCTCTACAACGGCGAGCATTATGACGATGCGCACACGCGCACCGCACGCGGCACGCTGCTGTTCGATCTGGGCAACAACGTCACGCTCGATGTCGTGGCGGACTACCACCAGGAAGCCGATACCAATCACGCGGGCCACCTGCTGGGCTTGTCGCCGGGATTTCCGGTTGTCACGGGCGTCGTGTTGGGGGGATCGACGGTCCCGCTGGATGCGAACGGAAATGCCATCGATCCGAGATTGCTCAACATCAATACCGTTCCGGAAAACCAGCAGAAATCCGGCGGCATCCTCGCCGAACTGAACTGGAAGATCGACGATCGCTTCTCGCTGAAATCGATCAGCGCTTATCGCCGAGAAGGAATCGCGCTGACCTACGATTTCGATCAGACGCCGACGCCTATTCCAACACCGGCTGCCGGCAAGGATTTCGAGGCCTATGAAGGTGAGAGGCAGGTTAGCGAGGAATTGCAGTTCATCGGCAATCTGGATTGGGTGAGCTGGGTCGCGGGCCTCTATTACTTCCACGATGATGTCGATCCCGGCTATTTCTATGACGGCGTGAATTTCGGCGTGCCGTCCTTTCCGTTCCTTGGCTATCTGCAATTGGGCGGCACCACCGCCACCGATGCTTATGCCGCGTTCGGACAGGCCAGTTTCAAACTCACCGACCGTCTGACGTTCGATGTTGGTCTCAGATACAGTTATGAAGAACGTTCCTCGACATCGCTCCTGATCATTCCGATATTTGGCGTCACAGGCACGGATGCGAAATCGGCGAGCTTCCACGATGTCTCGCCCAAATTCAGCCTGGACTACCAATGGACCGACGGTCTGATGACCTACGTGACCATCGGCAAGGGCTTCCAGAGCGGCGGCTTCGATATCAGCGCGTCACCGCCGCTGGTCGCATTCCAGCCCGAACTCGTCTGGGATTACGAAGGCGGCATCAAATATCGCAACGATTGGCTCTCTGCCGATATTTCGGCCTACCACTACAATTACACCAATCTGCAGGTGGCGCAGATCGTGAACGGCTTGCCGACCACGACGAACGCAGCCGACTCGATCATCAATGGTGTGGAAGCCTCCGTCACTGTGGTGCCGATGCCGGGCCTTGCGATCACCGAGAACTTCGCCTTCACCGACGCCTATTTCACGCGCTTCACCGAACCGGACACGTTGACGGGCGTTCTCACTGATCTGTCGGGCAATCAGCTTCCGGGTTCGACGCGGTTTTCCTCGAACCTGTCCGTCCAATACACCATACCGATGGGCGACAACGATCTTACGCTGATGGGCGAATGGAACTGGCACGACAGGCTCTATTACACCGAGTTCAATTCCAACCAGTTGTCGCAACCGCCGGTTTCCACCTTCAACGCATCGGCGCGCTATACCTTCGCCAACGGCAAATGGTCCGCGGAAATCTTCGGCAAGAACCTGTCGGACGAACTGATCATCTCCCAGGCGTGGATCACGGGCGCGGGTTACGGCAGCATGGCTTTGGGGCAGATCGCACCGCCACGCACGTTCGGCGCCATTGTTCGCTATCAGTTCAATTGAACTTGAAAGAAAGTTGCCAAAGGCGCCGGCGCGGTCTTCCGTAATCCAGAACCCTATTTTCCGGAAGCAATATCTGGAATAGGTTTCAGGGGCTTCAGGGAAGGGGCTCAGTCGTGGATGTGACGGGTTCGCCGGCGGGTTTCGACAGCGCCATGCGTTTCCAAACGCACAACGCCGATGAGTGCAAAGAGTATTTCCGGGCGCAACAGGGAACGCATCAGTTCGATCTTTCGCGTGGTCCGAGTTTTCAGGATTTCCAGCATCACGAATGGCCGGTGGGCCGGCTTTCGCTCAATCTCATCGAGATGCGTTGCGCTGGCGATTTCACCGTCACTAAGGCGCAGCCGGCGTCTTATTACCAGTTCAATTTCCTTCTTGAGGGCTCGTGCCGGGTAAAAGGGCGGTTTGGCAACGCCATCGCGCAGCCCGGCGATGCGTTCATCATCGATCCCGATCAGCCTCTGACGGAGCTTTGGGAAGATCGGATGATGCAGTATCTTTTACGCGTCGACCGCCGCCTGATCGACGGCATGCTGTCTACGGAACTGGGCAAGAGCCTTAAACAGCACGTGGTGTTTGATCCTGTGGCCCACGATCCCGGTATCGGGCCGTGGCTTCGCCACATCGCGGCCAACACCGCGGAAGCAGGCAATCTTCTTCTCAGTGACCGCCGCGTGGTGAAGAGCATCGAAGACACGTTGATCACGATGCTGCTGACCGGTTTCCGCCACAGCGAATCGGCAGGTCTCGAACGCTCCGCGCAAGGCGTCGCGCCCTACTATGTGAAGCGGGCGGAAGAACACATCCATGCCAACGCGCGCAACGATCTCACCATCGAAGATATCGCCGCAGTGGCAAAGGTCTCGCCGCGCACCCTGTTCTATGGGTTCAAGCGGTGGCGCGGAAAATCCCCTATGGCCTATGTGCGCGATGCGAGGCTCGATATCGCAAGAAAAGAACTCGAGATGGGCCGGGAATCCGGCGGCAGCGTCAGCGGCGCGGCCATCAATGCGGGCTTCACCAATTTCAGCCAGTTTTCCCGCATCTACAAAGCCCGCTTTGGCGAACCGCCATCGGCAACGTTGCTGGGGCATTAGCGCTGATCCGCAAGGTTTTATCGCACAAGCCTGTGTCTGGCCGGCCCGTCCCGTTCATTGCACCCTCAGGCCAGAGGCTGCGCTTGCCTACTAGCACCGCAGGCCCCGAGCCTTCATGCTTGCAAAAGAAGGCTGTCGGAGCCGGCGGGCGTCGGCAACGGGCCCGTGGGAATGCCTGCGCGCGACCGGACGGAGATGATCTTCCATGAACACCGTACCCAGAATGCCCCATCACGACCGGTGCCCGGAACTCGGAACTGGGCCGATACCGGTAGAGCCTTACATCTCCCAGGAGTATTACGAGAAGGAGATCGAAAAGATCTACAAACGCGATTGGCTGTGTGTCGGCCGCGTCGAGGAGATTGCCAAGGCAGGCGATTACAAGGTCAAGCGGCTGGATTTCGCCAACACCTCCGCCATCATCATGCGCGGCAAGGATGGCGATATCCGCTCGTTCCACAATGTCTGCCGGCATCGCGGCAACAAGGTGGTGACCGAGACGGGCGGTGAAGAAACCTTCGGCAACAGCAGGGCCGCGGTGGTGACCTGCCGCTTTCATGGTTGGGTCTATGATGCGAAAGGCCAGCTGATCAACGTTCCGCAGGAAGACAGGTTTGCCGCCTGCTTCGACAAATCCACCATCAGCCTTGTTCCCATCCATACCGATATCTGGGAAGGGTTCATCTGGATCAACCTCGCCGAGACGCCGCGCCAGACCTTGCGCGAGTTCCTGGGCGGCTTGGTCGAACATTACGCCGGCTATCCGTTCCACACGATGACCGATGTGCACACCTACTACGCGCACATCAACTGCAATTGGAAAACCGGCATGGATGCCTTCTGCGAAGGCTATCACGTGCCCACCATTCATGCCGGTTCGCTGCCGGGCCTGACCAATATGTGGAGCGATAATCTGATGATCTTCGGCGATCATCGCAGCCTCTCCGCCTTCTCGAGCGAGGCCAATCCGCCCACGCCGGTCGGCAATGCGGCGAACGATATCTTCAGCGCTTCCATCGTCGCCAAGGCTCAGGACCGCTTTGCTCTTCCGCCTGGAATCAATCCGACACGCAGCAATCATTTCGGCTTTGAGGAGACTATCGTGTTTCCCAACCTGCTTATCCAATGCGGCGGCGGGCTCTGGTTCACCCACCAGTTTTGGCCCACGTCGCAGAACTCCTGCATGTGGGAAGGAAAATATTATCTGCAGGCGCCCGAAACGAACTCCGAACTTTGGGCGCAGCGTTATGCGGTCACCTTGCAACGCAATGCGTGGTACGAAGACACCGCCACGATGGAAGACACGCAAAGGGCACTATCTTCGGGCTTCCTCAAGGAAATGCATTTCATGGACGAGGAAATCCTGTTGCGTCATGCTTTCCGCGTGATCGACGACCGGGTGAACTCCAACTGACTTCGGAAATGGAAAGATCCTCATGACCGCGACTTTGCCGAAAGACTTCAGCGTCCTTCAGCCGTTCGTCCAGAAATGGGCGCTGCCGACCGAATATGAACGCGGTGTGGAACGCCGCCGCTCGACGCCCACAGAATTGAAGGCGTTCTACGATGCGATTCTGCCGCTCGTCCCGCAGATCCTCAAACGCGCCGACAAATATTCGATCGGGAAGATCGAAGGCGTGGACCGCGATCTTTTCTATATGGCAATGTCGCTGGTGGAGATCGCGCCCCACATCGAGTTCTACAATGGGAGCCCGGGCGTGCCCTTTGCTTTCCAGGAGGATCGGATGATCGGGGTGCATTACAAGCAGCCCGACTGATAAACGCCATGCAATCTATAGAGGCGAGACTCAAGGGACTGGAAGCAAGGGAATCCATCCGCGAGTGCGTTCAGCTTTACGCATTGGCGGGCGACCGCAAGAACGATTCCCGTATCATGGAACAGCTCTTCACCGCCGATGCGGTCTACGAACTGGCTGGCATGGGACATTTCGAAGGCCGTGACGCCATCGTTGCGGGTCTTGCCGAAATCGCGAAGTCAGCAGTGCTCTGGTCGTATCACGTTCCTGCAGGTCCGTTGATCCAGCTTTCCGATACGCTCGAGTCCGCAAAGGTCTTCTGGTGGGTCTGGTGCCCTGCGCGCACGCGCAACGACGACGGTACATCGACACCTTGCTGGGGCGCGGTACACTACAATGGCGAAATGGTGGAACAGAATGGTGCGTGGAAATTTCGCCGCCTGCTTCTGGAAACCCGCCTTCGCACGCCGTTCGAAGGCCCGTGGACGGAAATAGAAGGCCCCTTTGTCTGGCCCGAATGGGCGCTCTCCTTGCGCTCGCCGAAATGAACACGCCAAAGAGCCGTTCATGAAACACGCCTCGATCTCTCTCGACGACAAATTCACCCTCGGCGAGGGACGCATCTTCGTGTCCGGCCCGCAGGCGCTTGTGCGCATAGCAATCGAACAGGTGGAACGCGACAAGCGCTGCGGCCTCAACACCGCTGGTTTCGTTTCGGGCTACAGGGGCTCGCCGCTCGGCGGCGTCGACAACGCCTTCTGGCACGCGCAACAACATCTGGATGCGCACAGCATCAAATTCATTCCCGGCATCAACGAAGAGGCTGCCGCCACCGCCTGTCACGGCACGCAGGAAGTGCAGCTCATCGCGGGTTCGGATTACGACGGCGTCTTCGCCATGTGGTACGGCAAAGGCCCCGGCGTGGACCGCGCAGGCGATGCGCTGAAGCACGGCAATCTCGCCAGCACGTCGCGCTATGGCGGTGTTCTGGTGTTGGCGGGAGACGATCAAAGCGCGAAATCCTCCACGGTCGCCCACCAGTCCGAACAGGCGCTGGTCGCTTCCATGATTCCGGTGCTCTATCCGTCTAGCGTGCAGGAATATCTCGATTACGGCCTGCTCGGCATTGCGATGTCCCGCTACACCGGCCTATGGGTCGGCTTCAAATGCGTCAACGACACATCCGATGCGACGGCATCGATCGACGTCAGCCCCAACCGGTTCACCATCAAAACGCCAGACGATTTCGTCCTGCCGCCCGGGGGCCTCAACGCGCGCCGCCCCGATGATCGCTTCGATCAGGAACGCCGCGTTCTGCGATACGGCCTCAAAGCAGCCCAGGCTTTCGTGCGCGCCAACGGCATCGACCGCACGGTCTACGATAGCCCGCGTCGCGCGCTGGGAATTGTAACGGCCGGAAAAGCCTATCTCGACACGTTGCAGGCCCTGCGCAACATGGGCATCGAAGGCGAACGCGCGACCGCGCTTGGCATCCGCGTCTACAAGCTGGGCATGACCTGGCCCATCGAACCGGAAGGTTTGCGCGCCTTCGCACGCGGTCATCAAGAAATTCTCGTCATCGAAGACAAGCGCCCGTTCATCGAGCCGCAAGTCCGTGACGTTCTGTTCAACCTGCCCAATGACGAACGGCCGCAGGTCCAAGGCAAGTTTGACGATCGGAACGAATTGCTGCTCCAGCCCGAGGCCGAACTCAATCCGACCCTGATCTCGCAAGCGCTTGTCCGGCGCATCAATGCACTTGGCATCGCCGATTCTGCTCTCGCTTCGAAGATGACCGCCTCCAATGCGGGCGGACAATCGGCACCCGCGGCAGCGGCAACCGATGTCGTGCGCATTCCTTATTATTGTTCCGGTTGTCCGCACAACACCTCCACCAAACCTCTGGAAGGCGGCATCACGCTGGGCGGCATCGGCTGTCATTCACTTGCTACGCTCATGCCCGACCGGCCTACCCATATGTCCATGCAGATGGGCGGGGAGGGCATGAACTGGATCGGGATGTCGCCCTTCGCCAAGAAGAAGCATGTGTTCCAGAATCTGGGTGATGGTACTTATTTCCATTCGGGCCTGCTCGCGATCCGCGCCACCATCGCGGCCAAGGCCAACATCACTTACAAGATCCTGTTCAACGATGCGGTCGCTCTCACTGGCGGACAGCCCATCGATGGTCAGCTTTCGGTTTCCCAACTTACCCATCAGCTGTGGGCCGAAGGCGCGGCGAAGATCGTCATCGTGGCCGACGACCCTGAAAAATATCCCGCCGAGATGAAATTCGCACCGGATGTCACCATCCGCCCGCGCGAAGACATGGAGCTTGTCCAGCGCGAACTGCAGGAAATCGAGGGCACCACGATCCTCATTTACGATCAGGTGTGCGCGGCAGAAAAGCGCCGCCGCCGCAAGCGCGGGTTGTTCCCCGACCCTTCCAAGCGCGTCTTCATCAATGAAAGTGTGTGCGAGGGCTGTGGTGATTGCGGCGTGGTTTCAAACTGCGTCAGTATCCAGCCAAAGGACACCGAATTCGGCCGTAAGCGCCAGATCGACCAGTCTAGTTGCAACAAGGACTACAGTTGCGTCAACGGCTTCTGTCCGTCCTTCGTGACGGTGCATGGCGGCGATGTCGTGAAAGCCGGCGGCGGAAAGCCCCGCGCATTCGAAATCCCTGCACTGTCCGAACCAAAGCAAGCGGTGCTTGATGGCACCTACAGTATCCTCGTCACCGGTATCGGGGGCACCGGCGTGGTGACGGTGGGTGCGATCCTGGGCATGGCCGCCCATATCGAAGGCAAGGGCTGCAGCATCATGGATATGACCGGGCTGTCGCAAAAGAACGGCGCCGTCCTCAGTCACGTTCGCATCGCCGATCGCCCGGATGCGATTTTTGCCGCCGCCATCGGCCGCGAAGAATCCGATCTTCTGCTGGCGTGCGATTTGCTGGTGGCGGGCGGGAAGGATGCGTTCTCCTCTATCCGGCCCAAACATACTGCCGCCGTCCTCAATGCCAATATTCTTGCGCCCGCCGCTTTCGTCCGCCAGCCCGATCTCGATCTCAAGAGCACCTTGCTTCTTAAGCGCATCCGCGAGGCTGCGCGGGACGATGCGGTGCATGAAGTCGATGCGACACGAATAGCAACCGCAGCGCTCGGCGATTCCATTGCGACAAATCTCTTCATGGTTGGATTTGCCTGTCAGAAAGGGTTGCTGCCGGTGTCCGCTGCTTCCATCGAACAGGCGGTTAAGCTGAACGGTGTCTCGGTTGACATGAACCTGCGCGCGCTGCGCCTCGGCCGCTGGGCGGCGGAGGATAGCAACGCCGTCATCGACACCGTTCTGCCACCCGCAAGCGAAAAGCCGCACAAACACCCCGAGACGCTCCAAGAGATCGTGGCCCATCGCAGCGCCATTCTCACCGATTACCAGAATACGGCTTACGCCCAACGCTATCGCGATCTGGTCTTGGCCGCCACCGATGCCGAACGCAAAGTCATGCCCGGCAGCGATGATCTGGCAAAAGCCGTCGCCAGATATTTCTTTAAATTGATGGCCTATAAGGACGAATATGAAGTTGCCCGCCTTTATGCCGATCCTGCTTTCGCGCGAAGTCTAAAGGCGCAGTTCAACGGCAAGTTCAAAATCCGGTTCCATCTGGCCCCGCCATTGCTGGCGCGACGCGATCCCGTCACCGGTCATTTGCGCAAGCGCAATTTCGGCCCCTGGTTGATGCCTGCCTTCCGCATCCTCGCAAGCTTGCGTGGGCTCCGGGGCACGGCATTCGACATCTTCGGTCACACAGCAGAACGCAAGACCGAACGCCGCCTGATCGATACATATGAAGCCACGTTCCGTGACGGCCTTTCGAAACTGCAACCGTCCAATCACCCGCTATTCGTCCAACTCGCGTCGATCCCGGAACAGATCCGCGGCTTCGGCCATGTGAAGGATGCGCATCTGGCAAAAGCGCGCGCCGCCGAAGCGGAGATATTGGCCAAAATACAGTCACTTCCGGCAGCCGAAGTCCAACCCAGAATGGCGGGCTAAGCGGGCCCGATCTTTGCAGAATCCCGCAAGAGGGTGCGCGGCGGGCACAGCGGCGACGGGCAAAAGACGGGATCGTTCCGAGCCAAGGAAGCCCATCCTGCAAAGGGATGCGCGCGCAGAAAGCCCGTCATGCCGTCTGGTTACGCCACGATCGCCGGAGTCGATGTTTCCACGGACCATTTCATCGCCGGTCGCAGGGTTTCTTCGAAGCAGAAATTCGCAAATCATTCCCCCATCGATGGGGCTCATCTCGCCGACATCTCTTCCGGCGGCAAAACCGAGATCGACCAGGCCGTCGCCGCCGCCCGGGCCGCATTCCCGGCCTGGGCAGCACTTGGCGCGCAAGGCCGCGCGCCCATCCTCAAACGCTTTGCCGAAGGGATTTTGGCGCGGGCAAACGATCTGGCGATCGTGGAGACGACCGATAACGGTTCGTTGCTCAGCGGCAACCAGCAGCGCCTCGTACCCCGCACGGCTCTGAATATTTCGTTCTTCGCCGATTACGCGCTTACGCTGGGCCATCACGTCATCGATCACCCCGAAGCCGACAATCACGTCCGTTACGATCCGGCCGGCGTTGCCGCCCTCATCACGCCCTGGAACGGGCCGATGATGCTGACGAGCTGGAAATTGGGGCCCACGCTTGCCGCAGGCAACACGGTGGTCGTCAAACCCCCGGAATGGGCGCCGCTCACCTGTTCGCTACTTGCCGACATCGCGCAAGCCGCAGGCGTTCCCGATGGCGTGCTCAATGTCGTGCAAGGCATCGGTGAAGAAGCCGGTGCAGCGCTCGTCCAGCACCCCGATCTCAATCGCATCAGCTTCACCGGCTCCACCGCCACGGGCCGGTTGATCGGTGCGGCCGCCGCCAAGTCCATCACGCCGCTTGCGGCCGAGCTTGGCGGCAAATCGCCATTCATCGTCTGCGCCGATGCCGATCTCGATGCCGCAGCCCAAACCGTCGCCATCCAATATGGCAATGCGGGGCAGGTGTGCCTTGCGGGCACGCGCATCATCGTGGAACGCAAAATCGCAGAGGTGTTCCTGGAAAAGGTTCGCAACGCTGTTGGCGCGATGACCGTGGGCGATCCGCGCGATCCGGCAACGCGTGTGGGGCCGTTGATCCATCCCGATCACTTCGAACGCGTGATGGGCTTTGTCGACCGCGCAAAAGCGGATGGCGCAACGCTTCTCTGGGGCGGCTCGCGGCACAATTTCGGACGGCTCTATTTCCAGCCCACGATGTTTGCCGATGTGCGCATCGATTCCGAAATATCCCAGGAAGAAGTTTTCGGTCCCGTCCTCACCTGGCAGACATTCGAGACCGACGACGAAGTGATCGAGATCGCCAACAGCACCCGCTATGGGCTGGCCGCGGCCTTGTTCAGCCGTTCCGAAGCGCGTGCCATGCGCATTGCTTCCGAAGTGGTTGCGGGAACGGTGTGGGTGAATTGCTTCTTCGTCCGCGAATTGTCGGCGCCGTTCGGCGGCAGCCGGATATCGGGGCTTGGCCGCGAAGGCGGCATTTGGAGCTTCGATTTCAACTGCGACATCAAGAACATCGCTGTCAAGAAGAGTTCGTTTTCCTGAGGAGAAGGTAATGGGAAAGATTGTGGGAGCGGCGGTGGTTTGCCATCAGCCGGGTATCATGGCTCCCAAGTCGTTTCGTGAAAACATGGGCGGCGGCGTCGATACCTCAATGGTGGAAGGCTTCGCCAAACTGCGTCAGGCCATCGATGCGGTCAACGCCGACACGCTCATCATCTTCGACACGCATTGGATCACCACCGTCGAACACATCATGGCGGGCGCCGATCATTACAAGGGATCGTATACATCCGACGAACTGCCGGGCCTGATCGCCGATCACGCGTATGACTATCGCGGCGCGCCCGAACTTGCGCGCCAGACGGCGAGCCTCGCCGAACAGCGAAAAGTGCCGGTGATGAACTGCACCAGCGCCACCATCGCCCAGCACTATCCCACCATTAATGTGCTGCACTATCTCAAGAAAGATGGCCGCGTGAACGAACGCGTGCTCTCCGTCGGCGTTTGCCAGACCGCGCAAACGCACAATTTTGTCGATTTCGGTTCCGTCCTCGGTGACGCGGTTGAGAAAACCGATGGCCGCGTGGTGTTGCTGGCTTCCGGCGGCATGAGCCACGCCTTCTGGCCGCTGGATGAGATCGGCGATCACCAGCGCTACACCACAGACAATATCCGCACGCCGCAAGCCCGCCAGATGGACGAACGCATTCTCAGCCATTGGGATCGCGGCGATCATGCCTCCGTCATCGGGCTGCACAAGGATTATCTCGCGTTCCAGCCCGAAGGTTTCTTCGGTCACTATCTTATGCTGGTGGGGGCGATGGGCGGCACTGCGTGCCGCGCCAAGGGCCGCAAAATGTCCGATTATGAAAGCGCAATCGGCACTGGCCAGGTCCATGTGTGGTTCGACGTCTGAACCAGGGAGAAACAAACCCATGTCTGTTCTGATCGGCCCGCGCGAGGAACGCCGCAGGATTCTTTTCGAAGGAACGCCGCATTGGGTGCGTGTCGAAGGCGACAAACTCAAACTCGCCGACGGCCGCAGTCTCGATGAAGAAAAGGCAACCTATCTGCCGCCCTGCGATCCCACCAAGATCCTCTGCATCCATCTCAACTACGATTCCCGCCGGATCGAGTTCAAGCTTCCCCCGCTCACCACGCCGACCTATTTCCAGAAGCCGCTGAGCGCACTGAACGTTCATCGCGGCAAGCTGAACCGGCCGGCCGATTGCAAGTATCTCAACTATGAAGGCGAAATCGCTGTCATCGTGGGAAAGCCGATGCGCAACGTTTCCCGCGACGAGGTATGGGATTGCCTGGCAGGTTTTGCGCCCGCCAACGATGTGGGCGCGCATGATTTCCGAGATACGGATGCGGGCTCGATGCTGCGCGTGAAAGGGCAGGATGGCTTTTGTCCCATCGGCCCCGGCATTGTGCGCGGCGTGGATGTACGCGAGTCCATCTTGCGCACCATCGTCAACGGCAAGGTGGTTCAGGAAGCGCCTGTCGCCACAATGACCTTCGGGATAGACTACATCCTCGCCGATCTCGCCCGGCACATCTCTTTTTTGCCGGGAGATATCGTGCTCACCGGCACACCGGCCAATTCGCGTCCGATGCAGATCGGCGATGTGGTGGAAGTGGAGGCGACGGGCATCGGCCGCCTCACCAACACCGTGCAGGAAACACCCGCGCCCACGCACAATGTCGGCCATCAGCCGACGGACACCGCCGAAGTCCGCCGTGTGGCGCTTGGCTCGTCAAATGATTGACCACACACATTGATCTACACCAATCGGTAGTCGCCGTTCTCTTCCCGCAAAAGTAACGGTCTGGCTTTAAGAAGCTGCTTTGTGTAGTCGTGGCGTGGGTTTTCGAACAAAGCTTCTGTCGAATCGCATTCGACCAATTCACCCCTGCAAAGGACCGCAACGCGGTCGGCGATGCGGCGGACCGCGGCAAGATCGTGCGAAATGAAGATGCAGGTGAACTCGTGGGCGCGCTTTAAATCCGACAGGAGATCCAGGATCTGCGACTGAATGGTTGCGTCGAGCGCTGCAATCGGTTCGTCGGCGATGAGAAGCTTTGGACGGACGATCAAGGCGCGCGCGATGCAAAGCCGTTGACGCTGACCTCCCGAAAGTTGATGCGGATATCTGCTCTCGTACCCCGCCAGGCCGACCTCTTGGAGAGCTGTCATTCCGCGCTCGGTCCGGGCGGCAGAAGAAAGAGATCGATCTTGAAGTAAGCCCTCGCAAACGGCTTGCAAGGCGCGCATTCGCGGATTGAGCGACGAGTACGGGTCCTGAAAAATCATTTGTGCTTGACCGCCGAGAGCCCGTGTTCCTCGCCTTGTTTCCGGTCCAAGCAGAAGATCGTCAAAGCGAATTGTGCCGGACGATATTCGGTTCAGGCCGAGAACTGCGCGGCCCAAAGACGATTTGCCGGAGCCGGACTCGCCAACGATGGCCAGCGTTTCCCCCTTTTTGATCTCCAACGAAATACCTTTGAGGGCTTCGATGGGGGCCGTTCGGCTTCCTAGAAAGCTGCTTCCTGTCGAGGAATAACTCACGCGGACATTCGAGAGCTGCAATAGAGCGGGTGCGTTGCTTTTGGAGTGGGGCCCTTCAAAGACGCGCGAAACGGAGGCCAATAGGTTGCGCGTATATTCGTGCTTCGGCGCGGTCAAAATCGTGTCGACGTTGCCGCTTTCCAGTATTTCGCCGTGCCGCATGACGGCCACTCGGTCTGCATATTTGGCGACGAGACCAAGATCATGTGTAATGAGAAGCACTGTCGTGCCCAGCTCACGTGTGAGTGCGACCATCACATCCAAAACCTGTTTCTGCACAATCACGTCAAGGGCCGTTGTCGGCTCATCAGCGATCAGCAGTTTCGGTCTCGGCAACAAGACGGAGGCCAGCATGATCCGTTGTCGCAACCCGCCCGAAAATTGGTGTGGGAAGCGGTGCAAGGCGGCTGCTGGATCCGGCACACGAACTTTTTCCAGAAGCTCGCATGCCATCTCCCGGATCTCCGGCAAGGACAGCTTGGTGTGGAGCTGCATGGCTTCGGCAAGCTGCGTGCCGATCGGCAGTGACGGATTCAGCGAGACCATCGGCTCTTGAAAGATCAATCCAACCTTGCTGCCACGAACGCTACGCCAACGAGACTGCGGCGCCTTGCTCAGGTCATCGCCGTCCAGGACCAGCCTCTCCGCAGCTGACGTTGCGGCGGGCGGAAGAAGGCCCAGAAGGCTGCGCCCCAGCAGCGTCTTGCCGGAACCGGATTCTCCCACCAGCGCAAACACTTCTCCACGCTCCAGTCTGAGCGAGGCGTTCCGGACGACATGCCTGTCCCCGAACGAGATGTTGAGGTTCTTGAGGTCAAGAATGTACTGCCGTTCGCCCGAGTTCATGTTTGTAAACCCGGATCAAAACGTTCGCGCAAACCATCGCCGATGAAGTTTATGGCAAGCACGCAGGCAGAAAGTGTAATGCCGGGAAAAAGCCCAAGCCAAGGCGCCGTCATGATGAATTGGCGACTGTCGGCGAGAAGGCCACCCCAGGTCGCGGCGGGTGGTGGCGCACCGAGACCGAGAAAGCTCAAGGCGCTTTCGATCAACAGGGCTTGTGCGGCGAGAGTGGCTGCGACGACGGCAATCGGCGTAACGCAGTTGGGTGCAACATGGCGAAGGAAAATCGTTGTTTCGCTTGTCCCGAAGAGCCGGGCTGCACTGACAAATTCCTTCTCGCGGACGGAAAAAACCGAACTGCGCAATACGCGTGCAACTGACGGCGCAGAAGCCAGGCCCACCGCCACGGCGACGCCCGTTGCCGATAGGCCGAGGACTGCCATGATCAAGAGAGCAAGCAGCAGCGCCGGCAGCGCCGTAAGGGAATCGACAATCGCCGATATCAGAGTATCGATCCACCCGCCGCGATAACCCGCAACGGCGCCCAACGATCCTCCGACAAAAAGGGCCACCAGTGTGGCGAAGCCACACACCGCAAAACTCAATGGTCCGGCTGCGAGCACGCGGCTGAAGAGGTCGCGGCCATATTGATCCGTGCCGAACCAATGTTGAAGGGATGGCGGTCGAAGCTGCGCCGACAGATCGACAGCCAGTGGATCGTAACTTGGCGCGAGTGCGAGCAACAGAACGGCGGCTGCGGCCAGCAGCACCCAGCCGTATAAGCGGAATGTGTGTGGCATCTTCCACCTCACAGCCGCACCCGTGGATCGAGAAGCGGGTAAAGCATGTCCACAAGCAAGTTCATCAGGATGTAGATACAAGCGACGAACAGCGCGATCCCCTGCACAACGGGATAGTCGCGGGCATAGATGGAATCGACGAGCAGACGGCCAAGTCCGGGCAATGTGAATACGGTCTCGATAACAGCAGCGCCGGCGAGCAATGCGCCAAGAACCCAACCGGCGAAAGTGAGTGTGGGCGCGAAGGCATTTTTGAGGACATGGCGCAGAAGCACCGCGCCATCGCTCAGCCCTTTGGCATAGGCGTGCGCCACATATTCCATGCGCAGCACGTCAATCGCCGATGCCCGCATCAGCCGGACAAAACTTCCGGCCTGTGCCAGGGCCAGACAGGCCACGGGTAATACAAGATAAGCAACGCCGGCATAGCCAATGGTGGGAAACCAATGCAGATGGATTCCGAACACCAGAATAAGCAGCAAGCCCACCCAGAAACTCGGCACCGAGAGAAAAAGGATGGATACGAAAACAATCGAGCGATCCGCCAGACGACCCCGCTGCCACGCGGCTACCAGGCCGGCGGGCACGGCGAAAAACAGGGCGACGGCCATCGCAACGACAACAACCCGTGCGGTTATCCAGAATCTGTCGGCTATGAGGGTGGTGACTTCCTGGCCGGTGACGACGGAGTGGCCAAGATTCAAGGTCAAAACGGACTTCAGCCACAGAAAATATTGCACGATGAAAGGCTGATCCAATCCAAGGCTTCTGCGAGCTTCGGCAATAGCCTGCGGATTTTGGATGTCTCCCACCATCAACAGAACGGGATCGCCGGGAATGAGACGCATCAGGATGAAAACTGTCAGAGAGACGACAAGAAGCGTCGGCAGCACCATGGCCATTTTGCGCAGCACATAGGTCATTGTGGGCGTCCGTTTGGCGCGCGTATGTCCACGCCCCAAAGCCGCGGTTTCGCCGCCGACCAGGCATCGTATCCGGATATTCTGTCCGATACAGCATCGATGACGGTGGCACCGTAGAGATTGATCATGGGTACGTCGGCAAGCATGAGCCGATGCATGTCGTCGAACAATTTCGATCGATTGGCGGCTTCGGGCAACACGCTCGCCCGCTCGGCCAACTTCAGCGCTTCTCCGTTTTGCCACTGCATCCACGGATTTTCGTGCATCACGCCAAGCACGCTTTGAAACGCAAAAAGCGGGTAGGGGCGGCCCGAAAAGCCGAAGGACATCAATTGAAAGCGGCGCGCCGGAACATTCGCCAGCTGTGTGGCCCACTCCAAGACTTCGAGCCGAACGTTCAAGCCAACCTTGCGCAACATGCTTTGAACGATAATGGCGTTATCGAACATGGCGGGGTAGCGCTTGTTGGCCTGCAGCAGAATGGGCTCGCCCCGATAGCCCGCTTCGCGCAGCAAGCGCCGCGAGGCTTCCGGATCGTAGGTGTAGCCCTGCTCGTCGACCTCGTCGTGGTAAGGGGATGCCCTCGAGATGACGGAGGGGTTGGCGCGTGCTCTTCCGAAGGTGGCGCCCTTGGCGAGCGCGCGATAGTCGATGGCATGTGCGATGGCTTCGCGGACCAGCTTGTTCTTGAGGATAGGGTCTTCTGTGTTCAGCAATAGCGCCAGCCATTCGATGCTTGGCGACTGCAAAATCCGGACGGAAGGCTCCGAAGCCAATTCTCCCAGGTCGGACGGCTGAAGGCCGGTGACGATGTCGATCTGTCCGGAATAGAGTGCCGCGCGCGCGGCGGCAGCATCGGGGATCACGTCCCACCGGATATATTTTGCAAGCGCCTGCTTTGCGCCGGCATAACCGCTGCGTGGTTCAGGGCGCGGGCGATAGCCATCGAAGCGTTTGAGCAGCACAAACTGCCCGCGGCGCCATTGGGCGATTTCATAAGGCCCGGTTCCGATAGGCTTGATCCAGTGGCCCGACGCATTCACAGAGTCGGGATGCAGGACTGCACCCAGGCATTGGAAATTCGCCATCTGCTCCAGCAGCAGGTAATTGGGGTTTGCGAGGTGGAACACGACCGTCAATGAGTCCGGCGTGTCTATCGCACTGATCTTTATGCCATGCGTCCCGTCATACCAGTCGCGGCAGAGAAAGCGGGTTTTGGGATCGAGCAGGCGCTCCCAGCTCCATTTCACTTCGCGAGAGGTAACCCGTGCGCCATTTTGGAATTTGATTCCTGTTCGAAGATGGAAGGTGTAGCGCGTGCCGTCTGAAGAAACTTCATAGGTGTCCGCGAGCATCGGGGCGACGTGAAAATTCTCGTCATATGCAACCAGCCCCTCCACCACATGGGCGAGGACGGCGTCCGTAATCGCGTCGCGATCGACGCCAGGATTGGTTCCGCGGATGTCGGAAGGTATCGCAATGCGGATTTCGTCTGGCGGAGGTGATGTGCCCACCGCTCTTGAGCATCCGGCCACGGCCGCCAAGAGAACGGCAATGACCGCCAGTCTTGATGCCAAATTCACTGCGCCTGTTCGGGTGTGGGTTGATTGCAGGAAAGATCATATTTCCAGAACACGGCCCCACGATAGGGAGCGGGCGCGATAATCGCGCTGCGCTCCGTTACATCCATAATGATGGTGGCAACCGTCGAAGATGTTCCCCCACCCGGACCTTCCACCGGAGATCGGCAGACGGCGTGTGGCGCACCCCTGCGATCGGCAAACGCCTGCTTGAGATCTGCAACGTCGATGGCGCCGCGCTTGGCCGACAGCATATTCCAGACGCGATCTTCCCGGTGCAGCGAATCAGGCGTCACGTGAAGGCCGAGATCGGTCATCTTTGCCTGGGCGCCAACGGAGACGAAGTGGTTGGCATGGACCAAAAGACCGTTCTGCGGCCGCACCCAAAAGACTTCCGGCGGCGTGGCTTCCAGATCGACGCCTTCGCCCTCCACATGGCTCATCATGATATTCGTCGAGAATGACCGCGGGGCCAGAAGCACCTTGCGGATGGCCTCGGTATAATTCGGTTCCTCCAGCACCGCGCGGCGAACCAATGGCACCGGAATGCCGGCGCGGCCGAAATCATGCTGACATTTGAGAAAATTCCCGGTGATCGCGAGGCCTGCGGAATTGAAACCACAGCGTGCCAGCATTCCGGCTTCGACCATTGTCAGGATATCCGGGCCATCGTCGCGCCGGATGCGCAAGACTATGGCCGAATTTTCGCACGCCGCCTGCCAATCCCAGTTTTGTCCGTGGAGCAGAGTCCCGCGGGCGGTGATCTCCGGAAGCACAATGGCACCGGTGCAGCCTTCGTCCGTCTCTTCGAGAACGTCTTCGGGCCGAGAATTGCCGTGCATCATCTCGGTTCGTGCGTTCAGGGCGATGATATCTTCCGTGGGAACATCGCAACCTTTTGCGATGCCAACGATCTCCTCCAGCATCCGCGGCGCGTAGGCTTCGATCCGGGGCATGAACTGCGCCGCGACCTCGCGGACGGCCGGCCAATTATATCCGGAGCGGGCAAAGGCTTCCCGATAGATCGCCAGGCTGATGTTGATGCGAGAAACGGCCTGCTTTCCATACTGCACGCCGCGTTCGAATGGTGCTCCCGAAATATCGATGAGTGGAAAATGACTCATATACGCCCCTTTGTTGCGTCCCTGCCTGGCCCGCTGGCCGACCGATTTGTATTACATGTAAATAGAAAACAATTCCAGACCTGGCAAGGTTGCCCTGCCCGAGGAATACGCCCGAGTTTGCATCTCGGTTCGGGCGTTGCCAACAGGAAAATTGTATTCTATCTACGGAAAATACTAAGCCTCTACCGGTTCCGCGGCGTCGTCGCGCTGCCCGGTCCGCGACAGGAACGATTCCTGATAGAGGCGGCTGGAGGTTTGCAGGTGGTGACGCAGCAGATGGGCCGCCCAATCGCGATCGCCCGCTTCGAGCGCATCTATGATGGCGATGTGCTCCTGACAGGATTCCGTAAGCCGATCGATGTGGCGGGCCTTGTATTCCATCAGCCGGCGAAGCTTGTTCTGTTGTTTGATCATCTGCGCAAAAAATCGGTTGCCGGACATCGCGGCCAGCATCTCATGAAAGGCGGCGTTGGTTTCGAAAAATTCGGTTCGGCTGATCTTGTGTGCGCCTTTGCGCAAAAGTTCCTCATGCTGTTCGCGCGATTTCGCAAGCTTGCGAAGATCGGGGGCATAGGTGGGTTCCAGAAGGCCGGACGGCTCGACCAGAACCCGGACGCGGTAACTTTCCATAACGGCTTCGGGGGAATTCAGGATGGGCTGGATCGTCCAGCCCACGCCG